>Ga0302326_10002542_pt1 | contig 44183 bp, 41 predicted proteins | sample Palsa_T0_3_FD_202264 | JGI IMG/M metagenome (GOLD analysis project Ga0302326, IMG submission 202264) | Peat permafrost microbial communities from Stordalen Mire near Abisko, Sweden - Palsa_T0_3 | ecosystem: Environmental > Terrestrial > Soil > Palsa > Peat permafrost | place: Sweden: Abisko...
ATATCAGTGCAGTCGGTTTCCTGAAGCGGCGCGAACAAAGCGGCGTTATTGACCAGGATATCGATCTTGCCGAAACGCTCCATGGTCTTGGCGACTAGCGCCTTGACGGCTCCCTCGTCGCTGACGTCGAAAACTTCGCTCGCCACCGAATTCGCGCCGTGGGTACGCGCGATCTCGTCGGCCGTCTCCTTGCCGTCGACGATGTCGGCGATCATGACGCGACCGCCTTCGGAGGCGAGCGCGCGCGCATAATGCCGGCCAATCCCCTTGGCGCCGCCTGTAACAATCGCAACGCGGCCGTCCACCCTTCCCATAACGCGACCCTCCTTGTTCAGTCTTGTTTTTTTAGTTTTTGCTGGCGTGGTACTCGATGAATTTGGCAAAGGCCGCGAGCTGCTGGCGGATGAACTCCACCGCCTGCTGGTCGGTAATCTGCCCGGTCTTGGCGTCGATCTTCTGCGAGCAGTTGCCGATGAAAATTTCGGGCTTGTTGAGGGTGGCTGCGTCGAGAAAAGTCATCGCTCGCCGCAAATCGTATTGCATGCGCCCGCCGCCGAGTGAGCCACCGGCAGCCGACTGGATAGCGACCGGCTTGCGGGCAAAAGGCTGATCCGGCACCCGCGACAGCCAGTCGATCGCGTTCTTCATGCCGCCGGGTATGGAGAAATTATATTCGGGAGAGTTGAAAATGACGCCGTCGGCCGCCCGCACTGCATCAGCAAGCTTTTGCACCGCCGGCGGCACGCCGGCGGATTCCTGGAGATCGGCATTGTAGAGCGCAAACTCCGAGAAGGGCGGCGCCTCGCTGAGCTTCATCTGCGCCGGCGCCAGGCCGGGCAAGGCGTTCATGACCATCCGGTTGTAAGAGCCTTTCCGAAGACTGCCGCAAATGCAGATCACGTTGATCGTTTTATCCGCCATGGGGGCTCTTACGCCGGGCTTTCGTCGGCAATTGGATTGCGCAGCACGCCGATGCCGCCGATCTCGACTTCGCAGACGTCGCCGTTCTTCATCCATACCGGCGGTGTGCGGGCAAAGCCGACGCCCGACGGCGTGCCGGTGAAGATAATGTCGCCAGGCTCAAGCGTTATGCCTTGAGTCACGTAGACCAGTGTCTCGATCACCGGAAACATCATGTTGTCGGTGTTGTCGGACTGCATCACTTTGCCGTTCAAACGGGTCTCGATTTTCAATCCCTTGCCGCCGGGCGGTAACTCATCGGTTGACACGAACCACGGGCCGAAGCCGCCGGTGTGGTCGAAATTCTTGCCCATGTCCCATTGCGTGGTCTTGCGCTGAAACTCGCGGACCGAGCCTTCGTTGCCGCAGGAATAGCCGGCAACGCAGGACAGCGCGTTGGCGGCCGTCAAATGCCGGGCCCGCCGGCCGACCACCAGGATCATCTCGGCCTCGTAGTCGAGCGTCTCGCTGACTAGCGGCCGAACGATCGGTTTTCCATGGGGCACGAGCGAGGTGCGCCCTCGCATGAAAATCGTCGGAAATTTGGGGACGTTGTCGCGCTGCGCGCCTTCTTTGACGTGCTCGAGATAATTCAATCCCAGGCAGATCGTCTTTCCCGGCCGCGCAATGGGAAGTCCGTAAGTCAAATTTGCCAGCGGCCGGCGGGCGCTCGCCGGTGCGCGCTTGGCGAGGTCGGCGAGAGGTTTGAGGTCGCCATCGTGTACGGCTAGCCAATCGCCGAGATCGGTCGGCGCATTGCCGCCAGCGGCGCTCAGATCAATCGCCTGATCGCCCTCGACCACACCGAGCCGCGGGCCCTTTTCATTCGTGAACGCAACAATCTTCATGATCTATTGTCCTACCGTGGTGATTTTCGGAGGTCCGCTTCTAACATTCGCATCCGGTCTCGGCACGCTCTCATGCGAATGTCAGAATCAAAGGGCCACTGGCAAATGTTAGTGCGAGTAAAGCTTTGGATTTGACATTCGCTTCACGAACTAGCGGTTTGGTGGGTAGCGAATGTCAAATCCGCTTCACTAGCGGGCGGGACTATAACGGCCGGGGCCGCCGCGATCTACCTAGCCGGCCTGTGGCGGCGGCTGGGCGAAAAAATAATTACGGAGCCGCTCGCGCACTTTAAGCGCCGGGGCGAGTTCGAAAGCGTTGACGACGGCTAGGCGGAAACCTCCCGGCGGCATCGCGTGACGTTCCGGCGGCAGCCTTTCGTGGAACGTGATTTGCAGACTGGAGATGCCCGAAGTGCGCTTGAGGTCTTCCACCAGCGCCGCCGGGGGATGGCGATACTGCAGGCCATGCGGGCCGAACAGAACGACGCTGAAACCGCCGTGCCGTTTCGGGGCGGCGAACACCCAGGTTCTGCGCTCGTATAATTGCACCACGGCCTCAACCCAGCCGGCGCCGTATAGATCGGGCCATTGGTCCGAGAATCGCAAATGCGCCTCGATGATGGTTCCGCCGATGGTCTCGAGGTTGAGCATGCCGGTATAGCCGCGCAGGTATTTTCGGATCCAAGCGCCGCAGCGTTCCTCAATCTCGCCGTCCGGTTCGGCATGGATGGTCCAATAGTCGAAGGTGCCCTCCCCGGCTGGCACGCCGCTGACATGCCCCCACCAACACGGCTCCCCGCTGACGACCGCGATATCGGACGAAACATGCCGGCCGCTTAGCAGAGGTTCCCAGAAATGGCCTGGCGTGAACGATGCCTCGTACTCCGCCGCCGAATTGAGCACCCGGCTGCCGGCCCCCATGCCCTTGAGATTCATTATCGGCTTGGAAAATACCGGAAATCGCGGCGGCAGCGTACCATGCGGCCCAGCGTCCAAGTTTTGACTGAGCGCTACCTGGAGCTTGTCGTAGACCCAGCGGTGTTGCGGATACCACTGCCAGGCATCGCTGTCCTCAGTGGGAATGAGCGCCGCCGTCTTGACGTGCTCGAAATACTGCAGGCGCCACGGATCAATTTCGCAGATCGGCATGGTGGGGACAGCATGCCTTCAAAAAAGGGACAACCGAAGGCGGACGATAGTCCAAACGCAACTATCTGTCCCCGGTCATCGGCCTGCCCGCCGCTTGCGTGTTCGCGCGGCTTTTTTGGCCGCGGCCGAGCGCCCCGCTGCGCCTTTGGTGCGAACGGCTTTTGCCGCCGAGGCGGCACGCTGTGCCGCACTCCGCCGCGACGCGGCGCTTTGCGCCTGCCGCGACAGCGCTTTCCGCGATACCGTAGTACGCGGTTCGCGTTTGAGAGCCTTCGTCACCGCGCGCGATCTCCGCTTACTGGGCTTGGGCTTGCGGATCCCCTGACCGGCTTCATAGGCGTATTCCGCACTCTTGCGCGTCCGCCCGCTGGTTTGCCCTCGCGCTGGCGGTGGCAGGTCGACGCCCGCGCGTCTTGCCTCGGAAAGCCCGATGGCGATCGCCTGCTTGGCCGAGCGTGCGCCGTGCTCGCCGTGGCGGATTTTGTCGATCTCTTCCCGAACGAACTCGCCGGCTTGGGTGGACGCGGATTTGCCCTCCCGCTTGTCGCGCTGGGCTTTTTCGATGATTCGCTTGAGCGGCATATTTGGTTCCTCGATTCACCCCGCCGAGATGTTAACGCCGCGACGGCTTAGCGGTTCTGACAATGACCGGGGCGCCCAACGCGGTTTTTAGAAATCGCCATCGGCGCGCAGCGCATGAACGCTGAACTGGCCGTCCGTCCACGTCTTAAGGGGCGACCAGCCGCTGCCCTGGGCCAAGGCGCGAAATGACTCGATCGAATACTTGTAGCTGTTCTCGGTATGAATCGTTTCCCCGGCACGAAACTCGATCGGCGTATTGCACACTCTGACCGTCTGCCGCTTGGTGCTGGCAAGATGCATTTCGATGCGGCTGCGCTCGCAGTTGTAGAATGCGTGGTGCTCGAATGCATCGAGATCGATGTTCCCGCCGAGCTCGCGATTGATGCGCGCGAGCAGATTGAGGTTGAACTTGGCGGTGACGCCTTCGGCGTCGTTGTAGGCGCGATAGAGAATATCCGCGGGCTTGATGAGATCGACGCCGACGATGAAGACCGCGCCGTGGCCGAGAATTCGCGCGGCGTGGCGAAGGAAACGTGCCGCTTCATGCGGTTCAAAGTTGCCGATGGTCGAGCCGGGAAAGAAGCCGGCGCGCGGCCGCTTCGCGGCGTCCGCTGGTGGCTCGACCATGGTGGTGAAGTCGGCCGTTACGGGATAAACCGCAAGGTGCGGAAAGTCGCGGCGCAACCGGGCCGCTTCCTGTTGAAGAAAATCGCCGGATATGTCGACCGGCATATAGGCCTCGATGCTCGCCGCCGCCCGCAAAAGAATGCGCGCCTTGGTGCTGGAGCCGCCGCCGAACTCGATAAGCACGGCGCCGGGCGGAAACAGTGACACAATCTCCGCCGCGTGCTTGTGCAGAAGTTCAAGTTCGCTGCGGGTCGGATAATATTCCGGCAAGCGGGTGATGCGCTCGAACAAGGCCGAACCTACCGCGTCGTAGAAATATTTCGGCGGCAGGCGTTTGGGCTTTTTGGTCAAGCCTGAGATGACGTCGGCGGCAAACGAATCAGATGCCGCTAATGGCGCAACGCGAAGCGCGGTTTGCCCGGGGTTCATTTGCCGACTCAGTGATCGAAAGTGGCCAGCCGCAGCCCGCTGAATTGCCAGCGCGCCGCGGGGCTAAAGAAGTTGCGATAAGACGCCCGGGAGTGACCCTCCGGGGTCGCCAGCGACGAACCGCGCAATACCATCTGATTGACCATGAATTTGCCGTTGTATTCGCCGAGCGCGCCCGGCTCGGCGACGTAGTTCGGATAAGGCAAATAGGCGCTGCGCGTCCACTGCCATACCGTGCCAAAGGCGTCTTCGAGGGCGCCGGTCTTTGCCGCGACTTCCCATTCCGCTTCGCTCGGCAGGTGCTTGCCGGCCCAGCGCGCAAACGCATCCGCCTCGTAGTAGCTGACGTGACAAACCGGCAGCGCCGGATCGACTGCCCGCAAGCCGCCAAGCGTCATGGAAAACCACGCTCCGTCGATCAACTGCCAGTAGCCGGGCGCGTTCCATCCCCCCGCGGCGACAATTTCCCAGCCATCCGATAGCCAGAGATTTGGCTTGCTGTAGCCGCCGTCGGCCATGAACTCGAGCCACTCGCCATTGGTGACGAGTTTTCGGCCGACGCGAACCGGCTCGAGGAAAACTCGATGCGCCGGGCGTTCATTGTCGAAGGAGAAGCCATCTTCCTCGGCGCCGATTGTATAGACACCGTCAAGGCGCGCATCGGCGGCGTCGTCGAGCGCGGGGTTTTGCGGCCATTGCCATTGGGTTTCGTAAGCCGGATGGGTCGGATTTTGCGCAAATGCGTGCAGAATGTCGGTCAGCAATAATTCCTGATGTTGCTGCTCGTGATGTAGCCCAACCTCGACAATCGGAAAAATCCGCGCGACGTTTGCTGCTGATTGTATAAGCGCGGCCACGGCGGCGTCGACGTAAGCGCGATAGGCGGTGGTTTCGGCGAGGCCCGGGCGTGTGATCAAACCACGCTGCGGCCGTGCGTGACGCGGACCGGCCGCCACGTAATACGAGTTGAACAAATACGAAAACCGCTCGTCAAAGGGCCGGTAGGAGGGGTTGAATGGCCCCAGGAGAAACTGCTCGAAGAACCAGGTCACATGCGCCCGATGCCATTTTGTCGGACTGGCGTCCGGCATCGACTGCACCACTTGGTCTTCGGCGGAAAGCTGGCCGGCGCGGCGCTCGGTTTCCGTTCGCACCGCGGCGAACGCGCGGAGCCAATGGCGCCGCGTGCCGGCCGAAGGGTCAGCGACAGGCGCTTCCTCGCTTTCGGCTTCAGGCAAATGGACGCTGGGGCGTGACATCAGCAGGTCCGGAAAACCGGATGAACGAATTGCGAAACTCAATGGCTAAGCAACCTAATCAGCGCGTACCTTGAAAGTTCCATAGCATTTCGCTCCCGAGAAGCGAATGCTGGCTCGGCGATGCTAACAGGGATGTGATTAGGGGAATAATCTACTTCAAGGGATTGACGTTGCCGGAAAAGTACTTAGGCGTTTTCGCGCGGCAAGGGCCGAGATAAGGGGCGACGGATGGGACAGGCCATGTTGCCGCGGGAGCGGTGCGACTATTCGGCCATTGTTGACCGGCCCCCGCTCAAACTCCCCGGCGGCGCCCGGCTGGTATTCTGGACGATCGTCAACCTGGAAGTCTGGGACATCCGCAAGCCCATGGCGCGACAGGTGCTCGCGCCGCCTACCGGTCAGACCCAGTTGCCCGACGTGCCGAATTGGAGCTGGCATGAATACGGGATGCGGGTAGGCGTTTGGCGCTTCTTCGATTTGTTTAAACGTCTCAATATCCGTCCGACGCTCGCACTCAATGCGCGCGTCTGCGAGGACTATCCCCGGGTCGCCGAACAGGCGCGCCACGCCGATTGGGAGTTCATGGGTCATGCCTACGAGCAGGGCCCGATCCACGCCGAGCCCGACCAAAAGGCCATGGTCGAACGCGCGCGTGACGTTATCGCGGCGTTTTGCGGCAAGCCGCCGGTTGGCTGGCTTGGACCTGGACTGACGCAAACGCTCGACACGCCCGAAATTCTCGCCGCCGCCGGCATCAAGTACATCGCCGACTGGGTCTACGACGACGAACCGACGCACATTCGCACGGCTGCCGGACCCTTGGTCACCCTGCCCTATACCGTTGAATTGAATGACATCCCGATGATGATCGTTCAGCACCACGAGAGCGATTATCTGATGCGCCGCGCCATCGATCAGTTCGAGCGGCTTTACGCCGAGGGCAAAGACCGGGCAAAAATCTTGGCGCTAGCCATCCATCCCTACATCAGCGGGCAACCGCATCGCATCAAATATCTCGAAGCAATTTATGAACATGCCCGCCGCTTCGACGACGTCCTCTATTGGACGGGCGAGGAGATTTTACAGTGGTACCTGAAATCACATCCGTCGCCGCAATAAGAGTTGGATTAGCAGCCGCGCTTCTCATCGGCGTCGGGCTTGGCGCGGCAGCCGCTCAAACCACGCCCTGCCGCACCTCAGGAAGTTATGAATCCTGGCTCACGGCATTCGAACGCGAGGCCGTGGCGAAGGGAATTTCGCAGCGCGCAATCGCCGCCGCGGCGCCAGCGCTGACTTATGACCAGCGCATCGTCAACATCGACCGCGGCCAACGCGTCTTCACGCAGACCTTCCTGCAGTTTTCCGGACGCATGGCCGCCGCCTATCGCATTCAGCGCGGCCAAGCGCTGATCAAGGCGAACGCGGCGACCTTTGCCCGTATCGAACAACAATACGGCGTCCCGGCCCCGGTCATCGTGTCGTTCTGGGCGCTGGAAAGCGATTTCGGCGCCAACATGGGCAACTATCATTCACTCAGCGCCATAGCGTCGCTGGCCTACGATTGCCGGCGCAGCGACCGGTTTCGCGGTCAGCTCTTCGATGCGCTTCGCCTTATCGATCGCGGCGATCTCGCGCCGGACGACATGGTCGGGTCGTGGGCGGGAGAACTCGGGCAGACGCAGATGATGCCGTCCGAATATTTCAAATATGCCGTCGATTTTGACGGCGACGGCAAACGCGATCTCGTTCACAGCGTGCCGGACGTGCTGGCTTCTACGGCAAGTTACCTCGCCGGGCTCGGCTGGAAGCGGGGCGAACCGTGGCTCACCGAAGCGCGCGTCCCAACCAATCTGCAATGGGAACAAGCGGACCTTTCGGTGGCGCTGCCGCGCGCGAAATGGGCGGCGTCCGGTGTAACGCTTGCCGACGGCCGGCCGCTTCCGGCCGACAACCTAGCCGCCTCGCTGTTGTTGCCCATGGGACGGTTCGGACCGGCTTTCCTAGTGTATCCGAATTTCCAGGTTTATTTGCAGTGGAATAATTCGCTGGTCTATTCGACCACCGCAGCTTATCTGGCTACCCGCATTGCCGGCGCCGCACCGCTTCATCCCGGAACGCCGCCGCCGGCTCTTTCCTTTCAGGACATGAAGGACATGCAGGGACTTTTGACGCACGCCGGCTACGACGTCGGGACTGTCGATGGTTTCCTGGGATTAAAAACGCGGCAAGCGGTCAGGGCCACGCAAATCAAATACGGCCTCCCCGCTGACTCCTACCCTACGGCCGAGCTGCTCAGCCGCATCCGCGGCCGGACGCAGTGATGCGCTGTTGAGCGCAGGACTGCGCTCGCGCAACGCCGCCGCTATTGGCGCAGCGTGTTAGCTCAATTTCTGTTGTTGAGGTTGTAAGGTTCGGGCGGAGGCCCCGACGGCGCGGAGCCGGCGAACGGGGCGCGGTTGAACGGCGAATAGGCGCTGCCCGCGCCGAACTGCACCATCGGGCCGCTTTGCCCGAACGGCGTCATGCCATTCTTGACCTGGCCATCGGGATCGGCGTACCTCGAATTCCCGTCCGAGCTGGCGCTCAGGTTTTCCATCGTGAACGCCCGCGCGGGCGGACCGGCCAACGCAATTGCTCCCAGCACCACTATGGCGGCTGCGAGACGAAGCTGGGTCGATCGAAGCGTCATGGTCCCCTCTCGATGGCGCCTAGTGTCCCCGATTCCGAAGTTCGTATCACTGTGAGGCACTCTCGTTTGCGAACTTCGGAATCGAAAGGGACACTAGCAAATTATCGTTCTAGTGTGGCCTTTGGGTCAGAAGTCCGCACGACGCGCTCGCGGCAAGAATGATGCGGACTTCTAAACCGCCACACTAGGGCGAAGCAGTCCGCAGGCTAAAGGCGCACGGCACTCAGCGTCAAGCCGGTCATACCCAATAACGGTTAAGTAAGGCAGAAAGAGGAACAGTCCATGCGCACCAAGCCGTCCCTGACCTTGGCCGATGTCAAGAAAATGCTAGCAGCCTGCGAGGCCGAAGCGGCCAAGAACAACTGGGCGGTGGCGATCTCGGTGGTGGATGACGGCGGATTTCTCCTCGGCTTCGTGCGCATGGACGGCGCTGCGGTCATTTCGGCCGAAGTATCCCTCGGTAAAGCGCGGACCTCGGCCATGACTCGCCGGCCCAGCAAATTCTTTGAGGATCGCGTCAAGGACCGGCCGGCATTCATCACTTTTCCCGCCGGATTGCTCATTCAAGGCGCCGTTCCGATCATGCACCAGAACGAATGCGTAGGTGCGATCGGTGTCTCCGGCGTGCAATCGCACGAGGACGAACAGATTGCGCTGGCCGGAGTAAATTCGCTCGGGTAACGCGGCAACGTCCGAAAAAACTGTCCGTCGAGCCGGACTTAGTTCGCGATGCTTCAGGCGTCGAGCTCTCTGTAGTAGCGGTAGATGCCCCACTGACTGAAGGCTACCCGCCGCGGCGAAGCGAGGTAGGCTTTGATACGCGGTCGCGAGGCGACGCGATCGTGGAGCCCGACAAGTCCAGGCACTTTCTTCTCGAAGCGCTTCATGCGCTTTGGAAAGGCGTAGCGGAGTCCCTCGATGATCTGAAAAATCGAGAGATCGACGTAGGTCAAACGCCGGCCAATCAGAAACCGTCCGCCGTTTGTTTGCAGCACGCGCTCGAAATAGCCGAGGAATTTCGGCACGCGATACCGCCAAAAATCCTTGGTGCGGCGCCGGGCCGCGGGTCGCTGCTCCTCGAAATAAAGCCAAGAGGTAATCGGATGATGCGTGTCGTGGATCTCGACCACCAGATCGGTAATGGTGAGCTGCAACTGATGCGTCCACAGCCGCCCCGCCTCGTCGCGCGGCCCAAGATTCAATCGCGGGCCGAGAAAGAACAGGATGTTGGCGGTTTGCGCAACGATCAGTTTGCCGGCCTTGAGGAACGGGGGCGCAAATGGGGGATGAGCGCTGCGTTTATTCTCAATGATTTTCATCATTGCCGGCACGCCGGCTTTGCCCTTGCGGCGCGCGACGTCAACATAGTCCGCGCCGGCCTCCTCGAGCGCAAGGCGCACAAATTCGCCCCGGCCCTGAATGGTGGGATGGTAATACAGCTCGTAACGCATCTAATGCACCCGCCGGAAAGATCAGCCTTGGCTCGGCGACGTTAAGCGTGCCGCGGGTTTAGGTTCGCGTCGCAGCCCAAGTCCCCGAGCAACGCCCGCCCGGACCCTGACCGTGCCAAACGCCGCCCCCGCGCGTCACCGACATGTGCCCGGTGGCCACGGCATAATGGGGCCCGCTCGAAACCCGTGCCCAAGCTGAACCGCCGGGTCTGACGCGGCCGGTGAAGTCGATGCCGAACGCTCCACTATAATAGATGATCCCGTTGGTGATCTGGCCGCTGAAACGGTATGCGGCGTCGCACGGACCGCTCTTGGTATAAATCGCGACGCTCCAGGCGCCGTCATATTTGGTGGCCGCACGAACGTAGGTGGCCTGCGTCAGCGCAGACGCGGCAACGGTTGCCGCGAGCACAATCGCTCCAACATTCGGCATGAACATCTCCCCCTGAAGTGTGACGGCGCTGCAAGCGCCTCAAAATCGCCGGACCCGCCTGGCATCGGATCCCCCTGGAAAACGCCGGTCACTGTTCCATGACAGACGCTAGCCTGTCCAGGGCCGCCGGAAACTGCCGCTGCCGGGGTGGCGCAGAGCGCTATGCGCCAGTCGTGTACTGCTGATCCGTCACTTTCTCCAGCCATTCGACAAATTTGCTGTCGAGTATTTCCGCGATGGCGACGTGCACCATGGTGTTCGTCGGCGTAGCGCCGTGCCAATGTTTTTCGCCGGGCGGAATCCAAACCACGTCGCCGGCGCTGACTTCCTGCAAGAGCCCTCCCCAACTCTGAACGCGGCCCGTTCCGGAAAGGATGTACAAAGTCTGCCCCAATGGATGCGTATGCCAATTCGTACGCGCGCCCGGCTCGAAGCGCACGACGGAGGAGCGCACGTGCGCGGGCTCGGGCGTGTCGAGAATCGGGTCCTGCCAGACGGTGCCGGTAAACCAATCAGCCGGCGCGCGGCGCGACGGCCGCGAGCCGCTAGGATGTATTTCCATCGGGGATAAGCCTCCGCTGCGAGCCGCCGCGCGTCATGCGTACGGCGATTAAAGTAACATAATGGAAATTCTGCCGGCGGATACTCCCGAATTTCGGCCACATGCCGCAGACAATAATGCGGCTGGTTTGCGCCGCCTGCACTGGGGTATTACCAATGATCAGAAGCGATGGGAGCCGCGATCTATGCCGACCATAAGACGCATTGCGAACGGCAACTCAGCGCGATTTTTGATGCTCGGGCTTGTGGCTCTTGCGCTGGCGGGCTGCTCGAAATGCGACATGCCAGTGTGGCGGCACGAGAGCGCCGCCCCGCAATCGTGCCACGATGAGGCGCCGCCGCAATAACGCCGCTGCAATAATAATGTCCGCGTGCCGCGTAGGCTTGGCGGATCATCGCGTGCAAACCCGCCGCGGCGCGGGCGATCAACCGCTGAGCGTTTCCTTCACCGCGGCGACGAGCTGTTTCAGCGTAAATGGTTTCGGCAGAAAACCGTATTTCCCCGATTCCGGCAAATGTTTCTGGAATGCGTCCTCGGCGTAGCCGGACACGAAAATGATCTTCAAGTTTGGATTGCGGATGCGCAATTCGCGCGCCAGCGTTGGGCCGTCCATTTCCGGCATGACCACGTCGGAGACGACGATATCGACCGGCCGGTCCGATTTCTCCAACACCTCAATCGCCTCGATACCATTGCCCGCCTCGAGCACGGTGAAGCCGCGCGACGCAAGCCCACGGGCGTTAAGCGCGCGCAGTCCTTCCTCATCCTCAACCAGGAGGACCGTGCCCTCGCCGGTAAGGTCGGTCCCGGCCGCGCGCTTGACCTGATCGGCGGCGGCAAGCGCGCCGGCAATCGCCGGCGCTTCAATCTCGGAGGATGCCGCCTCGCCGGCGGCGGCAACATGACGGGGCAGGAAAATGCGGAACGTCGCGCCCTCGCCCACCGCTGAATCGACATACACGAAGCCGCCGGTCTGCTTGATGATGCCGTAAACGGTGGAAAGGCCGAGACCGGTGCCTTTGCCGACTTCCTTGGTCGAGAAGAACGGGTCGAAAATCTTGTCGATGATTGCCTTGGGAATGCCGGTCCCGTTATCGGTCACTTCGACCAGCACGTAATCCGCCGCCGGCATCCCTTTGGCGTGGTAGCGCTCGCACTCACTCGCGTTGACATTGAGCGTGCGAACAGACAGACGGCCCCCGTCAGGCATGGCGTCGCGGGCATTGACCGTAAGATTCACAATTACTTGCTCGAATTGCGAGATGTCGGCTTTGACCGGCCAGAGATCGCGGCCGTGCACCACTTCGAGCGCGACCTTCTCGCCAATTAACCGGCGCAACAGCATGGTCAGATCGCTCAACACCTCGCCGACATCGAGGATCTGCGGGCGCAGCGTCTGCTTGCGCGAGAACGCCAGCAGCTGCCGCACGAGGCTGGCGGCGCGGTTGGCGTTCTGCTTGATCTGCATGATATCGCCGAACGACGGATCGGTCGGCTTGTGCGCGTTGAGCAAAAAGTCGGTCGCCATCATAATGGCGGAGAGCACATTGTTGAAATCGTGAGCGATGCCGCCGGCCAGCTGGCCGACCTGGTCCATCTTCTGTTGCTGATTAAGCTTGGTCTCAAGTTCGCGCTGCGCGGTCGTCTCAAGGACGTAGACGATCGCCGTCTCCTGGTCGCGTTCATCCTTCTCAACCGCGGTCACGTAAAAGCGGCCGAAGCGCTCGCCGTCGCCGTCGAGCGCTGCGTCAACCGGCGCAATGTCTCCCTTGCCGGCCGCAGCTTGGGCGAAGGCTGCCTCAAGCGCTGCGCGGTCACGCTCCGCCACGACTGCGCCGATTGAACGCGCCCCACCTTCCCTGCCCGGCGTATTCTGAAAGAGCCGCGCAAACAGCGGATTGGTGCGTACGATGCCGCCCGCCTTGTCCACCGTGGCGATCGCCATCGGGGTGTGGTGGAAGAAGCGCATAAAACGGATTTCCGCCGCGCGCTGCAAATCGCCGCCATCGCTGCCGCGGCGGTTGAGTACCAGCGTTCGCGACGCGCCGGGCGTCGCATCGGCGCCGAAGGCCACCTTGTGAAAAAGGCGCACCGGCAGCGTGCGTCCGCCGCGTATCTTCAGATCGAGATCGAGGACTTCGGTTTTTATGTCACCCGCGCTCGCGCGCAGCGTCGTCAGGAGTGCGGCGCCGTCGCCGGCAATCACGTCCGCCAGTTTTAGTCCGCCAGAACCCACCTGAGCGAGATCTTGATCGAGCCAGTTGGCAAGCGTGGCGTTGAGATAGACCACGTCGCCCTGCCCATCCACGGAGAAAAATCCGGCAGGCGCGTGATCCAGATAATCGATGGCATGCTGCAATTCCTGAAAGACGTTTTCCTGGCGTTCGCGCTCGCGGGTGATATCGGTGATCGACCAGACCGTGAGGTGCCGCGCGTGCAGGCCTTCGGCAAACGGACGCACGCGCAGCCGCAGCCAGCGGGTCGGCCGGCCCGGCAACCCGGCGACACGCACTTCCTCCTGCAATCGCTTGCCTTCGCGAGCGGCTTTAAGGAGCCGGTAGACCGCCTCGGAGGCATCTGCATCGCCGATGAAGACGCGCTCCACGGGCCGCAATTCGCCGCCATCGGCGGCGTCGATCAGATCCAGATAGGCGGCATTAGCATAAACGACGCGCCCGTCCCGCTCGGTGACGAGAATGCCGTCAACGGCGTCGTCGACCAGCGATTTAATCAGCGGGTCGGCGCTCTCCGCCGGTCCCAGGCGGAGAATGCCGGCACCGAACGCGAACAGAGAAAACACCCCGATCATGGCGAACAACGCCAAAGCGCCGAGGATATAGGGGTCGGCGTTCGGCTCGCCGAGCAACACAAAGGCGGCGGCGGCGGCTGCAAGAACGGCCGCGCCGATCAGCACGAGTAAAATGCTACCGGAGCGCCTCGCCGCGCCGTCGCGGTGGACGGCCTTGCGCGGGGGTAAGGAAGTTTCGTCGGCGATGCTGTGGCTAGTCATGCTCAGCTGCTACCACCCCAGTTCCAGCGGCAGCACCGAGAGCAAAAAGCCGGCGCTGCGGAACCCCCGACATATTCGATTCGCTTTGGTGCCGCGCGAGGCACGTGCGCAAGGAGGACCGGCCCGCATTTGGGGCCAAGGACGTTAAAATCGGAATACAGAGCCCCGGACTTGCCGATCGCCGTCCGGGCGCGTTCGTACTGATCAAATGCCTCAGCACCTGCGATTCGTTAACCTGGTCGGGGCCGCATTTTGCCATCAAAGTGCCGTTTACCATAGAAATGCTCGCCTTCCTGAGGTCATATTCGACATCGCCCATTGGCTTTAATTCTTTATTAGTATTCTAGATTCTCGGCAGCCAACGTTCGCCGCAGGGTCCAAACAAGTCGGGCCGTGGCGACGACAGGGGGAGTAGGCTGAATGTTCGATTTATTCGGGGCGGAAATGCCGCTCGCCGTACGTTTCTTTTTGGCCTTCCTGATCGTGCTCGGGTTGATCGGGGTGACGGCCTGGGCGGTCCGCAGACTGGGCAGTGGCAGATTAGGCACCAATGGAGTGCGCGGCCGCCAACCGCGCATCGCGGTCATTGATCATGCCAGTGTCGATGGGCGGCGTCGATTGATCCTTGTCCGCCGCGACAATGTCGAGCACCTCTTGATGGTCGGCGGGCCCTCCGACGTCGTCGTTGAAGCCAATATTGTTCGCGCGACTTCCGCCGCGGCCGGCGCGCGCGGACCCGCCATCGCGGAAACGGCGCCGCGCGCGATCCCGTTGCCTGAAATTCCGTCAAATGGTTCGTGGCCGCTGCAGCCGGAATCGACGGGGCCTTCGACCAGCTCTTCTCCGCCGAGGCGGGTGTCGCGGATCGAGAGCGCCGCGGATGAGGCTAATAGTTTACCCCCGCCCATCGAACCGCCTTCCCGTTCGCGAGAGCCGCTCGCAACGCTTGCCGACGATCTCGCAGCCAACCCTTTGGCGCCGACCGGACCCAATACCCCGATCAATCCGGCTCCGCCGCGAGGTCGCTCGACCCCGCCGGGGCGCCCCTTGCCCGTGGAGTCACAACGCCCTGATCCGCGGTCCGCGACGCAGCCGACAAGCCCGGAGGCCATCGCTGCCGCTGATAAAACTCTCGCCGAAATGGCGCAGCGGCTCGAGGCGGCGCTGCGCAAGCCGAAAGCCGTGGAGGCCACACCGTCCGCCGCAACGCCCGGGCCGGACGCGTCGACACCTGCACCCGCCCAGCCCACACCAATGCGGCCGTTGCGGCCGGTCGAAACAAAAACCGGGCGGCCTGATAACAAAGGCAGCGAGGGCAAGGCGATCTACGAAACGCTTGAGCAAGAAATGGCAAATCTGCTCGGGCGGCAGCCCAGCAAAGGCTGACGCCGGCGCCGCGAGTTCCCTTATGGAACTCTCCCAAGGGGTCTGCGTTTGTAGCAGACATTAGCTGAGGAGGTCCGTCATGGGGTTTGGACGCGGGATATTGCTTTGGCTCTTCGGCGTGCCTTTGCCAATCATTCTTTTACTGGCAATCTTTTGGCATCACTGACGCCAAGGACATCAAATAACGCTTTGGTTTGCAGTCGTGCCCGCACCGTTTGCGGGCATCGGCTTTCTAAGCCGGTACCAGAGCAATGCCCGGAAAGTCCTGACAGCGTCTGCCGCGAGTGTCCGGTCGGGAACTAAAACTTCGTTGCCGACGTTTTTGTGAAACCCACCCTCAATCGAAAGGATCATGATCATGTCCGGCGCCCAACGATATTCCCGCACCATATCCGCGGAGGTTGGCGAAATCGAACGCCGGTTGCGTGCGCTCGAGCGAAATCTCGAACGGGCCGGCGGCGCGGCATCCGCCACCGTCAAGGCGAGCGCTGAATCGTTGGGGGACACAGTCGCTTCCACCCTATTCGGCTGGGCGGATCGCTTTCGCCAAAGCGCGAATGTGCTTGGCGATCAATCGACCGCCTTTGGAAAAGATGCCGCCAAATTCGGGCGTAACACGCTGAACGAAGTCTCGGCCAGGACCGAGCGGTACCCCTTCATCGCGCTTGGGGTCGCTGTCGCCGTGGGCGTGCTGATTGGCTTTGCCAGCCGCAGCCGGGATTAAATCCCCGCCCGCCTAACGCATCAGAGCGCCGCCATCGACGCTGATAGTTTGGCCGGTGACGAAATTGCTGTCGTCGGAACAAAGATAAACCAGCGTCGAAAGCAAGTCGGCGGGCGTTTGCTCGCGCTGGATCGCACGCGCCGCGACGCCGGCGGCTGCGGCCTTGCCGGTCCAATCCGGATGAGTTTTGATCGCTTCGCTCATGGTCAGGCCGGGCGCAATCGCGTTGACACAGATATTGTATGGGCCGAGTTCTCGGGCGAGTGAACGTGTCATCGAGACCACGGCGCCCTTTGAGGTCACATAGTGGAGCAAATACCCGGTCCCTTTGAACGCCGTGCCCGAGGCGATGTTGATGATGCGTCCGTTTTTCTTCTCCATCATCAACGGCGCGACGGCCTTGGCGCATTGGAAGGTGCCGCGGACGTTTACCGCCATGACCCGATCCCATTCGTCTTCGGTTATGTCCTGAAACGGCTTTGTGCGGAGGTCCGCGAACAGGCCCGCATTGTTGACCAGGATATCGACCGTGCCGAACTCGCGGACTGTTTCGTTGATCAGGCCATCGATTGAGGCTTTTGAGGTGACGTCAGTGCGCACGTAGATGGCCCGCTGTTGCTTTTCGTTGATGCGCTCGGCAACCGGCGTACCGTCGAGCAGGTCGGCGACGACAACTTTGGCGCCGACGTCAGCCAAACCTTCGCAGAACGCGGCCCCGATCCCTCGGCCGCCGCCGGTGACGATTGCCACCTTGTCCTTAAGCCGCATACCCACCGCTTAACCTCCCCGTTTCGTTCGTGCCGCCCCAGCCGCTTCGAGCGCCAGTGCGGGCGGCGCCGGAAACCCGCGTAGCGAACTACGAAGCCGGGACTTGAACAAGGAGATTCCGCAGAGAACGCGTGCGCGCGACTGCAAAGACCGGCAAGCGAAGCCGCGCGGGGATTAGAGCGGCCTGTGCATTCGCCCCAGCAGCCAACCGATACCCAGAGCAATGGCCGCCGCCGTATAGGGCTGGGTCTCGATGGTGTGGCGGATCGCTTTTTCGAATGAATTCGCCGTCCGGCGCGCCGCAGTGCCGGCGCTGTCCATGACGTCAGAGGCGCTGTCTCGCGCCTGGCCATACACATCTTGCGCAGCATCGGTCACGGCGTCGGCGACCCCGCTTGCGTTCTTTTTGGCGTCGTCGAGAGCTCGGTTGAAATCAGTAGCTTTTGTTGAGGTTTGGGCCATGGCATTTCCCCTAGATGTGAAGGCGGCTGGAACATTAAACGCGCGAGTTCCCGTTGAGTTCAACGATCGGGAACTTTTTTGTCATCGGCTTCGCGAAGTGCGAGCCTCAGAGTTCGTGCCGGCCGTCCAGCCGTTTTTTCAGGCTCGCCACTTCGCGCTCAAGCTTGGCAAGGCGATCCGCGAACGAGGCTTGTGAATCCCCGTGCTCTCCGCCAGGTGCCGCAGGCTGCTCCGAAGCCCAGCTTATTCCGAGACTATTGGCTTTCCGCCATGCGACTTTGGCATGGAAGTATTCGTCTTTGTTGGGAAGGTAGAGTTCGAAGACATCGGGCAGCGCAACGGCTTCCGACACCTCGAGGCGGCTGCCGCCTTCGGTGAGGTCACGGACGATACAGTCCATGCTGGAGAGCCCGTTGTTGAAAAAGATCCGGCCTTTGATGAACGTCTTGTGGCGAACAAGCCTGCGGCGGTCCTTCATGGCAAAACCGGATTCTCAGTGGCAAGTCGCCCTGTTTGCGGGCTTTCGCCCGAACCCAAATTGCGGCCATGGCGGATAAAATTCGGTGATATCGGTCAATTTGCCGGCGCGGCAATCGCGGCTTAGTTACCAAACAATAAATGACCGCCGGCCGGAAAGGCCCGGCGTGAGGTGACAGCCCAAAGAATGCGGCTTTACTCTTCGCGGTACACCCGCTCGCGCCGTTCGTGGCGCTCCTGAGCCTCGATCGACAGCGTCGCGATCGGGCGCGCTTCGAGACGTTTTAGCGAAATCGGCTCGCCGGTCTCTTCACAATATCCATAGGTACCGTCGTCGATGCGTTGCAGGGCCGCGTCTATCTTTGAGATCAACTTTCGCTGGCGGTCGCGTGCCCGCAACTCGATGGCCCGGTCGGTTTCCGAAGAGGCGCGGTCGGCAAGATCCGAATGGTTCTGATTATCGTCTTGCAAATGCTGGAGGGTATCCTTCGCCTCTTTAAGCATATCGTCCCGCCAATGCATCAGCTTGACGCGAAAATATTCCCGCTGGCGGTCGTTCATGAACGGTTCGCGATCCGTCGGCCGGTAGATCTTTTCGAGGCCGCGGAAGGCCTTGCCGTTAGTGATTAACGTCTCGTCGGACCGACCATTTCTGCTTTTGACCGACTGCATTGATCTTTTTTCCCCTACTACGCTCACGCGCGCGCTGCTTTCCTCCCCGGAAGGCGCGCCCATATAACCCGGGACTATGACGCTGACAATAATGAAACGTCGGCGCTCAGGCCGAAGGGACCAGCGGCTCTCTCGGAACCTGCAATTTTCGCCTTAACCGCCGGCAAAAACGATTAATTCTCCTTTCGGTGCCGCCTGCGCTCCTGCCTTTTTCGTCCAACTTTGTGCGCTGTCCGCCAGCGGCGCGGGTCGGCGGAAAGGCCGCCGGCCGAGGCTGATGCCAAGCCGCGCTTGCCACATTTCCCGGGTCTCCCGCCTGCCCGCCGGCTTCGGCCGCCGACGGTTTAACAAGTCACTACCAAGATCGCTCGCATCGGAGTTCCCAGGCTAAAGGACCGGCAAGCGCGGCGTGGTATTCGGCTGGGTTACGGGACGTTGCAAGGGTGGGGATGGACGAATGCTTGCCTCAAGAGAGGGCGAGAGCCGTATGCGGACGCTCGAATCCGAGCTCACCGCGGCGCACGCCAGAATTAGACATCTTGAATCGCTGATTGAGACGGATCCGCTGCTGGACATTTCGAACCGGCGAGGTTTCGAGCGCGAATTGAGGCGGGCGATTGCGCGGGTGACCCGCTACGACGGCAGCGCTGCCATCGTCTTCATCGACCTCGATCACTTCAAATGCATCAATGACCAATTCGGCCATTTGGCCGGCGATGCCGCGCTGCAAGCTGTTTCCGAAATCATTGTCAGAAGCTGCCGCAATTCGGACGTCGTCGCGCGCTTCGGCGGTGACGAGTTCGCGATACTTCTTTGGAACCTGACCGAACAAGACGCCCGCACTAAAGCGCGTTCACTCGAGAGGAGCGTTGAATCGCTGCGAATTCGACTGGCAGCGGGCTGCGTGTCGGTCGGGGCTTCGGCCGGCGTCGCCATGCTGTGCGCGGCGGACTCTCCAAGTCAGACCATCAATCGCGCCGATGCCGACATGTACTTCCGGAAAATGACCAAAAAATCGGCGCCGGGCTACGAGTTCGCCGCGTTGCCGGCAGCCTCATAACGACTACCGATCCGCACCCGTAGTGCACGCATCGCGCGGGGCACCACGGATTTCCGCCGCTTGTTGACCGCAGCCCCGCGTGATTTAAGGGACGAGACAAAACCCTTAAGCGGATGAAGACGTATGCGTTTCGAAGGCACCGCCGCCTATGTCGCCACGGACGATCTCAAAGTGGCGGTCAATGCGGCCATAGCGTTGGAGCGGCCGCTTCTGGTCAAAGGCGAGCCCGGCACCGGCAAGACCGTACTGGCGATCGAAGTCGCCAAGGCGCTCGGCGCCCCTCTGATCGAGTGGCACATCAAATCGACCACCAAGGCGATGCAGGGGCTTTACGAGTACGACGCAGTCACCCGATTGCGCGACAGTCAGTTGGGCGATGCCCGCGTCAAGGACATTCGCAATTACATCAGGCGGGGCAAGCTTTGGGAAGCGTTCGTCGCCGACGAGCGTCCGGTTCTGCTGATCGACGAAATCGACAAAGCGGATATCGAGTTTCCCAACGATCTACTGCAAGAACTCGATCGCATGGAGTTTTTCGTCTACGAGACCGGCGAGACCGTGCGCGCGCGGCGGCGGCCGATCGTCGTCATCACCTCGAACAATGAAAAGGAACTGCCCGACGCTTTCCTGCGCCGCTGCTTCTTCCACTACATTCGCTTTCCCGATGCCGAGACCATGCGTTCGATCATCGACGTGCATTTTCCCGGCATCAAGCATCGTCTCGTGGCGGAAGCGCTGCGGCTCTTTTACGAGATCCGCGACGTACCCGGCATGAAGAAGAAGCCTTCAACCTCAGAGTTGCTCGACTGGCTCAAGCTGCTGATGGTCGAGGATATTTCCGTGGAAACGCTGCGCAAGCGCGACCCGAAAAAACTCATTCCGCCGTTGCACGGCGCGCTCATCAAGAACGAGCAGGATGTGCACCTGTTCGAACGGCTCGCCTTTATGACCCGGCGCGAGGCGCGCTGATCCGGCGGTCAGCAAATGCCGACCGCCTGCTTGGTTCGAACCGGACCTAAAGAAATCCGCTCAAGTGATGGGCGGGCTTTTGAAAATGGCTGTTACCAATTGCCCCAGTTGAAGCGCCAGACCAGCGAGGTCGTCACGGTCTGCACCTGCGGCGTGACATGTTGCCCAAGACCCGTGGGCGCGCCCGTTGCGGTAACAAACGACGGTACGTCAGCGCCTTGATATTGGGTGTACCGATATTCGGTGCGCCAGAACAGGCCGTGAATCGGCAGCCAGGTGAAAGCGTATTCGGTGCCGCCACCAATGAACCAGCCGTCGAAGGTGTGCGCGCTCAGGCTAAGCGCGGATGGAATCGCCGGCGCCGTCTGGAACGATAAGCCCGTTTGATTGAAATGAGCTTCGGTGAAGCCGCCGCTGACGTAAGTCAGGAGATTGGGCATTGGCAGCAGGCCAGCCCGCGCACCCGCGTACCACGCGCCGCTTTGATTCACGTTTCCCCCGAGCGCACTGAGAGGATCGGTGACGGTGCCGCTGATGTTTGAAAAGTCATAATCCGCGAGAAGCCCGATGACGGCGGGCCAGGTATTGAACAGGCCAAACTGATAGTCGCAGCCGCCTCCTGCCCTGCCGAGCCAGCCTCGCCCGCCGCCGGTCGTCGTCGACGATGTCGCCACCAATCCGGGAATGGTTTCGCCATTGTGGTCGATATTCGAGACGCCATAGCCGACGCCGCCATCGATGTAGCAGCCGGTAAAGCTCGGGGCCGGTGGCGGCGCTTTATAAACCGGCGCATATGCCGGCGGCGGCGCCGGGATGTCCGCAGCGAACGCGCCGCCCGAGAGTACCGCCAAAACCGAACATGCGAGCAGTGTCTTTTTCATTGAGTGCCCCAATCTCGTAGAGTGCCGTGATCGCGCCGTCGGCAGCGTGGTTAGAATCTACCACACAATATATGTCACTTCTTACTTTATTGCGGTGCCGCGGCCGCGGCCCGCGGAAATTGCGGCGCATTGCGGCATGCCGGCAACACTGCTCGCTGCTACGCGGATGGATCTTCGGCCGATGGGGCGGAACTGGGCGCGGACTCCAAGTCGTCGGACTGGAAATCGGCGTTTGCCGGCAAAGGCGGAGCGGACAGATCCTGCGCGGTGTCGGCGGCCGGAGGCGCCTTCCGCCGCGCACTCTCGGTGGTCCGCGCACGGCGTTCGGCCACTGCTTCTTGGAACCGCATCGCCCAGTAATAAGCCTGCGCCGTTGCGCGGCCGACAATTCCTCCCGCCCACACCAGCTCGAAGGCGCTGAATTGTTTCCACGTTTGGTCGCCATCCACCATGCCGTGCGCGATGAGAAGGCCGGCAATCGCGGTGGTGTTGAGGCCGTGGCCGCCGAATCCGCTCGCCAGCCATAATCCGGGGCTGAGCTGGCCGATCTGCGGCATACTGTGAACCGTATGGCCTAACGTCCCCGACCAGGCGTATTCGCTCACCGCATCGCCGAGCTGCGGGTAGGTCCTTCTTATGTCGGCGACCAGCGCCTGCGCGTATTGCCGCGGATCGTGTTCCCGTGTCGTCAGGCGCCCCGACCACAACAAGCGGTCGCCATCGACGCGGCGGTAGTGATTGTCGGCGAGTTCGCTGTCACTGACTGAACCGCCATAGCCAACCGCGTCGCCGATGCGCGCCCCAAGCGGAGCGGTCGTGATGACGTAGGTCGTCAGCGGGATAAGCGTGGCCCCAATTTCCGGCATCAAACCCGCCAGGCCTAAACTTCCGCACAGCACGACGTGATTGGCGCGCAGGCGCGCATGCGCCGTATCGACGCGCTTGCGCACGCCTGCGGCGTCGACCCCTAAGGCGGTCGTGTTCTCGTAAATACGAACCCCGGCGCGTTCGGCGGCGGCGGCGAGACCAAGCGCGTAGTTCAGCGGATGGATGTTCAGCGCGCCGGGATAATGAATGGCGTGGAAGTAGCGTTCGCTGCGCAGCACCGCACGCACCCGCTCGGTCTCCCAGGCTTCGATCTCGGCGCCGAACTCTCCGAGCAAACCAACGAGGCGGGCCAAATCATCGGCGTTATCGGTCTTTGAGACTTGGAGCCAGCCATTCTGCGGGCTTACTCCAGGCAGGGCATCATCGCGAATGGTGTCGCGAACATAGTCGACGCCGCCTTGTGACAGCGCCCAAAGATCGGCGGCTTGGGTAAAACCTACGCGCCTCACCAAATCTTCCGCCGAAGCCGCAAAGCCAGGAAGTACGAAACCGGTATTGCGGCCGGACGCCTGCGCGGCGATGCGTCCCGCCTCAAGGAGCGCGACCGACCATCCTGACTTCACCACTTCTCGCGCGACGGTCAGACCCGCCAGTCCGCCGCCGACAATACAGACATCGACATCGAGATCGGCGGTGAGCGGCGGCCGAACCGGCGCGCTCACTTTCGTGGCGGCGTACCAGCTCGGTCCATAGGCTGCATCGTCGTTGGAGTGATTCACTATCCAGGAACTCATATCGCATTGCTGCGCGGCTGCAGGACTGAGCTGGAACACTCCCGCGGCTTGTCGTGAGACTATAGGAACTTCAAAGTTGCCGCACTAAACTGAGTTTGGGAGGAAAGCGTAGCATAATGGCTCGTTTGCTGCTGTTGCGTCATGCCAAGACCGAGCCCGCGGAGGCCGGCGAGCGCGACCGCGACCGCAAGCTCACCGCGCGGGGACGTGCCGACGCGAAGGCGATCGGCGCTTATGTCGTCCGCCATCGTCTCCTGCCCGACCTTGTGCTCACTTCCCCGGCCGTTCGCGCCGAGGAGACTTTGACGGGTGTTGCGGCCGAATTCGCAAAGCCGCCGCGCGTGGCGCGCGAGGAACGAATCTACAACGCCAGTCCGGACACGCTTATTCGCCTGATCCGAGAAACGCGCGATGCCAAAACCCTGCTTTTGGTCGGGCATCATCCAGGAATGCACGATGTGGCGCTGGCGCTGATCGCATCGGGCGATACCGAAACCCGCGAACGTTTAGCCGAGAAGCTGCCGACATCGGGGCTCGTAGTTATCGACTTTGCGTTCGACGACTGGTCGCGCTTGCAGGTCAATTCCGGCAGGCTCGAACGTTTCGTCAGTCCGCGGTCGATCGAAACAGCGACCGATTGATCCGCGCGGCCCGAAGTGCAGAAGAGCTATTCGTAGAAATCCGGAGACTTCTTCTGCGCGTCGCTCTGCGGTTTGTCATGATTGATCCATAGCTGCGCGTGCTCCTTCGCCAGAAGATCGGCAATGCGCTGCATGGAAGTAACAGTCTGTTCCTTGTTAAAGTTGATCCCCGGCACGCGCCGATTATCCCAATTGCTTTGGAAATGCGCGGCATCGCCAGAAAGCACGACCGCGCCGGTTTTCGGCAGCCGCACCAGCAGGGATTGGTGGCCGGGCGTGTGTCCCGGCGTCGAGAGGAAAACCACCGAACCATCGCCGAACACGTCGTGGTCGCCTTCCAACTTGGTCACCGGATGTTCCGGCTTGAAGCGCGGCGTGCCGTCGGCATTCGGCCACTCGTATTCGGCTTTCTGCACGTAAAGCGTGACCTGCGGAAATTCTTCGACGTTGCCGATGTGGTCGGGATGCGTATGCGAGATGCCGATGCCTTTGATGTCGGAGGGCTTTACGCCGAGTTGCGCCAATTGGTCTGACAAAGTCTTTGATCGCGCCGCGGTAAGGCCACTGTTCGGGTCCTTTCGCCCTTCGGGACTGGCGGCGAGAGCATCGGTCAATCCTGTATCCCAAAGAAACCAGCCCTGCGCGTGCCGGATCAGATAGCAGTTGTCGGACAACTCGATCGGCACGCCGACATTGACGCCGGGCGACCAGCGCGACTGGTCGGGTGCGGAAAGCCGGCCGCAGTCGAGAACGTAGAGGCGCTCAACGCCGGCGGCGGATGCGGCCGATGCGCCGAACACAACGGCGAAGGCGGTAGCCATCAAAAAAACGAGCTTCATGATTTTCTTCCTTGCTGCGGCTCTCAATCGGCCAGGGCCGCCAAAATCCGTGCCCATGAGCGGATGCCTTTGTGGAAGCATTTGAGGTCGTACTTTTCGTTCGGCGAGTGCACGCGGTCGTCGTCGAGCGCGAAGCCGACCATCAAAGTGTCCATGCCGAGTACAGTTTTAAAATCCGCGACAATCGGGATCGAACCACCCGCGCCCACGGTCACCGCCTTCTTGCCCCACTCTTCGCCGAGCGCCGCGCGCGCCTTGGCCAGCGCGCGATTGTCATATGCGACCTGGAAAGCTGGCGCGCTGGTGAAATTGCCGAACTCCACCTTGCAATCACCCGGCACGCGCGCGCGCACAAAGTCACGAAACGCGACGCTGACTTTCTCCGGATCCTGCGCGCCGACCAGACGAAACGACACTTTCGCGGTCACTTTGCCGGGAATAACGGTTTTTGCGCCCTCGCCCGTATAGCCGCCAATGATGCCGTTGACTTCGGCGGTCGGCCGCGTGGAGATCTGCTCGATCAGCATGCGGTCTTTTTCGCCGGCCGGGATTTTCAATCCGATCGGGCCGAGGAATTTCTCCGCCGTCAATCCGAGGCCGGACAAGTCGGTTTTGATATCGGACGGCAACTCGGGAACCCCATCATAGAATCCGGGAATGGCGACCGAGCCGTCGGTCCGGTGCAGCGCCGAAAGAATGTCGGCAAGCACGTGGATCGGGTTGCGTGCGGCGCCGCCGAAAAGTCCCGAATGAAGGTCGCGGTCGGCGCAGGTGAGCGCAACTTCCTCGTAGACCAGCCCGCGCAGCGACGTGGTGATGGACGGCGTTTCGGCGTCCCACATGCCGGTATCGCACACCAGCGCCAAGTCGCGCTTAAACTCACTCGCGTGGTCGCGCACGAAGCCGAAAAGGTTCTTCGAGCCGCACTCCTCCTCGCCTTCGATCATCAGAGTGATGTCGAGCGGCAGCGCGCCGGTCACCGCCTTGAAGGCGCGGCAGGCCTCGACAAACGTCATCGCCTGGCCTTTGTCGTCACAAGCGCCGCGGGCGACGATGGCCTTGCGCCCATCGTTGAGCGTCTCGATGCGCGGATCGAAGGGCGGAGTATTCCATAATGATAGCGGATCGACGGGCTGCACATCATAATGTCCGTAAAACAGGACGCGCGGCGCCTTGCCATTGGCTCCGCTGTGCGGCGCGGCCGGAGAATTCGCAGCGATGACCACCGGGTGCCCCCCGGTCGGACGCACGCTCACTTCCAATCCGAGACCGCGCAGCTCGCCCGCGACATGATCGGCGGCCGCGCGACAATCTTTTGCGTAGGCCGGGTCGGTCGAGATCGATTGGATTCGCAACAGCGCGAACAGGCGCTCTACGCTTTCGTCGAGACCGCGGTCGATGTGATCAAGAACCGCCGGCAAGGCATCCGATGCTGTCATTATTTCACCGTGAGTGGCGCGGCCCGCGCAAACGCCTGCACCGCAATGTTGCTGCTTCTAAGTAATCTTGTCATGAAATTTGTGCGCGGAGCGCTCTTTAGAACCTTTTTCAATACCAAACAGCCGCTTCCTCAGCCAAAACTTGAACCTGCCGGCCTGATCTCCCAATTCCAAGCCACCTGACCGTTGCTCCTTTGCAACATGCCGCGCCGTTCGGACCAAAATTCCGCGGCAATCGCCGCCTTCGGGCGCGGCAGCCTTGTCACGCCAAAGTCCAGCGTACAATATGGCAAGAACGTGCCAAAAATACGGGGCTGGCGAGGGCACAATGGACGAGCTGATCGGGCGTCTCGTCGCCAATCTTGGCGTCGAGCGGACAACTGCCGAGACAGCAGTCGGCATCATCCTCGCTTTTCTCGCAAAGGAAGGCCCGCCGGACAAAATCCAAACCCTTCTGGCCAAGCTGCCTGGAGCTGAAGCTTTGATCCAAAAAGCTCCGGCCGAGGGCGGCGGCATGGGCGGAGTCATGGGCGCGGGCATGCAGATGATGTCTGCAGGCTTGAGCATGGGTCAAGTGCAGGACGTCACCGGGCAATTCATCGCCTTTGCCCGCGAGAAGGTCGGCGAAGACGCTATAGGCGAGATCGTCGGCTCTATTCCCGGCTTGTCTCAGTTCGTTTGAGTGCGCCCGTGGTTGCGCACACGATATTCGACGACCGCGAGGAGGCAACGATGGCGTATCCCATCAAGGAGATCCAAGCCATCGGAGCCGACGCCGCCGAAATCCTGAAGTCGGAAGGGATTCGCACCACCGTTGGCCTACTGCGTTCCGGCAAGACGCCGAAGCAGCGCCTCAAGATCGCCGAGAAAATCGGGATCGACGATGAGCACGTGCTCAGTTGGGTGACTGCGGCTGACCGGATGCGGGTCAAAGGGGTCGGATGGGAATACGCGCAGTTGCTGCTCGCCGTCGGGGTCAAAACCGCGAAGGAACTGAAGTATCGCAACCCGCAGAAACTGGTCGACCAGATGGCCGAGGCCAATACCAAGCGCAAACTCGTTCGTGTTTTGCCGTCGGTCAGCATGGTCAGTCGCTGGATCGACAGCGCGAAGAAACTCTCCCCTCTCATTCGCTATTGATCGCCCGGGCGTAGGGCGGCGCCCGAGCTCTGCCGCTGATGGCAGGCAAGAACAAATTCAGCTAGCCTTAGCGCTTTAGGGCCGTCTGCCGAGTTGCGCCGGTCCCACCGACCGCGCCGACCTTCTGGCGAGCGCGAGGAATTTGGCGATTGTGACGAACAACAAAGCAATGCGTGCAGCGTCCATTACGTCTTTGCCGGGAAATTCGCCGGCTGGCGACGTATTGGCGCAACTTCGCGCCAAAAGGCGGCCTCTCGTCATGGGCGTGGTCAACGTCACGCCGGATTCATTTTTTTCCGGCAGCCGCTTTCTCGAACCGCAGGCGGCCATCGCGCAAGCAATGCGCCTCGTGGCCGAAGGCGCCGATATCCTTGACGTCGGAGCGGAGTCGACGCGGCCCTATGGCGGGGCGGTCGCTGTCGAGGCGGACGAAGAGCGCGCACGGCTGGACGCTATTTTGCCGGAGGCGATCGCTCTCGGTGTCCCAGTCTCCATTGACACCCTGAAGGCAAGCATCGCCGCTTGGGCCGTCGATCTCGGCGCGGCCATTGTCAACGACGTATGGGGTTTGCAACGCGACCCGCAAATGGCCGGCATTGTCGCCGAGCGCGGCGTGCCGGTGATTGTCATGCACAATAGGGAAAAGACCGACGCGGCCATCGACATCGTTGCCGACGTCACCGCCTTCTTTCAGCACTCGCTCGATCTCGCCGCGCGCGCCGGCATCCGGCGCGACCGCATCGTGCTCGATCCCGGGATCGGCTTCGGCAAAACCGCGGAGCAAAGCATCACCTGCATTGCGCGGCTGGACGCCTGGCGCGGCTTCGGCTTGCCGCTGCTCGTTGGCGCATCCCGCAAGCGCTTCATTCAATCGATCGTCCCTTCCGAGCCCGCGGACCGGCTTGGCGGTTCGATCGCGGCGCATCTCCTGGCGGTCGAGAACGGCGCCGCCATTGTGCGCACCCACGACGTGGCGGCAACGGCTCAGGCGCTTGCCGTCGCCGCCGCCATCAAGCGTGCGCGATGAGCGATACAATCTTCGTCAACGGGCTCGTCATTCACGCCTATCACGGCGTGATGCCGCACGAGGCGAAAGTCGGGCAGCCGTTTCTGCTCGACCTTGTGCTCGACATCGACCTCGCCGAGGCCTCGCGCAGCGATACCGTCAAGGCGACAGTGTCCTACGAAAAGCTCGTGGCAACGGCGACCGAAACATTCCGCGCGCGCCGCTATCGGCTGATCGAAGCTGCGGCCGGGGCGGTCGCGGACGCCGTGCTTTCGACCTATCCGCAAGCGCGGGAGATTCAGGTGACCGTTCACAAACCACACGCTCCGATCGCAGCGACCTTCCAGGACGTTGGAGTGATCATCAAACGCTCGCGGCGCAGGCGCAACGAAGGCGGCGATGGAGGCTGAGGCGTTTATTGCGCTCGGCGGCAATGTCGGCGACGTTCGATCCACGTTCGATCAGGCTATCGCGCTGCTGTGTGATGGCCGAGCGATACGGCTTAAAGCACGCTCATCCGACTACCGCACGCCGCCGTGGGGCGTTACCGACCAGCCGCCATTCGTCAACGCCGTCATCGCGATTGTCACTTCGCTCGGTCCTCACGACCTGCTGGCGCGCGCGAAAGACTGCGAACGCGCGCTCGGACGCGACCGTGGGCGGGAGCAACGTTGGGGTCCGCGCACGATCGACATCGATCTTCTCGCCTATGACGATGCGGCGATTAACGACGCCGAGCTGATTTTGCCGCACCCGCGTTTGTTCGAGCGCGGATTCGTGCTCGTGCCGCTTGCTGAAATTGCGCCGGACCGGGAGATTGGCGGGGTGGTCGTCCGGGACGCGCTGTCCAAAGTGGACCACAGCGGCATCGAAAAGCTCCCGCCGCGATAGATTGCATTCGAAGCGTCGGATTGGCGCGTGGCAGACGTGCCGCGCCGCCGGGTTGGCGCAATGGATGCGCCATGGCATTTTGCGTGAATGCCCGATCCTGACACCCCGCCCTTGACGAGTGATTTTCCGGAAGCAACGCGCGACGATTGGGCCCGGATCGCCCAAACCGTGCTGAAAGGCGTGCCATTCGAACGGCTGGTCAGTACCACCTACGACGGCATTTCCATTGAGCCCCTCGCCCCGCGCCGCGGCGATGCCAGGCCGATCGTCATTCGCCAGGGCGCCGCCGCTTGGCGGGGTTTGGCGCGCATCGACCATACCGACCCTGCAATCGCGAATGAGAGCGCACTTAACGAGCTCAATGGCGGCGCCAATGGGCTTTGGCTCGTCTTCGATGGCGCCATCGGCGACTATGGCTATGCGCTCCCGGCCAACGACAGGGCGCTTGCGCGCGTGCTCGAAGGAGTAGACCTCACGGCCGGGATCAGCGTCGAACTCGATCTTTCCCCGCACGCCGCGGCGGCGATCGACGCGGCGCTTGCGAAAGGCCTCGCCGCGCCACCGGGAGCGGCCAATCTTCGCATCGGCCACGACCCGCTCGGCGCGGCCGCGCTCACGAATTCGGCGCCGCGGCCTTGGGCTGAAGAAGCACCGCACTTCGGGCGCAGGGCCGCCGCGCTAACGCGCGCAGGCTTCGGCGGCAAACTCGCCGCCGCCGATGGACGTGTCATCCATAATGCCGGAGGCTCCGAAGCCGAAGAACTGGGCTATGTGCTTTCGATCGGCATCGCCTATTTGCGCGCACTCGAAAGCGAAGGCACTGCGCTCGATGCCGCGCGGCGTCTGCTGTTCTTTCGGCTGAGCGCGGATGCCGACCAATTCCTGACCATCGCCAAGTTTCGCAGCTTGCGAAAGTTGTGGGCTCGCATCGAGCGCGCCTGCGGGCTTGCCGCCGAGCCGATCTTCATTTCGGCCGAAACTGCCTGGCGCATGATGACGCAACGCGATCCGCACACCAACATCTTGCGCACGACCATTGCGGTCGTTTCTGCCGCAGCCGGCGGCGCCGACGCGATCACCGTGCTGCCGTTTACCGCAGCGCGCGAAATGCCGGACGATTTCGCGCGCCGGACCGCGCGCAATACTCAGCTCGTTCTCGCCGACGAAGCGTTCCTGGCCAAGGTTGCGGATCCGGGCGCCGGCTCCGGTGCAATCGAGACTTTGACGGATCAGCTAAGCCGTGCCGCTTGGACGCTGTTTCAGGAAATTGAAATAGCCGGCGGCGCCGCGGCCGCACTTGAGACTGGCCTGATACAAAACAAGGTCGCAGCGGTGCGTGAAAAGCGCGCCGTTGCCGTGGCCCGGCGCAGGGACGCCCTGATCGGCGCCACTTTATTTCCTAACCTTGCGGCAACCGAAGCGCCGATTGAGCAAGCGCCGCGAGTGCGGACGGACTTGAGCGGCAAGCCACTTGCGCCGATCCGTCTCGCCGAGCCGTTCGAAGCGTTGCGCGATATTTCCGATCGCATGGCAAAGACCCGCGGACAACGGCCCAAGGTCTTCCTCGCCAATCTCGGGACGGCCGCCGAGTTCACGGCGCACGCGACTTTTGCCAAGAACTTTTTCGAGGCGGGCGGCATTGAGGCGGTCGCCGGCGAAGGCGACATCCAAGCGTTCGCGTCGGCGTTTTCCGCAACCGGCGCAGGGCTCGCCTGCCTGTGCTCGACCGACGAGCGCTACGACCAAGAAGCCGCCGCCGTCGCGCAAGCCCTCAAAACAGCCGGCGCGAAGCATATTTATCTCGCCGGACGGCCGGGCGAGCGCGAGAGCGCATTTAGGTCCGCCGGTGTGCAGTCCTTTATTTACGACGGCTGCGATGCGCTGGCGACATTGCGGCACGCCTACGATATTCTAGCGGAGCCGGTTTGACATTCGCTGATAACCCAGTCGCGAACTCGGGAAGCGGATAGGACGATGAGCCCAGTTCCCGATTTCACGCAGATCGATTTTGCCGATGAGCCGCCGGGCGGTCCAATGCCGCGCGCCGCGGTCTCGGATTGGCTGACGCCGGAGGAAATTGCGGTCAAAGGCCGCTACAGCGCCGACGACCTGAAAGGTCTCGACGGCCTCGATACCTATCCCGGCATCGCACCGTTCCTGCGCGGCCCCTACCCGACCATGTACGTCACCCAGCCGTGGACCATCCGCCAATATGCCGGATTTTCCACGGCCGAAGACTCCAACGCCTTCTACCGGCGCAACCTCGCCGCCGGTCAAAAAGGGCTGTCGATCGCCTTCGATCTCGCCACTCACCGCGGCTACGACAGCGACCATCCGCGCGTCTCGGGCGACGTCGGCATGGCCGGCGTCGCCATCGACTCGATCTACGACATGCGCACGCTGTTTGCCGGCATCCCGCTCGAACAGATGTCGGTATCCATGACCATGAACGGCGCGGTACTCCCGGTGCTGGCGCTCTACATTGTCGCCGCCGAAGAGCAAGGCGTGCCGCCGGAGAAATTGTCGGGCACCATCCAGAACGACATCCTCAAAGAATTCATGGTGCGCAACACCTACATCTATCCGCCCAAGCCGTCGCTGCGCATTATCTCCGACATTTTTGCGTACACCGCGGCGCATATGCCGAAATTCAACTCGATTTCGATTTCCGGCTACCACATGCAGGAAGCCGGCGCGACGGCCGACCTTGAACTCGCTTACACGCTCGCCGACGGCGTCGAATACGTGCGCGCCGGCGTCGCGGCAGGGCTCGATATCGACCGCTTCGCGCCTCGGCTGTCGTTCTTCTTCGGCATCGGCATGAATTTTTTCATGGAGGTGGCGAAACTGCGCGCCGCGCGCGTGTTGTGGGCGAAGCTTATGAAAGGATTCAATCCGCGCGACCCGCGTTCGTTGTCGTTGCGCACCCACTGCCAAACCTCGGGCTGGTCGTTGGCCGCGCAGGACGTCTTCAACAACGTCGTGCGCACCGCGGTCGAGGCGATGGCTGCGACCGAAGGCGGGACGCAATCGCTGCACACCAACGCGCTCGACGAAGCGCTCGCTTTGCCGACCGACTTTTCCGCGCGCATCGCGCGCAATACGCAAATCGTCCTGCAACGCGAGAGCGGACTGACGCGGATGATCGATCCGTGGGGCGGCTCGTTCTACGTCGAGCGGCTCACTCATGAGCTCGCCGGCAGAGCGTGGACGCACATCCGCGAGGTCGAGGAGCTCGGCGGCATGACGCGGGCGATCGAAGCGTCGCTGCCGAAACTGCGCATTGAGGAGGCCGCGGCGCGCACCCAAGCGCGGATCGATTCCGGCGCGCAAGCCGTGATCGGCGTCAATAAATTCAGGCCGCTTGACGAAAAGCCGATCGATATTCTCAAGGTCGATAACGCCGCGGTGCGGCAGATGCAGGTCGAGAAGCTCAACCGCCTCAAACGCGAACGCGACGCCGGCGCGGTAACCGCGGCGCTCGATGCGCTCACCCGCAGCGCCGGCGGCGGCAACGGCAATCTGCTGGCGCTTGCCGTCGATGCGGCGCGCGCCAAAGCGACGGTGGGCGAAATTTCGCTGGCGCTGGAAAAAGCTTTCGGGCGCCATCAGGCGGAGATCAAATCGATCTCCGGCGTTTACAGGCGGGAGGCCGGCATGTCCGACGCCGTCGAACGGGTCCAGAAACGCGTCGCGCTTTTCGAGGAGAACGAAGGCCGCCGGCCGCGCATCCTGGTCGCCAAGATCGGTCAAGACGGCCATGATCGCGGGCAGAAGGTCATTGCTTCCGCCTTTGCCGACCTCGGCTTTGACGTCGACATCGGGCCGTTATTCGCAACGCCGGACGAAGCCGCGCGGCAAGCGGTCGAGAACGACGTCCATATCCTCGGCATATCTTCGCTCGCCGGCGCTCATCTGACGCTGGTGCCCGAATTGAAGGCTGAACTCGCGCGCAATGGCCGCCCCGACATTATGCTGGTGGTCGGCGGCGTCGTGCCGCCACAGGATTACGACGCGCTCAAAGCCGCCGGCGCCGAGGCGATTTTCCCGCCCGGCACGGTGATTGCGGAGGCGGCCGAGGGCCTGCTCGACGCGCTCAACACGCGGCTCGGCCACGCCAAAGCGGCGGCGGAATAGCGGTTATCGCAGATCGCGCTATTGCGCCATCGTCCGTTGCGGATCGCCCATCGGCGAAGCGACATGCGCGCCGCGCGCCCGATCGTTGCGGATCGAATTGAGGAAGGCGTTGAACACGCTGCTGGTCTTGAGCGCATCGCGCCCCGCGGCAATCGCGAGGTCGACCTGGTCCGGCGGCAGCTTGAACGCCGTCTCTATCGCATTGAGTTGCGCGGCGCGTTGCGGGCCCAATTGATCGAACGCGAGGCGGCCGACGAAAATCTTGACGTCGCGGCAATTCCAATTCGCCGGCGCGCCGAGATTGTGGCGCTCGGCAGCCGACAATTTGCACCGCCAATTGATCAGCGCGTCTTGCCAGTCGGACATCGCGTCCTGGAACGCCGAATAGCTGCCGACCGCGCCGGATTCCGTCGCGGTGTCGGAGGCAGCCGTGATCAAATTGACGCCGGACGGTCCCTCAACGGTCTGCGCCCAAGCGCCCGAGGGTGCACGCCCGGAATCCGCGACCGCGAATAACAGCCGGCGGAGCCGCACCGCCTGCTGTGGCTCGAGCGGGCCATAAGGCGTGGTCGAAAGCAGCCGCGCGATGGTGAAGCCGGCGAGGCCGTAATTGTCCACGATGCCGCCGTCCATCAGCTTGACGTAGCGAACTTCGCCGGAGTGGTAGCGCGCCATGGCGTTCGCGAAGAGCCGCAGCAGCGGCGGCGAATCGGCGTTGGCGCGCACGCGATCGACCCATGGTGGCAGCGGGATCGGGCAGTGCCCGGCATAGCCCTCGATGACCACCGGCGCGAAAATGACCGGCACCGCCGCCGAGGCCGCCACCGCCGTCGAAATCGGATAGCTCGACAGATCGCTGCACAACGCCCCAAAGGCGACCCGGCCGAAAATAAACGGCGTCCGATTGTAAACGTCGGAGGCGTTGATCCAGATATACGGCCGGCGCTGCTGCAGGAGTGTCTTGAAGGTCGCGTGCTCGAACAGATTGTCGTCGAGCCAGCGTGGAAACACCGTCGGATCGTTGACGCCGCCTTGCAGACCCTTGGCAATGTTGAGAAGGCTCAAATTCATTTGCAGGTTTTCTTCGGCGTTGCGCAGAAGAAAGCGCTGCTTGAAATCGAGAAGCGCCTTGCGTTTCTTCAAGCCGTAATAAGCCGCAAGCACGGAGCCGCCGGACACGCCGGTGACGAAGTCGACCCGGTCTAGCAAAGAGCCGCCGGAGGCGACGCCCGGTGCCGGCGTCTCATCGAGGCCATTCAAAACCCCGAAGGCAAAGGCCGCCGCTCGCGTACCGCCGCCGGAAAACGACAGCGCGATGATCGTGTCATCAGTGTTGACGTCGGCGGTGCCGCTGCCAAGTTCGGCCGCCAGCGGCGCGCCGGGCACGAGCGGCTGGTTGATCGGCTCGTTATGGATGACTTGGGCGCAGGCGACCAAAAGCGACGAGCACGCAATGACGCGCCCAGCACGCACACAACGCTGCCACCAGCCCCACACCATCAAACTTATCGACGCATCGATCTGGCCCCGTCAAGCAAAGGTCATTGCCGGAAAAATAAGGTTTCTTTTTGAGGTTAACGATTTTGACGCGGCCCCCCTGCCCGCGCCCTCGCCGATATCTCGCCAAGGCTTTCGTGCTCAGCGCGCGTCGATTCCAAAGCAATCGGCGGGTTGAAGCGAAATTGCATCGTTGGTCGCACGCCCGTCGGCGAGAAAGCAGTGCCGCTTCAAGGCGCTAGAGGATGGGCGCCGGCGACGATCGGCGGAAAGCCGCGATTTTTCTGGGAGTCTCACTCAGAATCAGCAGGAAAGGCCCGCCGTTGCGTGACAGACGAATGAAGGCACCGAAATGAGCGGCTGGCCTCGTTGCCACAATCCGCGAAAGAGCGAGTCGCTTTCCCACCTCGCGGAGGCCGGGTGTAGCGTGCGGCCAACAAAAAAATCGCCGCGGCCCCGATCGGCGCCTTTCGAATCCGAGCGAGATATCCGATACTTACCCGTCCCCCTCACGATTCGTCCCCGTAATCCCCACATTTAGTGGATGATTCAGATTTTCGTACTAGGTCTTGACGGGCGCGATCTGGTTGGCCTAGCTTTCTAACCGTTCGGCGCGCGGGTAACGAAGTCCGCCGGGCTCTCCAAAAAGGGGTTTGCGGGACTTTATTCCGCGCCGCCGATGGCGCGGATGCAGGGTTCGTCTGTGTAAGTCGTGCACGGGCGCAAACGCAACGAAGTTTGCGTGAGGTTGGGCCGCGCGGGAACGGCAAGCGGAGTTAAAGGGGCCCTCGCACAAACGCGCCGAAACGTCTTCAGATTTTTCTAGCGCGTCGCGAGTCAACGGTCGGGGTCTTATATTAAGCGGGCGCTCCGCAAGGCCGCCGGCGTAAGGAAAACGAGAGTGAAAAAGGGGCAAAAAAATGCGGATTGAGCGGCGCTACACCAAAGACGCACAGTCACCGTATGCGGACATCGCGTTCCGCCTGACGACCAGCGAAATCCGCAATCCGGACGGCTCCGTTGTCTTTCATGCCGACAACGTCGAGGTGCCGGAAGCCTGGTCGCAGGTCGCCGCCGACGTGTTGGCGCAAAAATATTTCCGAAAAGCCGGCGTCCCCGCACGCCTGAAAAAGGTCGAAGAGGAAACCGTCCCGTCTTGGCTGTGGCGCAGCGTCGCCGACGAGGAAGCCTTAAAGGAACTGCCCGAGAGCGAGCGCTTTGTCGGCGAGACCTCATGTAAGCAGGTGTTCGACCGGCTGGCCGGCACCTGGACCTATTGGGGCTGGAAGGGCGGCTACTTTTCGTCGGAAGAAGACGCGCAAGCCTTCTTCGACGAGCACCGCTACATGCTGACCAAGCAGATGGCGGCGCCGAATTCCCCGCAATGGTTCAACACCGGACTGCATTGGGCTTACGGCATCGACGGACCGAGCCAGGGCCATTTCTACGTCGACTTCAAAACCGGCGAGCTCGTGCAGTCCGCCACCGCCTACGAGCATCCGCAGCCGCACGCCTGCTTCATCCAGTCGATCGCCGACGACCTCGTCAACGAAGGCGGGATTATGGACCTGTGGGTGCGGGAAGCCCGGCTGTTCAAATACGGCTCCGGCACCGGCACGAATTTCTCGAGCTTGCGCGGCGAAAGCGAAAAGCTCAGCGGCGGCGGCAAGTCTTCGGGCCTGATGAGCTTTTTGAAGATCGGCGACCGCGCGGCCGGCGCCATCAAGTCGGGCGGCACCACGCGCCGCGCGGCGAAGATGGTGATCCTCAACGCCGACCATCCCGACGTCGAAGCGTTCGTTGACTGGAAGGTGATCGAGGAGCAAAAGGTCGCCAACCTCGTCACCGGCTCGAAAATCAACCAGCGCCACCTGCGCGCCATTCTGAAAGCCTGCGTCAACTGCGAGGGCTCCGGCGACGATTGCTTCACGCCCGACAAGAACCCGGTGCTGCGCCGCGAGGTCAAAGCCGCGCGGAGAAACCACGTGCCGGACAATTATATCCGCCGCATCATTCAGTTCGCCAAGCAGGGCTACACCGACATCCACTTCCCGATCTACGACACCGACTGGGATTCGGAGGCTTACCTCACCGTCTCCGGGCAGAATTCCAACAATTCGGTGCGCGTCACCGACGACTTCCTCAAAGCCGTCGAGGCCGATCGCGATTGGGATCTGTTCTTGCGCACCAAGCCCGGCAAGATCGCCAAGACATTGAAGGCGCGCGACTTGTGGGAAAAGATCGGCCACGCCGCCTGGGCGAGCGCCGATCCCGGCCTGCAATTCCACACCACCGTCAACGACTGGCACACTTGCCCGGCCTCTGGCCCGATCGTCGCCTCGAATCCGTGCTCGGAATACATGTTCCTCGACGACACGGCGTGCAATTTGGCGTCGCTGAATTTGCTGGCGTTCATGCAAGAGTCCGCGACTCCGGCGTCGGAAAAGCGGGAGTTCGACGTCGAGGGTTACGAGCACGCGGTGCGGCTGTGGACCATTGTGCTCGAAATCTCGGTGCTGATGGCGCAGTTTCCCTCGCGCGAGATCGCGCAGCGCTCCTACGACTTCCGCACCCTCGGCTTGGGCTACGCCAATGTCGGCGGGTTGTTGATGTCCTCGGGCATTCCCTACGATTCCGAGGCCGGCCGCGCCATTTGCGGCGCGCTCTCCTCAGTGATGACTGGCGTGTCTTACGCGGCGTCGGCGGAAATGGCGGCCGAGCTCGGGGCGTTCCCGCGCTACGCAGAAAACCGCGACGCCATGCTCCGCGTCATTCGCAATCATCGCCGCGCCGCTTACGGCGAACGCACCGGCTATGAAAAAGTGACGACGCCGCCGGTGCCGCTCGACCACAAGGCCAACCCGGATCAGCGCCTCGCGCAGCACGCCAAGCTTGCCTGGGATCGCGCGCTCACGCTCGGCGAAGCCCACGGTTACCGCAACGCGCAAGCGAGCGTGGTCGCGCCGACCGGCACCATCGGCCTGGTGATGGATTGCGACACCACCGGCATCGAGCCAGACTTTGCGCTGGTGAAATTCAAGAAGCTCGCCGGCGGCGGCTATTTCAAGATCATCAACCGCGCCGTGCCCGAGGCGTTGCGCGTGCTCGGCTATGGCGAAAGCGATATCGCCGAGATCGTCGCCTACGCCGTTGGCCACGGTTCGCTCGGCCAGGCTCCCGCGATCAATCACACCACGCTGCGGGCCAAGGGCTTCACCGACGAAGCGATTGCCAGCGCGGAAAAGGCGCTGGCCACCGCCTTCGACATCAAGTTCGCGTTCAACAAGTGGACGCTCGGCGCCGAATTTCTTCGTGATGTCCTCGGCGTAAGCGCCGAGGACATGGTGGCCCCTAGCTTCGACCTGCTTGCGCATGTGGGCTTCACCAAGCGCGAGATCGACGCCGCCAACGTTCATGTCTGCGGCGCCATGACCATCGAAGGCGCGCCGCATCTAAAGCCCGAGCATTACGCCGTATTCGACTGCGCCAATCCGTGCGGCCGCACCGGTAAGCGTTATCTTTCAGTGCAGAGCCACATCCGCATGATGGCGGCGGCGCAGCCGTTTATTTCCGGCGCCATTTCCAAAACCATCAACATGCCGAACGACGCGACGGTCGAGGATTGCAAGGAAGCCTACATGCTGTCGTGGCGGCTTGGCATCAAGGCCAACGCGCTGTACCGCGACGGCTCGAAACTGTCGCAGCCGCTGCAAAGCCAGCTCATCGCCGACGAGGAAGACGACGACGACGTCCAAGATTCTAACCTAATTTCGGCTTTCCTCGACAAGCCCGCGACGTCGCGTGCCGCGGCGCTGGCCGAAAGGGTGGTCGAGAAAGTCGTCGAGCGCATTGTGGTGATGCGCGAGCGCGAGCGCATGCCCGACCGCCGGAAGGGCTATACCCAGAAAGCCGTGGTCGGTGGGCACAAGATTTATCTGCGCACCGGCGAATATGACGACGGCAAGCTCGGCGAAATCTTCATCGACATGCACAAGGAGGGCGCGGCGCTCCGCTCGCTGCTCAACAACTTCGCCATCGCGGTGTCGCTCGGCCTGCAATACGGCGTGCCGCTCGACGAATACGTCGATGCCTTCACCTTCACCCGCTTCGAGCCGTCCGGCCCGGTGCAGGGCAACGACTCCATCAAATACGCCACCTCCATTCTCGACTACGTGTTCCGCGAGCTGGCGGTGAGTTATCTGGAGCGCTTCGACCTCGCCCACGTCGATCCGTCGGGCGAAGGCTTTGATGCGCTCGGCAAGGGCGTCGCCGAAGGCAAGCCCTCCTCCGACACCCGCTATGTGTCGAAGGGCTTGACGCGCTCGCGCACCGACCGGCTGAAAATCATGCAAGGTGGTGTTGATCGCGGCCCCGATCACAGTCAGAGCGACGTTTCCCAACCCTCCCCTGGAGGGGGAGGGTCGGCCGGTGAAACCGGCCGGGGTGGGGTGATCGCGTCCAACGTCACCGCGTTGACGCCGCGCGCCGAAGTCGCCGGCTCGACCGCGCTGAAGTCCGAGCCCGAGCAAAAACTGTCGCCGGCGCAGGCGCTCGAGCAAATGCAATGGACCAAAGCCGACGCGCGGGCCGCCGCGGCCGAGAAGCGCGCCGAGGCGAAGGCCAAAGGCTACGAAGGCGAAGCCTGCGGCGAGTGCGGCAACTTCACGCTGGTGAGGAACGGCACGTGCTTGAAGTGCGATACGTGCGGATCAACGACGGGGTGTTCGTAAGAGAGTCTCGTTTGAAGTTGCGAACAAAGGGAAACACCAATGCCTAAAAAGCCATTGACGCCGGGAACGCCGGCGCCGCGCTCTGGAATTTATGAGCAACGCGGTCCTCGCGGCGGCAAAACAGGTGAGCAGGCAGACTCTACACGCGGCAAGCCACTGCCACCTACTGATCACGGAAACAAAGGGTGGAGGCTTGTTAAGGCCGCCCGTCATCGAAGCGGAAAATAACACCGCAATAACTTCCACCTTTCGAGATTTAAAGCGGAACGGCTGCCATGGCGAGTGCTTTAACGAGGTTCGGACAATACTGCCGAGACTTAAGGTCCAGTCAGGACAAGACGCTGGGCGACCAAGCAGACGCGCTTGGCTATCAACCTTGCGAAATCTCGTCCATCGAGATGGGGGTTTCTGCTCCTCCTTCGCAGTACCCGCAAAAGCTGATTCATTGGTTGCAGTTGAATGAGCAGGAGCAACGAGAATTGCTCAAGCGACTTGAGACAAACGTCGTTGCTTTTTCACGTCGGGGCATTGGGGGACCTCGAACGAGTTCGATGAGATTGTTTCGCAAAATCAGCAAAATGCGTCCGAGTGATATACGTGGTTTCGGAAGAAAATCGGCCCCGGAGGCTACCAAAGATGGACGGGATTGAAGACTTCCCGGTCGCTGCGCGTTCTGCAAAAGAAATAGAAGCAATCACGTTAGCTTGGCGGGACCGGCTTGGTGTCCCAAACGACTGGGCGCCCGACGTGGTTCGGTTGTTAGAAAACGAGCTCCCTAAACTGCATCGGCTTGGTCAATTTGCATTGGTAACCCGGTCAGACGCCGAAATGGGCGATGCCGAAGCTTATACAGAGTTCAATCCTCCGCACATCGTAATTAGAAATTCCGTTTACCAACTGGCTCGAAAACTAGATGGTCGGAGCCGAATGACTTTGGCTCACGAGCTTGGGCACCTTGTTATGCATCCTGGTGCTGGAAGGTTGAGAACCGACTTCAGTCGACTCAAGACGAAGGTTAAGCCCTTCGAAAGTGCTGAATGGCAGGCTAACAAGTTCGCGTCGTTCTTTTTGATGCCGTCTCACATCATTCGCGAGTTTGTCAGCCCTGCCCAAATTGCTGAGAGTTGCCATGTTAGCCAACAGGCCGCGCGAATTCGCTTCAATGAGATAGCCCATCCGTCAAGACCACTGCCTGAGTGCATCCGGCAAGCGATAGAAAAGCTTCAACACTGAAAATGCCGTGAGCAAGTCGCGGAACTAACGGGCGCAGCGGTGGGAGTCGCGGGCGCCCACTCTGGACAGAATTGCTTTCCTTTATTATCGTGGCATGAGCAACCGACTGGACATCCCGTGAGCAAATCGAGAAAGAAACCCGCTGACAAGAGGCTCAAGCCTGGTCGAAGAGCTCCCAGGTCGGGAGAGTATGAGGTCGCCGGTTCGCGCGGTGGCTCAAGTGGTCATCAGATTTCTGTTGAGAGCGGGAAGCCGCTACCGCCAATGCCAAAGGCCGCGGCAAGCTACACCCTGCGTGCAAAATCCGGTCGATATATCATCCAATCTCCAGCGCGGTCCGCAAACACAGTAATGACGTGGTCACAAGCCTTCAAGAAAAAGTAGGCTGCGGTGGCGCGCCCGAATATTTATTCGCGTAGCGTCTTTATAAATTGCCCATTTTCCCCTGACTATCAGCCAATATTTCGTGCGATTTGCTTCGCGGTGTACGCGTGTACATTTCGGCCTCGCTGTGCCCTTGAAATCAGCGATTCAAGCCTGGTCAGGCTTTCTAAAATCCAGGATATAATTCGTGAATGCCAGTATGGCGTTCACGATATCTCATTTATGACTCTTGATCGAAAATCAGGACTGCCACGCCTGAACATGTCCTTTGAGCTAGGCCTATTTCTAGCATCGAAGAATTTTGGTTCAGGTAAGCAGAAGCTGAAAAACGCACTTGTTCTTGACCGCAGCGGACATCGCTATCAGAAAGCTTTATCCGATATTTCGGGCCAAGACATCGCGCTACACAATGGCAGCTCGAAAAAGGCCATCTGCGAAGTTCGGGATTGGCTCGATACCTGTCAAGGGGGAACTTATTCTCTGCCTGGCGGCGATCATATCTACGCGCGCTTCAGAAAATTTAGCAAACAACTACCGTCTGCCTCGGCTGCCATCCACCTCAACGCAAACAAACTGACTTTCTCGGACATTTGTCGCGCAATAGAATCTTGGCTCAAAGACAATGCTTAGGCTGCTTATTGGGACGGGTAGCAATGCAACGCGGGATAAGATTTTTCACCTGCGAAACCCATCAAACAACCTCGTGGTCGAAGATGGGATAAGTGCCTCGTCGCTGTCGCTCCCGGCAACGGAATCACCCGGCACACTTCGCTTTTGCGGCGCCGCGGGATAAGCATGCAGCGATGGAGGGGGCCGTGAGTCGCAGCAATATTGTCTACCTCGTCGTCGGCGCACTGGTGGTCGTTGTCGTCATCCTAGGCTATCAGCTCTATCAGGATCGCAAGCAGCCCGAGGGCGTGCGGATCGATCTCGGCCCCAACGGCATTTCGATCGAGAAGAAATAGCGAACCGGCTTAGGGCGGATTAGCGAAGCGTAATCCGCCGATGTAATGGCCGGCGACTCAAACGGCGTGTTACGCAGCTCCGCGGCTAACCCGACCTACGTGCTCATAAAAGCGCCGCACCCGAGCATTAGTGAATGTGGTCACAGGACTGCTTCCTTGCGCCTTTTAAGACTCCTTGAACCCATCCACTATCGAGGCAACCACAATGACCGACCCCTTGTCCCAAGCGAATACAACGATACCGGCGGATGACCCCGCAAGGAAATCCACGCTTGCGCGGTCCGACGACCCGAACTTGCCTCACATCGGGTTGGTAGGAGACACGTACACAATCCTTGTGGCAGGCAAAGACACCAACGGTCGCTACAGTCTCATCGACATGCACATTCCATCTGGTGGTGGCCCTCCGCCTCATCGCCATGATTTCGAGGAGATGTTCTCAATCTTAGAGGGTGAAATCGAGGCCACTTTCCGGGGAAAGAAGACCATCATTCGAGCTGGCGAAACAATTAACATCCCGGCGAACGCGCCTCACCAATTCCAAAACAAGAGCGGGCAACCTTCGCGACTGTTATGCCTGTGCTCGCCGGCAGGGCAGGAAGAGTTTTTCAAAGAAGTCGGTGTTCCCGTAGCAACTCGGACAACGCCCCCGCCGCCACTCGACAAGGAGGCTGAGGCAGCGTTCGTAGCGAAGGTCAAAGCCCTCGCTCCGAAATATCGAACTGAACTTTTACGCCCTTAAGGTCAGCGCGTAGGATGGGTTGGGCACTTGCGAAACCCATCACACATCTGCGCCGTCGGACGATGGGTTTCGCTTCCGCCCCGCGGACTTCGCCGCTTCGGCGGAAAAGTCGCTCAACCCATCCTACAATCACTATAATCGCTCGCTCGGCCTTTCGGCATTACCATAGTGCGCTGGGGGCGCGTCACAGAGATGTCCATCCCGCGGGTGTTCATCGCCGTCGCCGCCGGCGCGCTGTCCCTATCATCAATCGCATCGGCGACGCCCGCGCAACCGCCGCCGCCGCAAAAGCACAACGCGTCGCGCCACTGGCACGGCTACGGCTTCCTCCCCGGCTATCGTACGCCCGAGCAAATCGAGCGCGCACGCGCGGCGCGCAATTGGCTGCCGGACTGGCCGCTCTACCACTCCTACGGCCCGGCTTGGCCGACGTTCTATAACAACCGCTGGAACGGCGGCGGCTTCGGTCCCTGCTACACGCAGACGCCGATCGGCCCGATCTGGAATTGCGGGCGCTAGCGTAGGATGGGTTGAGCATTTGCGAAACCCATCAAACAATCTCGCGGCCGCGATGGGTTTCGCTTCCGCCTTCGTGAACTTCGCCGCTTCGGCGGACAAGTCGCTCAACCCATCCTACAGGCTCGTCATTGCGAGCGTCAGCGAAGCAATCCAGCGCGAACATGCCAATCTGGATTGCTTCGTCGCGTGCGCTCCTCGCAATGACGAACCCCTTCTCGTCACCACGAGGTCAAGCCCGGCAATGACGAAATAAAGTCAGGCGAGCGCCCTCGCCTCGCCGGCTATCCTCCGCTAGTTTGCCGCGTTAGACCCGTTGAGCATGATCTTATCCGAAAACCGGTATCCACTTTTCGGGATCATGCTCTCCCCCCCAGGAGAGACCGCACCATGCGAGAGTTTTCGCGCCGCTCGGCGCTCGCCACTTTTGCCGCAACCACAGCCGTCTTCACAGGAGTCTTGATCTTGGCCGAATCCGCCGACGCCCAGAACGCCGTCACTACACCGTCCGGTCTCAAATACATCGACGTCAAGGCCGGCACCGGCCCTTCGCCAAAGACCGGCCAGACCTGCGTGATGCATTACACCGGCTGGCTCTACGAGGGCGGCAAGAAGGGCGCGAAATTCGACTCCTCGGTCGATCGCGGCCAGCCGTTCGAATTCAAGATCGGCCAGCGCCAGGTCATTGCCGGCTGGGACGAAGGCGTCGCCACCATGAATGTCGGCGGCAAGCGCACGCTGATCATCCCGCCCGAGCTCGGCTATGGCGCGCGCGGCGCCGGCGGCGTCATCCCGCCAAACGCGACGCTGATGTTCGACGTCGAACTGCTCGCGGTTAAATAGGTAGGCGGTCTCTCGTCATTGCGAGCGCCGGCGAAGCAATCCAACGCGGCGAGGCCCATCTAGATTGCTTCGTCGCGTTCGCTCCTCGCAGCGACGAATGCTTCTCCCTCTCCCCGCGTGCGGGGAGAAGGTCGGGATGAGGGGGCCCAACGGCTCGGCT
>Ga0302326_10002547_pt1 | contig 44120 bp, 32 predicted proteins | sample Palsa_T0_3_FD_202264 | JGI IMG/M metagenome (GOLD analysis project Ga0302326, IMG submission 202264) | Peat permafrost microbial communities from Stordalen Mire near Abisko, Sweden - Palsa_T0_3 | ecosystem: Environmental > Terrestrial > Soil > Palsa > Peat permafrost | place: Sweden: Abisko...
CACCGGCACGCCCAGATTACCATGCCCCTCCCGCGGGGCCATTCAAAACCGGAACGTTCTACTTTGCTGGGAAGCGGAAGTTTCTACTTTGCCTTGACATCTGCCGCCTGGAAGGGCAGAGATTGACAAGCGGGACGAAATTATATAATGTCGATAGAAATACTCATGATTAAGCCTTCACGAAGAGATCTACTGAGGACTGGCGCGGCTTTCGCAAGTGCCGCCAATCTCGCGGCGCCAGGCGCCAGCGCCGCGGCAACCGGTTCCGAAACCTGCGGCTCGCATTGGGAGCGGCCACCCAAACAGCAAGGGAACAATCTGAACGTGATCCTGATCGTCGCCGATACGTTTCGCGCGGACAATCTGGCGGCCTACGGCAGCCATTGGGTGGAGACGCCACATCTGAACCGGCTGGCTGAAGAGTCCATCATCTTCGAGGATCTGCATCCCGAGGGCATGCCCACCATTCCCACGCGGCGAGTGCTCAACACCGGGCGGCGCATCGTGCCCACACATGCCTTTTTCCAACACGAGACCGGACCGGGCGCATCCCCAGGCTGGCATCATTTGTACAACGAGGACGTCACGCTCGCCGAAACGCTCGTGGAGGCCGGCTATGTCACCGCGCTCATCGCGGATCTGCCGCACTTGCAACGTCCGGGGCGCAATTTCCATCGCGGTTACACATACTGGGAGTGGATTCGCGGCCAGGAAACCGACTATTACGCGCAGCCGCCGCGCGTGACGCCGGATTTCAGCGGGCTGTATCCGGCGGACTATCTGGAGCAGGCGCACCAGGCGAATCCCGGCCTTCTCAGTTTCCTGAATCGCTACACGGCCAACCGCAAACGCTGGCTGCAGTATGGCGACTCCATCGTCGAACAGACCGCAAAGGACGCAGTGCGATGGCTGAAGGAAAATCACGACCAAGGGCCGTTCCTGCTGCACATAGAATCCTTCGATCCGCACGAGCCTTGGGATCCGCCCGACTACTTCCTGGAAAAGTACTTGAAAGATCCTGGCCCGCATAGCTGGCCGGAGCCGCCGTATCAGCGCCTGAATCTGCCGCCGGAAGGCTTTCAGCGCTTGCGCGCGAATTACGCGGGCGAGGCATCCAACGTGGATTATTGGATCGGACAGGTTTTGAACACCGCCGAGGAACTGGGCCTGAAGGAGAACACTGTCTTTGTCTTCACCTCGGACCATGGCGCGATGCTCGGTGAGCAAGGGCAGTTCGTGAAAGGGGAGGATCGCATCCGCAAGCAAGTCACGCACGTGCCGCTGCTGGTGCGCCTGCCCAACAAGCAGTATGCCGGCAAGCGGGTATCCGGATTCGTGCAGCACTTCGACATTGTGCCCACGGTGCTTGGCCGCCTGAATCTGAAACCGTCGCCGCGGGTGACGGGTGAAGACCTATGGCCTTACGTCACCGGGGACCGTACCAACGGGCGCGACCATGTGGTCAGCGCATTCGGGTACGTGGCTGCCGTGCGCACACCGGAGTGGAACTATTCCGCGGTTTGGAATCGGGAGAAATACAATGGGCACTATCAGCCGCAGCTTTACGACCGCAAGAAAGATCCCGACGAACTGGTGGACGTGGCGGCACAGAATCCCGCCGTCATCGAGACGCTACAGGCAAAACTGGAGCAGTACATCTCATCGGGATGGGACATCACCAAGGGAACCTTCAACGAAGTAGAACTGTGACATCATGACTCATTCGGTTCGTTATGCAGTTGTTTGCTTGACCGTTGCCTGGTCGATGTCATGCGCCTCGGCGCAGGCGCAGGACCGGGTTGGCGTGCGCATTCTTCTAGGAGTGACAGACAAGGATTCCGTGCGCTGGGATGGCTCGCTGGCAGTACGCGGCGCCCAAGTCGCGGCGCTGGAGCCATGGCGCTTCGACGCCGGAGACAGCATCTCCGGAAGTGGATGGAAACTTTCGACGCACCCGGCACAACTATTCCTGGGCGGCATCTTCTACGGGCCGGGGAAAACCATAGTGCCGAACGGCATGGTAGCGCAATTGAGCGATGCGCGGCCGGACGCCACCGTGGACGTGACCACCACGCAAGGCAGCTTTTCGTTCCAGCTTTCCCAGATTCCGTACGGCAAATCGATCGCGCTGCTGGACGGGCGCGTGCAGGTGGACCGCGTGCCGCCAGTGACGCGCATCACCGATACGCCGGAGGAGCAGGATTACCCTTCGGCAGCGCTGGATAAGAGTGGGAACGCGTGGGTGGCTTACGTCGAATTCAAGCACTCGAAGGATCACAACAAAATCCGCGCGGATCACGAGAAGCCCATCACGGACTTCGAGCCGCTGCGCCAGCCCACCGGCGGCGACCAGATCCTGGTGAAGCACTATGACGGCCAGAAATGGGGCGCGCCGATAGCCATCACCGAAGCGGGGCTGGACCTTTACCGGACTGCCATCGCGGTGGATGGCAAGGGGCGGCCGTGGGTATTCTGGTCACAGAACGACAAAGGGAATTTCGACATCCGGGCGCGTGTGATCGAGAACGGCAAACCGGGTGCGCGCCTGCAGATTTCGCGCGAGCCGGGCGCGGACGTGGACCCAGTAGCGGCCGCCGGCTCCGACGGGCGTGTATGGGTGGCCTGGCAGGGATGGCGCGATGGCAAGGCTGCGATTTTCGCGGCTGCGCAGCAGGGCAACGGCTTCGGCGCTCCGGCGACCGTTTCCAGTTCGAGCGGGAACGAATGGGATCCGGCAATCGCCGCGGATGGGACTGGGCGCATTACGGTGGCTTGGGATTCCTACCGCAACGGGAACTACGACATTTTCATGCGCTCCACCTCGCCCGCCGGCCAGTGGGGTGCGGAAGCCCCCGTGGCCGCGACCGCGCGCTATGAGGCGTATCCTTCGCTGGCTTACGATCCATCCGGCCGCCTGTGGGTGGCTTATGAGGAAGCCGGCGAAGGCTGGGGCAAGGACTTCGGCGCTTATAGCACGCCGGGCGTGGCGCTCTACCAGGGGATTGTAATCCGGCTGCGCGGCTTCGAGCCCAGCGGACGCGTGGTAGAGACCACGGACGATCTGGGTGCTGTGCTGCCCGGAGTGGCTCCCTCGCCATACGATCCTTGGAACGCGCAGAAAGACGCGCAGGATTTGGACAAGCACCTCGATTTTGCCAAGGACCGGCGCCCCAACGTGTCGGCGGCCAATGTTACGGCGGCGCACAATAACTACCCGCGCTTATTGGTGGACGCCTCCGGCCGGATCTGGCTGGCTTACAGGACGATCTACCCGATCTGGTGGTCGCCCATCGGCACGGTGTGGTTCGAGTATGTGGTGTCGTATGACGGAAAGTCCTGGTCGAAACCGGTGTTCCTGACTCACTCGGACAACCTGCTGGATAACCGGCCGGCGTTGTTTTCGCGGGCTGCCGGAACACTCAGCCTGGTGGGGTCCTCGGACTGGCGCAGCCAATATCAGTTGGCCGGCAATTACTTGATTGAGCTGGACCCGAAGATGGCGGCCAGCTTACTGGGGCCGCGCTCGGTGCAGCGGAGCTTTCCGCTCTATCTGAATCCCAGCATCCCCATCGATCCGTATAATAACGATCTGTTCGTAAACGAAGTTTCGCTAGGGCAGGCGGCGGCCGCAGGTGGTGTAAAGGAAATCGCGCCGGGCGCTAGTGCGGCTACCACCGCTGCTGGCATGGACGCGCGCGAAAGCGAGGCTGTGAAAGCGTTGCGTGCATATCGCAGTCCGGCGGGCTTGCGTATCCTGCGCGGCGAATTCCACAGGCACAGCGAGATCTCCATGGATGGCGCATGGGACGGTTCCATCATCGACCAATACCGTTATATGATCGACCCGGCGAAGATGGATTGGGTGGGCTGCTGCGACCACGACAACGGCGACGCGCGCGAGTACTCCTGGTGGATTTCGCAGAAACTGACTGACGTTTTCCACGCGCCGGGCAAATTCACGCCCATGTTCAGCTACGAGCGCAGCGTGATGTATCCGGAAGGCCACCGCAACATGATCTTCGCCCAGCGCGGCATCCGGCCGCTGCCGCGGCTGCCTACTACAGAGGAGAACTACACAGGCCATGCGCCGGACACGCAGATGCTTTACGCCTATCTGAAGTACTTTGACGGCATCACGGCGTCGCACACCAGCGCCACGGCGATGGGCACGGATTGGCGCGACAACGATCCGCTGGTGGAGCCGGTGGTGGAGATCTATCAAGGCGACCGCCAGAACTACGAGATGCCGGAAGCTCCCCGGTCGAACGACGCCAAGGACTCGATCGGCGGGTGGCGGCCCAAGGGCTTCGTCAACCTGGCGCTCGAAAAAGGGTATAAGCTGGCATTCCAGGCCAGTTCAGATCATATCTCGACGCACATGAGCTACTGCAACTTGTACGCGAAGGACGCCACGCGCGCGGCGGTCTTGGAAGCCTTCAAGAAGCGGCATGTCTACGGTGCGACCGACGATATTCTGGCCGACGTGCGCAGCGGAGATTATATGATGGGCGACGCCTTCACCACTTCGCAGGCCCCGGGGCTGGATATCTACCTGAAGGGTACTGCGGCGTTTTCCAAGGTCTCGATTATCAAAGATAACAAGTATGTGTATACGTCGTCGCCCGGAACGGCGACCGTCAAATTCTCGTGGCGCGACAATTCTCCCGAGAGCGGGAAGACCAGCTATTACTATGTGCGGGGCGAGCAGGAGAACGGCGAGATCGTGTGGGCGTCGCCGCTGTGGATTACCTACGCGGCGCAAAAGTAGGGTTGTGGGGCAGGTTGGAGGATATGGCTACCCAACGAAAACTGACACTCGATTGGTGGGCGGTGATCGCGGCTCTGGCGGCCGCGGCACTGGTCCGATTTAATATCCTGCCGCACATTCCGTGGTAAGCGGGCGCGGAAAAGAGCATGAGCCGAACCTTACCCCGGTTTCTGAGTCTGCTTCCCGGTGTCGCGCTGCTCGCCGCCCTGGGATTCCTGGGTAAGCTGACCGAACAATCGATCACCCGATACGGCAAGGCGCATCACCTTGCTTTACCGAACATCGAGTACGTCCTATGGGCTATCGTATTCGGGCTGATCGTCTCGAATACAATCGGCGTGCCCGCTGTTTTCCGGGCAGGCGTCGCCACTTACGAGTTCTGGCTGAAGACCGGAATTGTACTGCTGGGCGTGCGCTTTCTGCTCGGCGACATTTTGAAATTGGGCGGCGTCAGCCTGGCGTTCGTGGCGATCGAATTGGCGGTATCCATCGCGCTGATGACGGCGCTCGGCCGATGGCTGCGGCTATCGCCGAAACTCACTTCGCTGCTGGCCATCGGATCTTCCATCTGCGGCGTTTCCGCGATTATCGCGGCCAAGGGCGCTATCGAAGCCGACGACGAGGACGCATCCTACGCCATTGCCGCCATCCTGGCGCTGGGCGCATTCAGTCTCTTCGCGTTCCCGGCCATTGGCCATGCGCTGGGGCTTTCCGATCACGCCTTCGGTTTGTGGGCGGGCCTGGCCGTGGACAATACCGCCGAAGCGACGGCGGCGGGCGCGCTCTACTCCGATGCAGCCGCGAAGTTCGCGGTGCTGGCCAAGACGGCGCGCAACGCGACCATCGGTTTCGTGGTGCTGGGATACGCCATTTACTGGGCACGCAAGAGCCACCACAAGGGCGTCGAAAACAAGGCCGCGTTTTTGTGGCAGAAGTTCCCGAAGTTCGTTTTGGGATTCCTGCTGATTTCGCTGCTGGCAACCATGGGCGTCTTCACCAAACCGCAGATTGCCGATCTGGCCAACCTGTCGCGCTGGGCGTTTCTGCTCACATTCGCCGGCGTGGGCTTGCAAACCAACGTCCGCGAAATGCGCAAACAAGGTCTGCGGCCGCTGGCGGTGGGCGCCATCGGGGAGTTCGCCATTGCCGGCATCACGCTGGCTTTGATCTTTGCGGCATCGCGGTGGTTTGGAACGGTGTGAATGGCTCAGGGCCTGCGGCCACAACGTGGTATGAAAAAGACGCGCTGGCGCGCGTTGGCGGCCTGCGAGGCCGCGGCAGGCTGCGAGCCTGCCCCACTGAAAGGCAGGGTTTTTCGAGGAGGTTTTCCTATGTTACGACGAATCCTAATGTCTGTGCTATCTGTGCTGTTCGTGGCCGGAGCCTGCGCCTGGCTTCTGTTCCGTGGGGTAGCCGCTCCACAAACTTCCGCTATCGACCTCGCCGCGGCGACCGTTCTGGTCACGCTCGGTGAGCAGGCCAAGTCAGTCGAACACTGGGACGGGTCCATCGCGGTTTCAGGCGGCGAACTGATCGGTCTGGAAGGGCGGCAATTCTCGCAAGCCGATACCGTCACTGCGCCCGACTCCTGGAAGTGTACGACACGCCAGGACGGCGTGCCGCCCTACGCCGATGTGCATTACATGGAGGTGGCGCCGGGCTCCACCCCGGAGGTCCGCTTTCATCCGATTGGCGTGTATGCCACTATCCGCGGCGCAGGCGATCCGCGGATCGCCGTGAAGACGACCCAGGGGACTTTCGACTTTGCGCTATCTGAAGCCGCCGCCGAACCGAAGCCATTCCTCGGCGGGCGCGCCACGGTGGTAGGTGCGCCGACCGTCGAGAAGCTGACCGGTCCGCAATTCGAAGACGACGAGCCCGCCATAGCTGCCATCGAAGGCGGCAAGTTGGCGGTGGCCTGGGTGGCTTACCGGGAGCGCGCCGACCGCGTGCTGCTGCGCACGCTCGAAAACGGCGCCTGGTCCGAAGCGGAGGAAGTGACACCGAAAGCCGCCACGGTTTTCCGGACCGCGGTGGCGGCCGGCGCATCCGGAAATCTATGGGTCTTCTGGAGCCAGCTGGATGGCGACAACTGGCAAATCTGGGCGCGCCGCAAGACAGGCGCAGCGTGGCAACCCGCCGCGCCGTTGTCGAGCGCAGGCTCCAACACATTCCTGCGTGCGGCGGCCGCGCCCGATGGCAGCATATTTGTCGCCTGGCAGAGCTATCGCGGCCACCAGAGCGATATCTACCTGAAGGCGTGGCAGAACGGCGCTTGGTCCGAGGAAGTCAAGGTCAGCGAATCGCCCGCTAACGACTGGGAGCCGGCTATTGCCGCAGGGCCGGATGGCACCGCCTACATCGCCTGGGACACCTACGACCAAGGCAATTACGATATCTGTTTCCGCGCCTGGCGGCAAGGTGCGCTATCGGTATTGCGGCGGGTCACAGCCGGTCCGCAGTTTCAAGCACACGCGTCCGTGGCCGTGGACAACCAGGGCCGCGCTTGGGTGGCGTGGGATGAATCCGGCGTGAACTGGGGCAAGGACCAAGGCTTCCTGATTCCCACCCCGCTGGCGAGCCCGCTCCACTTTCGGCGCAACGTTCACGTGGCACTCTGGGGCGGCAACGGATGGCTCGAACCGCGCACCCAGCCGGGCGTGGCATCGCTGGACTTTCTGCAGGAGAACGCCGAGCATCCGCAGATCGCGTTTGACGGCAAGGGTACGCTGGTGATGGTATTGCGGCACTGGACCAGACGCAACGACCGCCTGATCGGCAGCCCCATCACCTGGGAGAATTACGTGACTCGCCTGAGCGCGGACACCTGGTCCACGCCGCTACCGCTGGCGCACAGCATGGGCTCGATCGAAAAGCATGCGGCGCTGGCGGCCGCAGCGGATGGCGGACTGCGCGCCGCCTGGATGACGGATAACCGCCCGTTCGCGACGGAGGTGCCGGGGAACGCCGATATCTACTATGCCAATCTCGGCCCGGCGCAGCCTTCCAACCTAAGCGCGGCGGCACTCCAGCCGTATGTGGAACCAGTGCCGGAAGCCATCCCCATTCACCCCCACGAACGGGAAGCTGTCGAAGCCGCACGGTCGTACGTTATCCAGCAGGGCGGCCGCGAATACCATCTGTACCGCGGCGACATGCATCGCCACAGCGATGTCTCGCAGGACTTCAAGTACGATGGCTCGATCATCGAGCTTTATCGCTACGCCCTGGACGCGGCCGCATTCGACTATCTGGCCGTTACGGACCACCAGGCCGGATACGACCAGGAGTTCACGTGGTGGCAGAACCAGAAGCTGGCCGATATCTTCTGGGCGCCGGGCGCTTTCACGCCGCTGTATGCCTATGAGCGCAGCGTGGTCTACCCGAACGGGCATCGCAACGTGATCTTCGATCATCGCGGAGTGCGCACGCTGCCCATCCCACCCGACGAGATGTCCGGCAAAATCGGCTCCGCAGCGCTCTACGAATACCTGCACAAGAACGACGGCATCACCATGCCGCATTCCACGGCCACGCTGCAAGGCACGGATTTCCGCGACCACGATCCGGAGGTTGAGCCGCTGGTGGAAATCTATCAGGGCTACCGCAACAGCTATGAATATGAAGGCGCACCGCGCTCCGCCACGCGTCTGAATCCGCCGGCGCAGAAGAGCGGATTCGAGCCCGCGGGATTCTGGTGGAACGCGCTCGCGAAGGGCTATAAGCTGGGGGTGCAGTCGAGCTCGGACCACTGGTCCACCCACATTTCCTACGCCTTTCTGGTGGCCGAGAACTCCACGCGCAAGGGCCTGGTGGAGGCCATTCGCAAGCGGCACGCTTATGGCGCGACCGACAACATCGTCCTGGATTTCCGCGCCTCGGCCGGAGCCGCCAGCTACCTGATGGGCGACGAGATTCGCACGCGCACCGCGCCGCACTTTTCCGTGCAGGTGGCCGGCACCGGCCCGATCCAGCAGATCGACCTGATCAAGAGCGGGAAATTCATCTATGCGACGCGCCCCGAATCGAAGCAGGCCAGCTTCGAATTTACCGACCGGAGCTTCGTTCCGGAGAAGGCCTGGTATTACGTTCGGGTGCTGCAACAGGACGGTCAGCTTGCGTGGAGCTCACCCATCTGGATCGAACCATAAACAGGTAAGGCCGTGGGTGGTTTCCGGTACGGTGTGGAGCGATATCGGCATTGACAGCCGGCGCAAAGCGTTCTAACCTCCGGGAGTGGACGACAAAGCCGAGAAACCGGAGAAACCGGAGAAGCCGGAGAAGCAAAACGAAGCGCCGCAGTTCGATTGGGTGAACGAGCGTTTCCAGTGCTCTCTACCGAACGTATTCAAGACACTCCGATTGCAGGTTGAGGAAGACGTTAAGACTCGAAACGGCCTGCGCCCCAGCAATTCCCCTTATGAATTCTCGGTAACGGAGGATGGCGACGCCTTTACCGTTCTGATGCAAGCGAAGGATGTGCAGCGGTCGGTGATCTTCAGCCTGGCCGGGCACGCGATTTTAGTGCGGGACGGCGATGGGGGAAAGATCTTTGAGGTGACCCTGACCTTCAACGACAAGGGCGAGTGCAAGCTGAACGTGAATGAGAAGGAGCGCGAGTTGTGGCAGGTGCGCCGGATGGCGCTTGAAGACCTGATGTTCCGAGCCAACTGATGTGCGATAAGTTACGGTTGGAGGTAACAGTGGAACCCGACACTTCGCTGATTCAGCCGGCTCGGCGCGATTTCGTCAAAACCGCGGCCGCCGGCGTGCTGCTGCTCAGGCCCGAAACGGTCTTCGGAACCCAGGCCAATTCCGCCGTGGAGGTAGGGCTGATCGGTTGCGGCGGCCGCGGCAACTGGATCGGCGCATTTTTTCCGGAGTTCGCGGGCGCGCGCATCGTGGCTCTGGCCGAGGTGATGCGCGATCGCCTGGATGCCACGCAATCCAGCTTCAAGGTGGACGCCTCGCGCACATATTACGGGCCGGAAGCCTATCGCGAGATCATCGCATCGAAAGTGGACGCGGTGGTCATCGAGACGCCGCCCTATTTTCATCCCGAGCAGGCGCGCGCCGCGGTGGAGGCCGGCAAGCATGTTTATCTGGCCAAGCCCGTGGCGGTGGATGTGCCTGGCTGCCGCAGCATCCTCGAGAGCGGCAAACGCGCACAAGGCAAGCGCAGCTTCCTGGTGGACTTCCAGACGCGCTCACAGCCGGTTTTCCAGGAAGCCGTGGCGCGCCTGCAGCGCGGCGATATCGGCAAGCCCGTCTTTGCCCAGGTCTTCTACTACGCCGGCAGGCCCGCGCCCGACAAGTCGAAGCCCGGTATGGACCCGGGCCTGGCGCGCATGCTCAATTTCTACATGGATCGCGTGCTGGGCGGCGATATCATCGTCGAGCAGAATATCCACGTGATCGACCTGGCCAACTGGTTCCTGGCGGGGCATCCCCTGGCGGCCCACGGCGCGGGCGGACGAACGGATTGGAGCGGCACACGCTTCGACACGGGAGACGCCTACGATCATTTTCTGGTGACCTTCCAGTACCCCGACGGCGTGCAGGTGGATTTCAGCTCGAACCAGTTGACCAACAGTTTCAGCGATCTTTGCGTGCGCTGCTTCGGCATCAAAGGCGCTGTCGATTCGCACTACGGCGGGCTGGTGCGCATCACCGGCGAAAACGCCTGGCTGGGCGCGGAGAAGGACGATACCTTCCGGCAGGGCGCCATCAACAACGTGAAGGCGTTCATCGATAGCATCCAAACCGGCAAGCTGCTGAACAACGCGGAACAGGCGGTGGAGAGCAACCTGACTGCGATTCTCGGCCGCAACGCCGCTTACCGGAACAGCACGATCACGTGGGAAGAACTGCTGCGGTCCGAAGAGAGGTTCGAGGCGAACCTTAAGCTGCGATGGTGAAGTAACGAGCCTGCCCGACAGCCGTTCTCCGTCACAACTTCCCCGGGCGTCATTTCCCGCCCGGCCGGCGATGCCCAACCTGGCGGCGCGGGCGTGCGGCACGAACCGCAATACGGCCGAATCCACCTCGGGCGGCGGATGGCGAAATCGGAGAGACTTGGGGGGGATTTAGTCGCTGGGCGGCACTCCAGGGCGGCCGGGGAAGGGGTTCGGCGTGGGATTGTGGGGCGGAGCGGGCGGGATGGCTCCGTTTGGGGTGTCGCTGGACGTGGGGAATTGGCTTCGTTTCGCTTTTTCAATTTTTGGGTTCTCTGCGGGGCTATCCGGTTGACATGGCTCAGTTTGCGCAGCAGGTTCGGCTTCGGCGAGCCGGGCGCGGCGGTCAGCCTGTAGCATGGACAGGTCGCGGAGGGCGCGGGAGAACTCACGCTGCAGGAAGCCCTCGTAGCGCATGAGCTTGGAGAAGGAGTTGTAGTACGCGGAATCGCCGTGGAAGGCCCAGGCCAGTGGGTTGGAGCGGCCGGCCTTGTTGAACTGATCCGGCATGGGGTTGGTTTCGGCCTGATAGTGGAACAGGCCGGCATCCAGGTAGCGGACGGAGCGCATTTTGAATTCGGCGGCGACCAGGCGTTCGACCAGGGCGTCCTCGACCTCATCGAAGGGTTGGAAACGGTTGCGGAACTGGTCGAGGAGTTGGAAGAATTCCTGGGGATCGGCATCGGGCGGGAGAAACTTGCCGGAGGTCATGCCATGGACCAGGCTGTTGCGGCTGGAGATGGTTTTGCCTTCGGGGGTGCGGGGCCCGGTGCTTTTCTTCGCGTTTTCCCGGTTGGCGTTGGTTTGTGCTGTGGTGGCCATGATAAGGGCTCCTTTGCGTAACATTCCGTTACATGCTGTAACGGGACGGGCGGTTTGGATCGGCCATAGGAGACCGAAGATCCTTGCCTGTCGATTCTATTGTGGGGCCTGGGTTTGGGGGTATTTGGGGATGAGGGCTGCATGTGGTTGAAAGGGTGGGGAAGATTTGGTGGCGAGTTGTGTGACTGGCACATGACGCGCTGCGCGCGTTGGCGGCCTACGAGGCCGCTTGCAGGCTGCGAGCCTGCCCCACAAGCTGATGAAATGGATTATTGTTAGCGACGAGGTATCTGCGATGACTGAAACAAAAAACGCCACGTCGCGCCGTGTGTTCCTGGGTTCGACCCTGGCCGGAATTGCTCTGCCACATGTGCACGCGGCGGAAGACAATACGATTCAGCTGGCCCTGGTGGGGTGCGGCGGGCGCGGCACGGGCGCCGCCGAAAACGCGCTGGGACTTAAGAACGGGCCCATCAAGCTGGTGGCTATGGCCGACGTGTTCCCGCAAAAGCTGAGCGACAGCCACGGGCACCTGCGCGGCCGTTTTGCTTCCCAGATGGACGTGCCAACGGACCGGCAATTCATCGGCTTCGACGCCTTCCGCAAGGCTATGGACTGCCTGAAGCCAGGCGACGTGGCCATTCTGGCGACACCGCCGGCGTTCCGCTGGGTGCATTTCCGCTACGCCATCGACAGGGGCCTGAACGTGTTCATGGAAAAGCCGGTCACGGTGGACGGCCCCACCACGCGGCGCATGATCGCACTGGGCGAAGAGGCCGAGCGCAAGAACCTGAAGGTCGGCGTGGGTTTGATGATCAGGCATTGCCGGGCTCGCCAGGAGCTGCTCAAACGCGTTCGCGACGGGCAGATCGGAGACATCGTGGCGATGCGCGGCTACCGCATGGGAGGAAGCGGCGGTACTGCGCCGGTGAAGCCCGAGGGCACCTCCGAGCTGATGTACCAGATCCGGCTGTTCCACTCGTTTCTGTGGGCCAGCGGCGGTGTCTTCAGCGATTACTATATCCACCAGATCGACGAGCTCTCGTGGATGAAAGGCGCGTGGCCGGTGGAGGCGATGGCCCTGGGCGGCCGCCAGTACCGCGGCGATTCGGTGGACCAGAACTTCGATGTCTACGCGGTCCAGTATGCCTATCCGGACGGCACGCGCCTGTTTTTCGATGGCCGCAACATGCCCGGTGTACACAACGAGTTCGCCAGCTACCTGCACGGGTCGAAGGGCTCGGCCGTGGTTTCGAGCAACGCGCATACGCCGGGGCACACGCGCATTTATACCGGGCAGAACATTCCGCGCTGGCAAAGCGGCCAGAAAGAGCCGGCACCGGAGAACCTGGCGTGGGCGTTCCCGCAGCCGGAGCGGTCGCCCTACGACTGGGAGTGGGACGACCTGATCGCAGCCATTCGCGACGATAAGCCGTACAACGAGGTGAAGCGCGGCGCCGAAGCCAGCCTGGTCGCGTCGATGGGGCGCTTCGCGGCGCATACCGGCCAGCTTGTGACCTTCGACCAGATGATGAATCACGACCACGAGTTCGCGCCCGACGTGGACAAGTTGACAATGGACGGACCTGCGCCGCTGCGCGCGGACGCGCAAGGCAAGTATCCGCTGCCGGAGCCGGGGATTAAGACCACGCGGGAGTATTAAGAAGCCAAGGAAGTCACCGGCCCGTTGCGTTAGCCACGACTTTCCCTTACTCTGAAAGCAGTATGCACCAGGAGCAGAAAGCCATGACGATTCATCTGACGCCAGAACAAGAGCGCCTGGTTCAGGCTGTTATTAGCCGCGGCGCCTACGAGTCCGTCGAGCAACTGGTAGATGCGGCTTTGGTTGCCGTCGAACAGCGCACCGTGCCAGGCTTTGCGGGCACACAGGAAGAATTGGAAACCTTGCTTGCCGAAGGGCTGGCATCGAAGGAACTCCCGGAAAACGAATTCTGGCATTCGGTGAACACGCAAACCAACGCCCTGCTTGCCGAGCATAATCGTGCCCGCATATGAACCTAGCGTCGAAGAAGAAGGTGCCGTAGCCATGAGCGTGACCTTAAACCTAAAACCAGAAGTAGAAAAAGGCCTGATGGCGCGTGCGCATGCGCGGGGTGTCTCGCTGGACGATTACCTTCAGGAACTCGTCGCCGGGGAAGCGGGAGTGCCGGCCGCTGCGGAGGCGCGCCCAATTGAAAAAGCGGTTCGATAGTCTTTCCGACCTACTCCTCGCTTCTCCCTTTGCCGGAGCCGATCTCGATCTGGAGCGATCCAGGAACTATCCGCGCCCGGTTGATCTTACATGAGTGGGTTCCTGATCGATACGAATGTTCTGTCCGAGTACAATCGGCCGGTGAGCGTCATCACTCTGGCGGAAATTCAGAAGGAAATCGAGCTGTGTGCCGAGGGCAAGCGCCGTGCTCGGCTTGAACAATGGCTGAAACAAGACCTGGAAGTCGTTCTCTGGCCGCATACTTCCAGTGGATCGCCAGGTGGCCGATCGCTGGGCATCGCTTGTTGCCCAGGGAACACTGGGGGGGGCGGCCTCTGCCCACAGTCGATTCACCGATTGCGGCGACCGCGCTTGCATACGATCTAACCTTAGTCACCCGGAATGTGCGCGATTTCGAGAGCATCGGTGGGAACATCATCAATCCCTGGGAAGCGCCATAGCTTTGGTTAACGAGGGATAGCGTTGGGCAACTTTCGGACCGCCGGCGGAGCAGCCAATTGACAACCACTATTGCCGGGACTAGGATTGTCCATGGTCCTTCGGCTATCGGTCGCGACACTTGTGCTGATTACTGGTTGCGCTACGGCGCAGCCGCCATCGCTAACATACACTCTGCTTGTTGAAAACATTGAGGATCCCGAAAATCTGGTAACTGGAAGCGGCGGTGTGCTCTATGGGACTACCGGTCCGGAAACCCATCAGGCTTATTCTGTAGCTCCTCCCGCATCTCCAGGTGCGCCCTGGACCTACACTGTGATCCATACCTTCAATGGGGGCGCCGATGGCAATCCCAACCCAGGCTTGGTGATCGGTAAAGGCGGGGTGCTGTACGGTACAACCTATGAAGGCGGCTGTGCCGGAACCGGAACCCCCAATCCAGTCTGCGGCATTGTATACTCGTTGACCCCGCCGGCTTCTTCAGGCGGCACTTGGACCGAGGACATTATCTATAAGTTCGGGAAGAACACTAGTCCGACCACAGGCGTGGTGATTGGGGCTGGAGGAGTGCTTTACGGATCCACGGTTTTCGGCGGAGCCAACGGTGACGGCGCGATTTTCTCGCTAACCCCGCCGGAATCTCCGGGCACGCCTTGGACCTACACTTTGCTCTATAGCTTCACAGGCGGCAGCGATGGGCACGGCCCGGTGAAATTCGTAATGGGCAAGGACGGAATTCTCTTCGGCACTACCAGCAACGGCGGGACCGGCCACGGCACGTTGTTCGCCCTAAAGCCGCCAGCCGCCCCGGGCGACACCTGGACCAAGGAGATTCTGTGCAGCTTCGCGGGTGGAAGCAGCGGAGATGATCCTTCGGTGTAGTGATCGGCAAGGACGGCGTGTTGTATGGCACGATGGCGGAGGGCGGCAATTCGTCGTGTTCTAGCGACTTCCTCAGCGGCTGCGGGACCGTGTTTTCTGTGGCACCACCGGACTCGCCTGGCTCCCACTGGGTCTTCAGCACGCTCTATGGCTTCACAGGCGGCGATGACGGATGGAATCCCTCAGGTGTGGTGATTAGTGTCGATGGCCGGCTCATCGGCACGAGCTATTTGGGCGGACCTGCGACCTATAATGGAGCGGTCTTCACGTTGACACCGCCAGAATCCGCTGGCGAGTCTTGGACCGAAACGACTCTTTGGGGTTTCCCTAACAGCCTCGACGGAACCAACCCGGGTTACGGCGTGGTGTTTGGGACTGATGGCGGGCTATACGGCACGGTCATTGGCGGGGTGTTCTCATTAACAAATTAAGTCCTGCGGCTAATACGCGTTCGCAACCAGCCCGCCATCCACTTCCGTCGGTCTTCACTACCGCCCGCGCACCACGGCGACCCTCCCAGGGGCGCCGCGTGCCGTATCCTTCACTGGCGAATGGAGAAAACCGGCCGCCGCGGAATGGCGGTTCGCTGAAGAAATGCCACCGCATCGAAGCATTGAGAGCGTGAGTACACGAACGAACGCCCTAATTGCCGAGCACAAAACCGCCTCGCGTTCGTGAGTGTTTTGTAACGACAAGCGGCCAACAGCGACGCGGTGCGGCAGTCTTTGCGCCGGCATTGGATGGAAGTTTGTTCTTTACGTCTGAGTCGGACGGCGAAGCCCAAACCTTACGGCTTGATTTCATAATCCGGCCAGCAGTTTTCGATCTGCTGCCAGGGGGCGTTGGGATCGGCGGCTGAAGTGGACAGCGACTGCGCGGACCACTGGTCACCAAAGATGAGAATTCCCGCCCCTCCTGAGCCTGCCGGCAGCGCGAATTTCGGATCGAGAATCCTGGCGATCTGGTCGCGCGCGCCTTCCAGGTGTACGCGCGTCGTGCGGTCCGTCGTCCGGGTGATCGCGGCCGCGATGGAAGTGCTCAGCGCGCGCAGCTCGCCGCGGTAGAACGGCTTCTCGTCACCGCTAGAAGCGAATATCGCGACGGGGAATCCGGCCGGCAATCCGGCGGGAAGCGTCACCGCCGGTCCATTGAGCTTCGCATTCACCAGGTCGAGATAGTTGCGCTGGAGTTGCCGCCGGTAGGCGTCGATGGCCGTCTGCGGGGTGTCGATCTCGCGCCAGATGCCGTGCCGCACGGCAGCCAGGAAATCCGCCGGGCGATAGGCGGCGGACCCATCCAGCGCATCCTGCTCGACTAGCCGGGCAAAGCGCGGGCTGCTCAACAAATTGCTCAGCACCGAGCGTTGCGCATTGCCCACCCGGTTGATGGCGCCGAGCGGCTCGATGCGGCGCAGGATCTCCTTGTCAATAGCCCATTGCGGTGTCGCAAAAGCGTTCTCGTTGAGGAACGTTACCGCGGCTGCCTGGCGCGTCTTGGACAGCGGCGTAAAGATGACGCCCTCCTGCCCGATGTTCTTCTGCTGCGAATCCAGCCCGCCCACCAGCGCGGCGACGTGGTTCATCTCGAGCGTCCACTGGCCCAGCATGCGGCCATACAACTCGGACAGATCCTCGTAGGGATCGCCCTTCTGTGTGCTGGTCGCGGTGAGCATCAAGCGGGCCACGCGCTGCAGGTTCTTCACTCCCAGCGCGGTGGATTTCAACGCATCCGCATCCCCTACAGCTTCGGTCAACTCGCCCGGATCGGAACCGGCCGCGCCGGGTGTGGAGAAGCGATACCACGGCGTGGTATCCTGCTCGCGAGCCCACTCGTCGAGCGTGCTCTTTTCGGCGTCGGCCGTCCCGGCGCCCGCGATGGGCTGGTAACCCCAACGCGTGGCCCAAACGTCGTACGGTCCCACGACCGGCACCAGGTCGGCCAAGTCGATGCCATCCTCGGGCTGCGCCACATAGTTGAAGCGCGAGTAGTCCATGATGGACGGCGTGTGCCCCATTTTCTTGACCCACTCTTTGTCGCGCACCTTCTCCTGCGGGTACAGGGAACTCGCCTTCATATTGTGCTGGAAGCCGAGGGTATGGCCGACTTCGTGAGCACAGACGAACTCGACCAGGCGGCCCATGAGATCGTCGGGCAGGGGCAACTTCTGGGCGCGCGGGTCGAGCGGCCCCACCTGCAGAAAGTACCAATCGCGCTGCAGGTTCATGACGTTGTGATAGAACTGGATGTCCGCGTTCAGGATCTCGCCCGTGCGCGGGTCCGAGACGTGCGGGCCCATAGCGTTCTCGATCGTGGAGGGCAGCCAGCGGATGACCGAATAGCGCACATCCTCCGGGCTGAAATTCGGATCCTGTTCCGCGGTGGGAGCGGGTTTGGCGACGATCGCGTTTTTGAAGCCGGCCGCTTCGAAGGCTTTCTGCCAGCTCTCCACGCCGCGTATCACATAGGGGACCCACTTCGAAGGCGTAGCTGCATCGATGTAATAGACGATAGGCTTCACGGGTTCCGAAAGCGCGGCGCCCGGGTCCTTTTTCTCGAGCCGCTAGCGCGTAATGTAGATGCGCTTGGGCGCGCGCTGTTCGTCGCGGCCGTAATCCATTTGCCGCACCGAGAAGTAGCCCACCCGCTCGTCAAACAGGCGCGGCGTCATGGGATGCTCGGGTAGCTTCACCATGCTGTGATGCAGCACCACGGTGGCGCTGCCCGGCCGCATGCCCCCCGCGGCGAACGGATTTTCAGTTCGCACGGCGCCGATGGGCGTCGCCATTCGCGTGTAGGTGTGGGTGGATTCCACTTCGATATTTTCAGGGTACGGCGAAATGCGCTCGATATACGAACGGCTGGCGTCCATGGTGCTGGCGTTGAGACGCTGGCGTGCGCTGAGCTCAAACACATCGCTAGTGAATAAGCGAGTCACTTCAATGATGATGGAAGGCTCGTGGCCGGTCTCTTTGTACTCTTTGATCTCAGGCCGCACGAGCTTGCCGGCGGCGTCTTTGGCGGCGGCGGGCTTGGGCGCGCCGGGTTTGGCCGCGTCCTTCGCACCAGTTTCTTTGGACGGCTTTTCGACAAGCGCCGGCGTTTCGCCAGGCTGCTCGTCTTTGGCTTCCACGCTTTCTTTGTCTTTATCTTTGTCCTTGTCTTTGTCTTTAACTTTGTCTTTGTCTTTGTCTTTGTCTTTGTCTCTTTCGGGCTCCTTGCCGAACGCGGCAATCGGAAAACTCATGACGATCGTGTCGTTATTGGCCGCCTTCACGGCCAGCGAAATGGGTGTCTTCGGATCGGCCACCACCTCGTAATTCACTTCCCGGAGATTGATCTTGTTTGCATTGCGCTCCCAGCGGACCACCCGCTCGGACACAAACTGGCCGCCGTAGCCGACGCCCGTAGTGGTACGCGCAATCTGCGTCACGAAAAGAAATTCCCGGTTCAGTTCGGTCTTTGGAATCTCGTAATAATACTTATCCTTGATCTCGTGTACGGTGAACAGGCCGGTTTTCGACTTGGCGTCTTTGGTGATCACTTTGTCGTAGGCCTGCGGCTGTTGCGACGACGAGCCGGACGAGAGGCGGCCCAACGCGGCGGTGTCTCCGCCGCCGGGGAGGTCGGCCGGCATGGGCAGGGGCTCCTGAGCTGTTTAAAGAAAAAACGCAATCGGGATAACGAGAACGCCGCGGACGGCTGCAGTCATCGCGCACTCCTTATTGGTGAATTTCCTAATAATACCGTGAATCAGGCGCAGATGGCGCGAGGAGACATTGTCTGATCTGCTCGTACACGGCGGGATCGTCGAGCAGGTCGAGGTGACTCAGTCCGTAACCGACCCACTGGCGGGATTTCGGGATTGCCAAGGTCCGCCGGGGATCTTTGTGGATGCCCAAGGCGCTGTCCACGGGCACCAGCCCATCTCCCATCGGGCCGGTGAGCGCGCGCGTTTTCCTTCCGACGGCGGCTGCCAGCGCATAAGACTGTACACTCTCCGGCAGGGCCAACGGCTGACGCAGGTCCGGTGAGACACGGAAGCGATCGCGCCCGGACCAATCGCCATCTACAAGATTGCCGTAGCGAAGGTCGGTGATCCCGGCGCTGCGAATCCTGCCCAGGCGGGCGAAAGCGGCAGTGTAGGGACTTAAACCGAGAGCTGCGTTTATCCAAGCGCCGCCACGCTCGAGCGGCGCGCCGTGGTGCGGGGTGCCCAGGAAAACGAGCTTGCGCAAGCGGCGCGGCCAATCGTATCCCGCCGCCGCGGCATAATAACAGCCGCTGCGCGCCACCAAGCCACCCATGCTGTGGCCGATAATTGCGAACTCTTCCAACGGGACGGGCCACTGCTCGATCAGCGTCTCGAGTAAGTCGGCGAAGACATGCCCGTTAGTGGAGATATGCAGTCCGCTATTGTAGTGGAGGTGGACGGGAGTGTATCCCAAGTCGCGCGCCAGGGCTGCTCCATGGTTGTGGCCATGGTTGTGCCCATTTCGCGTCCATTGCAGATCGCTCATGCACAGCCCATGCGCCAACAGGACCAGCTTGTTGCCCGGCTTGCAGAATTGGGGAATCGCGGCGGCCAAAGCCGTCCGCTCGAGAACAAGAGGGTTGCCATTCTGGCGCAAGCGCATGGCGATAGCCAGCGGATTCCCGGTGGCGGCCAGATGGTCGCCCATAACCCCGTTCAACGCCGCTCGCACGGCCTCACGTTGGGGCTCGGAATTCCTCTCCCCTAGCAGGGGAATGAGCGGGGTGAGCAGGGCGTCGATGCCGCTTCCCACCAGCCCGTTTATTGCGCGAATGCTCTGATAAACCAGGCCCGTAATGCCGCCGGCGGGCCCTTCCAGCGGTGTGCCGAGAATTCCAGGCTTGCGCGCGATGTTGACGTGCATCGCCTCAACCAGATCGGCGAGTCCCGCGGTGGCGTCAACCGCCAGGCGGCTGAATCCCAAAACATCGGACGGATGAACCGCGCTCGTCTTGGTCATATCAGCTTCCTTGCTGCATTGCAGCATTAAAACAAATTGTAGCAGAGGGCAGTAGGTTCACGCGCCTGCATCGTTGGGCTCGCTGTGATAACGTCGGAAGCAGGGTGCGCGGAATGAAGTTTCTGGTCGCGATTGTTTTCGCCGGCACTGCTTTTGCGCAGCAGTACGAAATCGGGGCCACCATCGGCTACGGGTTCTACCGGGATGGCTCGATCTATTCGGCGTCCGGCATCGCGCAAGCAGGTATCCGAAACCGCTTCGCCGCCGGCATCGATCTCGGAGATGAATTCTCGGATTACGTCTCCGCCGAGTTTAACTACCTGTATCATGACGGCCACCCTTACCTGCAGGCTCCTGGGGTGAAATCGGACATCCAGGGCAATTCCGACGCGCTGACGTGTCAGTTGCTGTTCCACTTCAAGAAGCGAGAGCGTCGTTGGCGGCCATTTCTCGCGGGAGGCTCCGGCGCGAAGGAGTACGTTATCGCCGGTCCGGCGCCGTTTCCGCAGGCGATTCCGCAGATCGCCAGCCTCACTACGAACGATGTCTGGAAAGTGGTCTTCAGCGCCGGCGGAGGCGTGACGTTCCGCCCGATGGCGCACATGCTCGTGCGCGCGGAATTCCGGGACTATCTCACCACGTTCCCCAGGCAGGAGATAGTTCCCGCTCCGCACAATACTGCGCGCGGAATCTTCGAGCAATTCACGCCTCTGTTCGGCGCCAGCTACACCTTTTGATCGCCTCGCCACACAGCCTGTTAGAGGCGGGCGTCGGCACGAGCACCAGCGGTCCCTTCGGAACGTCTCTGGCGCCAGAAAGCGCGTGCGGGGCGGCCTACGAGGCCGCCGCAGGCTGCGAGCCTGCCCCACAAAAACATCCACAGCTAGGGCGCCGCCGCTTTCGCCGTGATTTGGCGGAAGACCCGCAGCAGATTGCCTCCCAGAAACTTCCGGATGCGCTCATCGGAATACCCCCGGCGCAACATTGCGTCCGTAATCATGGGCAGATCGCGGACATCGCGCATCCCGCGCGGTAGCGGCGGCCCGCCGTCGAAATCGCTGCCTAGCGCGACGTGGTCCTCGCCGGCCAACCCTATGGCGCGGTCCACCACGCCTACCCACTCGTCCACGGTCATGCGGATTTCATCGGGGATCGCGGCCGGGACCATGGGGAACTGCGGCGCAACGATCCGGTCGAGATCTGCGATGCTCATTTGCGTGCCGCGCGCCACAATATCCGCCGTGTCCCAAAACGGCTTGCCGGCATGCGCGGTGCTCCACTCATAGGCTTTTCGGTTGTGAAACTCGTTGCCCAGTTGGAACCCGATCACGCCGCCGGAGGCTGCCAGCTTTTTCAACAGCCAGTCCGGCATGTTCCGGGGAATGTCGTTCACCGCGCGGAGGCCGTGGTGGGTTGCAATCACCGGGTCGCTGCTCGAATCGATCGCCTGCGAGATCGCGTCGTCGGACGCATGCGACACGTCGATTACCATGCCCAGCCGATTCATCTCGTGAACGAATGCGATTCCCCGTTCATTCAGTCCGTGCCACTTTGCGGGCGAGCAGCAGGAATCCGCATAGTTACTGGTCCAGTTATGCGCCGAGAGCTGCACGGAACGCAGCCCAAGCCGGTACATCTGGCGCAGAACGCCCAAGTCGCCATCCAGGTCGAAGCTGCCCTCGATATCGAGCACCGCGGCGATCCTGCCGCTCCGATGAATCTGTTCTATGTCGATCGCCCGCCGCGCAATGGCGATCGACGCGCCGTTCAACCCGATTTGCTGGATCGCGCAATCCAGCATGCGCAGCGCCTGTTTGGTCTCGGAACGCGCCGGATAGTAGTCTTCGGTGACGAAGATAGTGAAGAAAAGGGCGCCCAGCCCGCCCTCACGCGCGCGCGGCAGATCGAACTGCCCGTCGGCCTTCCGGCTGCCGATATCGCCGCCGTGATAGAACTCGCGATCGATCGCATGCACGTGGCCATCGAACACCAGCGAACTGGCGTGTAGCGCGCGCGCCTTATCGGCCGTCTGGGCTTGCAACCCGCACGCCGCGGCCAGCAGACACGCCGCCAGCTTATAATCGTGAGTGCCTGGGCTTCGTCTCATGAGCAACTCCAATCGCCCCAAACTGGCCGCCGTCGTTACCACCTTTTTCAAGTACTCGCATGCGCAGCATATCGTGGATCGCTTCCTGGATGGCTACGGATGGAACGGCGCCCACCATTATCCTCCCATGGACCTAGTGTCGCTTTACGTCGATCAGGTGGGGCAGAACGACCTCAGCCGGGAGCGCGCGCGGCGGCACCCTACGATGAAGATCTGCCCATCGATTGCGGATGCGCTGACGCTGGGCGGCTCGAAGCTTGCCGTGGATGGCGTCGTGCTGGTCGGCGAGCACGGCAATTATCCGCGCAATGAAAAAGGACAGACCCGTTATCCGCGCCACGAATTCTTTGAGAAAATCGTGAAGGTCTTCCGCACATCCGGCCATGCCGTTCCTGTGTTCAACGACAAGCATCTGTCATGGAACTGGGAGTGGGCCCGCCAGATGTACGACACGTCCCGGGAGCTGCGATTCGGCTTCATGGCAGGATCGAGCCTGCCGGTCACCTGGCGTATACCTTCGGTCGAGATGCCGCTGGGATCGCGCGTCAGCGAAGCGCTGTGCATCGGCTATGGCGGCGTCGACAGCTACGACTTTCACGCTTTGGAGGCCATCCAATGCATGGTCGAACGGCGGCGCGGCGGTGAGACAGGCGTCGAAAGCGTGCAGGCATATCGCGGAGATAACTTCTGGAGCGCGCTACGCGAAGGTGTCTGGCCCCGGCAATTGATGGATGCGGCTCTGACCCGGAGCCACACGCTCACGCCCGCCCGCAAGGACTTCACCGACATCTTCCCCACCGATGACGACATGCGCCGCCTAGTGGCGGACCCGGTAGCATACCGCTACGAACATGCCGACGGCCTCAAGTGCACGATGCTGCTGATGTCCGGTCTGGTCCGCGACTTCAACTTCGCGGCGTATGTGAACGGCTCGCAGGACCCATGGTCGACGCAGATGTATCTACCCATGCCGGATGGCCGCACCACGCTGGCAAACTTCTTCAGCCCGCTGGTTAACAATATGGAGAAGCTGTTTCTTACGGGCCGCGCGCCATATCCTATCGAGCGCACGCTACTGACCACCGGCCTGACGGCCGCCGGCATCGAAAGCTTGTACCTGGGGCAGAAGCGGTTCGAGACGCCGCACCTCGCAATCCACTATCAGCCCACGAAGGAATCTACGTTCTGGAGAACCTGACCATGCTGACCCGGCGCACTTTTCTCCAAACTTCTCTGCGAGCCAGCGCAGCCCTGGCGGCTTCGGGAGCGGCCGCGCCGAAACGCATCGCGATCATAGCGACCGTCTACCGGCTCCAATCGCACGCGCAACACATGGGTGATCGTTTCCTGACCGGCTATCCGTATGGCGGCGCGTGGCATAAGCCGAATATGCGGGTGGTGTCGCTATATGTCGATCAGACGCCGGAGGGCGATTTGAGCGCGGCGCGCGCGCGCGAATTCGGCTTCCAGGTGTATCCCACGATTGCCGAAGCCCTTCGCTGCGGCGGAAAGCAGCTAGCAGTAGATGCCGTGCTACTGATCGCCGAGCACGGCGACTATCCACACAATGACAAGGGCCAGGTCCTGTATCCGCGCTACGAGTTCTTCGAGCAGTGTGTCAAGGTTTTCGAAGAAGACCGCCGCGCCGTTCCTGTGTACAACGATAAGCACCTGTCGTATAGCTTCGAAAAAGCCAAAGCCATGGTGGACGCCTCGCGCCGGCTACATTTCCCGATGCTGGCTGGTTCTTCGATTCCAGTGACGTGGCGGTTGCCCGCGCTCGAACTGCCGCTCGATTGCGCAATCGAAGAAGCCCTGATGGTGGGTGAGGGCGGCTCCGACGCGATGGATTTTCATGCCCTGGAGGGCCTCCAGTGCATGGTGGAACGTCGCCGCGGCGGCGAAACCGGAGTCAAAGCCGTTCAATTGATCCAAGGCGATGCCGTCTGGCAGGCGGGAGAGGCGGGCCGCTATTCGAAGGACCTGCTTACTGCGGCGCTCTCCCGCAGCGACACTCCTCTGGGATTGACAGTTACCGACGGCCGGACGCAAGACCTGGTCGCCTCGCACGAGTTGCCGAAGCTGGTAAAGTCACCCGCGGCCTATTTCATCGAGTACCGCGACGGCCTGAAGGCCACCATGCTGATGCTCGATGGGGCCATCCAGGATTTCAATTTCGCGGCCCGGCTGAAAGGGTCGCAAGAGATGTGGTCCACGCAGTTTCTTTTGACTCCGGATCCGAATGTCACTTACTCCGCCTGCTTAATGCACAAGGCGGAGCAGATGTTCGAGACGGGTGTAGCTCCCTATCCAGTGGAGAGGACGCTTCTCACTAGCGGCATTCTGGAAAGCTGCCTGACGTCAAAGCTCCGGGACAACGCGCGGCTGGAAACTCCCCATCTTCAGGTGGCGTACCACCCGCCGCGTGTCTCGCAATTTGCGCAGACTTGACATCAGATATGTGGGGCGGACTCTCTCACCAAGCGTCCCCAAGCGTGGGGACGCGGCACGCAAAGTGCGTGCGCCACGAGGGCTGCCCCGGAGTCAGCCCGGAAATGCGGCGGCCACCTGCTTCTTGACGAACGCGAGATCGCGGGCGATGGCGGCCATGTCCGCCGGCTGGTATTCCAGATGCAGGGAGAGCGGTCCGGCGAAATGCACCGAAGCCAGCAGTGCGAACACCTGTTGCCAGTTCACCATGCCCTCGCCGATCGGACACATGCGCATGGTCCACTTGCCATTGGCCTTCTCCCAATAGAAATCCTTGAGCGCCACCATCTTGATGCGCGGCAGAGCCATCCGCATGGCGATATTCCAGCCGGCTTCCCCGCCCTCGGCGGTAGCGTGGCATGGATCGAAGTAATAACCAATCCAGTTCGGATCCATGCCGTCGATGACGGCGCGGCCGTCCCACACGGCTTCGCCGACGTAGTTGCCGGAATGATTGTGGAATCCCGCCACCATGCCGTAGGCGCGGGCGACCGACATCAGGCCAGCCACGTCGCGGCGGACTTCCGCAACCCGCGCCTCAATGTTATCGGCCGGCCGGTAGTTCCAGTAGCCCAGCTTGAAATAGGGTATCCGCATACGGTCGCGGCCACAGAGGGCCAGTACGTTGGGCAGGGTGGGATCGGCCGCGGACACGAAGGCGGTGGTGATCATGGGCACCTCGACGCCTTCCGCGCGAATGGCTTCCACGGCGCGATACAGGTCGGCGGCCGAGAGAGACGGCTCTACATGCCCGCCGGGACGCACGGTGAGATCGCAGCCGGCAAAGCCCAGGTCCTTGAGCACGCCGCCGAGCTCCGCATAATGGATCTGGGCGAGATGTTTGGAGAACAGACAAATTATGGGAGCGGGGCGGGGCGGCTGCGCCTGGACTTGCAGCGCGGCCCCCAGAGTTGCGCCGCCCAAAGTGAACGCTCGTCTGGTGAGATGCATGCTTCACATCGTCTCATAATGGCCGGCGCGTACGGCGCACGGCTGCTCGTCACGCTGCAATAGGTACGACGGGTGCATCAGGCCGGTCGGGCCATAGAGTTCTGCATGCGTGAACCTGAATCCGAGATTTGTCAACACCCGACGAGACGCCAAGTTTGCAGGATGATGCCCTGCAAACAGCGCCTTTGCGCCCAGCGATTCGAACGCAAAGGCGGCGGCTGCACGAGCAGCTTCCTCGGCCAGGCCGTGCCCCCAATACGCCGGCCGAAGGTGAAATCCGATTTCGTAAGTCTGGTCGTCCAGCCGATATGGACGTAGACCGGCGCACCCACGTGCCGAGCGTCCTGCAGAAGAAAAACGGGCCAGTACTGAACCTTGTACGCCGCCATCGACGCAATTTCCCGCTAGAGCTTCTCCTGAATTTCGCGGTCCGGAAAGGGCCCTCCGATTAAGGCGATGACCCGCGGATCGCCCCACAGTTCGTTCGCTAACGCATCGCTAAGCCAGGTCGGCATTCGACCAGCAATCGAATCCCAGACGGGCAGTAGTCAGGAAGTAAGCACGTGAACTCAATGCGCCACCGGAACCGTCCACGGAAACACGTAAGCCTGCAACAGCACCACGACGCCGACCAGCGCGGCCAGGGCGATGCTGTGCAGAAACACGTAACGCAGGATGCTGCCCTCATTGCCTTCCTGGCCGGTGGCGACACCCGCTACCACGATGCTCTGCGCGTCGATCATCTTACCCATCACGCCGCCGGCGCTATTGGCCGCCGCGGCCAGCAACGGCGATACACCCACCTGGCGCGCGGTGATCTGCTGCAAGCCGCCGAACAGCACGTTGGAAGATGTGTCGCTGCCGGTGAGCGCCACGCCCAGCCATCCGAGCAGCGGCGAGAAGAACGGAAAGAGCGCGCCGGTGGAAGCAAACGCCAGACCCATGGTGGCGTCCAGGCCGCCGTAGCGCGTGGCGTAGCCGATCGCCAGCATGGCCGCGATCGTGAGCAGCGACAGCCGGACACGCCGCAGCGTGCCCCAGAAAATCGATAGCAGCTTGAGAGGCGAAAAGCCCATCAGCAGGCCGCTGACGATACCGGTAAGCAACAAGCTGGTGCCCGTTGCGGAGAGCCAGTTGAAGACGAACACGGCCGGCTCGGCGGTCGGTTTCGAAACCACCGGTGGCACGCGCAGCACGCTCTTGTGCAGCACTGGCACGTTGAACGTGACTTGGGAGATGTGGTTGAGAAATGCCTTCACCTGGGGCACACCCCAGGCGAACACCAGAACCGAGAGCAGCATCCACGGCATCCAAGCCTTCAGCGCGCGCCGGCTGTCGATAGCCGGCCGGGCGGTTGCCTCGGCCCGGCGCCCGGCTTCCGTCTCATGCGCGAAACTCCAGGTGCTGCGCGGCTGCCAGAACTTCAACAGAACCACCAGCGCCAACATGGAGACCAGCGATCCGGCGATATCCACCAGCCACGGCCCATGCAGATTGCTGACCAGGAATTGCGCGACGCCGAAGCTCACGCCAGCCGTCAGGCACGCGGGCCATACTTCCAGCATGCTCTTGCGCCCGGCCATCGCCCACACCAGCCAGAAGGGGACGATGACGCTGAACACCGTCAGGATGCGGCCGACCAGGGCGCTGAGCTGATCGAGCGGCAGTCCCGTCACGCCCGCCAGCGCGATCAACGGCGTGCCCAGCGCGCCGAAAGCCACCGGCGCGGTATTGCCGATCAAGGCCATGCCGGCGGCTTGCAACGGCCGAAAACCGAGACCGATCAGCATGGCGGCCGATATCGCCACCGGAGTACCGAAACCCGCCGCGCCCTCGATGAACGCTCCAAAACTGAATGCGATCAGGAGCGCCTGCAGGCGCCGGTCGCTGGCCAATCCGGCCACGGTGTGCTTGACCACTTCAAAATCGCCGGACTGGACGGTCACGTCGTATACGAAGATGGCGCACAGTACGATCCAGCCGATGGGGAACAGGCCGTAGCCGGCGCCATTCAGCGCGGCGGCGCCGGCAAGCCCAGGCGGCATGCCAAAGACCAGCACGGCCACGGCGAGGGATGCGCCCAAACCGGCCAGCGCGGCCCAGTGAGCTCGCGCGTGGCCGAAGGCGAGCAGGCCCAGCAGAACGGCCACGGGGAGGGCGGCGACCAGCGCGGAAAGCCCTACGCTGCCCGCAACCGGCGTATAGACCTGAGTCCAAGTCATCGATTTCCGGCCTCGATTGTTTTGTGAGTCGGACAATTGTATCATCGCCCGGCGCGGATTTAGCTGGTAGCGGATTTAGCCGTGGGGCAGGCCATCGTTGTTAGTGGCCTGCCGAGTTCGAGCACGGTGCGGACGACAAACAGCGATCGTCTGCGCCCCGCCGCCGCCGGAACTGTCTGGTTATTTCGAAGACTGCGCTAGTGCATTCTAAGCGGCACGGCCGGAGTACCGTCTACGAGTCCGCCCGCCCCTGCTGCTATCATAAATACGCATGTCCCAGTCCCTACCCACGGTGGTCATCGTGGGCCGGCCCAACGTCGGCAAGTCGACCCTCTTCAACCGCATTACAGGGCAGCGCCGGGCCATCGTGGGCGACGAGCCGGGCATCACCCGCGACCGCCTCCACGGCTTCACCGAGTACCGTGGGCGGCCCTTCGAGCTGATCGATACCGGCGGCATCGTGGTGGACGATTCCGAGTACATCCCCAGCCAGATCCTGAAACAGGCACGCGTAGCTCTGAAGAACGCGGCGCACATCATCTTCATCGTGGACGGCCGCTCCGAAATCACCGCGCCCGACCGCGATCTCGCGCGCATGCTGCTGCGCCTGGGCCAACCCATTTCGCTGGCCGTGAACAAAGCGGATACCGGCGCGCGCGAAGACCTGGCGCACGGCTTCTATTCGCTCGGGATCCGCGACATCTTTCCGGTTTCCGCGGAACACGGCATCGGCGTGGATAGCCTGCTCGAGCATGTCACCGCCGGCTTCGCGGCGCCCTCTGAAGCCGCGCCCGGCGAAGAGCCCCCCCACTCCGTCAAGGTAGCCATCATCGGCCGTCCCAACGTGGGCAAATCCACGCTGCTCAACGCGCTCACCGGTGAAGACCGCGTCATCGTTTCGCCCATCGCCGGCACCACCCGCGATTCCGTGGACGAAACCGTGGTGCACGGCGGCGCCAGCTACACCTTTGTGGACACCGCCGGCATCCGCCGCAAAGGCAAGACCAAACTCATGGCCGAGAAGTTGAGCGTGGTGATGGCGCGCCGCAACATCCGCATGGCCGACGTGGTGCTGGTGGTGATGGACGCTGCCGAAGGCGTGCTCGGGCTGGACGCCACCATCGCCGGATACGCGCACGAAGGCGGGTCCGGCGTGATCCTGTGCGTCAACAAGTGGGACCTGATCGCGGACAAGAAGAAGCAAGAATTCGAACAGGATGTGCGCGACCATTTGAAGTTCCTGGAATACGCCCCGGTACTCTTCCTCTCGGCCAAGACCGGCGCCGGCGTCGACCGCATCTTCAAGTTGATTCGGGAGGTCTACGAATCCGCCACGAAGCGGATCACTACCGGTGAACTCAACCGCTTCGTGGAGCGCTTGCGCTTCGAAGAGCGCAAGATTTACTACATCACGCAAGCGTCCGTGCGGCCACCGACCTTCGTGCTGTTCACCAACCGGACGGCACCGCTGCACTTCTCCGACGAGCGATATCTGGTGAATCAGATCCGCAAGCAGTTCGGCTTCCGGGGTACGCCCATCGTGCTGAAGACCAAAGGAAAGGAGCACTAACGACGGACGCCAGGAAACAGGAGCGGCGCCGCAGAGAACTGAAGCTTCGCGAAGCCGAAGCGCGCCAGGAGGAAAATCGGGAGCAGGCGGACTACCTGCACACCGAGGCGCAGCGATCCTTCCACCGCGGCGACATTCCGGCAGCCGCGCGCGTTCTGAAGAAAGCCCTGGTCTTGTGCCCGGAGCATGCGCCCACATTGCACCTGCTGGGCCGCATCTATTCCGAAGCGGGACAGTACGCCGTAGCGCTTCCCTATTTGAAGATGCTGCGCAAATTGCGGCCGGAGGATCCGGGCGTGGTGTACAACTCGGGGGTGTCGCTCAAGGAGTTGGGGCGCGTCGCGGAGGCTCAGGAGAGTTTCCGGGAATTCCTGGCGCTTACTTCCGGAAGCACGCATCGCCAGTGGAAAGATTTACGGCCGCGCGTCAAACAATGGTGCCAACAGCCCACGGCGGCGGCCGAGCCTGCGGCGCCAGCCCCGCAGCCGGAGCCTCCGCCACCAGCTCCCGCCGCACCCGCCGCACCCGCCGCCAACCCCGAATCGCCGACCAAACCCGAGCCGCCGCGCGTGCGCGTTTCCTTTCTCCCCCCGCCCCTACTGGCGCCCGCCACCGCCACCGGTGCGCTGGTGGATTATTTCCTGCGCCGCGGCCTGCAGGAACTGCGCCTGGCGCAGAGCTTCGAGGATCTGGTCTGCCTTCCCTCGTTGACCGGAGTCGACAGCTACGTCTACCAGCACGAGACTGTCCGCAAAGTGCTGCGCCACTTCAAAGGCCGCGCCCTGTTGGCCGACGAAGTGGGCCTGGGCAAGACCATCGAAGCCTGCCTGGTGTTGAAGGAGTATTGGGCGCGCGGCATGGTGCGCAAGGCCCTGGTGCTGGCCCCGCCTTCGCTGGTCACCCAATGGAAAGGCGAGCTGACCGAGAAGTTCGGCTTCGCGCCCGCCTCGCCCGATGGCGCGGAATTCAGGCGCGATCCCGAGCGCTTCTGGAAAAATGAGCCACTGGTGGTCGCATCCATCGCCATGGCGCGCCTGGAGCCGCACGTTTCGGCGCTGTCATCCACGCCTTGGGACATGGTGATCGTGGACGAAGCGCATTGCCTGAAGAACCGCGCCAGCGCCAACTGGAAGCTGGTGGACTCGCTCGAAAAGCGATTCATCCTGATGCTCACGGCCACTCCCGTCGAGAACAATCTGATCGAGCTGTATAATCTGATCACACTTTTGAAGCCCGGCCTGCTGGCGACCGAATCGGAATTCCGCAAACTGTACGTGAATGCGGCCAAGCCGAAGTCGCCGAAGAATCCGGACCAACTGCGCGCGCTGCTGGCCGAAGTGATGATCCGCAATACGCGCTCCGCGGCGGATGTTCGCCTGCCGCATCGCGTGGCGGCCAGCGTGGTAGTGGCTCCTTCCGCCGCCGAGGCGGAGCTATATGAGCGGGTCTCGTCCTATGTTGCCGAGCGCTACAAAACCGGCAAACAATCTGGCGGGCATGCTGGCGCGATGGCGCTCGACTGGATGCAGCGCCAGGCCGGCAGCAGTCCGCAGGCCTTGCACCGCTCCATCGTGCGCCGCCTGTCGGACCACGACCGCCCGGACCGGCGCGACGTATCCGACCTGGAGTCCATCCTCGATTTGGCCTCGCGCGTGGGCGACGGATCGAAGGGCATCCAGCTTGGCGAGATGCTCGGGGGGCGCAAAGCCAAGACCGTCGTCTTCACCGAATTCGTGCCCACCCTGGAGCATCTGGCGGAAATCTGCCGGCGCCGCAATCTTCGCTATGCGCTGTTCAGCGGTGATCTTTCGCGTGGAGATAAAGATGCTGCCATCGCGCGTTTCCGCGACGATGCCGACGTGCTGCTGTCGACCGGCGCGGGCGGCGAGGGCCGCAACCTGCAGTTCGCCGATACCGTCGTCAACTTCGACCTGCCATGGAACCCCATGCGCCTGGAGCAGCGCGTCGGCCGTGTCCATCGCATCGGCCAGGAACACGACGTATTCATATTCAATTTTTGCCAGGCGGGCACGGTGGAAGAGCACCTGCTGCGCGTGCTGCACGACAAGATCAATATGTTCGAGCTGGTGGTGGGCGAGATGGACGCCATTCTGGGCAGCCTCGACGATGCGCGCGATTTCGCCGAGTTGGTCATGGATTTATGGCTCTCGGCGCGCCAGGCGGACCAGTCCGGCCGGCCGGTTGCCGTGGAACAGGTTTTCGATGAGTTAGCAGAGCGTCTGCTGGCCGCCAAAGCGGAGCATGCCAAAGTGAAGGAATTCGACGAAGCGCTGTTCCAACGGGATTTCGAGGTGTGACGTGATTCGGTTGAGCGATTGGGCGCGCGACTTGCTGATGAGCCGCGGCGCGCTGGTGGAGGACGAAGGCCATAGCGAAGGCGAAGGCGTAGTGCGCGCGCTGGTGCCGCCCGAAGTCTCCGCTAAGTTGGCCGTGAGCGATTGGCTGTCGCTCGATTTCGGCGCGCGCGGCGGCGCAGACGATCCCGCGGAATGGATGGAGCGTCTGAGCGCACTGCTACCTCCATCGCCCACAGTGGCCGGCGCACGCTTGCGCATGCGAGCGCCTACGGGACGCATCGATGCCGACGCTATCCTGAATCGCGAGTTGGTCGTCCAAAACGGAGTTTGGCGCCTGGTCGAAGACTTCGCCGCGTCCCTGCCATACTTCCTGTTCTCGTTTCAGTACACCGTGGAGTCCGACGAGCGCACTATCGGGTACGCGGGAGTTTGCCTGAACGGCGCGGCGCGCTCGTTTGCCGAACAACCGGAGCGCCTGCTGCGTTCCGTGCGTGACGATCTGGAGAACGACCCGGCGTTTACCGTGCCCGCCACCGAACTGCGCACGCTCTATCCGACGGCCGCCCGCGCCGCCGAAACCGACGTGCGGGCGCGTATTGCGTTTATCGAGCAAAGCGCGAATCGCCGCCTGGCGCGCGATTGCGAGCGCATGGAATCGTATTACAGCGGGATGCTTGCCCAGTTGGAGAAGCGCGCCACCCGGCGGACGGCCGAGCCGCAAGCCGCGGAGAAGGATCGCAGCCGCATCGAAGCTACCAAGCTCGACCATGCAGCGAAGCTGGAAGACCTGGTGCGCAAATATTCGTTGCGCGTGCAGCTCGAGTTGACGGATGTGCTGGTCATCTCGCTGCCGGTGCGCACGATTTCCGTCAGGCTCATCCGCAAGAAAGAAGAGCGCCAGGTAACGCTCGCCTGGAACGCGATCCTGCGCGCGCTTGACACGCCGCTCTGCGAAGGCTGCGCCGGCCGCGCGCGGCCTTTGTATCTTTGCGATAAGGCTGGCGCTAAAATGCACCTGCTCTGCGCCGCTTGCTGGAGCCCCTGCCCGGCCTGCGCGCGTGTGTTCTGCCGGGCGTGCCAGTCCAGGTGTAAGTGTGGGGCAGCCAACTCGGGCCGCAGCGGCCTTTCAGGCGGCGCTTTCGCCTGATCGTTGCGCGCGAGTGAAGAAGTGAACTCACAACTCGGATCTCACAGCGCCGCGAGCAGATCCTCAACCGCCGCATTGTCCCCAAATGTGCGGCTAACGTGCGCGTACCGATCCGCATTGCCCGGTCCGAAGATAAAGCTGCCCCCGAGTTGAAACGGATTCTGGCCGAGCTTGTGCTGCCGGTGCCCCGCTGCGCGCGCCCGGTCGCGGGCGGTTTTGTTGTCGCTCCTTAGCATATGCAGAAGGTTCGCGTTGCGCAGACCGGCAGAATGATACGCCAGGCGTTGCTCGTCGATGAGCAGCGGGAACCGAATGCCCGTATCGTCCCGGAACAGCCGCGCGTAGGTTGCGTCGCCCAGTCCGATGGCCGCCAGGTTGGCGCCCCGCTCGTGGAAAGCCTGCTCATGTTCGCGCAACTGCGCGACGTGCTCACGGCAGAAAATTCAACCGTAGTGGGGCAGAAAGACCACTACCGCCGGCTGCCGCTCCCAAAGCGCACCCAGCCGGACCGGTTGTCCGTCCGCATCGGGCAGTACGATAGGTGCAAGCGATTCGGCAACCATCTTCAGAAAGTATACTGCTTCCGCACCCACACGGAGTCCATCATCAGCGGGAACGGAATCATGCTATCGGGACGCGGCGCGGCTCCGGGCAGCCCGGTAATGCCATAGGATTGATCGACCACCTCCATGCGGTAGCCCGCGGCGGGGTCTCGCAGGCGCAGGTGTAGCTCGATGCCCTGCCTGGGCACGTTGAAATAGCAGAGTCCCCAACGCTGCATGCGGAAGGCGTAAGCCTTCTGGCCAGGCTTCAAATCGGCGAAAGCCTTGGCGGCGTCGATGGGCGCACCGTCCACGGTGGACTCCAGCACCGGGTTGCGCTCGTCGCCGTAAAGGTACATGCGCGGAGCCTGGCGCGGCGAGCTCACGCGCAGGGCGAGCTCATTGGCCGCGCCGCCGAGCCGCTCGATCAACGGCGCAGGCAAGGCGACTGCGGGCGCTTCCTGAGTCAGGTATTGCCACGGCAGGAATGGCACGAATGGCGAGAACGCGGCGTGTTGCGGGTGGGCGCCCAAATAGTGCGCCGTCCACTCGTCTTCCTGGCGGTCGAGACTGAACCAGGCGGCTTTGCCCGTGTCAGTGTCCAGGCCATAGTAGATGCTATTGGTGCGCGGGTTGTCGCGACTGACGCCGGACATGGCCGCTCCCGCGATCAGGCAGACCGCGCAAATCAGCGTGGCGGCGATGGGCAGTAGCCAACGGCCGCTGGCGGCGATCAGGTTCAGACACGGGATCAGCAGACCCAACAGGAGCACGGTCGTCGAGGCGCCCACGAAGGCCATGCGCATGGTCAGGGATTGGAACAGCAATTCGATGGTAGGCGCCATCATGATCAGCGCAGGCAGCGCGCAGGCGCACTGCAGAATCGGACCACCCCGACCCATGGCGAGGATGCCCAGCGCGACGGTCGACGAGAGCATCGGCCAGAGGAACAAGTACGAGGCGCCAGGCATGTAGACGCTAGCGGCCAGCGCCAGCAGCAACCAGCAGAACAGCGCGCCGGCCCATAAGTTCAGCACGCGCGCACGTTTTTGGATCAGCGCGTAGAAGGTCGCGGTCAGAGCCACGGCCAGCGCGACGCTCGCCAGGCGATAGACGCCGGCGTGATAAGGATCTCCCGCATAGGCTTGCCAGATTCCCCCGGCCTGACCCTTGACCAGCGACCACATCACTCCTACCGCGACGCTGGCCACCAAAACCGCGAGCAGAAATCCGCAGAGCGCCGCTAGCGTTCCGCCCAGAGAAAGGCGGCGTTTGGAAATGCCGAGAGCCATAACGCCCGCAAACAGCAACGTGGCGATCCCCGCGAGCGGCACGCTCCAACTCACCGGATAGACGATACAGCCGAAAAACGGGAGGACGAAATAAGTGGCGTTGGGTCTCTTCAGATCGCGCAGATCGATATCGCCAAAACGCCGCGCCAGCGCCAGCGCGTAATCGCCGTCCTGCTGCAGGCTGCGCGGATCGAGGTGCGCCACATCGTCATACTGGGTGTGGTAGTAAGCCACATCGTTGACGTAGGCGAAGCCCAGCCCGGCGAGTCCGGCCAACTTGAAGAAGGTGAGGTCGGTATCGTTGGGCAGCAGCTTGTAGGCTTCGTAGCTCAGCGAGGAAGTCACGGGGTGTGGCGCGGCGGCGGCAAACTCGCGTACGATCCTGCCGCTGTCCTCGCTGGTTTCGAACATCATGGCGGGGCCGCTGGTGCCGCGCGCTTCGAAGTTCATCACCAGGCCGATTTGCTTTGCCAGGGGATGATGCTCCAGGAAGCCCTTGGCGCCCAGCAGGCCGCCTTCTTCGCTGTCTGTGAACAGAAAAACGATGTCGTTCCGCAGGCGCGGGCCGGCCCGCAACGCGCGCAAAGTTTCGAGTTCCAGGGCCACTGCGTGCCCGTCGTCGCTGGCGCCGGGGCCGGCGGATACGGAATCATAGTGGCCAGCAAGCATGACGGCTTTGGTGCTGGCGGAGCCGGGCAATCGCGCCAGGACGTTGTACACGGTGGCGGCGCTATAGGGAGAACCCCAGCGCGGGTTCACGACGGTGGCGGCCTGTACTTCCGGGCGCGCGCCTAAACCGACGAGCTGCTGAACAATATAATCGCGCACGGCGTCGTGCGCCGCGGTGCCCACGGGGTGCGGCACGCGCGCAAAGACGCGCAAATAGGCCAGGGCGCGGGCTGCCGAGAAGTCCGTAGCCTGCGCGCTGGAGGGAACCACCGGCGGAGGATCGATCTGCAGCACGCTCCACCACGAAACCGCTATCAGGAATACTGTAGTGACCGCACTCGTGCGTACCGTGTCGAAACTCATCTCGACACCGGCTTTATATCACTCATGTTTGGCACACGCGAAGTTGGCGTCGTCGTCGGTGCTGCCGCTGCCCTGGTAGCGTGCAACCAGAGGATAGGCGCACAAAGGATGCGTGCGCACGATGGCGCTGGCGGGGTCCAAATCGCTTTTGCGCTTGGCAGCCACGATGCGCTCAGGCGCTGCTCCTTTTTCGACCCAACGCTCCAGCGCGGCATCCATGTCGTGGTCCGGGTCGCCCGCCGCGCCGGGGTATTGGCCGAAGCTGTTGGCGCCGGAACCGCCGCCGCAATGTTGCATTCCGGGCACCATAAAGAGGCGCACGAAGCCGGCTGTCTGCTGCGCGCCCATCTTTCCTACGACGCTGTCATAGTAGTCGATCGTGTTTTGCGGCGCGATGGCGGCGTCGCTCCACCCGTGGTACAGGATCAGCTTGCCGCCGCGTTCGCGGAAGCGGCCGAGGTTGGCATCGGTGGAGTTCAGGTTGCCGGATTGCTTGTCGTCCGCGGACTGCGTGTCGCGGTCGGAGTTGAAAGTGTGGTAGTCCCAGGCGGCGTTGTCGAACACCATGTTCTTGAAGAACTGCGTGCCGAAAGTGTAAATCAGGCTGCGCTCGGGGGCCGGTCCGGTGATCCACACGGCCCAGCCGCCGAACTCCGCCTCACCGCCCGGAGAGTAGCCGGGGAATATCTGGCCGTGGGAATTGCGCCCGCCGGCGTAGAGCTTCTTCAGCGCGGCCACTTGCGGCGCAGTCAGGCAAGTGTCCTGCTCGGCGGCCTGGCACAGGAGAACGGCGGGATCGAAGCGGCAGCGCGACGGGTCTTCGATGACGCCATCCTTCACGCCATCCAGTGCGTCGCAGGCGGCCAGGGCCGCGGCCTGAATGGCGCGAAGTTTCTTGGGCGGAATGAAGCTGTCCTTTTCGCCCAGCAGCACCAGATTGTCCCAAGCGGCGTTGGCCAGCAGATGCGTCCAGTAGTTGGCGGGCGCCCCGGCGATGATGCCATCGTAATCCTCGGGGTAGCGCTGCGCTTCCATCAGCGCCTGGCGGCCGCCGTTGGAGCAGGAGCTGAAGTAGGACCGCTTGGGGTCCTCGCCATAGAAAGCGCGCAGGATGGCCTTGGCTTTCGCGGCCGTTTCGTGGATGGCGCGATAGCCGAAGTCGGCGATCTTCTCGGGGTGATCGAGGGCCCAGGAGGCGTCGGTGCCCTCGGCATGGTGCCCTGTATCGGTGGCCGCGGTGGCGTAGTTGTGGGCGACCGCGAAGCCCAATTGGTCGTAGCCGATCAAGCCGGCGAAGCCTCCGTTGCCAACCCCCTGGAACTTGCCGTTCCAGTTGGGCGGCATCCAGACTTCAAAATAGATGTTCGAGTCGGACGAAGCTTTGATCGTTCCGGTCACACGGCAGAACGCCGGCAGATTAGGCAAGGCTTTGCCGTTGGGCATGGTGAAGCCGCCGGCCGGCACGGACTCCGCGCGGGTAATCGAGGTGGCAGGGAGGTCCAGCTTGTTCAAGGCGTCGCAGTTTTGGGCAGCGTGCGCAGCGGATGCGAGCGTGATGCAGGCGGCGACGGCTAGCATGGCTGGCGCGGTTCGCGATGGCGATTGTGGTTTCATAAGTAGAGAGCTTCCATTGAATATACGATATGCGAGTTCTACTCATTTTGGTGGTGGCTGAGCTGGCAGTACGATGACCAGCGTGAGAATGGACAAGTGGCTCTGGGCTGCGCGGTTCTTCAAGACGCGCACGCTCGCCGCGCGGGCGTGTGAACTTGGCCGCATCGAGTCGAACGGGCAACCCGCCAAAGCTGCGCGCGAGGTCCGCGCCGGCGACCTGTTGCAAGTGAAGAACGATAGCGGCGACTTTCAGTTGGAGGTACTGGCTCTCAGTGACATGCGCGGCCCGGCGGCGGTTGCACAGGCGCTCTACCGTGAGATTGAAGCGAGCCGCGCATTGCGCCTGAAGGTGGCAGAAGAGCGCAAAGCGACGCCGCATTTCGAGGCGTGGCGGGAAGGCAAGCCATCGAAGCGCGATCGCCGCCAAATCGACCGGCTGCGCGGTAGAGTCTAACTCGCAATGCTGTTCACTTGGTGGGGCAGACCATCGCCTTTCGTGGTCTGCCACCTTCGCGAGCGCTGGCAGACGACATAAAACGATCGTCTGCCCCACCAAAGTGAACAGTATTGAGTCTAACCGCTTTCCGAACGCACCGCACTACTGGACGATGAAGCTTGCCTCGGTGGTATGGGTTCCGCCCGGCGTAGTAATGGTAATCGGCCCGGTAGTGGCTCCCGGCGGAAGGGTCGCCCAAATGTAATTAGACCCGCTATTTGAAACCGCCGTTGCCGCGGTCCCGTTGAAGCGGACCGACGCCGACAGCAGGTTGGAACCCCAAATCAGGACCTTAGTACCCACTGCACCCGATGGCGGGCTGAAACGCCGCGGCTGTGGCGCCGGCTTGGGTTGCCCCGCATCCAGGGCGAAATACAGGCCGCCGCCGTGGACGCCTCCGGCTACGGCAGTCCCATAGATAATTCCATCGCTCCCCAGCACCAGGGAACACTGGCACGCGCCGTCGGCACGCGCGTCGCTCATGTCATACACAACTGAATATTCACCCTTCTTGCCGATCCGAAACAACTGGCTGTATCCCCCAGTCCGCAGAGATCCCAGGGTGGCGCCGTACAAATTCCCGTCGCTGCCTTCGATTAGCGCTGTGGGACCGCCCAAGTCTCCCTTCGGAAACGAATAGAGCAGGGTGTACTGGCCGCCTAAGGTCAGCTTGTAAATGGCGCCCGTCCCGTTAGCGCCGCCGTTAGGTGTAGCGCCATACAGGTTGTCATCGGCGGCTTGGAGCAGCGGCACTGCATAATATCCTGAGAAAGTGCCGGCCGGAAAGTCATACAGCTTAGTCAAAACGCCGGACGGCGTCACCCGGAAGACGTAACCAGTGGACGCATTCTTCGCTTGGGCAACGCCGTAGTAACTGCCGTCACTGGCGTATATCGCCGCGTCCGGACGCTCGGTGGAGGGAAACTCGTATATAGACGTTACAATGCCGCTCAAGTCAACCTTGGCTAAAGACCAAAGGGTCCGGGTGGGGGCGACTGCCAGAGCCAGCAGTCCGCCATCCGGCAGGTTCTGGCTCAGAATGGGATGCAGACTCTGAGCCGAATAAACCTGTTGACTGTCCGGCACCGGCGTCACCGAGAAGACATGCGCCGGGTGAGCGCCCTGTTCGATCGAAGAATAGAACCGGCCGTTAGCCGCGCTCACTAATAGCGACGGTATCTGGTCGGGGCTCCGGACCGTTGCCAGAGTCGTTGTGGTACCGGCAGCCGTAATCGAGATCGCCGAGTGCGGGCCGGATTGTCCCGCTTCCGAGTAAAAGACGCCCGGAGAGCCCTCCACCATTCCCGCGGGCTGATCGAGGTTGTTCACATAAGAGACGACTCGAAAAACGGGCTGCCCGGCAACCGGCGGCGCGGCCGCCGCGACGACGCATAGAGCGAGTGGCAATGCAGTATTAAGACAACGTACGATCATGTTGTTCCAGGCCGCTCTATGGGTTATGCACGTACACAATTACGCCGGAGCAGGGGGCCGCCGTTGTGCACTTGGGATTACCGGCCTTGGTGATGCCGCCATAGGTGGGAACGTAGATGTTACCGTTCACTATGGTGGGCCGGGCGAATGTCGCGGGCACAAAGGTCGTGCTATTGTCACAATTGGTTGCGGAATACTTTAACGAATTAGTACACCAAAGTAAGTCCAGGGTTGTCGCGTCGTAGGCATATAAAGTACCCGCGCAATTGGGGGGGCAGGGATTGGAAACCTGCATATTGGCCAATGCCCAGACGACCCCGTTGCTCCCGCTGTTTGAAGTGACCTGCACGGCGCCGCCGGGGTACTCCACCGCGGCTCCGATTCCCGGGTATTGTGCCTGTACCGGATTTATGAAAAAGCCACTGTAGTCCCATCCGGAGATGCCATTCAGGGCCTCACTGAAACCCGGAGCCACAGTTATTTGCTTCCCGCCGAAGTCGATCGCCGTGACCGTCTGGATACGCTCGCCTGGGATGTTGGAGATCTGGTCTCCCACCAAGACCTGATTGCCTACGCTTAGGATCACGCTGGTAAGGGACGCGCCCGTGGAAAGTGTTCCGCTGCCGCTTTGCAGCGTGTTATTGGACAATTGAAACGATGTCATCAGCTCCTGGTAGGGCCAGAAGTACAGGCGGTTCGGCGAGCTGTCCGGATCGAATGCCAGGCTTGTGATGCGATGACACGTGTCGGGGTCGGTCTTGTTCGCGCATAAATCGTAGCTCGCTCCAAACGGAAAGATGTTCCCGGGGTCACCCAAAGCACTCCCGGCTCGCCCGCCAGCGGCGGCGGAATAGGCGGGAAAGCACTCGCCTGTGGGCGATCCACACAGGTTGCCCTGCGTCAGCAGATAGCCGTAACCGGCTTTGTCACACGTGACCGCCCTGGGAGTAGGGGGGGCGGTGCTTGTATCGTTGAAGAGCAGAATACCGCATACCGCCATGTCAAAATCGTTCAGGTTCATGCTCTCGAAAGTGTAGGGCGCGCCCACGGCCGGCTCCTGCACCGGGAGCCCGCCATAAGGAGTAAAGTACTCCGAGGGACTTGAATCGAATGCGCCGCCCGAAAGCGTGAAATCGAGAATGCTTTGGCCCCAGTTAGAGGTCTGGTTCGTGAGCGTGACACCATCGGCCTGGTATTGCTGAAATGGGCCGTTCCCCGTGCCGACATACGCGTGGGAGACGCCATTCAGCGTATTGGCCGCGGGCCCCTCGCCGGCCATCCACGATCCGCCACCTTGGCCGCACCAGTTCGCGGGTGCTCTATAGCCCTTTGGCACGCAACTGGTGCTGCAGCAGCACGGCGGGTTGGAGCCAGGAGTGCAGGAAGGGCTGGAGTTGCAAGCGTTCGGCTGGCTGGGGTCGTAGGCGTTGCACAAGCTGCAGCCCTGGCTGCAGGCCGGCAGATCCGTGTTGGTGCCTGAGCCGGATGTATTCAAGGCGAACTCTTGCGTCAGGGAAGTAGGCGTTCCGTTAAAGCCAAAAATCCAACCGTGGTAGGGACTGTTGGTCTCGCCTTCTCCGGATGCGAAGGGAGCGTAGATCATATTGCTCAGCCCACCCGTGCCCGGATTTTGAACCTCTAGCAAAGCCGACCGCTGAACCTGTTGCCAGGCCATGAAGGGATACCCGCCGCTGGGGGTATAGAGGAACTGAGTATGCAGTTCGGTTCCGGAGCACACACCGTTTGACCAGGTACCCCCGGCACAGACGTCCAGCCCGGTTGTCAAATCGATCTCATGCATCCACCACTGGGTGGCCATTGATCCCCCAGCAGAGGTCTGGCATAGGCTGGTTGTAAACATCACCGGCGACGCACCGCTGGTATCGATCACGGGTGTCGAGATAATACCCGCGAACGGCAGGCCGCCTAGTCCCCAGGTCGTCGAGATGCTTCCACTCGCGCCGCAATCGTTGACCCACGGCGCATTGTTTGTGCAGCCAGCTTCCTGACAGTCGCTCCAGAGGGTCGTCCCGTTGTCGGCATTCCAGGCGTACACACTGCCGTTGAGCGTCACAGAAACCACCATGTTGCACCTCTTGCGGCCCAAGTCGTTGCAGTGCGCGGCGTTGGCAGGGCTTTCGACGGAAATCTCCGGGACATAGAGGGGCTGGGCCCAGATCCCGTTGGTTCGGTTGCCTGGCCCCGAATCGATCGCAAGCGGAGACCACTTGGGCTGACAAAGGGCGACGGAGCCGCTGCTGAGCGCGGTGGAGGTGAGCACAGTCTCGTTTCCGTTGTAACCGTCCCGCGCGTTGTCGTACTGAGAGGTCAAAACGGCAGGCGGGGAGCCGGGCGGCGTAGACTCCGGGCAGGTCGCAGCACTCATCGGCGACCGGAGACTTGCAAGGCCAAGTCCCGCCACGAGCAGACTAAACAGTAATCTTCGCAGCGACGGGGGTCGGGTTCGATATCTGTACATTTTGGGTTTCAACCGAGTGTAGCAGAGGGCCAGCCACGGTCAAGTACTGGTACGCCCGGGGCCCACTGCGTCGCGACGGTAGGCTCGGAGCCTTCGTGCTTGAAATGCACCGGCGCTTTGCTGGGATTTTCGCCGGCTCGACTTCCGCGACGATCACCGTGGGCCTACCGACAGCCGGCAGCGCCGATTTCGGTATCGCAGGGCGGACCAAGTCGCGGCCAACGAGGGCTAAAGCCGTGTAAGTTTGGCTTCAGCCCGTCCACCGGACGCACTACCGTGCTACGGAGTCCAGGTGCCGAGTTCCTGCCATCCGCTGGTCAGGCCCTCATCATCGGTCGCCGAGAGGTACACATTCTGGGCGCCGGTGAAAGTGCTCTGGAACGTGATTGGCACGGTCACGGTCAGATCGTTACCCGACAAGGTCACCGTAGCCCCCGTGCCGCTGATCGTACACTGACTGTTGGAAACCGTGCCCGCTACTCCGGGGGTCACGGATCCCTGCGCCCCGGTGCCGGCATTGTTCTCCAGGTACAGTGCGTTGGCCGCCTTCACGTAGTAGACGTAACAGGCGTTCGCCGTAGCGGTGCTGGTGTTAACGATCGCGGAGACGGTGTTCAAATCCTGATTCCCGTTGCCATCCGCGAACTCGAAGCTAAACGTTTGAGAGGTTCCGGTACCGCTGGCCGGCGTGACCGATACGGCCGTGGGAGCTACGTCGGCGGATGTGTTCCAGGTACCTTCGGCCGTCAATCCGCCACTGGTCTGCCCTTCGTTGCTGGTGGCGTTCATGTAGATATTCTCCGTCCCGGCAAAGGCTGCCCGGAAGGTCACGGTCACCGCCACTCTCAGGCTGTTGCCGGACACGCTAACGGAAGAGGTCGCGCCGTTGATAGAACACTGAGAGTTAGAGACAGTGCCGGTCTGGGCCGGAGTCACCGAACCCTGCGCCGCCGTCCCAGCGTTATTCTGCAGGTACAGAAGGTTAGCCGACTGGACGTAATACACATAGCAGGCACTGGATGTGGCCGTCGAGGTATTGAACAGGCCGTACACCGTGTTCAGGTCGGATGCGCCGTCCGAGTCGTTATAGGCGAAGGTAAAGGTCTTAGCCGTCCCGGCGCCGGCATTTGGCGTAACCGAAACGGACGTAACAACCGGTGTGGGAAGACCCGTCCCGCTGAGGGTCACGCTCTGGGTCGAACCGGCAACATTATTGGCGTTGTCGGTGACCGTCATGGCGGCGCTCAAGGACCCGGTCGCCACCGGTTTGAAAGTTACGGCGATCATGCAGGACGCGCCGGCCGGCAGGCTAATGCCGCACCCACTGGCTGCCGTGAAGGAGGAGGCGTTGGTTCCCGTGATGGCGACGCTGCTAATACTCAGTGGACCGGTACCTGCATTGGTCAGCGTGACATTCTGGGGCGTGCTGGCGAAATTGATTACCGTGCTGGGGAAGGCGATCGTTGGGGGCGAAACGCCGGCCTGCGGTACGGCAACGCCCGTTCCGCTCAAAGTTAAGTATTGGATGGAGCCCGCCACGTTGTTGGCGTTGTCGGTGATCGAGAGCCAGGCGCCGCGAGTACCCGCAGCGGCCGGCGTGAAGGTAACTGAAAGAGTACACGATCCGTTCGGCGCAAGCGTTGCCGGACAGTTGTTGCTGGCGCTAAATTCGCCGGCGTCGGCGCCGACTACACTGAAGCCGGCAAGATTCAAGACATCGCTGCCTGGGTTCGAGAGCGTGGCGGTCAGCGCTCCGCTGGTGACACCGACATTCTCGCTTCCAAACGAAAGGCTGACAGGATTCAGCGATGCCAGCGGCGTGCCGTAGCCGGTTCCGGTCAACGTCAGAATCTGCGGCGATCCGATGGCGTTGTCGTTCACGGTGATGGTGCCGGAGCGCCTGCCGCCCACTTTGGGCGAAAACTGCACGCCGACCACGCATTGCTGGTTCGGCGTAAGCGTGGCTCCCGAGCAGCCATCGGTTGCGATCGGGAATTCAGTGCTGTTGGTGGAGGCCACCAGGGTAATTGTCAGATTAGCGCTGCCGGTATTCGTCACGCTGAAATTCTGCGGCGCGCTGGGAACCCCGACGGTCTGCTTGGGGAAGGCGATGGACGACGGGGTCAGGGCAGCGGCGGGACCTGGCGCGACCGCCGTACCGGTGAGAGTGATGGTTTGGGGAGTGCCGCTGGCGGCGTATTTAACGGAAATCGATGCGGTCAGCGCCCCGCTGGCGGAGGCCAACGGCGCGAATGTGATCGAGATGGAGCAGGATTGGTTGGCGTAGAAATATGTACTGCAGGCGTTGCTCATCTGGTAGTCGGCCGCGTTGGCGCCA
>Ga0302326_10002549_pt1 | contig 44087 bp, 41 predicted proteins | sample Palsa_T0_3_FD_202264 | JGI IMG/M metagenome (GOLD analysis project Ga0302326, IMG submission 202264) | Peat permafrost microbial communities from Stordalen Mire near Abisko, Sweden - Palsa_T0_3 | ecosystem: Environmental > Terrestrial > Soil > Palsa > Peat permafrost | place: Sweden: Abisko...
CTGCCGGTTTCGCATTCGCGAAGCGATATTTCGAAGATATTCCGCCGCATCCGCTGCCGCCGCGCGTGGACGCGAGCGAGCCACCGCAGACGGAAGAGCGCCACGGCGAAGTGCCCGAAACATTCGCGCAACTTCCCGCGCTGGCAATCGGCTATCACGCGCCTCGTCACAACACTCCGGAGTGGTGTGCGGCGGGTATTCTCGACCGCGCGTTGCACGGCGGACGCGCTGGCCGTTTCTCTCGCCGCCTGGTCGCGGAGCGCCAGATAGCCATCGAGACGTCGGGAGGCATTAATTATCCGGTTGGCAATCTCTTCGACTACAACGGTCCGACGCTGATGGTCACGAGTATTTTCCACAAACCCGAGTTCTCAGCCGGGCAGACCATCGCTGCATTCGATGAAATAATCGCCGAAGTACGCGAGCACGGCGTCAGTGAGAGCGAGCTGGATCAAGTGAAAGTAAAATTTCGGTCGGATTTTTTCTCCATGCTGGAAGGCGGTATGGGCGCCCACATGCCGCGGTTTGGACTGATGCATTGTCTCGCATGCTTTACGCTATTCGATAACGATCCTCAGAGAATTAATATGGTCCTCGACGAATTTTTGCAAGTGACGCCGGCGCAAGTACGAGATGTGGCGAACAAGATGCTGACGCCAGCGCAGCGCTCGATTCTGATTCGAAAACCCACGGGAAACGGAGGAGCGCGATGACTGCTTCGGCATCGACGGAATCCAGTGCGCGCGTGACTTCGGCTCCTCCTCTGGGCCCGGAACGTCAAGTGGCGTGGCCCGCGCGATCGGCCCGGATACTTCCCAATGGCCTCAAGGTCGTGCTGGCGGAGTCGCATACTTTTCCCAAGATTGAGGCTGAGTTGTTTTTCCGAAGCGGCAACGCAGCTACGGCGCTGCAGTCGCCTGGACTGGCGGAAATGACGGCGTCCGTCGTACGCACCGGTACTCTGCATCGCACGCGCCGCGCGATCGAAGAAGACCTTCGCAGCATGGGCGCGAACCTCGGCACGACTGCCGGCGCCGACACGAGCGCGATCTCGATTTCCGGGCTCGCTGAGTTTGCAAAGGGCCTTCTAGAACTGGTGTCCGAGCTGGCACGTGAGGCTTCGTTTCCGGATGACGAATTCGAGCGCATTCGCCGCCAGAAGATCGAAGAGTTGCGTATCGAACGTTCGACACCCGGGTTTCTTGCTAGTGAGCGCTTGCGGCGGACGCTTTTCGGCGCGCATCCGTATGCAATCATTGCGCCGACGGAAGCACAGGTGGAGTCATATCGCGGCGAGAATTTAGAAGCGTATTATCGCCAGCACTACACGCCAGCGAACGCCCTGCTGATCGTTGTCGGCGATTTCAAGACCGCGGAAATGTTCGCGTTGATCGAGAAGATTTTCGCCGAATGGAGCGGCCTGGCTCCAAAAAAAACATCCAGCGTGGAGCTTCCGGCTCATCGAGGGCGCCGCGTGCAGCTCATCCATTTGCCCGGTACGGTTCAAACGGACGTGCTGATAGGCAATCGCGCGATCACGCGACTCCATCCCGACTGGTTTCGGCTGGTACTCGCGAATTCAATTTTCGGAGGGGCGTTCAATTCACGGCTGGTAATGAACATCCGCGAGCAGAAGGGCTACACCTACAGCCCTCGAAGTGCGGTCAGCGCGTTGCAGGAGCATGGTTTTTTCTCAGTACATGCCGCGGTGCGAAATGACGTGGTTGCGGCGACGCTCACCGAAATGTTCTACGAGCTTGACCGCATGCGCTCGATACCTGTGAGCGAAGAGGAACTGAACAACGCGCGAGCGTATATGACCGGCGTTTTCTCGCTCGGCGTCGCGACGCAGGACGGCATGATTGCGCAGCTTTCGACCGTCTATTTGCATGGTCTGCCAGCCGATTACCTGGAGACCTACCGCGAGCGAATCGGTGCGCTCACAACGGAAGATGTTCTCATGGCTGCTCGCCGTCACTTCGATAGTGCAAACGCGCAGATTGTCATTGTCGGCGACCGCGATCAGATTGCGGAACAGGCAGGCCTCTTCGCCGAAGTTCAGCAATACGACGCGAGCGGCCACGAGATTTAGGCGATGTCGAGTTCAGTGTGCCGCGGCGTCGTGGGGTTCATAGCCAGCAGCGAGGTTCGACGCGCCAGCATCGTCGTACTTCTCGTGGCATCATTGATTCCATGTGCCGAAGCGAAGAAGCATCCGCCTGAACATCCGCTCGACTTGAACACAGCCACTCTTGACCAACTCGAACAATTGCCTAACGTTGGCCCAGGCATGGCGCATGCGATCGTTGAATTCCGCGAGAAAAGCGGTCCGTTTAGGCGCGTCGAAGACTTGCTTGCGATTCGCGGCATCACGAAGCAGCGCCTCGACAAAATTCGACCGTACGTCATTGTGAATCTTCCGGCGAAATACAGCGAATCCTGACTGAAGACTCTCGGGAGCCGCGCGTAACTTCAGCGCACGATTACAAAACCTGATGGCTTTTTTCAGATTTGCCGGTGGTGAGAGGTACTTGGTCGGTGATCTCCAGGCCATATCCATCGAGCGCCACAACTTTTTTCGGATGGTTCGTGAGAACGCGAATTCGCCGCAGGCCAAGATCGATCAAAATTTGCGCGCCGATTCCGCTTTCCCGCTGGAGCAAGCGCTGACGATTGAGGTCGCGGTCAATTTCGCTGCGATCGTGGGCCAGAATTCTCGGCAGCGCCCCGTTGTCCGCCGCCGTCGAGTCAATTCGGAATCCACGGCCCGTGTGGTGAAGATAGACAAACACGCCGCGTTCGGCCCGAGCGATTGCGTCGAGCGAGCTATCGATCAGTTCTTGGCAGTCACACGAAGTTGACCCGAGAACGTCGCCAGTCAAACAATGCGAGTGAACGCGGACAAGCGCCGGCGGATCGCCCGTCACATCTCCTCGAACAAGCGCAACATGCACTTCACCATCCACATCGCTCGAATAGGCAATCATCCGAAAATTTCCGTGGCGCGTGGGCAATACGGATTCCGCGATTCGCCGGACGTAGCGTTCATGCTGCATGCGGTAACGAATGAGATCGGCGATAGTGAGCAGCTTCAGGCCGTGCTCGCGGCAGAATTCAAGCAATTGTGGAATCCGCGCCATCGTTCCGTCGTCGTTCATCACCTCGCAAATCACGCCGGAGTGATCGAGGCCCGCGATGCGTGCGAGGTCCACGGACGCTTCCGTCTGCCCGGCACGCACGAGGACACCGCCGCGCCGCGCGCGCAGTGTATAAACGTGGCCGGGCCGTGCGAGATCTTCGGGGCGCGTGTTCGGATCGGTAGCGGCCAAAATCGTAGTCGCACGATCGGCGGCGCTCGTTCCGGTGGTTGTGCCGCGGCGTGCGTCAATCGGCTCGCAGAAAGGCGTCCCGAAGAGCGAAGTGTTGCGCGGCGTGATCGGCATCAGATGCAGCGCGTCGCATCGTTCTTCGGTGAGCGCCAGGCAGATGAGGCCGCGGCCAAATTTCGCCATGAAGTTGATGGCCTCGGGCGTCACCTTTTCAGCAGCCATCGTGAGGTCTCCCTCGTTCTCGCGATCTTCGTCGTCCACGAGAACGATCATCCGTCCTTTGCGGATCTCCTCGACCGCTTCTTCGACCGTAGCGTATCCGATATTTTCCGCGCTCATCTCGATGCTCCCGAAAAATGCAACATGAGGTAATAGAAAAACGCGCCGACGAGGCCAGCTCCTGGAATCGTGAAAATCCACGCCCAGACGATTCTTCGCGTCACGCCCCAGCGTACAGCCGTCAATCGCCGCACCGATCCGACGCCCGCAATCGCCCCTGTGATCACGTGCGTCGTGCTTACGGGAATCCCGGCATGCGCCGTAGCAATCAATGTTAACGCAGCCGAGGTCTCCGCGGCGAATCCTCCGAACGGCGTGAGCTTCGTGATTTTCTGCCCCATGGTTTTGACGACGCGCCAGCCTCCGGCCATCGTCCCGCCCGCAAGCGCGAGATGGCAGCAGATGATCACCCAGTAGGGCACTTCGTACGTCGGCAGCATCCGGCCGGTGACGAGAGCGGCCGTGATGATTCCCATGCCCTTTTGCGCGTCACTCGTACCGTGGCCGAAACTAAAAGCGGCGGCCGATACAAGCTGAAGCCGCCGGAACCACTTGTCGACGTTTCTGGGGTGGGCTCGACGGACGATCCAGCTTGTAACGATAGTCGTGAAAGCCCCGGCCGCCAACCCGATGACAGGAGCGATGAAGATAAATATTACAGGCAAGATCCAGCCCGAGATCGTGATCGCGCGGGTTCCGGCTGCAGCAAGTGCGGCGCCACCGTAGCCTCCCATGAGCGCATGAGATGAGCTGCAGGGTATTCCCATCCGGATCGTCGCGTAGTTCCAGAGGATGGCGCCAAGAAGTCCGGCGAGGATCACGTATACGGTCACGTAATTCAGATTCACGAGCCCGCTGCCCATCGTTTTCGCGACGGCCGTGCCGAACGCGAACGCGGCGACAAAGTTCCAGAAAGCTGCCCACGCCACCGCGGTAAGCGGCCGGAGCACGCGAGTCGAGACGACTGTCGCAATTGAGCTTGCGGCATCGTGCCAACCATTGGTGAACTCGAAGGCCAGCGTGACGAAAACGACGAGCGCGAGAACCCGGAAGTCATTCACTGACTGGCCTCTCAGGTTCGTCTGAAACGAGCAGGACGTGATTGATGCGTGTGCGAACCGAGAAGAGAACTCATGCGTTTTTCAGAGTAACGGTTTCGATTACGTTCGCGACGTCTTCACATTTGTCAGCGGCGAATTCCAGCAGCTCGATGATTTCTTTCCACTTGATAATTTGCACGGGATCTTTTTCTTCGTCGAAGAGATCAGCAATTAATTTGCGGCTCTGCCGGTCGGCCTGATTCTCGAGCCGATTGATCTCGATGCAATGATCGAGAATGTGATCCTGCTTCTCGAGTACCCGAACCGCTTGGACTATCTCATCCGTGGCGTTGAGTACGGTACGGGCGAGCTCACTCACGCCGGGAATGATCGAGTGCACACGATAAATGACAAGTCGAGTTGCCGCCGCGTCCATCAGGTCAATCACATCGTCAATTTTGCTGGAGAGTTCGTGAATATCCTCGCGGTCAAACGGCGTGATGAAAGTTTGGTTTAGCCGCGTGATGATATCGTGGGTGATCGTATCGCCGATGTGCTCGAAATCCTCGACGCGTTCGGCGCGGGCAGGAGGGTCGTCATAATTCTCGAGCATGTCGACCAGCGCCTGCGCGCCGGCGTTCACGTTCTCAGCCTGGCGAACAAACATCTCGAAGAAACTTTGCTCGCGGGGCAGCAGTCTCGTAAGCAGTCCGGGCATGGGCCGGTTAGACCTCCATGGTGTTCGGGAGAGGCCTGACTATATCGAAACCTCCCGGCTGCCGCAAGTTGGGAAAATGAAAAAGGGCGCTGCGACTTAGGTGGCCGCAGCGCCCTGTAAGGCTATGACTGATTTAGGTTTACTGGATGGCTTAGTACATCCCGCCCATGCCGCCCGCTCCGGGTGCGCCGCCACCGCCGGCTGCCTTCTTATCGTCTTCCTTGATGTCGGCGACGAGAGCTTCCGTCGTGAGCATCAGGGCAGCGATCGAAGCAGCGTTCTGAAGCGCCAAGCGAGTGACCTTCGCAGGATCGATCACGCCAGCCTTCACGAGGTCGGTGAACTCACCGGTATCCGCGTTGAAGCCGAAGTTCTCGTCCTTCGAGTCACGAACGCGGCCGACCACCACCGCTCCTTCGTGCCCCGCGTTGTGCGAGATCTGCCGCATCGGCTCTTCGAGCGCCCGCTTCACGATGTTGACGCCAATGGCTTCGTCATCGTGCAGCTTGAGCCTTTCGAGCGCGTTGATGCAGCGGACCAGAGCCACGCCGCCGCCGGGAACAATGCCTTCCTCGACAGCCGCGCGCGTTGCATGCATGGCGTCCTCGACGCGAGCCTTCTTTTCCTTCAGCTCGGTTTCGGTGGCTGCGCCGACCTTGATTACGGCCACGCCGCCAACGAGCTTCGCCAGACGCTCCTGCAGTTTTTCCTTGTCGTAGTCCGAGGTGGTCTCTTCGACCTGCGCGCGAATCTGCTTCACGCGGCCTTCGATCTCCGACGGCTTGCCCGCGCCTTCCACGATCGTCGTATTGTCCTTATCGATCGTGATCTTCTTGGCGCGGCCAAGATCTTCCATCTTTACGTTCTCGAGCTTGATTCCGAGATCTTCCGTCACAGCCTTGCCGCCGGTCAGCGTGGCGATATCTTCCAGCATGGCCTTGCGGCGATCGCCGAAGCCCGGCGCCTTCACGGCAGCGCATTGCAGCGTGCCGCGTAGCTTGTTCACGACGAGTGTCGCAAGGGCTTCGCCCTCAACGTCCTCGGCAATGATCAACAACGGCTTTCCGGTCTTGGCAATCTGCTCGAGCAAAGGAAGCAAATCCTTCATCGAGCTGATCTTCTTCTCGTGAATCAGAATGCGGACGTCCTCGAGCGCGCACTCCATGCGCTCCGGATCGGTGACGAAGTAGGGCGAGAGATAGCCGCGATCAAACTGCATACCTTCGACCACCTCAAGCGTCGTCTCCATCGTTCTCGATTCCTCGACGGTGATGACGCCATCCTTGCCGACCTTCTTCATCGCTTCGGCGATGATGCTGCCGATTTGCTTGTCGTTATTGGCGCTGATCGTGCCGACTTGCGCGATCATGTCGCCCTTAACGTCCTTGTGAAGTTTCCTGATTTCCTCGGCGGCGACTTCTACGGCCTTTTCGATGCCGCGTTTCAGCGCCATCGGGCTTGCCCCGGCCGCAACAGTCTTCACGCCCTCTCGGAAAATGGCCTGAGCGAGAACGGTTGCCGTGGTCGTGCCGTCGCCCGCGACATCGGACGTCTTCGACGCGACCTCGCGCACCATCTGCGCTCCCATGTTTTCGAGTGGATCCTGCAGTTCGATTTCCTTGGCTACCGTCACACCGTCTTTCGTGATGATCGGCGCGCCAAACTTCTTTTCGATCACGGCGTTGCGGCCCTTCGGCCCAAGCGTGATTTTCACGGCATCGGCTAGTACGTTGACGCCGCGAAGGATGGACTGGCGTGAATTTTCACCAGTCACAATTTGCTTTGCCATATTCCCTTACCCTCCTAAGATTTCTTCCGAACATCGATCCGGTCCGCCAGTGGCGAACGCGGGAGTTACCTCTTAGCGGCCTTTGCTGCACCGCCGATTTTTGCCAGGATTTCGTCTTCCTTGAGAATTAGATACTCTTGGTCGTCGACCCTGATTTCGTTACCGCTGTACTTGCCGAAGAGCACCCGGTCTCCCGCTTTTACATCGAGCGGAATCCGTTCGCCCTTCTCAATTCGTCCTGCGCCAACGGCGATGATCTCGCCCTCTTGAGGTTTTTCTTTGGCCGTGTCAGGGATGATGATTCCGCCCTTTACGGTTTCCTTTTCTTCCAGACGCCGCACGAGCACGCGGTCGTGCAGCGGGGTAACGTTGACTGCCATCTTTGCTTATCCTCCGGTGGAGTACTCAGAATTGCTAGATGAGGAGGGCTGGACTATTAGCACTCCTCGACAGCGAGTGCTAATATATCAAAATTCTTGATGATGTCAAGCGATTAAACAACTTCCCCGTCTCTCGCGGCTGGCTTCGTTTCTACGCTATCTCCATATTTCACATATACTTGCAAGGCCATTCTGGCATTCCGATATGCCTCCTTGCCTTGGCCAGCTTCGAAGCGTAGCATCCATTCCAAATGGCGAAAAGAGATGGAGTTGCGGCGTATATTCTCGCAGCCGGCAAGAGTTCGCGCATGGGAAAAGACAAAGCGCTGCTTGACTTCGGTGGAACGCCGCTCATCCTTCACATCGCCTCGCTTGCGGAGCCACTAACGGGCGCGCCCGTAATCGTTGGGCCGCCCGATCGCTACGCAAACTTGAACCTGCGCGTAATCCCAGACGACGAACCGGGCATCGGCCCACTCGGCGGCATCGCCACGGCGCTTCGGGATTCGCGCGAGCCGTGGAATCTAATTCTTGGCTGCGACCTGCCGTTGCTAACCTCGGAATGGCTTGCATACCTGATTGATCGCGCTCTCGTCTCTGCGGCGGATGCCATCGTTCCGCAAAGCGCGGCGGGAGCAGAACCACTGTGCGCGATGTATCGCAAGAGCTGCGAGGCCAGTATAGCGAAGGCGATCGCGCGCGGCGTTCGCAAAGTCACCGGCTGGATCGCGGCGCTCAAGGTCGAGCGTATCGAGCCGCACGAATGGAAGGCTTTCGACGCTAGCGGCCTGCTCTTCAGGAACCTGAATTCGTTGAAAGACATCGAAGAAATAGCGGTCGCCCTGGAGCGAAAATATGGCAAGGTAGCTCTGTCATGAGCGAGCACTATTTCGAATTTCGCGATGTTTCCATCGCATTCGGCGAACAGGACGTTCTCAAGAATGTAAACTTTTTCGTGGATCAGGGAGAGACCGCGGTCATCCTTGGACGCAGCGGTGTGGGCAAATCCGTCAGCTTGAAATTGCTGCTCGGATTTCTGAAGCCCGACGAGGGCCGAATCATCGTGGCGGGCGAGGACGTCACAGACTTTACCGAAGATCAGTTCGCCCAGATCCGCAGCCGCGTGACGATGGTATTTCAGTCCGGCGCGCTCTTTGATTCGCTTACCGTCGCCGAAAATGTCGCGTTTCCGCTCGAAGGGCGCGGCCTCGAACAGGATGCAATTGATGCGCGCGTGAAAGAGTTACTGCAAACGCTTGAAGTTACGGAATTCGCCGATCGCCTGCCTGCTGATTTGAGCACCGGGACGAAACGCGCAGTCGCAATTGCGCGCGCACTAGCGGAGGACCCAGAAGCCATTCTGTACGACGAGCCGACGACCATGGTTGACCCGCTGATGGCCGCGTATATCGGCGATTTGATTTCGCGCTTAAAAGCCAAGCTCCACAAAACTTCCATCGTCGTTACGCATGATACGCATCTGGCCAAGAAACTCGCCGATCGAGTGATCTTTCTGCAGGATGGCCGCGTGGCATTCTTCGGTACCTGGCCGGAGTTCGAAAATTCATCAGATCCATTCCTAAAGAATTTCCGTCTTCAGGACGCGATGATTCCCGCGCTTGACGAAGTGGTCACGTAGCTTCGACCAACGCCAGCACGTTGATGTTTCCTCCGTGTTGACACGCTCAAGCTGCACAAGCACTTCGGCATAGATGCCTGGCGCTGTTTTTGCTATCGTGCAGGTTCGCCGAAGCTCAATTTCGACGATCACTTAATCTGGCTGGACGGAAAACTATTTGAGTGCTCCCGTTTCGACCGATCCCAAAAAACAGCTGCGCCGCGAAATGGGCTTCTGGGACGTGCTGCTATTCAATATTGCGGCCGTCCTGGGGCCTCGCTGGGTCGCCGCTGCCGCGCACAATGGCACGTCGTCAATTTCGCTGTGGATTCTCGCCGCGCTTTTCTTCTTCGTTCCGAGTGCGCTCGTCATCGTTGAGCTTTCCACCCGCTATCCAGTGGAAGGCGGCCTTTACGTCTGGTCGAAGGAAGCGTTCGGCGAATTTCATGGTTTCGTCGCCGGCTGGACCTATTGGGTCTATACGTTTTTTTATTTTCCAGGGCTTCTGCTTGCTAGCGCTTCCATGGGCGCGTACATCGGCGGCGCGAAATACGGATATCTCGCGCAGGACAAGCACTTTCTAATTTGGGGCTCGTTTGCGCTTCTTGCGGTCGCAGTCGTGATGAACATTATCGGCCTGAATATCGGCAAATGGCTGCAGAACGCGGGCGGGGTCGGGACCTACATTCCGCTTCTCATGCTGGTCGGCGCGGGATTCTATTTGTGGCACCGGCAAGGTTCCGTGACGCATTTCACAATTCCAAACATGCTGCCGCACTGGAATTGGGACACGGTGAATTTTTGGCCGCAGATCGCGTTCGCGTTCGTTGGATTGGAACTCGTGTCGGCGATGAGCGAGGAGATCCGCGATCCACGAAAGACGATCCCCCGCGCAATCTATGCGTCAGGCGCGCTGATCGCCGTCATTTACATCGCGGCAACAATCGCCGTCCTGAATCTCATGCCCGAGACTTCGGTGGATCCGAAGAGCGGCGTATTTCAAGCGCTCACTGTTGCGTCCACTGTTCTCAGAATCGGCGCGATCGGAATGATCGCGGCCTTGCTCGCAGCGTTCGGAAATGCGGGCGGAGTGGGCACCACGGTTGCAGGGGTCGCGCGCGTTCCATTCGTCGTTGGCATCGATCATTACATGCCAGCGGCGTTCGGTAAAATTCATCCGAAGTGGCGGACGCCTTACATATCAATTTTAGTGCAGGCGTTGATAACGGCAGCGGTGCTCCTATTGAGCCAAATCAACGAGACGACCACTGGCGCTTACCAAGTGCTCGTGGACGCTGCAACGATACTTTATTTCATTCCGTTTCTTTACATGTACGCTGCGGTCATTAAGCTCGCGAGCAGGCCGGACCGCTACGCAAACACAAGCGCGGTCCTCATTCCAGGCGGAAAGTTGGGTGTTTGGATCGCTGGCGGGCTTGGCTTCATAGTCGTTGCCGGAGGAATTGTGCTCTCGCTGATTCCGCCGGGCGAAACGGCGAACAAATTCATCTTCGAGGCGAAGCTAGTCGGCGGAACTCTGACAGCGATTTGTCTCGGATTGATTCTTTACTTCCGCGGTGCGCGCGCGAAGAGACGGCAATCGGCAAGCTAGCGCTGACGATTAAGCTGAAGCGCGTCAGTAAACGGCACGCGCTTTGACTGTCTGCTTGGTGGCTAGCGAAAATCGCGGCTCGACCTCGCCGCCCTGATTAATTCTTTCCGTCACGTACTCTCCGAGAGCCGGACCATGCTTGAATCCGTGTCCCGATCCGCCGCCGACGAGCCATACATTTTTGAAATCAGGATGCCGATCAATCAGAAAATCACCGCTCGAAGTGTTTTCGTATTGGCAGATTCGCGTTTCAACTATGGGCGCGTCTTTGAGGGCAGGGAACCGCTCGGCGACGTAGTTTCGCGCGTGGGCGGTTGCTTCTGCGGTCGGAATGCGTTCCTGCGAATCCGGATTGGCGCGGCCGCCGTGTTCATCCGACGCGGCCTTCAAGCCGCGCCCTTCGAGACTCGGCATCCCGTAATACTCGCGGTAGCGATCGAGAAATGTGGGCAGCGCGGGCGGTGAAAATCGCGTGTCGCCTGGCGGAACTCCGAAGAAGAAAACTTCCTGGCGCGTCGGGAAAATTCGATCGCCCAATAAATGTGGGAATATCGCTGGGAGCCACGGGCCGCACGCAAAAACAAATGTATCCGCCGAGAATTGATCGCCATTGCGTGCTCGAACTGACTGGAGGCGTCTCTTGCCGGTGAGCGCTCGTGGCGCTTCGATGAACTCGGAACGATACGACGCGCCTTTTCGAACGGTTTCGGCGACCACCAAATCGACAGCTCTCCGCGCCATGATCGTTCCGCTTGTCGTTTCAAGAAACCCAATCGCATCCTCGGGAATCGAAATCTGCGGATAACGGCGGCGAACTTCGTCATCGTTCATTACTTCGTGCGGCACGCCGGTTTTTTTCAACACCTCGAGAGTCTGATGCGTGTAGGCATTGTCCTTCGGCGAAAGCCAGAGAACGCCAGTGCGATGAAAGATTCGTGCGCCCGTGATGGCGTCGAGTTCCTCCCACGCGGGCAGCGAGCGCATGGACCAGCGCGTGTACAGTTCATCAGCGCCGTAGCCCATGCGAATGATTCGCGATTCGCCACCGGAACTCGCGCGGCTGTTCGCCGGCCCATAGGCATCGAGAATCAGGACGCGGCGTCCGGAGCGCTGCAGAAAATTCGCCGTCCACGAGCCGAACACGCCCGCACCGATCATGGCAACGTCGAATTTGGTGTTTGAGCTCACTGATGATCTCGCTCTTTCAGGATTGCTTGGGCTAGAAACCTTGCTCTATCAGTTCATCCACGGTCATCTTCGATATCGGTTGTCCGTGCCGCGCTTCCATTAGTGACTCGACATACTTCGCAAGAATGTCGCATTCGATGTTCACAGAATCTCCGATTGTCAGCGCGTGAACGGAGGTCTGTTCGTACGTGAACGGAATGATCGCGAAATCGGCGACGCTGTCTTGCCACCGCGCGACCGTCAGACTGATCCCATCGATTGCGATCGAGCCCTTTTCGGCCACGTAGCGGCGAAAATCTTCTGGCACGCGCACCGAAAGCCACCAATTATCGCCTTCGCGTGCGAGACGCGTGACTCGGCCAACCGTGTCCACGTGGCCTTGAACGAAGTGCCCGCCGAGGCGTGCGCCCGCCGTGAGCGGCCGCTCAAGATTCAGCGGCGCACCGGGCTTTTTTTCGCCGATGGAAGTCCGCCGAAGCGTTTCCGCAGATAAATCAGCCGCAAAGTGATCTGCATCGCACTCGACGACGGTGAGGCAGCAGCCATTTACCGCGATGCTGTCGCTGATTTTGAGCGGCGCGGCCTCAGCCCATGCGCCCGAAATATTGACGCGCAGGCGGCCGCCGTCATTCGAAAGTTCGAGCGCTTCAATTTTTCCGACGTGTTCGATAATGCCCGTAAACATCGCTGAAATATCCCTCAAATAAAATATCTGCGCCCGATTGGCGGCACGCCATGCTGCGCAACGCCTGCATCGCGATGCGGGTTCTGTGGGGCCAGCGAGCCCAAGCTACGTCGCTCGCGCCAAAAATCTTCGGCGCGATAAAGAGCGCTATCTTATCAATGATTCCAGCTGAGAGCGCAGCCCCGTTCAATTCACTTCCCGCTTCCAGCAGCACGCCGAGAATTTCGCGCTTGCCAAGCTCGATTAACGCCGCGTGAAGATCGGGTTTCTCGCCACGCCCTGGCAACTGCACAACTTCGATGCCTGCGCGACTGAGCACGCTAAATTTGGCTGAGTTGGGGGACGCGCGAGTAAAAATCAGAACATCGCCGCGTGCTGATTTGGCCAGCGCCGAGCGCAGCGGCAATCGGAGCCGCGAATCCATCACAACACGAAGCAATGAACGCCTGCGCGGAAGACCTGTGCGATCAGTCAACAACGGATCGTCGGTCAACACTGTGCCGATTCCGGTGAGGATCGCGTCGGAAGCGTGGCGAAGTTGCTGAACGGCTTCACGTGAGGCAGGGGAAGTTATCGAGGTCTCCTGCCCGCGCGCGGCGGCGATCTTGCCATCCAGCGTCATTGCGGATTTGAGCGTGACAAACGGCAAGCGCGTGCGAATCCATTTTGCGAAGCTCTCATTGAGCGCGCGGGCCTCGGCCTCGGCGACACCGGCATCCACTTCAATACCTGCCCCGCGAAGCTCGCGGAATCCGGCGCCTGCGACAAGTGGATTTGGATCGCGAATCGCAGCCACGACGCGCTTGATTCCGGCCGCGATAATGGATCGCGAACAAGGGCCCGTGCGGCCCGTGTGAGAGCACGGCTCGAGGTTGACATAAAGTGTTGCGCCGAGCGCGGCTGCACCCGCACGTTCGAGCGCGACGATTTCCGCGTGCTTCCGGCCATCGTAAGTGTGAAATCCTTCTCCGATAACACGCCCTGCACGGACGATTACCGCTCCGACGATTGGATTCGGCGAAGCGAGCGCAACTCCGCGGCTCGCCAGCTCCAGAGCGCGCGACATCCAAAAATCATCACGCGACTTTTTGTCAGTCGAAGAGTGAATTGACGTAGGTTTGCGCGTCAAAGGGCACCAAGTCGTCTATTTGTTCGCCCGTACCGACGAAGCGAATCGGCAATCCAAGCTCACGCGAGATCGCGACAACAATACCGCCCTTCGCCGTGCCGTCGAGCTTCGTCAGCACGATGCCTGTCACGCCGGCGTGGCTCGTGAATTCGCGCGCTTGCGTAAGGCCGTTCTGTCCCGTCGTCGCGTCGAGGACGAGGAGCACGTCATGCGGCGCGCCGGGGACCGACTTTGCGGCGGTGCGTTTCATTTTTTCGAGCTCGGCCATCAAATTGGATTTCGTGTGCAGTCGGCCCGCGGTGTCCACGATCACGACGTCGGCCACGCGCGCTTTTGCAGCACTCAACGCATCGAACACCACCGACGCTGGATCGGCGCCCGGCTTCTGCTTGATCATCTCGATTCCGGAGCGCCGCGCCCAGATTTCGAGCTGCTCAATCGCGGCGGCGCGAAATGTGTCGGCCGCGCAGAGAACCACGCTGCGTCCCTCGGCCTTGAGGCGGTGGGCTAGTTTTCCAATCGTCGTCGTCTTTCCCGTGCCGTTCACGCCGACGACGAAGATCACGCGCGGCGCGGCCGCACCCGCTCCGTTCTCACTCGTAACAGGTGCGACCAAAATCTTGACGATTTGCTGCTTTAACGACTGCTTGAGCGCAGAAGCCTCCACGAGCTTGTGCTCGTTCACTTGCGTTCGCAGCGCAGCGAGCACTTCCTTTGTCGTGCGGACGCCGAGGTCGGCCGAAAGCAGCGCCGATTCAAGCTGCGCCAGAACTTCCGGATCCACCGGCCTGTCGCCAGTGAGAATCTGCTCGACTTGTGCGGCAAGTTCGGTTCGCGTTTTTGTGACCGAAGCCTTCAGCCGTTCGAGCAGCGTAGGTTCCGGTTTGCCAAACAGAGAAATCATTCAGCCTGCCTTTGTTGTGAAGTAAAGATTCTAGCAGAGGAGCAGCATTCGAAGCGCATGCGCGGGCTGAAAGGCTGGATTTGCTGAGCGGGCTGATGTCGTGCCCAGTCCCGAGGAACTAGACTTCGACGAGCGTGGCGCTAATGCGGAGCCTTCCAGCATGAATAGCAGATTCAAGCGCCGCGACGACCGCAGGATCGAATTTTGTTTCCGCAAAAGAGCGGATGCGCTCGAGAGCGTAGTCAACTTCCATTGCGGATTGGTAAGGACGGTTCGTCGTCATCGCGTCGAATGTGTCCGCGACGGCGATGATGCGCGCCATCATCGGAATCTGATCGCCGGGGAGGCCGTACGGATAGCCCTTGCCGTCTATACGCTCGTGGTGCAGCTCGATGCCCGGCAACACGTCGTTCAATTTTGCGACGGGCCGCATGATGTTCGCGCCCTTAATCGTATGTTGCTTCATTAGGTCGAATTCTTCTGCGGTCAATTGGCCTGGTTTCTTCAGAACGCGATCGTCCACGCCAATCTTTCCGACATCGTGCAGCAGCGCCGCAATCCTCACCCGCTCGAGGTCGTCGGGCCCCAGCCCCAAGCCTTCGCCGATGATCAGAGAATATTTTGCAACACGCCCCGAGTGGCCGCGCGTATATGGATCCTTTTCATCGATGGCGGCCGAGAGCATTCGAATCGAACCAAGGAAGAGATCGTGGTTTTCCTGAGCGGCTTGTTTCAGATGTTCCACGTGGCGTTCAATGTCGTTCGCCATGTTGTTGAACGTCTCGCCCAGTTCACTGATCTCTGCCGCGCCGCTTACTTCTACGCGTTCGTGGAATTCCGCGCGGCTCATCGCGCGTGTGGACGCCACGAGACTCTGTATGGGTTGGGTGATGCCGAGCGCGAAAAGGTATCCGAAGAGGAGAGCAACGAACGTCGCGCCGAGAACAAAGCGTAGTGCCTCGCGCGTGAGGTCCTCCACGCCCGCGTCGATTCGCGCTTGTTCCATGCTGCGCTGCGCCACTACGGCCCAGCGGAGCGCCGGAATCGTGCTGTACGTCCCGATCATTTCGACGGGCCGCTTCCCGTCCTTTTGCGACTGAACGAATCGAATGGTCGCGGTCGTTCGGAGTTCTTGCGGCAATTCCTTGAATTTCTGCACCACCGGCGAAGTTTGCGACACGTCGAATCCCGGAATCATTTCGTTCGTGTTCGCATGTGCCACGATGCGGCCGTGAATATCGGCCACGAAGAACACGCGGTCGTGCGTGCTGGCATCCTGCAATCGCGCTACAACGCGGTCGAGCGATACAACCGCCGCGAGCATCCCCGTAAATTGACCGGCCGAAAAAAGCGGCACCGACATAACGAGCGCGGGCCTGTTATTCGGTTGCAGGGCAAATGGCTCGCTGACAAAGTTCACTTGCTGAATGCTCGCCGTGAATGCCCGCTTCAGCGTGGCGTCCACGAACGGATCCTTGTCCGCGCGAATACTGCCAGCAGATTCGCCGCGAGCTTGCCGGTTCACGGCAGTCACATACAGAATATTTAAATTGCTCTCGACGATGTTCTGAAGCAAGCGGCTGACAGGCGGCGCATTCGCAGGATCGTTCACGTCGTCAATCCAACCTCCCAGAGCCATGAATTGCCGCTGAGTGTCCAATTCTTCGTGCAAATTCGATTGAAATTGCAGAATTTCGCCGGCGATCGCGCGCGCGATTTCCTGCTGCTGCACGCGCTCCGTGTCTTGCAGCTTGTCCTCGCTCAGCCGCAGCACTTCGCGGTGATATAGCCATAATGGCGCAATGCTGACGAGCAGCAGCGCGGCAAGCACTATCCACAGTATCTTGAGCCGGCGCGTTCCGAAAGGTTTGAGGTCGGGTATCTGCACAGAACTGTACCTGCATAAAAATGCTAGCGGAGTGCGAACCCGATAGACAACTGACCTGAAGTACTAGCGTGGCTGATGCATAACCTGCTGGGCTTTCGAGGTTTGGCACCCCAGGCGACCCACCAGGCCCTCCGGAGGCCAGGCGGGAGGTCAGAAGGACTTGACTGGCCCCATGGCCTACTCGCCCTTGAGGCGGCGCTCCATGAGCTCGCGGATGGCATCGCCCGGGGCACGGCCCTCATACAGGACCGCGTGCATCTGTTGTGTGATCGGCATTTCGATGCCCATGCGGCTGGCAAGAGTCCGAGCTGCAGCCGTGGTCGGCACGCCCTCAGCGACCATTCGCATCGAGCCGATGATTTCCTCGAGCTTGCGTCCCTTGCCGAGTTCCACGCCTACGCTGCGGTTTCGGCTGAGGGCTCCTGTGCAGGTGAGGACGAGGTCGCCCATCCCCGCGAGTCCCGACATCGTCTCCATTTTGCCGCCCAGGGCAATACCGAGACGGCTCATTTCCGCCAAGCCACGCGTGATAAGAGCCGCAAGTGTGTTGTGACCAAATTCGAGGCCTTCGGTCACGCCCGCCGCGATGGCGATGACGTTTTTGATTGCGCCTCCCAGTTCCACGCCCGCGATGTCCGAATTCGTGTATAGCCGAAACGTCGGCCCGGAAAATTCCTCCTGCACTTCGGCGGCGAGGGACGCATCCTTTGAGGCAATCACGATGGCCGTCGGATCTCCGCGCGCAACTTCTCGCGCGAACGACGGCCCGGACATCGCTGCTATGCGCAGCCCTTTCGTGGCAGCGCCGGCCTGCGCGATAACTTCGCTCATTCGATGCAGCGATTCCGGCTCAAGTCCCTTCGTTGCGCTCACAATTGCTGCGCCCGGCGAAACATGAGGCAGAATTCGCGAGTAGAGTTCGCGTGCGTGCTGCGAAGGCATCACGCCGAGGATGATGGCGGCCCCCTCCACCGCCTCCACAATGTTGCCGGTAGCGGAGACCGCTTCGGCTAATTCGAAGCCGGGCAGAAAGATTTCATTCACGCGGCGCGAGCGCACGGATTCGACGATTTCCGATTCGTGCGCCCAAAGCGAAATCGCGTGCGGCTTACGGCTGCGCGACAGCACAATTGCTAGCGCCGTACCCCAACTCCCGGCGCCGATAATCGCGATTTTACTCATCGAGTGAAATTTGCTTCATTCCTTCGGCGTAATGCGGCTTTCCGTGCCGTCCAGGATCCGTAACGCATTTTCGCGATGCTTCCAGATCACCAAGACGGAGATGAGCATCGTTCCAAACGAGAGAACCGTTGATGGAGCGTGACCGGGTGCATAAAGCAGATAAACGAGAATCGGCATCGCCGCGGCTGCGGTGATCGAGCCAAGCGACACGTATCTCCAAAAAAAGACTACGACGACCCAAAGCACCACGGCAACGATCACGGCCTTGCCGCAAATTGGGATGAAGGCGCCAAGGCTGGTCGCCACGCCTTTGCCTCCGCGGAACCCAAGCCACACCGGAAACATGTGGCCCAGCACCACGCAAACTGCAGCTGCCGTGAGCCATCGCGCGCTGCCGTGGCTCCAGCGCGCGGCGAGCCAAACGGGGAGAAAGCCCTTCGCCGCATCAAGCAAAAACGTGAGCAAGCCGGCGACAACTCCTGCCGTGCGCGTTACATTGGTGGCGCCGATGTTGCCGCTTCCTGCCCGCCGTATATCTCCCCCACGTGTGGACATCACAATCAGCAGTCCGAAGGGAATTGAGCCAAGCACGTACGCGATGAGCGGGATGAACGGAAGTTTGTTCACGATTCGTTCCCGGCGAACGAAAATGATGCCAGGCGAGTGTACCGGCTGCCGCCCGGCTGCAGCTCGCTTCTGATCAGGTGAAATTCGGTGGCGCGCATCTCGCCAAATTCGAGAGGTTCGAGGCCGCGAATCGCGTCGCGCAGTTGCGGGAGCCCGTTGTCGCTCTTGAAGCGTGCCAAAGTTACGTGTGGCGAATACGCGCGATTCTCGGGTGCCACGCCTAATTTTTTGGTATTCGCATCAACGGCCCCGGCGAGCTCCGCCAGATTCGGCGATGCTTCCACGCCGATCCAGAAAATGCGCGGATGGCGTTCATTCGGAAAGAATCCGCCGCCACGAATGCTCACATCAACTGCCGCGCTCAAATGCACGCGGGCGAGCTCTTTCTCCAAGTCCGGCACTTTTTCTGATGGCATTTCGCCGATGAATTTCAGTGTGACGTGAAGTCCTTCCGCGCGCACCCAGCGCGAGCCCCGCGCTACGCTTCGGACCCGCTCGATAAACGCCGCCAGCGCGCGCCGGACTTCCTCGGGAATTTCAAGCGCAACGAACAGGCGCACATCCTATCCTTTGCCAAGCCCCGCGTACAGAAAATGGCGGCGCACCATGTCCAGCGCCCCAATTGTCGCAAAGGTGCGAATCCGCTCGCGGTCGCCAGGAAATTGAAACGCTCGCTCTTTAGTCCCTCGTTCGTCTGCGAGGCCGATGTGGACGAGACCCACGGGCTTCTCGGGAGTTCCCCCGCCCGGCCCGGCGATGCCCGTAATGCTGACGCCCACTGTTGCGCCCGTGTTTCTCCGAATTCCTTCAGCCAATGCCACTGCGACTTCGGCGCTCACCGCCCCTTTGGCCTCGATTACGTCGGGAGACACGCCCGTCCAAGCCGACTTCAGATCGTTGCTATAGCAGACCACTCCGCCGAGGAAATACGTCGAGCTGCCCGGCACGTTCGTCAGCCGCGCCGCAACCATTCCCCCGGTGCAGCTTTCCGCAGTCGCGATAGTCGCTCGATGTTGCTGCAACTCGCGTCCCACAACTTCTTCGATTGACTCCCCAGACGTCGAAAACAAATTCTCGCCGAGCGCGAGCGCGAATCCCTTCACCATTTCGTCCAGCGTCTGGTTCGCTGCCGCATCATCTTCGGACCAGATCCGCGGATGAAGCTGAATTTCGCCCGGCGCCGACAGGATTGTGACGTCACACTCAGGATGCTGGCGATAAATCGAAGCCACACGATGCTCGACTTCGGACTCCGGCAAGCCGGTGACGCGCAAATCGCGGACGTAAAGGCGCCGGCGGTGCCCTAGTTTTTCGAGTCGCGGACGCACCTCACTCGCGAACATTGCTTCCAGTTCAACCGGTGGCCCGGGAAGCAGCACCACAATTCGTTCCTTTATCTCGATCCACTGCCCGGGCGCCGTGCCACGCGGATTTTTCAGCGCCTGCGCGCCTTCGAGAATCATGGCTTGCCGGGCGTTGTTCTCCGGCATCGCGCGGCCGTATCGCCGGAAGCGTTCCTGAATCGTCCGCAGGATTTCATCGTCGCGAACCAGCCGGCGCCCAAGTGTGTCGGCGAGCACTTCGCGCGTCAAATCGTCTTCGGTCGGCCCAAGGCCGCCGGAGCAAACCACAAGGTCCGCCACATCCATCGCGTGCTGGAGCACGCCGCGCAATTCCTTGCGGTCGTCGCCGACTACAGCTTTGCGAATCACGTCCACGCCGAGCTTATTCAGCTCGCGCGTCAAGAAGAGGGAATTCGTATCAAGGCGAAATGGCGTGAGGAGTTCCGACCCGACGGCGATGATCTCCGCATTCATGCGGAAAGGTTATCCGTAAAGCGGCATTCCTTCAACATCCCAATCAAGGGCGAAAAGCACGCTACTCGTTGCCACGATCGCGCGCCGCGATGGAAGCAGCGCCATACCCACGATGCCGCTTCCACTCAGCACCAGCTCAGCGTTGCCGTGCGGCGTTAGCCGCACCACGCCGCGATGCCCGTGCAGCGAGCCCGCAACGTACAGATTTCCCGCGCGATCGAACGCCAGGCCCTGCGGCCGCCCAAGGCCGCGATAAAATACATTCACCTCGCCGGCGGGCGTTATGCGGAACACGCGATCGAAGCTCGACGTCGTCGGTCCCGTTACGTAGAGATCGCTGCCCGGGCCGAACGCGAGATGATACGCGGCCATGGAGGGTTCGAGCGTGGCGAAAACAAAGATTTCGCGGTCCCGGCTGATTTTGAAAATCGTTCCGCTGCGATCGCCGACGTAAAGATTTCCGATCTTATCGAAAGCCATCCCGGTGGCGGTGCCCATGCCTTCAATCCACTGCATCGAGCGGCCGTCAGGAGAAATTCGATGAATCGTGCCATCGTTGCGGCAGGAAACATAGAGCATGCCGTCGCGATCGAGCACCAACCCGGTCGGGTTCATCAGCTCGGTCACGAAGGGCTTCACGGAGCCGGAGGGCGTCACTTTGTAGAGCGACACCGGAACTTTTTGTCCGCGCTGGCCGCTGAATGTTACGTAAGTATTGCCGGCGGAATCCACAGCGGGATTTGCAACGGCGTGAAGGTTATCGGCAATTTGCGCGCCGAGTGCAACGGGAAACGGTTGGCTTTCCGCGCTGCCGAGCGTGATTCGAACGGTGCCACCTTCCGCGCCCTCGGGAACTCGCGCGACAATCTGCGTTTCGGCGGCCATCACCACATTCGCTTCGGCTTGCCCGAAATGGACCAGCGGCCGCGCGTGACTGCGGCCGCCGAAGCCCGTTCCGGCGATGGATATTTCGCCGCCGGGAAGCGCGGCAGCCGGTTTCACGTTGTCTATGCGAGGCGCGCCTGGCACGTTAAAAGTTCGACCTCGACTTTGAGTGAAATTTCATTTGTGAAGACTGTAGTTTCATTTGCGTCGCGGCGTCAGCGGACGTCAACGCGGCGAAGAATTGCCGATCGTTAAGCCCGCACGACGCTCAATCATGACAGACTTCTATAGCCCGAGCCATCGCGCAATCCAAAGTCCCGCGGCGGCGTAAAGCGCGGCCACCCAATCGTCGGCCATGATCCCCAAGCCGCCAGGCAGCGATTCCGCTTGGCGCACGGGAAACGGCTTCCAAATATCGAACACACGAAAAAGTATAAAACCCGCCAACAAATATTTCCAGTTGGGCTCGATCGATCCAAACACTGCCAGCGGATAATTCGCCCAGACAAGGCCTTGGATTATGTGTGCTCCGTGACGAGATCCGAAACCCCCGAGCAGCAGCGTTAGTTGTTGCCCGGAGACTTCATCAATCACAACAAATTGAGGATCGTGCGCTTTTGCGAAAGCTGCTACGCGGCTGGCCGCCCACACGCCTGCTGCAGCAATCGTCACAGTCCACCCAATTTGAAAGACAACAAACGGGTCGAAGAGCCGGCCTGCAGCTTGAATAGGAAAGACGCTGAGGCTGACTCCGAACCGCAGCCCGACGGCCGCGCGGAAAACTAACAAAAGCGCGGTCGACGCCAGAACTCCCGCGAGCGAACCCCAAGTGCCGGGCGCGGGCTTCAGGTAACCAAGTCCAAAGGCTGTTGCAACGAGATATGAAAAGCGCGGCTTTCGCGGAGTTAGCGCCGCGCCGGAGTCAGTTGCGGCGGTCATTGGGATCGGATGGCGAGGAATCTTCCAGCGCGTCTTCGTCGATCACAGGCTCCGAGATGACGTACTTTTCGCTCGCCCAATTCCCGAGATCGAGTACGCGGCAGCGCTCGCTGCAGAACGGGAATTCAGCGCTAGTTTCAGAATCGGTGGGTTTCTTACAAATGGGGCAATTGTGCTTCATGTGGATTAGAAAATATCACGAGCCGAGCGGCCCGATGGACACAAGATCTGAGCGTATTGATATCGCCGGCAGAGGCTGCGTTGCGAGCGGCTGCTCGAATTCGATGGCGCGGCCAACCAGATCGTATTCCTGCGACTCGGTAATTTCCACCGTTGCCAGCGAACCCGGCGGCGGAAGCTCTGCCGCGTCCGAAACTCCAGCGAATTCGGTGATATACACCTTGCCATCGATTTCTGGCGCCATGCCTTCGAGCCGCGCTTCCCAAATAAGATCCGTATCCTTCGATGGTCCTTCGAGCAGAGCTTTCACGCGCTTGCCAATCATGGGCTTCAGCTTGCGCCGAGAGATTTTCTTCTGAATTTGCATCAACGTGTCGCGGCGCTCCGCAATCGTCTCCGCGTCAACTTTGTCGCCGAGTTGGTAGCTCCTCGCCGCGTCTTCATCGGAATAGGAGAACACGCCCATCCAATCGAACTCAGCTTCGTGCACAAAATCGCATAAGGTCTTGAAATCCTGCTTCGTTTCGCCGGGAAATCCCACGATGAACGAAGTTCTCAGCGACACGTCCGGCACCGTTCGCCGAATCCTCTCGAGCATCTTCAGAAACGCGCCGCCGTGCGAGCCACGCTGCATCCGCTTCAGCACATCCTTGCTCGCATGTTGCAGCGGAATGTCCATGTACTTCGCGAGGCGCGGATGCGCCGCGATTGTTTCGAGCAGCCGCGGCGTGATTCGATTCGGATAGCAATAAAGAAATCGAACCCAATGCAGCCCTTCAATTTCCGCGAGCCGTTCGAGCAGCAACGGCAGCCCATCGCGCAAGCCGAGATCTTCGCCGTAGAAGGTGGTGTCCTGGCCGATTAGCGATATCTCGCGCACGCCGGCGTCCGCCAGATTCTCCGCTTCGCGAACCACGGATTCAAATCGCCGGCTTCGGAATTTTCCGCGCAACTGCGGAATGATGCAGAAGGTACAGGGGTGATCGCAGCCTTCGTTGATTTTGATATACGCGGTATGCCGCGGCGTCGCAAGAATTCGCGGCGTGAGATCGTGATAAAGAAACGTGGGCGATTCAGCAGGAAGAACTCTCAGCTCTCCTTCGCAAGCTTCGAGAATCCGCTCGACTTCGCCCGTACCAACGACAGCATCCACTTCCGGGATCTGCTCGAGAATTTGATCGCGAAATCGTTCGACAAGGCATCCTGCCACGATTAGCCTTTTCGCGCGGCCGAATTTCTTGTGCTCGGCCATTTCGATGATGGATTCGACAGATTCCTGCTGCGCCGGCGCGATGAACGAGCAAGTATTCACCACCAGCACATCCGCTTCATCCGCTCGCGGCGTGATCTCATAGCCGCCGCGCGCGAGAATACCCATCATCACCTCGCTATCTACGAGGTTCTTCGGGCATCCCAGGCTGACAAATCCTACTTTGGGCATCTCAGCGCAATTCCTTGGCAGGGCTTAAGCGTCAAATTCTATCACACGCTGCACCACGACCCCGTACCTGACGTCACCTGGCAGTCCGCGCAACTGTAGCTCACGTCCCCGGCTCGCCACAGGCGAGCCGAGACGTGAGGCTTTCTCTTCGCTTGAACTATTTAGTTGATCGCCGCGAAGCTGCCCTAAGAATCTCTTTCATCGAGGCGAGGAGCGATGTCATCTGCCCGGCATTTGCCGGATGCGCGCCGAATCGGGAGGATTGATACATCTCGGTCAACTGCGACACTGGCCCAGCGATCTGCAAATCCGGAATCGAAGCCGCAAATTCCAAAGCCGTCTGCGCCGGCATCTTGCGCCAGCCCCGCCGTTCGAGCAATTTAAGCATCTCGCGATACTCGAGCGCCGCCAGTTCAGGCGGCAAGTCTCCGTCGCGGTGCGCTCTCAAGCTCCATCGCGCGCGCGCAAAGCTCCCGATCGCGCGTCCTCGGAGTATGAGCAGGAAGATCAAAACCACTCCAAGCGCGCCCGGCAACAAATAACGCGATTTCTCCATCCGCCGTTCGAGAGAGATGAGTTCCGCCATCGCCAAATCGCGCTTGCGTTCGTAATACGCCTTGATCCGCGTCGCCCAACTCTGCGACGTATGCTGCACGTTTTGCGCGAGGACTTCCTGATGTCCGAAATCGTAGCTAATGATCCATTCGTTCCAGTTGTATTGGAACCAATCCCAATAAAGCGCCAGGCGCGCGAACATGCCGGAGGCCGGCGCGTCAGCGGGCGGCGTCGGATCAAACGTAATCCAGCCATAGCCTGGAAAATATGCTTCCACCCAGGCATGGGCATCGCTCGCGCGCACGATGTAATCTCCCGCGACATCGTTGTACTCCCCGGGCAGGAATCCCGTAACGAAGCGGGCCGGTATGCCTTCCGCGCGGAGCATTACGGTCATCGCCGACGCAAAATATTCGCAATGTCCCGCTTTTTTTTCGAACAAGAAATATGCCAGCGGATCTTTATCCGGCGGCGTATCAATGTTCAGCGTGTAGGAGAACCTGGTGCGGAGATATCGCTCGACGTTCGCGGCTGCATCATAGGGATTTTTTGACGATGCCGTGATCGTGTCCGCCAGTGCTTTCACGCGCGGGTCGAGTCCAGGCAATTGCAAGTAAAATTTCCGCACGAACGGCGGATAATCCGCCGTCGCCGCGCGGAGTTTCGCGGGCGGAACGGTGGGCACGTGCGACATTCCGTCGTACCGGATTCGCATGTCGTTGTGCGACGGATTGATCAGCGTCCCGGTCGCATCCATTTGGATGTAGCTGGCGCGTGGCGGCGCGCCCGGCCGATCGATTCCAGGTCCGAATCGTCCGCGCAGCTCGACCGCGCGCGGCGCGACGAAAATCGCGTCGGTCGCGATCGGTTCGAGCAGCACCGTGTAGTTGAGTGTCGCAAAATCGTTTGCGCGCAAGTTTGAATCGCCAATTAAGTAAGCTCCGCCGGTGGAGGGCACCAGCACGATTTGTTCCTGTGCACGTTTCGACCAGCGCCGGCCGTCGAAATCGGTCAGCACGATTCCGCGCCAGTGCATGTTTTGCGCGCGTCCGGGATCGCCCGCGATGTGCACGCGCATCACCACCGCCGTGTTTCTCTTAATCTCTCCGATTTGATTCAACGAGACGTTGTCGCTGAACCCGGTCATGAGCGACGGGCGAATGCTCAACGCGCTCAGATACCCGGCCGTGAATCGCGGAATTAGGAAGAAAATTCCCGCACCGATGACCAGCGCGCTGAACGTCACGAAAACTGAAGTCAGCGCGATGGCGCGGTTCAGCCGTCTCGCCGCGGGACTTCCCGCTTCGAGCGGAGGCGTTACGGCGCCTGCTGCGCTCTTTCGGATCTCCAATCCCACGAACGTCGAAACTGAGATCAACAAAAAGATCGCCAGCGAAATCAGAAACGTGGTGTCCACCGTGAGAATCGCCGAAGCGAGCATGCACGTCACCGCAAGCATCGCGAGAAACATCTGATCCCGTTGCGTGCGCGAGGAAAGCAGGCGTACGAGCGTGCCAAAAATCATCAGGTGGATCGCGGCGAGCAAGGCCGCGTACAGCGCGGGATTCGGCGCGCCAATAGCAATCGAACGCGAGATGAACCAAAGATCGATCGGGAAGAATAAAAAGTACGCGAGCACCAGGCCCGTCGCCGCCCGAGGCGAAAGCTCCGGGCCGCGACGTCGGAAGATTCGAATGCCTTTCCACACCAGCACAGCCGCCGGCACAAGCATCGAGACCGGATCGAGTTTTCCGGTGGAGATTACAGCGACGATGCCAATGGACACGAGCAGAAAGAGCGAGACTTCAAAATATCGCTCAATTGCCGGCAGAGATACCGGCTCGGTTTGCGCCGCCGTGGTCATCGTGAATCTTTATTCTAGCATTCATGATGCGCGGCCATTTCGAGCCCTGCCCCTATCGGTAACGCCGGAATCAATCGCATCGAGCGCTGCCGCAGCGATTTTGCGAGTCGCGCTCGAAACGGGGACGCAATTGAGCTGCGACAGCAACAACGCACGCGAGCGGGCAATCTTGGGCAGCTCGCTCACACGCGCGAGAAAAGGCGCCAGCGTAATATTTCGAAACGTTACGCAATGTTTTGCGAGCGAAAGTTCGGTTAATTCAACCGGCACGAAACCGTATTTGTCGCGCAAATGCTTCGCCAATTCTGCGCCGCCTTCACTTGCCGTCTGCACAGCAGGGAATTGCCACATGCGCGAAAAAAGTACATCGTCATGAGCGCCCGGATCGCACACGAGCAAGGTCCGCCCGCGCTTATCGAGCAGCACGGCCGCTTCAATGCGCTGCCTGACTGGCGCGCGCTTCTTGCGTGGCTCGGGAATCTCATCCACCAGACCGCGCTTCAGCGCCGCGCAAAAACCGCTCACCGGGCACGCCTCGCAATCTGGAGATTTCGGCGTGCAGACAGTCTCACCCAATTCCATCATCGCCTGGTTCCAGTCACCCGCTGAGTCAACGGCCAAAAGCTCCTGCGCCGTCACCGCAAGTTGCTGCCACTGGCGAGGTGTGCGGAGATCGCCGCGAATCGCGCCAAGCCGCGCGAGTACGCGCGCGACGTTGCCGTCGAGCACAGCGTAAGGTGCGCCATACGCGATGCTGAGCACCGCAGCGGCCGTGTAACGCCCAATTCCTGGCAGCTTCAGCGCCGAATCGAGATCGCGCGGAAACACACCGCCATGACGCTCTACGATTTCCTTGGCTGCGCGATGCAGATTTCTGGCGCGACTGTAGTAGCCGAGACCCGCCCAGTGGCGCAGCACGTCGTGCTCCGAAGCTTCCGCGAGCGCACGGACATCCGGAAAGCGCTCGAGAAAATTATCATAGTAAGGAATCACGGCCGCGATGCGCGTCTGCTGCAGCATCACCTCCGCGAGCCACACTCGGTATGGGTCGCGATCGCGCCGCCACGGATGGACGCATTGGTTCGCACGAAACCATCGAAGGAGCTGCTTTCGAAACGCCGCAATCGATTTAGGGCGCCAACTCATTTGCTGCGCCATTTTCGCACAACTTGCGACTGACGTTGGATCAACAACGGCAGCGATGAATAATTACAGCGAATCGAAAAAGATGAAGTATGAGGAAGACCACAATGCTGAGGGCAACGAGCGTTGCGCTCGCCGCGTCACGATGATCTTGAAAACTTCCGTCTCAGCCGCCAGCTCGTCGAGAAATTTTCCGCCCGTTTCCGATGTCTTCGGTTCAATAAATGCCAACTCGCGCAAAATGTCGTAGATGATCTCATTCGCCGGCGCCATCGGCGTCGCCATCCGGTCCGTGCGGAACTGCATTACCGCATTCATGCCCTGAAAATGCCAGGCGATGCTCGCGGTTAACTCAACCGCGCGCTCGAATCGCGCCGCATGTTCGTCAGCCGCAAGTTTGCCGAGGTCCGTGCGCGCTGCGCCGATGAAAGGGTCAATAACGAGCACCAGCCGCCTCTCATCTTCCCGTGCGTACTCGCGAACTTTGAGCGAGCCCGTTTTCGCCGACAGCTTCCAATCCACGAACCTCGCGCTATCGCTCGTCACATACTCCCGGATGGCGTGCAAATCGTTGCCGCGTCCGCGGAAGTGGCTCGCCATTTCTCCGCTGATCAGCGGAAGGATTTCGTACGTTTGCTCGGCAGGCTCAACGTGCGGATAGACCACGACCTCAAGCGGCGAATCGACGCGCCGCGTTTTCTCAAACAATCCAAATGGAAACTTCGTGCGAATGCCGAAAGCATCTTGCTTGTAAATGCCGCGCTTCGGAAAAACGAGCTGCACTTTCTGCCTCGCCGAATTGCGCCTCGGCACGTAAGGAAAATAGACAGGCTGCGCCAGAATTTCCGCCGGATGCTTCGCGCTGCCTTCGCCGACGATCCGGAGCGATAGCGAGGGCCACACTTCCTTGTCGTTTCTCACTTCCACCGTCGCGAGCAACGGTTGTTCGGCAAAAATGTGTTCCGGCAATTCGAGTTTGAATTCAATCCCCGTGAGAACGGCACGCGAGAGCACGCCCGAAATCAAAACTCCAGCAAGCAGGCAGCCCAGAATAAGAAAAAGCAGATTGTTTCCGGTATTCACGGCCGCGAGAACGACGATCAAAATCACGCCGAGATAGCCGATTCCCTCGCGCGTCAGCTTGTAATCCACCTGGTACGCGATCCAGCGCAGGCTGGTGCGTTTCGCGAGTGCCGGCACGAACGTAACGGCGACCCAGCCGGCAAGCCCCAGCGCTCCGACGGCCGACGCCGTTGCAAGCCCGATTCTGCCTTCCTGCGCGACCGCCGCCGAAAATAGCGCCAATATCATCGCCACGGCAAGCGTCGCCATCGAAACGGCGAACAATCTCCAGCCGGGGCGATCGCGTTCGCTCCAGAGCCGCGCGACGAAGGATGATGTGGACATTAGAGTGGAACGCGGGTCGTCTCGATGAATTCCTCGAGGATCGCTTCGGCCTGCGCTGATTTTTTGCGAGTGGAAACGTAGCGCGAGCTGACGACCACGCGGTGCGCAAAGACAGGAAGAATCAGCCGCTTGAAATCATCAGGAAGGCAATAATCGCGGCCTTCGAGGAACGCGCGCGCCTGCGCCGCACGATGCAGCATCACCACGCCGCGCGGGCTGACGCCCAAGTTTAGTTGCTCCGAGGTTCTCGTGCGTTCCACAATCTCGAGCGCGTAGTCGAGCAGGCTGTCATCCACTTTGACGCTCTTCACAGTTTCCTGCATCGCGAGCACGTCCGCGGCATCCATCGCAGCGACCACTGACTCGGCGGGCGACGCGCTGCTCCCGTTGCGCACAATTTCCTTCTCGCTCGCCTTCGACGGATATCCCATGCGAATCCGCATCAGGAAGCGATCCAGTTGCGATTCGGGCAGCGGATAAGTGCCGTGATGTTCGATTGGATTCTGCGTGGCCACCACGAGAAACGGCTCCGGCAGCCGGTGCGTGTAATTGTCGACGGTGATTTGCGATTCGCTCATCGCTTCAAGCAGCGCCGATTGCGTTTTGGGAGTTGTCCGATTGATTTCGTCAGCCAGAACCACGTTTGCAAAAATTGGCCCGGGCTTGAATTCGAATGCTTGCCTCACCGGATCAAACACGCTCACCCCAATCACATCGCTCGGCAGCATGTCTGAAGTGAACTGAATGCGTTGAAACGAGCAGTGAAACGAGCGCGCGAGCGCCTGCGCAAGCGTAGTTTTCCCCACACCTGGCACATCTTCGATCAGCAAATGCCCACGCGCCAAAAGCGTGATCAGCGCGAGCTGAATCACATCTTCCTTGCCCTTCACGACGCTCGCGATTGCCTGCTGCAGTTCGGCGATCTGCGCGTGCGCTGAGCTGGTCTTGGTTTGCAATTGGTCCGGCCTTTTGCTACAAGAATGAAGACGTTACGGGCGACTAGCTCAGTGGTTAGAGCGCTCCCCTCACACGGGAGAGGTCCAAGGTTCAAGTCCTTGGTCGCCCACCATCAATCTTTGATCGGCCGTCCAGGCTCCGAGTTGCTTCGATGAAAGTTCGCTTCACCAAAACGGAGCGCAACACTTAATCCGGCCGAAATCCCATTCTAATGGAACCTCACCATGACCTCTATCCTGCGTTTCGTTGAAGTATTCGCATTAGGTACGTGGGTGGGGAGCATTATCTTCTTGAGCTTCGTCGTCGCGCCGGGTGCGTTCACGGTGCTCAGCAATCGCCATGATGCTGGCGCGGTGGTGGGCTATTCGCTCGGGCAGTTGCATTGGGGCGGGATCATCGCTGGATTCATTTACCTGGCGGCGCTGGTTCTCGAGCAGAAGTCGCTAACAGGATGGTTTCGGGCGGCGGCCTTTGCGGTGATTTTGATGATGGCGCTGACGTTTTCGTCGCACCATTTTGTTTCCCGTCGCATGACGGCGCTGCGCGGTCAGATGGGCTCGATCGACTCCACGCCGGTTGATAGCCCGCTGCGCGTCGAGTTCGACAGTCTGCATCGCGCTTCTGTTCGCATTGAAGTCACGGTTCTTCTGCTGGGCCTCGCCGGCCTATTTTTGACGGTCCGCGAAATCTCCAAGTAGCGCCCGCCACCGCAACAACGCTGCCGTCGGCGAGCACCCTTACTGAAACTTCAGAGCCGGGAGGCCCCCGCCTCCCGGAATTCCGTCCTACTTGCTCTATCGCGCTGAAGCATAACGATCGTTCGTTTCGTCGCAACGTCACCGCGCCTTCGGATTCACCTTCTTCGATCGATGCAAATGAACGGCCTGCCACAAATACCAACTCGCAACGCTTCGATACGGCCGCCAACGCTCCCCGAACGCCAGTAGCTGCTTCGGCTTCGGCAACTTTCGTTTCCCGTACGCGAGCTTGAACCCCTGTTGCACCGCGTAATCAAGCGTAGGCAGCACATCCGGCCGCCCAAGCCGAAATATCAAAAACATGTGCACAGTCCAGACGCCAAGGCCGTGCACAGCCGTCAGCCGCGATACGATCTCGTCATCGCTAAGCTTTTCGACTTCGCTCATTCCCGGCACAACTCCCTCAAGAGTTTTCACCGCCAGATCGCGAACCGCCGCAATCTTTTGCCGCGAAAGCCCCGCGGCGCGAAGCTCAGCGTCCGTCGCTGCCGCAATCTGTGTGGGAGCAGGGAACTCTCCGCCGCCGATTTGGTCTTTCACCTTCTTCAAGATTGACGCCGCAGCTTTCCCGTTCAATTGCTGGTAGACAATCGCTTCCATCAACGCTTCGTATGGGCTCGGATGCGTATCCATCTCCATCCTGAACCGGCCTACACGCCCGACAAGATTCTCAAAATGTGGATCGAGGCCGGTAAGATGGCGCACAGCTTTCAAATGATTGAATGGATATCGTTTCGGCTTTTTGGCTGCGGGCATTCGGAGGAACCTCGAGCACGTGCTAGTATCACAAACTCATGCAAACTGGAATTATAGGACTGCCGCAAGTCGGCAAGACAAGTTTGTTTCGAATCCTCACACGAGCGCGCGTGGAATCGCGCACGCAGCCGGGACAGGCTCACGTCGGCATTGCCCGTGTTCCCGATGCGCGTGTTACCCAGCTTGCGGAGCTTTTCAAGCCCAAGAAAATTACATTCGCCACGATCGAGTACGTGGACATCGGCGGCCTGCAGAAAGACCGCGAGAAAAATTCAGCATCGCTCGTGCCTCTTCGCGAAGCCGACGCGCTCGCCCACGTTGTCCGCGTCTTCGATGATCCTGCAATACCGCATCCATCGGGTAGCATTGACGCGATGCGCGATATTGACAGCATCGAAATCGAGCTCATGCTCACCGATCTCGAACAGGCCACCCGCCGCCTCGAGCGCGTCGAGAAGGACCTCAAGAAGAAAAAAGATCCGCAGATTGAGCTGGAGCAAAGCGTGCTTCTTCGCTGCCGCGCGGCTCTCGAAGCCGAAAAACCCCTGCGCGAAATGGAATTTAAACCCGAAGAAAAAAAGGCTGTCACAGGTTTCACGTTCCTGACGCAGAAGCCGATGCTCTACGTCCTCAATCTCGGCGACGACGAAATTTCCGACATTGACCACGTCATCGAAAAACATAAGCTCGAAAAACTGACAACGAAGCCTCAGACCGCCGTCGTGCCATTCTGTGGAAAAATCGAAGCCGAACTTGCTGAACTTCCCGACGTCGAAGTCGCGGAAATGATGAAGGCCTACGGCATCACCGAATCCGGCCGCGATCGCTTGATTCAGGCCACCTATCGCCTTTTGGGATTGATTTCATTTCTCACCTGCGGCGAACCCGAATGCCGCGCCTGGACCATTGAGCGCGGAATGACCGCGCAGAAAGCCGCCGGCGCGATCCACAGCGACATCGAAAAGAACTTCATCAAAGCGGAAGTCGTGCGCTGGGAAGAGTTGCTTGCTGCAGGCAGCTTCGCCGTCGCCAAAGAACGCGGCCAGTTCCGGCTCGAAGGCAAGGAATACATCGTGCAAGATGGCGACGTCATTCTATTCCGCCACGGCGGCTGAGATCGACCATGGTTCCTGCCGGTGCATCACGATTCGCGCTCGCTTTGCTTCTAGGCGTGATTGCTGCGGCTGCCAATCTTCTCGGCGGGTTGACGATTGTCCGGCGGCAATGGTCGCGCGCTTATCTAAAATATTTCATCGCGCTCGGCGCCGGCTTCATGCTCGCCACCGCGTTTCTCGAAATGATTCCCGAGTCGCTCCGGCTGAACAATCGCACCACCTTCGTCTTCGTTCTTGTTCTCGCCGGATACATGCTCGTGCACTTTTTCGAGCACACCGTCGCGCCGCATTTCCATTTCGGTGAGGAAACGCATCACGAAGAACTGTCGCCGTCGCACGCGGGCTACGCGGCACTTCTTGGCCTCGTGATTCACACATTTTTTGATGGCGTCGCAATCGCGTCGGGAGTTCTCGTGTCTGCCTGGCTCGGCGCCGTAATTTTCATCGCGGTATTTCTTCACAAGCTTCCGGAAGGCTTCACCGTCGCATCTCTGATGGTAGCGAGCGGCCAGAGCCGACGGGTCGCGCTTCTGTCATCCGCTGTCTTGGGTGGGGCCACGCTTCTCGGCGTCGGGCTTATGTATGTCCTACGCGGCGAGGTGGCGTTGGCGCTGCCGTTTTCCGCCGGCGTGACGATTTACGTGGCCGCGTCCGATCTCGTGCCTGAGGTAAACCGCGAGCCGGCCGCGGGCTTGCCCGTCCTGGTTTTCTTGGGAGTCCTTCTTATGTTGTTGCTGCGATTGATGTTACCATCGTAATTCAGGTGCGCCGCTGCTCCAGAGACGATCAAGCGCGCGATCGTATTTTTCCACAGTGCACAGTGCCCGCATCCGCATCCTATTGACGAGCCAGTAGGTTAACGGTGTCGCTGCGCGGCCGAAACCGCAACTTTATCGCCTGATGAGTGTTCGATATGATGTGGCTATCATGGCCAGGTCCGACGTCCAGTTAATGCTGGAGGCGAAAGCGGGGGATGATGCGTCCTTCGAACTTTTGCTTCAGCGTTATCGGACGCCGCTTGTCAGTTTTCTCTATCGCATGGTGCGCGATTCGGCCACGGCCGAAGATCTGTCGCAGGAAGTTTTTATCCGGGTCTATCGTGCCCGCGCGAAATATGCGCCAAGCGCGAAGTTCACGACATGGCTGTTCCGCATCGCGACGAATCTGGCGCTCAATCGCATTCGTGATACGCGTCACCGCCTGTTGGAGATTTCGCTCGACGCTCCAGCCGAAGAGCACGAGCCTTCCATGGAGTTGCCGGCGCGGGAGATGCGCGTGGATCAGTTAATGCTCGAGCGCGATCGTGCCGCAATGATTCGCAATGCCGTCGAGTCGTTGCCCGAAAAACAGCGCATCGCCGTCTTGCTCCACAAATATGAAGACATGGATTACGTCGAGATTGCTAAAGTTCTTGAATGCTCGGAAGCTGCGCTAAAATCGCTATTATTCCGGGCTTACGAAACACTCAGAGTTCAATTGGCGCCGCTCGTTGCTGGAGCAGCGTCGCCGGCTCCGGCCGAAACGGCGGGGACCGGGAAGGGAAGGCCATCATGAATTACAAAACGAATTGTGAACGAATTTCTTCCGAGTTGATTCCGTATCTCGACGGGCGCGCGAACGCTGCCGAGCAAAGTGCCGTGGAATCGCATGCGGCAGTGTGCCCGGCATGCCGCGAGCGGATTGAAGAGTTTCGAAAATTATTCGGCGTGCTGAACGAGATGCCGGCCATTGAGCCGTCAGGAGCGTTCGATGCGCGAGTGCGCGAGCGAATTTCCGCTGAGCCGCCCAGAAGTTTGTTCGACTGGCTTGTGCCTGCTCCACGCCTGGCGTTTGCCCTTGCGATCTTGCTTGCATTATCCGTGTGGATGGGCAAGTTCACAACGGCAGAAAATTCGGTCGCGACAGCCCAAAGCGAGCAGGATTTTCACGTAATCAAGGATCTCGGCGTTCTCGAAAACTACGACGTGCTAAAGGGCTTCGACGCTCTATCTGAATTGCCCGTCGCGACACAGGAGCCAGATCAGACTCAGCAAGATCAGCAGCAGAAGGACGGCCAGATTTAAATGATCCGCCGCTCGGCCATATTCCCCGTGCTGGGTTTCGCAGCGCTCTCGGCGCTTGCGGCGCAGCCTGCCCCGGCGCAGCAGCAGCGGGTTCGCCGTCTGCAAAACCGTCGCGCGGCTGTGGCAGCGGCTCAGAAAAATCAGACCAAGCCGAAACCTGAGATCGTGCCTCACGAAGGTCAGAAGCCGGCAGCAAGTCCACGTCCGGCTGAGAACGGTGCCGCGCGGCCAAACGCCCCCGCGCCGGCCCAAGGTCAGCCAAACGCTCGTAACATGGCGGGCCTCCCGCCAAAATGGGTCGACCAACTTAGGGATCTCTCTCCTGAAGAGCAGCACCGCTTCATGCAGAATAACGCGCGCTTCAAGGACTTACCGCCCGAGCGCCAAGCGCAAATTCGCCAGAATCTGGAAAAGTGGAATCAACTGACGCCGGATCAGAAAAATGAAATTCGCGGACGCTTGGAAGTTTTCGAACGAATGACGCCAGAGCAGAAGCAATACGCACGCGATAATCTGCTGCCACGCTGGCAAGCGCTTTCGCCCGAGCGTCGCCAGTTAATTCTCGGTCGTCAGCGAGTGCTCAACAACATGCCGCCCGCGCAACGTGAAGCCAAGCTGAACGATCCGGAATTTATGCGCGGCCTTTCTCCCGATGAACAACAAACGCTGCGCGATTTGAACACGTTCCGCAACCCGCCACCGCCGCCCGCGCAATAGCGTACTGCTGTTTCAAACCGGCTCGATTTCGTTCGCAACTGGTACAAATCCTTTTGTCACGGCGCCGACATCGCCTATGAATCGAGGCCCATCGTGGCGATGACGCGAAAGAGAAGCTCGCCGTCGCCGCGATAGCGCCCTTCTCAGATCTTCTCGGGAGCCCGGAGACTCCAGCCTTACGGAATCAGGATTCGATCAACTGGTCCTCTTCAAATTTCGTTTACTCTTACGACACAAACATTCTGCTCGGCTGCAACCTAACAAGGAATCGTTGACACGCCACTGGACCACACCACATGTAGGGGTCGGACTTCTTCGACTCCGAATTTCCCGCACGCTTTGCCAAAAAAACTTTTGTTTTCATACGATTTCCGCTTGACTTCCCAGCCGCGCGGACTATTATCGTGGCCAAATGTGGTAGGAAGTGGGCAAAAGTAGGGGCGAGTGGCTAGACACGGACGAACTCTCGGTCAGTCAGGCAGCGTGAGAAATGCTTCGGGGGAATCATCCCGCTACGGTCGATGCAAAAGGCAGGCTGAAAATTCCTGCAGCGTTCCTCGGAGAGCTGCGTGCATTCGGCGAGAAGTTCTACGTGACCAGCGAGCGAGGCGACTGCGCCATGATCTATCCCCTTCACGTCTGGGATGAGATCGAAGCGAAGTTGAAAAATGTCTCGCGCCATAGTCGGGCCAAGAAGAAGTATCTGGATGTTACCAATTACTTCGGCCAATTAGTAGAGCTGGATAGCCAGGGTAGGTTGCTGCTTCCAGCCGTTCTCCGCGGTGCGGCGGAACTAACGGGAGAAGTAGCTGTGCTGGGGAATCAGGACCAATTGACGGTCTGGAACAACACACGGTTTCAGGACCGGCTTAACACTAACCCTCTAACGCAAGAAGACGAAAAGGAATTGGGCGACCTGGGCATTTGATTTTGAGCGTTCTCCATACGCCGGTCATGCTCGGAGAAGTCTTGGAGTGGCTACAAGTGCGGCCCGAGGGGTCGTACCTTGACGCAACTGCCGGAACTGGCGGCCACTTGCTGGCGATTGCAAGCCAGTTGACGACGGGGCGCGTGGTGGGACTCGATCGCGACCCAAACGCGCTAGCGATAGCGCGAGAACGGCTTCAGGAATTTGGGAACGAGGAATTTCAGGACAAGGTGACGCTGGTGCAGGCGAGCTTTTCGAAGATCGACGACGTAGCGCGGGACCTGAGCATGCCGCTGCTTGATGGAGTTCTCGCCGATCTGGGAATTTCCACTCTCGAGCTCGATACGCCAGAACGAGGATTTTCGTTTCGCTGGAGCGCGCCGCTCGACATGCGCATGGATCCGGAGAGCGACCTCACCGCGGATGACATTGTGAATCACTGGGGCGAGAAACAGTTAGCCGATCTGCTCTTTCAAAAAGCAGATGAAACGGATTCACGCAGAATCGCCAGAGCAATTGTTCGCGCGCGGCCGATCCGCGATACCGAACATCTGGCAACGGTTGTGGCAGGGGCCCGCAAAGCAAGGGGAAGGCAGAGACTGCATCCCGCGACAAAAACGTTTCTGGCGCTGCGGATAGCGGTGAATCGAGAAGAGGAGGAACTCGAGCAGTTTCTTTCACGGACCCCTGCCACTTTAATTCCGGGAGGCCGCTGGATCATTTTGAGCTATCACTCCCACGAAGATCGAATGGTGAAACGCGCTTTTCAGCGGCTCGAGCGCGAAGGCCAGGTTCGAATTTTGACCAAGAAAATCGTCGAGCCCACCCTCGATGAGATTCAGTCAAACCCGCGCGCGCGAAGCGCGAAGATGCGGGTAGCGGAAAGGATCGACGCGGTAGCAGCCTAAGCCACGCGGACACATCATGACGGAATATTTCACGATCAAGCGCATTGACAATTCCCGGCTCGTGCGTTTTTCAGCGCCCAACCGCTTGCGCGATCTCTGCCGCCGCTTGTTTTTCGGCGGAACGCTTGCGCTTTGCATGTTGTGTTACGCGTGGCAGCACTTCGAGTGCATCCAGCTCCGCTACGCGCTTGAGCAATTGCAATCGCAAAAAACCGATGCGACGGAGCTGAATCAGCAGTTGCGCCTCGAGGTTGCCTCATTGAGTTCGCCGATGAGAATTGACGCAATTGCCCGCCAGCAACTCGGCCTAACCATCCCCGTCCCTGGCCAGTTCGCGCCGGCGCAAGGCAGCAGCGAAGGCGTCGTCGCACAAGTTCCCGCTCAGTCGCAAGTGCCGCGGCCGTAGCTGGATTTCCATGGCCCGCTTCGGGCCGTAACAGCGCGGCGAATCAAGCCCCGCGAAAGTTTTGTTTCGAGAGGCCGGAGTCCCCGGAGCCATGGAGCAGCGTTCTCCCCGCGTCCGTTGGTTCGTAGTTTTTCTCCTGGCCGTTCTTTGGATGGGGGCGATTTTCGCCCGCGTAACTTACGTGCAGCTGTTCCGCTACAGCGAGTATCTTTCGAAAGCTCAGCGGCAGCAGCAGCGTATCCGCGAAACCCGTCCGAAACGCGGCTCGATCTACGACCGTAACGGACATGAACTCGCCGTCAGCCTGCCGGTGGACTATTGCTTCGCCGACCGTTCCGAAATTTCGGACGCGCCTATGGTCGCGCAGCTCCTCTCCCGCATTTTCAATGACTCATCGGAAGACATCGAAGCCAAGCTCGCCGATCCTCATCCATTCCCGGTCATCGCGCGTAAACTGACGCCTGAAGTCGCCAACCGGATAGAGGCACTAAATCTTCGCGGCATTTACATTCAGAAAGAGCCGGTGCGTGTTTATCCTCAACGATTCCTGGCTTCGCAAGTGATCGGCTACGTGGATGTGGATGAAAACGGACTCGGCGGAATCGAATATGCCCTCGACAAGCAAATTCGTGGCAAGCCGGGCAGCGTTCTCATGACCAAGGACGCGAAGCGGCATCGCATTGACCGCGTCGAGGCAGCCGCGCTTCCGGGCGCCGGCGTCACCCTAACGCTCGACGAGAACATTCAATACATCGCCGAAAAAGAATTGGCCGCCGCGATCGTCGACACCCATTCAATCGCCGGCACCGTCGTCGTCGAAGATCCCAATTCCGGCGAACTTCTTGCCATCGCAAACTGGCCCACATTCGATTCGAACGAACCATCTCGCTATCCCGATGAAGATCGCATGAACCGCGCCGTCGCGTCCGCCTACGAGCCTGGCTCGACTTTCAAAGTCATCACCCTCTCGAGCGCGTTCGAAAACGGCGTCGCCACGCCGAACGATCTCGTGGATTGCCAGATGGGCTCGATCCAGCTTACTGGCCGCTTAATTCACGACTGGCATCCGTTCGGCCTGCTAACAGTCGCGCAAATCCTCGAGCATTCAAGCGACGTGGGCTCGATCAAGATTGCTCTTCGCGTCGGCGCGCAGAATCTCTACCAAACAGCCCGCCGCTTCGGCATCGGCCAGCCAACGGGCATCGATCTTCCTGGCGAGAATCACGGCCTCTTTCGCCGCGTGGAAGATTGGTCCGCAAATTCAATCGGCTCGATCGCCATCGGGCAGGAAGTGAGCGTCACGCCGATGCAGGTTGCCACGGTCATCTCCGCCATCGCGAATGGCGGACTGATCTATCGCCCGCATGTGATCAAGGAAATCGGTGCAGGAGGTTCGAACGCAGGTTTCGAGCAAACGGCGAACAGGGATGTCGCGGCCCACCGCGCCATCGACGCGAACGTCGCAGCCACGTTGCGGCAGCTCATGCAAGGTGTGGTGCTCGAAGGCACCGGCAAGCCCGCTCAGTTGGATGGATACACCGACGCCGGGAAATCCGGCACGGCGCAAAAAATTGATCCCGCCACCGGGCGCTACTCGCCCGACAAGTACGTGACTTCGTTCGTCGGATTCGCGCCCGTGAACGAACCCGCGCTCACAGTTGTTGTGGTTCTCGATTCCCCCGTGGGCGCACATCATGGCGGCGATGTCGCCGGCCCGGTTTTCCGCAGAGTTGCCGAGCAAGTACTCAACTACATGAACGTGCCGCACGACGGGCCCGAGGTGACGTCAACTCAAATGGCCGCGCGCCGGGCCGATGTCCAATCGTCCGAGCCCGACGCTCGCGCTGACGAACGCTCGAAAGGCGGCAAGAAATCTCACACCGGCACATCTGAACCAGAAGTCGCCGACATCGCAGGCCACGATCCGGCACCGTCGTCGCCCGACGCCCCGACGGTTCAATTCGGAGGAGAAGCTGGTGTGACCGTGCCGAGCCTTTTCGGGCAAAGCGTCCGCGGCGTCACCGAAGAGTGCTCGAAGCTCGGCCTCACACCTGTCCTGGTTGGCAATGGCATTGCACTGGAACAAACGCCGGATGCGGGCGCGCAAGTTGTCCGCGGCAGTCGGATCGTAGTCAGGTTCGGTCGCCCTGGTCGAGTCGTTTCCGCCGCGTCGCGAGGGAACGGCAAATGAAGATGGCCGCTCGCGAACATTTTGAGAGCCGCGATTTGAGCGGCTCGAATGCGAAGCCTACAATTGTTGAGGAAGCCTTACGGATGAATTTGTCGAAGAATTCGTCGGCCAACTTGTCGGCGAACTTAACTGAACTGTTGAGAGGCGTCGAAACGCTGGCCGTTACTGGCCCAGCCGGCGCTCAAATTCGGGCCGTCACATACGATAGCCGCAAAGCCACGCCGCACTCGCTATTCTTCGCGCTCCAAGGATCGAAAATCGACGGAAATCTCTTCATCGCGGATGCGCTCTCGCGCGGTGCCGCAGCAATCGCTACGGAATCGCCTCGATCGATTGACGTGCCTGCTGGCATCGCTTGGATCCAGCTCGCGCCTGGCTCCGAGCGGCGCGCCCTCGCTACCGTAAGCGCGAACTTCTTTCATCATCCCGCGAGCGCATTGACGCTCGTTGGCATCACCGGGACGAATGGCAAAACAACGACATCGTTTCTCATCAATTCGATTCTTCGCGCTGCCGGCCAAACCACCGGCTTGATCGGCACGACGGGATATCGCCTGCCCGGCGGCGAACGAACAGCGAGAAACACCACGCCCGAATCACTAGATCTCCAGGAGATGTTCGCCGCCCTGCGCGATGCGGGTGGAACTTCGATCGTGCTCGAAGCCAGTTCTCACGCGCTCGCCATGGACCGCCTGTGGGGCTGCCATTTTGCCGCCGCCGTCTTCACGAATCTGACCCACGACCACATGAATTTCCATCGCACCTTCGAGGCATATTTCGCCGCCAAGCACCGGCTTTTCGAAGGCACAGGTGCAGGCGCCGCGGACGTATCGATCGTGAATGTGGATGATTCTTGGGGTGCGCGGCTGCAACAACAGCTCGTCCAAGCCGGCCAGCGCACATTGACATATGGATTGCATCCGAGCGCGCAAATCACGGCGCCAAACTTCACTCTCGAATTCTCAGGCCTCAATTTCATAGCCGATTCACCCGCGGGGAATATTGAAGTGCGCTCGCCCCTCGTCGGGCGCGTGAATGTCTACAACATACTTGCAGCAATCGGCGCGGCGATCGCCTTGCGCATTCCTATCGCGGCGATCGAAAAGGGAATTCAGGAGCTCGAGAATGTGCCGGGCCGGTTTGAGTTAATTGACGAAGGACAGCCGTTTCACGTGGCCGTTGATTATGCTCACGCCGATGACGCCATTCGAAATCTGCTGAGATCCGCGAGGGAATTGAATCCATTAGGCCGAGTCCTGCTACTTTTTGGCGCAGGCGGCGAGCGCGACCGTACGACTCGCCCGCTCATGGGAGAAGCCGCTGGCAGAAACACGCAGCTCGTCGTGCTTACAAGTGACAACCCTCGCTCGGAAGACCCTTCGCAGATCATCGGTGACGTGGTCGTGGGATTGCAAAAAGCGAATGCGAACTATCGGATCGAACCAGATCGGGAAAAGGCGCTCGAGCTGATTCTGCGTGAAGCGGAACCGGGCGATCTTGTCCTGCTCGCAGGTAAGGGCCACGAGAGCACTCAGATTCTTCACGATCGCACTTTCGAGTTCGACGACCGCAAAATGGCCCGAAAGATATTGAGAGCACTCGGCTACCAGAGGCTGAAACCGTAAGCTCTTTGTTTTCTTTTGATGCGCGAAGTTTTGGCCCGGAGTCGAGGCAGGGGGACGATCGGCTCATACAAGTGACAACCGGCCTATCGGAGACATCATGCGGTGGACGCTCGAACAAGTGGTTGGCGCGCTGGGTTTGGCGCTTCCCGCCGGGCTCAACCCCCTGGCGCGGGTGGCCGGTGTCTCGATTGATTCTCGGGCGATACGTCCTAACGAACTGTTCCTCGCCATCCGCGGACCGCGTCACGACGGACACGATTTCGTCGAGTCTGTTTTGGCCGGCGGCGTGGCCGCTGCGATCGTGGCGCGCGACCGCTGGAGCGCTTATCCCGAGAAAGTCCGCGGCCGCCTCATCGCCGTGGACGACACGCTTCTCGCACTCCAGCATCTCGGCGCAAGCGTCCTTCGGAAGTGGCGCGAAGCAGCGCCGGGACGTCTCGTGGGCGCCGTCGCCGGGTCGGTGGGAAAAACGACCACGAAGGAAATTTTGGCGGCGCTGCTCGCCGCGAGGTCGAGCGTACTGAAATCGAGCGGCAACCTGAACAACGAATACGGTCTGCCGCTGACGCTCTTCAATTTGGAAGATACGCACGACGCCGTCGTCGTCGAATTGGGAATGTCGCGAAGCGGCGAACTCGCGCGCCTGACGCAAATTGCTGCGCCGGATGTCGGCGTGATCACCCGCATCGCGGTCGAGCATCTCGAATTTTTCGCGTCCGTGGACGAAATCGCGCTGGCAGAGCGCGAATTGATCGAGAACTTGCCGCATCCGGACGGGGGCCCGGCTGCGGTAGCCGTGTTGAACGCGGGCGACGAACGCGTCGTTCGCTTCGCCGACGTTGCTCCGGGAAAAATCATTTGGTTTGGAACGGGCGCGGAGGCGGAATTCCGCGCGGAAAATGTTGAAGACCGCGGTATCGCGGGGACGGTATTTGATTTCGTCTCGCCCGATGGCCGCGCGCATCTGGAATTGCCGCTGATCGGCCGCTACAACGTGATGAACGCGCTCGCGGCTCTTGCGGCGGCGAGCGTGTGGGGTATCGGCGCGGCCGAAGCCAAGCAAGTTTTCGCAACGTTGCAGCCTGCGGACAAACGCGGCGAAGTTGTCCATTTTGACGAAGGGTTTGTGGTGATCAACGACTCTTACAATTCCAGTCCAACGGCGCTCGACGCGCTAAGCGGCTTGCTCGCGAACTCAACAAGCTATCGTCGCCGAATTCTCGCCGCAGGCGAGATGCTGGAGCTTGGCGCGTCTTCTCCTCAATTACATCGCGAATCAGGCCGCTACGCCGCAACGACACGAGGAAATGGCACGAAAGGAATAGATTGGATCATCGGCGTCAGAGGCGACGCCGCCGAAATCGTCAACGGCGCCATTGCCGCCGGCCTTCCGAAAGAACGGACGCGCTTTTTTGCATCATCCGATGAAGCCGCAAAATTTCTTGCAGACTTCGTAGCGAAAGGCGACTTGCTTATACTCAAAGGCTCGCGCGGCGTGAAGATGGAAAGAATTCTCGAAGCGCTTCGCGCGCGCTACGCGGTGAAGGGTGTGCCCGAACCCAAGCCTGCGGAACCCGCGCGAACGGGACGCGATTGAGATGCTCTACTACCTCTTCTACTACGTCCTGCACCCCTACTTCAGCCCGCTAAACGTGTTCCGCTACATCACCGTTCGCACGGCTGTCGCGAGCATCACAGCGCTGGTTATTTCTCTCCTTCTCGAGCCCTGGGTCGTCCGCCGCTTGAGCGAGTTGCAAGTAAAGCAATTCATCCGCACGGAAGGACCCGAGCGCCATCAAGCCAAGGCCGGTACGCCGACAATGGGCGGCGTCCTAATCGTAGCAGCCATCGCGATCCCAACGCTCCTGTGGGCCGACCTGCGCAATCCCTACGCGATGCTCGCGCTCGGCGCAACAATCGCATTCGGCGCCATCGGCTTCGTCGATGACTACAACAAAGTCGTCCGCCGCCGCAATCTCGGCCTCACTGCGAAATCTAAGTTTACCTTCCAGGTTCTCACCTGCATCGCCATCGGCGCGATTTTGCTGCATCTCCAGCAGCGCGGCGCCTATTCCACCGAATTGAGCGTGCCGTTCTTTAAGCGCCTGCATCCTGATCTCGTTGTGCAATCGATCTTGACGCACCGCTTTATCTGGCCGCTCGCTTTTGTGCCGTTTGTCGGGTTCTTAATCTTGGTCATCGTCGGCTGCTCGAACGCCGTGAATCTTACGGACGGTCTCGACGGCCTCGCCATCGGCTGCACCCTCGTCTCCGCGGCTGCACTGACCGTGCTGACGTACATTTCGAGCCACGCGCGATTCTCCGCCTACCTCGAAATCCAGCACATCCCCGATGCCGGCGAGTTAACAATTTTCTGTGGTTCACTCATGGGCGCGTCTCTCGGATTTCTCTGGTACAACACGCATCCCGCCGAACTTTTCATGGGCGATGTTGGATCGTTAGCGATTGGCGGCGCGCTCGGCACCGTCGCCGTCATCATCAAGCAGGAAATTTTGCTCCTGTCCGTGGGCGGTATTTTCGTCCTCGAAGCGCTTTCCGTGATCCTGCAAGTTGGCTCGTTCAAGCTGACCGGCAAGCGAATATTTCGAATGGCCCCTCTCCATCATCATTTCGAGCTCATCGGATGGAGTGAATCGAAAATCATCGTGCGTTTCTGGATTTTGGCGCTCGTTTTTGCGCTGTTTTCGCTCACAACTTTGAAGCTGAGGTAATGCAAGTGCGGACTGGATTCGAATTGAAAGGAAAGCGCGTGCTCGTCGTCGGGCTCGCCAGAACAGGAATCGCCACGGCCCAGTTTTGTGTCAATCGCGGCGCCATCGTGACTGCGATGGATCAGCAGCCGGAGGGGCTTTTTGGCGCCGCCGCACAAACGCTTCGGGCCGCCGGAATCGCGCTCGAACTCGGCGGCCATCGCTCCGAGATATTCGAGAATCAGGATCTCATCGTCCTCAGCCCCGGCGTCCCCGCTAAATTGCCGCCGCTCGAAGCGGCCCGGTTGCGCGGCATTCCGGTTTGGAGCGAAATCGAACTCGCCTCGCGTTTC
>Ga0302326_10002550_pt1 | contig 44086 bp, 36 predicted proteins | sample Palsa_T0_3_FD_202264 | JGI IMG/M metagenome (GOLD analysis project Ga0302326, IMG submission 202264) | Peat permafrost microbial communities from Stordalen Mire near Abisko, Sweden - Palsa_T0_3 | ecosystem: Environmental > Terrestrial > Soil > Palsa > Peat permafrost | place: Sweden: Abisko...
CTGGGCTCTCCACCACCGCCACGTTGAGTTTCCGCAGCGTCTGGTTCCGGAAGGCGAGGCCGAGGACGATGGACAGAAGCATCGGGAAGATGAAGACCCAGAAGATGGCGGAGGGCTCCCGCCACAGCGCCCGAAGACGCATGAGGAAGAGCTGCCCCAGTGGGTACCGGCCGGTCGCCATGCGTCAGGACGCCTCGTCTCTCAGGCTTCTTCCCGTCAGGTGGAGGAAGACGTCGTCCAGCGTCGGGGCGTGCGTGGACAGCTGGACCAGCGTCGCGCCGGCGGCCTCGGCCGTCCGCAGGAGGGCCGGGAGGGCCTCGGGAAGCCCCTTCACGTGGAGCCGCACCGTCCCGTTCTGTGTGGTGACGTCGGAGCAGCCGGGCAGCGCCCGGCAAGCGTCGAGGGAGAGGAGGGGACGGGCCTCAAACTCAATCACTTGCGCCCCGCCGAAGCTGGCCACGAGCTCCGCCGGCGTCCCCTTGGCCACCACCTTCCCGTGGTCGACAATGACGACCTGGTCGCACAAGCGTTCGGCCTCCTCCATGTAGTGGGTGGTGAGGACGACGGTGCGGCCGCGCGCCTTCAGGGCCTCGATGACGTCCCACAACCCCCGCCGGCTGGCCGGGTCGAGGCCGGTGGTGGGCTCGTCCAGAAACAGCACCTCCGGGTCCCCCACCAGAGCCACGGCCAGGGCCAGCCGCTGCCGCTGGCCGCCGGACAGCTTCCCCACCCGGGCGTCCCGCTTCTCCTCCAGGGCGACGAGGCCGATGGCCTCCTCCACCTCGACGCCCGAGGGGTAGAAGCTTCGAAAGAGGGCCACCGTCTCCTTGACGCTGAGCTTCTCGTAGAAGCGGGTCTCCTGAAGGCAGATGCCGATGCGGGCCCGGAGGCGCTCGGCATGCTCGCCCCACAGCTGTCCAAGCACGCGTACCGTGCCCGAGGTGGCCTCCTGGAGGCCTTCGAGTATCTCCACCGTCGTCGTCTTCCCGGCGCCGTTGGGGCCAAGGAGGCCGAGGCACGTCCCGGCCGGGACGGAAAAGGAGACGCCGTCGACGGCCACCACGTCCTCGAAGCGCTTCACCAGGCCGTCGACTGAAATTGCCAGCTCAGCCATGGGACAACCCTCTCTTATGCCCGCGGCGAGTCCGAGGCGCCAGGGGGGAGTGAAACGTTGCGAGGTGTTGGAGCGAAGCGGCAGGGTCCCGTGTTACTGGGGAGGACTGGCCTTGAGTCCTTCCGAACTCCAGAGTGCTTCAGTCCCCGAGGAAAGCAGCTGGGTCTCCCTCCTGCGCGACGAGGTGGAGCCCACGGCCTACAAGAAGGGCCGGGACTATGCGGGCCTGCAGCGTGTAACCACCCTCTCGCGCTCGGGCAGCATCCTCGTCGGTTCCGTGGCCGGCTCGGCCGGAAACCCGCACCTGGCCACGCTGGATACCGCCGCCCGCCCCCTCATCAGCACCTGCAACTGCCCGGCGTGGAATAGGTACGGCCCACACTGCAAGCACGTGGTGGCCGTGGCCCTGGCCCACCTGGCGGCGGAGAGGCCTGCGGCCCAGGCCCCGGCCGCCGAGCCCGCGGCCGAGGCGCCGAGTGCCGACGTCGTCCCGCTTCCGGCGGTCGCCAAGCTGGAGAGCTGGCTCGGCCTCTCGTCCCTCCCGGACCACGCCTTCGTCTACCGCATCATGCCCGCCCATGCCCGGAGCGGCGGGCGGGCGTGGCTCGTGGACGTGCGACGGAAGGAAGCCCAGACGGCCGGCCCCATCCAGGTGAAGCGCTTCCTCGGACAGGGCGCACGCCTCGGCCCCCTCGACGAGCGCGCGATGCACGAGCTCGCCCGGTACGAGAGCCGCTACGACGGGAAATTCCTCCTCTCCGACGAGGAGCTGGCGGACCTCCTCGAGGTGCTGGGAGGCGCCCGGGTGGTGTACCGCGGCACGCCCCTCGTCCTTTCCGAGGCCCCGGCCCTGCCGCAGGTCCATCTCGAGTCCACCGACGGCGGGGCCAAGGCCTCGCTCGAGTTCCGCCTCCCCGAGGGCGAGCCGGTGGGGCTGCGCGATGGCGTCTTCCTTGTCGGGAAGCGGGCGAGTTTCCTCCTGTCCGGGCAGACGCTGTACCCGGTGCGCCCAAGCCTTCCGGCGCGGCTGTGGCGCAAGTGGCTCCTCGAGCCCTCCATGTCACTGCCGCACGGGCAGCTGGACAGGGCCCTCACGTTTTTCGCCGCCCACCTGCCGCGGCTGGACCTCTCCTTGCGGGCGGATGGGCTCGAGGTGGAGGAGTCCACCGAGCCGCACTTCATCCTCACCCTGGAAGGCAACTCGGAGCGGGTGAAGGCGCAGCTGGGGGCGCGCTACGGGGGAACGACCGTCCCGGTGACGCCGTCCAGCGGGACGCTGGGGTACGCCATCGGAAGTCAGGGCAACAAGCGGCGGCTCTACCGAAGGGACGAGGAGCAGGAGCGCGCGGCGCTGAAGCTGCTGTCCGCGCAAGGGCTTCGCTGGGACGGGGACGCGCACGTCGGGCAGGGGGACGTGGCGGTGGCCTTCTGGGCCGAGGGCGTGAAGACGTTGCCCGGGACTTGGGAGCGCTTCGCGGCCCACGTGCCCGAGGTGAAGGTGCGCAAGGGCCTCAAGCCGCGCATCCGCGTCAGCATGGAGGGGCTGCACTGGTTTGAGCTCGACGCGCGGTTCGAGGCCGACGGCCAGGCCGTGGACTTGGGCGCCGTCCGGCTGTGGCTGGCCTCGGGCCGGAAGTACGTGCCCCTTCAGGACGGAAGCTTCGCCGAGGCGGACCGCGAGGAGCTCGAGCGCGCCACGCAGCTTCTGGAGGAGGCCGGCGCCAGCCCCGGCAAGTCCACCACCAAAATTCCGCTGTACCAGGCCATGGCGCTCGATGCGCTCAGTAGCCTCGGGGACGCCGCAGAAATAGAGGCCCGCGCCCGCGCGGCGATGGCCGAGTTGCGCCTCGTCGACAACGCCGCGCCCGTCCCGCCCCCCACCGGCCTTCAGGCGACGCTGCGGCACTACCAGGAGGCGGGGCTTTCCTGGCTCTGGTTTCTGCACCGCCACCGGCTCTCCGGAATTCTTGCCGACGACATGGGCCTCGGAAAGACGCTGCAGGCCCTGGCCCTTCTCCTCAAGATGCACCACGAGGAGAAGCGGGCCCCGTCGCTGGTGGTGGCGCCCACCTCCGTCCTCGCCAACTGGAAGCGCGAGGCGGAACGCTTCACCCCGGGCCTTCAGGTGGTGCTGTGGCACGGCCAGGACAGAAAGACGCGCGGCGAGACATTTTCAGACGTGGACATCGTCCTCACCTCCTACGCCCTCGTCCGGAGGGACCTCGAGGAGCTGAGCAAGACGCGCTGGCGCTACGTGGTGCTGGACGAGGCGCAGAATATTAAAAACGCAGGCTCGGCCACGGCCCAGGCCTGCAAGGCGCTCCCCTCGGAGCACCGCCTCGCGCTCACCGGGACGCCGCTCGAAAACCGGCTCGGCGAGCTGTGGAGCATTTTCGACTTCCTCATGCCCGGCTTCCTCGGCAGCGAGGAAGACTTCTCGGAGCGCTACGAGCAGCCCATCCAGGTGGCCGGGGACGCCGGGGCGCGCGAGCGCCTCCGCCGCCGCATCCACCCCTTCATCCTTAGAAGGCTGAAGACGGAAGTGGCCAAGGACCTCCCGCCCAAGACGGAGGTGGTGGCCTGGTGCGAGATGGACGCTGGCCAGGCGGCGCTCTACCGCGAGGTGCTGGAGCAGAGCCGAAGCAAGGTGCACGAGAGCATCGACAAGGTGGGCTTCGCCCGGGCGCGCGTCAGCATTCTCGCCGCCCTCATGAAGCTGCGTCAGGTGTGCTGTGACCCGCGGCTCCTCAAGCTGCCCCCCGGCACGCAGCTTCCGCCCTCGGCCAAGCTGGAGCGCTTCTTCGGCCTCGTCGACGACCTGGTCGCTGAGGGCCACCGGGCGCTCGTCTTCAGCCAATTCACCGAGATGCTGGACCTCCTCAAGGCCGAGGCCGACGCCCGCGGCCTCAAGTACCAGGCGCTGGACGGCCGGACGCGGGACCGCATGGCGCGGGTGGACGCCTTCAACGCCCCGGACGGCCCGCCCCTCTTCTTCATCAGCCTGAAGGCCGGCGGGACGGGGCTCAACCTCACCGCGGCGGACTACGTCCTCCATTTCGACCCGTGGTGGAACCCGGCGGTGGAGGACCAGGCCACGGACCGCACCCACCGCATCGGCCAGACGCGCGCCGTCATCAGCTACAAACTCATCACCCAGGGCACGGTGGAGGAGAAAATCCTCCAGCTCCAGAGGCGCAAGCGGGAGCTCGCCGCGGGCGTCCTGGAAGGCACCCAGGCGGGGCTCCAGGCCCTCTCCCAGGCCGACGTCGAAGAGCTCTTCCGGGACGCGTAAGCGGCCTCGGGCCAGCAGCCCCGCGGAACGCCCGCCTAACCCACCTAGCTACACACTTGTTCAGTGTCGGCTGAGAGCGCTAGGGTGGCCCCCAAGGAGGGAGTGCCCCCCATGCTGCTTGGTTTGCGCATCCAGAATTTCACCGTCGTGGACGAGGTGGAGGTGTCCTTCGGCCCCGGGCTGACAGTCCTCACCGGGGAGACGGGCGCCGGGAAGTCCATCCTCGTCGACGCGCTGGGCCTTCTCCTCGGCGCGCGGGCGGAGGCCAGCGTCGTCCGGGCCGGTAGCGAGGAGGCGGTGGTGGAGGCCGTCTTCCAGAGGACGGCACCGCTGGCGGAGAGGCTTCTGGCCCTCGGCCTTCCGGACACGGGGGAGGAAGTCTCGGTGCGGCGCGTGGTGGGGCGGGCCGGCCGGGCGCGGGTGCACGTGAATGGCGCCCTGGCCACGGTGGGCGTCCTCGGCCAACTCTTCCAAGGGCTTCTGGACATCGCCGGCCAGCACGCCCACGTCGCCCTCTTCCAGCCCGCCTTCCAGCGGGCGCTTGTGGACAGGCTGGGCGGCGTCCCCCGGGCCCGCGAGGCCTACCGGGAGGCCCACGCGGCCCTCCTCGGCGTGGACACGCAGCTGTTGGCCCTGGGCGGCACCGCTTCCGGGGAGGACAGGCTGGACTTCCTGCGCTTCCAACAAGAGGAGGTGGAGCGCCTGGCCCCGCTTCTCGGGGAGGACGTCCAGCTGGAGGAGGAGCGCCGGAGGCTTCTGTCCGTGGAGAAGCTTCGGGCGGCCTGCGAGGAGGCCGAGGGCCGACTCACGGGGGAGGCCGGGGCGGCCGAGGCCGCCGGGCGTGCGCGGGCCCTCCTGGAGGAGGCGGTGACGAGAGATGCGCAGCTGCAGCACGCGGCGACGGCCGTGCGGACGGCGACAGCCGAGCTCGAGGAGGCGGCCTCGTCCCTGCGCAGCTACCTCTCGGCGCTGGAGGCGGACCCCCAGCGGCTGGCCGAGGTGGAGGAGCGCCTGGACGCCCTGCGGCGGCTGTGCCGGAAGCATGGGACGGACGTCCCGGGCCTCGTCGCGCGGGCTGAGTCCCTGAAGGCCGAGGTGGAGGGGCTGTCTGGCCGCACCGAGGCGCTGGAGGCGCTGCGCGCAAGCCGCGGGCTCCTCGAGGCGCGGGCCTGGGAGCTGGCCCGGGCGCTGCGGACACAGCGCGAGCGCGCGGCGGTGACGCTGTCGCGTTCCGTCCGTCAGGTGCTCTCGGAGCTGGCCCTACAAGGGGCCCGCTTCCGGGTGGAGGTGGCATCGGCGGATGCGCTGGGGGCGGAGGGCGCGGACGACGTCGAGTTTCTCTTCTCCGCCAACCCCGGGGAGCCGGAGCGCCCGCTGCAGAAGGTGGCCTCGGGCGGGGAGGCCTCCCGGCTTCTCCTCGGGCTTAGGCGCGTGTTTCTCGAGCGCGACGCCTGCGAGACGGTGGTGCTGGACGAGGCCGATGCGGGCGTCGGCGGCGCGGTGGCCGACGCGGTGGGGCGCCTCGTGCGGGAAGTGGCGCGCGGGCGCCAGGTGCTGTGCGTCACGCACCTGCCGCAGGTGGCGGCCCATGCGGATGAGCACCTGGTGGTGGAGAAAGTCCTCTCCCGTGGACGGACGGCATCGGCGGTGACGTCCTTGGCGCCGGGGCCGGCGCGGGTGGCGGAGCTCGCGCGCATGCTGTCCGGCGTCAAGGTGAGTGCGGCGGCGGTGCAGGCCGCCGAGGCGCTCCTGCGTGGGGCGGAGGGCCCACTCCCCGGTAGTCGCCCGGGGGCACGACGCACCCATACCAAGCCTTCACGCAACGACAACCTTGCCCCTGCTTCCAGCGGTGCCGTAGCATCGCCGGCGCGTGGGTGCCCCGGCTGAGCGAGCTCCTGTCCGTCTGAAGGCCGCCTCTGCGGGCCTGACGGACGTCGGCAGGAAGCGCGACCACAACGAGGACAGCTACCTCATCGACGATGAGTTGCAGCTGTACGTCGTGGCCGACGGCATGGGCGGCCATGCCGGGGGTGGGACGGCCTCCCGCATTGCCGTGGAAACCATCGACAAGCGCATGCGGGACACTCGCCCGGGGCAGCCCGTCCTGCCCGTCGGTACGACGCTGCAGGACTCGCCCGTCCCGGAAACCATCCGCAGCGCCGTGGAGCAGGCCTGCCTGGCCATCTTCGCCAAGGCCCAGGAGGACCCGGAGCTGGCCGGCATGGGCACCACCGTCATCTCCATGCTGCTGGACGACGCGCATGCCTTCTTCGCCCACGTGGGGGACAGCCGCGCCTACCTCGTGCGCGGCGAGCTCATCCAGCAGATTTCCGAGGACCACAGCCTGGTGAATGAGCAGATTAAAGCCGGGATGATTACGCCGGAAGAAGCGCGCCACAGCCGCTACCGGAACATCATCACCCGCTCCGTGGGCTTCGAGGAGGAAGTCCAGGTGGACGTGATGGGGCTACTGGCCGAGGTGGGGGACCTCTTCATCCTCTGCACCGACGGGCTGGCCAACATGATGGACGACAAGGAAATTCTCGACATCGCCCGCGGCAACACGCTGGACGACATTCCGGGGAAGCTCATCGAGCTCGCCAACGAGCGCGGAGGCGACGACAACATCACCGTCGTCGCCGTGCGCGTGGAGCTCGACGACAGGCCTGAAGCACGCTCCGCCCGGGCCGTGCATTCGCCTTGACACTGGAAGGAGGCGGGTGCTACCGCCGCCCACCTCCGGGTACCCCCGGAGAAACGGTGCATTCATCAAGGCGTACTCGGGGTATGCTCAGCGGTTGACGGTTGGGGGGCAACCTAGGGAGCCCGGGCTTTGGCCAAGAAGAGCTTCACCCTCATTTTCGTTCCCGAGCACGACCAAGCCGTCCGGCGGTTTCGGGTGGAGCGGAAGCTCGTGCACCGTCTTCTGGCCGGGGGCGCGGTGGTGGTGGCCCTTTTGGCCCTGGCCACCGTCCACTACACGCACCTCCTCTACCGCGCCTCGGAAAACCGGGAGCTGCGCGACGAGAACGTTGCTCTCCGCAGCCAGTTGAAGGGCTTCCGGGAGCGCATCGAGCAGATGGCCTCCACGCTGGAGCGGGTGGAGCGCTTCGACCAGAAGCTGCGGGCGGTGACGCTGCTCTCGGACCCGGCCCGAAACCTCGCGCTTGGCCCGACGGCCATGGAAACCAAGGGCGCGCCCCCGAGCAACGGGGAGTCCGAATTCACGGGGCCTCCCCCCGGCGTCGAGTCCGGAAAGACGCTGGCCGCCAAGCTGGACACGCTGTCCAGCCAGGCCGCCCACTCCGAACAGAGCCTGGAGCAGCTGCAGACGTACTTCCTCGAGCAGAAGAGCCTGTTGGCTTCGACGCCCTCCGTCTGGCCTGCCCGCGGGTGGATTACCTCCGACTTTGGCCAGCGCACGGACCCGTACACCGCCGAGCGCGTCATGCACGAGGGCCTCGACATCGCCGCCCCCCACGGGAAGGAAGTCACCGCCCCGGCCGACGGCACCGTTATTTTCGCTGGTCTGGAGGGCGGTTACGGCAACGTCCTCGTCATCGACCACGGCTACGGCGTGAAGACGCGCTACGGGCACCTGAGCAAGGTGGAAGTCCACCCCGGCGACAGGGTGCACCGCGGCGAGCTCATCGGCGCCGTGGGCAACACCGGCCGCAGCACCGGCCCCCACCTGCACTACGAGGTGCGGGTGAATGGCCTTCCGGAAAACCCCCGGAAATTCATCCTCGACGACGAGTAGCCGCTTCTAGCGCTCCGTAGGCCCGACGGCGACGCGGCCGGCGAGGTCGACGGTGCGCAAGAGAATGCCGTCGGCCTTCCCCGCCCGGGCCAGGACGTGCGTGCGCTCCGCCTCGCCCCAGACGAGGGGCCCCAGCACCTGCCAGTGGGAGGGGTCCACGACGCGCAGGCGCGCGAGCCCCAGCGTGAAGCCGACGGGCGACGTCAGCCGCGGCTCGCCTTTGCGGAAGTCCGCCTCGGCCCGTGCCAGGGCGGCCCTTGCCTTCTCGCGCTGGGCCTCCTCGAGCTCGACCTGGGAGGAGGGCGCGAAGAGGACGCAGAAGCAGTCGGTGTGGATGCGCACCACGTGGGCGCTGGGAAAGGTGGCTAAGAGGCAGCTGGCCACGGCGCGCAGGAAGGCGTCTCCTTTCGCGAAGCCCGCCGCCTGGTTGACGCGGATGAATTCGAGAATGTCCACGGTGAGGAGGCCCACCTCCCAGGGGACGTGGGCGTGGACGGAGATGTCGAACTCCGGCTTGAGGAGTGTCCCTTGCGTGAGGAAGAGGACATTCAACGCGCCGGAGACGGGGTCCGGTGCGCCGCGCCGGCAGGCCTCGGCGTCCAGGAGGGCCTGGAGGGCAAGGCCGGCGTGCTCCGCGGGCGGGCGACTCTTCACCCAGGGCTGAAGGCCAAGCAGCGTTTCCACGGTGGCGTCGTCGAGGGTGTGGGCCATGGGGGAGGGTGTCCGCCCGTCTTTACACCCCGAGGGCCGCCCGTGCCCCTCTCAGCGGCTTCTGGCCACCACCGTCACCTCGTCCCTGTCGTGGTACAGCTGCCGCATGCGGACGGCCTTCCAGTCGCCCGCCTCGAGAAGCCCGCGAGCTGTCTGTAGCGTCGGCACCTTGTCGCGCATGGGCAGCTTCAAATTCGCCACGAGGTGCACCGCCCAGCCCTCCTTGCCCCAGCGGGCGAGCAGCGCCGCGACTTCCAGGGGCCGCCAGGCCATGTCGCAGAGGAGCCAGTCCACGGGCTCCTCGGGCACGTAGGCAAAGGCGCTCTCCCGGAGGTGGCGCAGCCGAGGGTTTCTCTCCAGCTCCGGGGCCAGGGCGGCCCTGTCCACGGCCACCACCCGGGCCCCGTGGTGAAGCGCCCTGGCCGTCCAGCCGCCCGGGGCCGCGCCCAAGTCCACGCACGTCTCGCCCGCCGCGGGCCACAGCCCGAGCCAGGCCCAGGCCTCCTCGAGCTTGAGGCCTGCGCGGGAGGGCGCGTCTCCCGTGCGGTGCATGCGCGCCCGCCCGGCGGGGCTCCAGGAGACGGCCTCCTCGCGCCGGACGGTGCCGTAGACGGCCGTCCATGCGGAGGGCGTACCCACCAGCAGCACCTCGGCGAAGGGCTCCGTCTGCGTGTCGCGGTGCTGGACGCCGCCCTCGGCCTTCAGCGCGGCCTCGAGCGCCTCCGCTGCTGGGAGAAGCTTCTGGCCCTCCTCGCTGTCTGCACTCCAGACCCGCAGCGTGAGGGGCCCCATGCGAGACAGGCGCGGTGCCAGTGCCTGCACCGCGGCCTCGAGGGGGCCGTCGGCGCGGGCGCGGACGAGGAAGCCGGTGCGGGCGAAGGCCGGGTCTCGCGGCGGACGGTGCGCGGAGGAGACGAGGCCCTGGCCCAGCACCTCGGGGAGGCTTTTCGTGCGCGCGAGCTCCTCGAAGAGGTGCGTCTCGAAGCCCACCCGGCAGGTCCAGAGCCAGCTTCCCAGCCGGGGTGGGCGCGCCGGGCTGCCCACACCCACCGCCGGTGGAGGCGTGGGTGCCCGCTGCACGTGGTGCGCGGGCCGCGTGTGGGCCCGTGCCTGGCCGTGCTGCATCCGTGCACCCCCACGGTTTCCTGGTGTGGGTTGGCTTGCGCCGCGGCGTTTGCGCTGTAGCTTCCTAGGCTTTTTCATGGCGCGCACGGGGCCCGGCGTGGAATAGGGCAACAGCGCGTGAGGGCGCCCCGTGGGCCCTCGCACCCCTTAGGGAAGCCTGGCACATGATTGAGTGGACGCTGAAGAAGGTCATCGGTACCAAGAATGAGCGCGAGCTCAAGAAGACTTGGCCGAAGGTGGCGCGGATTAATGCGCTCGAGCCTGCCATGCAGGCCCTCTCCTCGGCGGAGCTCACCGCCTACACCGCCCGGCTGAAGGAGGAGGTGGCCAAGGGGCGCGCCCTGGACGACGTCCTCTTCGAGGCCTTCGCCCTCGTCCGCGAGGCCGCCCGGCGCACCATCGGCCAGCGCCACTTCGACGTGCAGCTCATCGGCGGGATGTTTCTGCACCAGGGCTGCATCGCGGAGATGCGGACGGGCGAGGGAAAGACGCTGACCGCCACCCTGCCGGCCTACCTCAACGCCCTGAGCGGGCGTGGGGTGCACATCGTCACCGTCAACGACTACCTGGCCCGGCGCGACGCGGAGTGGATGGGCCGCGTCCACAACGCCCTCGGCCTCGGCGTGGGGTGCATCGTCCATGACTTGGACGACGCCGAGCGCCAGAAGGCCTACCGGGCCGACATCACCTACGGGCAGAACAACGAATTTGGTTTTGACTACCTGCGCGACAACATGAAGTTCCGGCTCCAGGACTACGTCCAGCGGGAGCTCAACTACGCCATCGTCGACGAGGTGGACTCCATCCTCATCGACGAGGCGCGGACGCCGCTCATCATCTCCGGGCCCACCGAGGACTCCACCGAGAGGTACTACCAGGTGGACCGCGTCATCCCCGGCCTGGTGCCGGACCAGGACTACTCCCTGGACGAGAAAACCCGCAGCGTCACCCTCACCGACGCCGGCGTGGACAAAATCCAGCACCGCCTCAACGTCTCCAACCTCTATGACCCGAGCGAGGTGGAGTCCCTGCACCACGTGGAGCAGGCCCTCCGGGCGCACACCCTCTACAAGCGCGACAAGGACTACGTGGTGAAGGACGGCGAGGTCCTCATCGTCGACGAGTTCACCGGCCGCCTCATGCCCGGCCGGCGCTGGTCCGACGGCCTGCACCAGGCCATCGAGGCCAAGGAGGGCGTCCGCATCGAGAACGAGAACCAGACGCTGGCCACCATCTCGTTCCAGAACTACTTCCGCATGTACTCCAAGCTGTCGGGCATGACGGGCACCGCCGACACCGAGGCGGAGGAGTTCGCCAAAATCTACAACCTCGACGTCCGGGTGGTGCCCACCAACCGCGACATGGTGCGCAAGGACTTGGAGGACGTCGTCTACAAGACCGAGCGCGAGAAATTCGAAGCCTCGGTGAAGGAGATTGAGGAGCTCCACCAGAAGGGCCAGCCGGTGCTGGTGGGCACGGTGTCCATCGCCAAGAGCGAGGTGGTGAGCACCTTCCTCAAGCGACGGGGCGTCCCGCACAACGTCCTCAACGCCAAGCAGCACGCCCGGGAGGCGGACATCGTCGCCCAGGCCGGGCGCCGGGGCAGCGTCACCATCTCCACCAACATGGCCGGCCGCGGCACGGACATCGTCCTTGGCGGAAACCCGGAAGTGCTGGCCAAGGCCGAGGTGGGGCCCATGCCCCAGCCGCTGCCGGTGGGCGCGGACGGGACGCCACCTCCGGAGGACTTGCACCGGGCCGCCGTCGAGGCCTGGGAGAAGCGCTTCCAGGAGCTGTTGGCCAAGTACAAGGAGACGACGGCCCGCGAGCGCGAGGAGGTGGTGGGCCTCGGCGGCCTCTTCATCCTCGGCACGGAGCGCCACGAGAGTCGGCGCATCGACAACCAGCTGCGCGGGCGCTCCGGCCGGCAGGGCGACCCTGGCGTCTCCAAGTTTTACCTCTCCCTGGAAGATGACTTGATGCGGATTTTTGGCTCCGAGCGCATCTCGGGGTGGATGGAGCGCATGGGGATGCAGGAGGGGGAAGTCATCGAGCACCGGTTGCTCTCCCGCTCCATCCAGAGCGCCCAGAAGCGGGTGGAGGGGCAGAACTTCGACATCCGGAAAAACCTTCTCGAGTACGACGACGTCATGAATCAGCAGCGGCGCACCATCTACCGGCTGCGCCGGCAGGTGCTGGCCGCCGGCGCCGGGGTAGCCCTCGTCGAGTACGAGGAGGACAAGAAGACCAAGGCCAAGCGGCGGACGGAGGAAATCATCACCTGGGAGCGCTTCCGGGAGATGGTGCTCGACGCGCTGGAGGACGTGGTCATGGCCCAGACGGACGCCTGGGCCCCGGCGAAAAACCCGGACAGCTGGGACCTCGAGGCCCTGGGCAAGGCGGTGAAGGAGAACCTCAACCTCGAGATGAGCTTCCAGGCCGATGGCACCCGCGAGGACTTGCAGGAGCACATCTTCAAGGCCGGGGAGAAGGCCCTCAAGGCCCGCGAGGAGGAGTTTGGCGAGGACTTCCGGCAATTTGCCCGGCACCGCTACCTGGCCACCATCGACGCCCTGTGGAAGGACCACCTTCTGGCCATGGACCACCTGCGCCAGGGCATCGGGCTCCGGGCCTACGGCCAGAGGGACCCCAAGCAGGCCTACAAGAAGGAGGGCTACGACGGCTTCGTCCAGATGCTCTCGGCCATCAACCACCAGGTGATGAGCCTCCTCATGCGCATCCCCCCCAGGGGGCAGGCCGAGGAGGCCGCCCGGGTGGAGCAGCAGATGGTGCGGGCGGCGCGCAGCCGCCCCGTCATCGAGGGCCGGGGGGACGCTGAGGGCCGGGTTCACGCCGAGGCCAAGCCCAAGGCGGCCGTCCGGACGGGCCCCAAGGTGGGGAGGAACGACCCCTGCCCCTGCGGCAGCGGCAAAAAGTACAAGAAGTGCCACGGCGCCGGCGACCAGGCCGCCTAGTAACCTCAACGGGTACGCAGACTTGCACGCACTCGCCCAGGGGTGGTAACTCGCCCCCCCCGGGGTGGAGAGCCTGGCTGCACGCACTCCCTGCACCGGTTAGTCACTTCAGTCCCAAATTCACACACGCCCCGAGGATGGCTCCCCGGTGGCGCTCCAGGGGTTTGCAGTCCCCTGGGCGTCGAAGGAGCCAGCCGCTGACGGGTGTGGCGGAGCAACCGAAAACCTCATGGAAGCACAAGTCCAGGACACCCCCTCGGCCGACGTCCAAGCGCAGGCCATCGCCGCCCCCGGCGGCATCACCATGAAGCAGCTTCTGGAGGCCGGGGTGCACTTCGGCCACCAGACGCGTCGCTGGAATCCGAAGATGAAGCCGTACATCTTCGGTGCCCGCAACGGCATCTACATCATCGACTTGCAGAAGACGGTGACGCTGGCGCGCGCTGCCTTCCGCTTCGTGGCCGACGTCACCGCCCGCGGCGCCTCCGTCCTCTTCGTCGGCACCAAGAAGCAGGCCCAGGACGTCATCCGCGAGGAGGCGGTGCGCTGCGGACAGTTTCACGTCACCAGCCGCTGGCTTGGCGGCACCCTCACCAACTTCCGCACCATCAAGCAGGGCATCGACAGGCTGAAGACGCTGGAGAAGATGTCCGAGGACGGCACCTTCGACAGGCTGCCGAAGAAGGAAGTGGCCTCCCTCCAGCGCGAGCAGGAGAAGCTGGAGAAGAACCTCGGCGGCGTGAAGGACCTCACCAAGCTGCCGGGCTGCGTCTTCGTCGTCGACCCGAAGAAGGAGCACATCGCGGTGCACGAGGCGAGCCGCCTCGGCATCCCCGTCATCGCCGTGGTGGACACCAACTGCGACCCGGAGGGCATCGACTACGTCATCCCCGGGAATGACGACGCCATCCGTTCCATCAAGCTCTTCACCGGGAAGGTGGCCGACGCCGCGCTGGAAGGCATGGCCCGCTACAAGGCCTCCGGCGCCAGCGAGCGCGACGAGGAAGCAGGCCGCGAGGAGCGTCCCCGCGAGGACCGCCGCTTCGCCAATGCCAGGCGCAGCGACCGCCGCGTCGGCGCCCCGGCCGGCGAGCGTCGTGGGCCGCTGGTGGAGATTAAGGGCCAGCCGACGAGCGGCACCCTGGACACGCCCCCCGAGGACGTCTCCGAGGTGCCTGCCGAGGCCGTGGCTGCGGACGCCGCCCCGGTGGCTCCGAAGGTAGAGCAGGCCTGACGCTTGTAAGTGCCGGGGAGACGCTCCCTGGCAACCACCAACCCCCAAGCAGTGCGCCTTCTAGCCAAGGCAGGGGGCGAGTGCCGCTTGGGGGAAGCCACCCTGAGCAGCTCGCCCGTGCCCCCGGGCTGGCGCACCGGAGACTGACGTCCACATGGCAGAAATAACTGCAGCGATGGTGAAGGAGCTCCGGGAAAAGACTGGAGCCGGGATGATGGATTGCAAGAAGGCCCTGGCCGAAACACAGGGAGACTTCGCCAAGGCCGAGGAGTGGCTGCGCAAGAAGGGCATCACCGGCGCGGCGAAGAAGTCGGGCCGCACCGCCGCCGAGGGCCTGGTGGGCACCTACGTCCACAACGGGAAGGTGGGCGTCCTCGTGGAAGTCAACTGCGAGACGGACTTCGTCGCGCGCGGCGAGGACTTCCAGGCGCTGGTGAAGGAGCTCGCGCTGCACATCGCGGCCGCGGCCCCCCTCTACGTCCGCCGCGAGGAGGTGCCGCCCGAGGTGCTGGAGCGCGAGAAGGACATCGAGCGCACCAAGCTTCGGGAGCAGAAGAAGCCCGAGGCGATGCTGGAGAAAATCCTCACCGGGAAGCTGGAGAAGTACTTCGAGATTTCCTGCCTCTACGACCAGCCCTGGGTGAAGGACGACAAGAAGAAAATCCACGAGCTCATCACCGAGGCCATCGCCAAGCTGGGCGAGAACGTCTCGGTGCGCCGCTTCGCCCGTTTCGTCGTGGGCGAGGGCATCGAGAAGAAGAAGGAAGACCTCGCCGCCGAGGTGGCCAAGACGCTGGCTGGCTCGGGCAAAGGCTCCCCGCCGCCCCCCGCCGCGGCGCCGGCGACGGCCTAGTAGCAACGGGCGCAGGAGGGCGGCGAGGCCAGCCGCCCTCTTTCCTTGGGCTGAGGCGAGGCGCCTTCCCCCGGTTGCCCGTGTCGTCGTCGTTGCTTCGGCCCCGGCCGGGGACGTACAAGGCAGTTTCGTGCCAGCCCCGCTCCGCTACCGGCGCATCCTGCTCAAGCTGTCCGGTGAAGCGCTGATGGCGGATGGAAAGTACGGCATCCATCCCCCCACGCTTCACCGCATCGCCGGAGAGATTAAGGACGTCATCGCTGCCGGGGTGCAGCTGGCCATCGTCATCGGCGGGGGGAATATTTTTCGGGGCGTGGAGGCAAGCACCGCTGGGATGGACCGGGCCAGCGCCGACTACATGGGGATGCTGGCCACCGTCATCAACGCGCTCGCCCTCCAGGATGCCCTGGAGAAGCTGGGCACGTACACCCGCGTCCTCTCGGCCATCAAGATGGAGCAGATTGCCGAGCCCTACATCCGACGCCGCGCCGTCCGGCACCTGGAGAAGGACCGCGTCGTCATTTTCGCCGCCGGCACGGGAAACCCCTTCTTCACCACCGACACCGCGGCGTCGCTGCGGGCCATGGAGGTGGGGGCGGAAGTCATCTTCAAGGCCACCCGGGTGGATGGCGTGTACAGCGCCGACCCGAAGAAGGACCCCCAGGCGCGCCGCTACCGGACGCTGACGTACATGGACGTCCTCAACCAGGACCTGCAGGTGATGGATTCGACTGCCATCAGCCTGTGCATGGACAACAAGCTGCCCATCGTCGTCTTCGACCTCACCCAGCAGGGCAACATCCTGAAGGCGGTGACGGGGGCCGAGCTCGGGACGCTGGTGGGAGCAGCCAAGACAGCGTGGGCCTGACGGGTGCCTGCGCCGAGGAGGAACAAGGGCGATGGCCGTGACAGATGACGTCGTGAAGGACCTCAAGACGCGGATTGACCGCACCCTGGAGGACCTCAAGAAGGAGCTCTCGAAAATCCGGACTGGGCGCGCCTCGCTCAGCGTCCTGGAAGGTGTGCGCGTGAACTACTACGGCACGGCCACGCCGCTCACCGGCGTCGCCAGCCTGGCCGTCCCCGAGCCGCGCCTCATCACCATCAAGCCGTGGGAGAAGGGCCTCATCAAGGAGATTGAGAAGGCGCTCGGAGAGGCCAACCTCGGGCTCACGCCGATGAATGACGGCGAGCTCATCCGGCTGCCCATCCCGCCCCTCACCGAGGAGCGCCGCAAGGACATCGCCAAGCAGGTGCGCACCAAGGGGGAGGACCACCGGGTGGCGGTGCGCAACGAGCGGCGAGATGCGAACGAGCGGCTGAAGGCCCTCCTCAAGGACAAGAAGGTGTCCGAGGACGAGTCGAAGCGCACCGAGACACGCATCCAGAAGGAAACCGACGGCGGCATCGCGCAGGTGGACCAAATCGTCCAGAAGAAGGAGAAGGAGGTCATGGAAGTGTGACCCCCGCCCGCGTCCTCCTGGCCGAGCCCTCGGCGCCCGTGGCCAACGCGCTTCGCGGCTTCCTCTCCGGAAAGTACGCCGTCCGCATCGCGCGGACGGAGGAGGAGGCCCTCGCGCTGCTTGGCAGCGAGGGCGCCGAGCTGGTGGTGGCCAGCCAGTCGGCTCTCTTCGACGGCGAGGGGCTGTGCGCGGCGCTCAAGTCGCGCGTGGCCAGCCCGGCCGTCGTCCTCGTCTACCCGCCGGACGAGTCCGAGGCCGACGCGCGCTCCTCGGCCGCGGGGGCGGAGGGGTGCCTCGTCGGGCCGCTGAAGGCCGGGACAGTCCTCTCTTGCGTGAAGAATGTGCTGAGGCTCCACTCGCTGGAGGCGCTCGTCCTGCCGCCGGTGCCCGGCCAGGCGGAGGACGGTGGCGAGCCGGAGCTCACCGCGCAGACATCCGCCGACTTCCAGACATTCCGTTCCCTCCTGGTGCGCGAGGTGAAGCGCTCCCGACGCTTCCGCTACCCAGTCTCACTGGCCATCGTCGGGCTGGATGGCTTCGACAACGTGCTCGCCCCCGAGGAGATTGAGCGGTTGCGCGTCCTTTCCACGAGCGTGGTGGAGCTCCTCGTCGGGGCCCTGCGCGAGGTGGACCTCATCGCCCCCTACCGGGTGGCCAGCTGGGTGGCCTTCCTGCCTCACACCCCCCTCGGGGGTGCCCAGGAGGCGGCGGCGCGGATGCAGGATGCCCTCTCCGGCCTCGGGGAAACCTTCGTCACCGTCTCGGTGGGGGTGGCCACGCACGACCCTTTGCACACCAGCGGGCCCTTGAGCTTCGGCGCCCTGGTGGATGCCGCCGAGGAGGCGTTGGGGACGGCTCGCAATGAGGGAGGCAACCGGATTGTGGTTGCTGGAGCCTCCGGCGGCGGACGGCGCAAGAAGAGCCGCATCTCCATCGCCTGAGGGCTCTTCAGCGAGGGGGAGCCGCCCGCTTGCCGTCAACCACCCAACTCGAGCCGGACGCCGGAGACGGCCTCCACCGCGTCGGCGACGAAGGCGAAGAGCTCGATGCCCTTCCCCTTGTCATCCATCCAGCGGTTGTCTGCCTCGAAGGAGAAGTGGAGGCCGAGGCCCTTTCCCGCGACCCAGATTTGGCGCGTCGCCCGCTGGGTATTCACCACCACCTTCTGCCCGGCGGCCGACGTCACCGTCACCATGTCGCCAGTGCTGTCGGCGTCGAGCAAGTCCGGGTCCACCTTGTCCAGCGCCCGGAGGAGCCTCTGGAAGGCGGCGGCCACCAGCTGGTTGTAGCGCGTCTCGTCCATGGGGCTCGGTCAGGCGACGAGGCTAAGGGCCACCGGAAGTCCCGGGGCCGCGAAGAAGAGCAACTGCCCGCGGCTGGTCCCGTGGACGGTTTCCAGGGCGATGACCGTCCCCGGGGCAACCGCTTTCGGGAAGGCCTGCATCGAGAGCAAGTGCGCGGCCATGGCCGCCATGGAGGGGTTGTGGCCGACGAGCACCAAGTCCGCGTCCCCGTGCTCGGCCAGAACGCCGTCCAGGCTGCCCACGGGCATGTCGGGAAGGAGGCTCCGGTCCGCGCGCAGAGGCACGGCCAGCGACTGGGCCAGCGAGAGGATTTGGGCCGTCTGCACCGCCCGCACCAGCGGACTCGTCAGGATGAGGCCCACGCCCGCCATGCGAGGCTTGAGCGCGGCAAAGTGGGCGTAGGCCTTTTCCCGGGCCTTGGTGGTGAGCGAGCGCGCCGCGTCGTCCAGGCCCTCTGGAATCTCCGCATCCGCGTCAGCGTGTCGCACCAGGAAAACCTTCACCATCGCCTCCAGCCCGAGAGCTTCCCGTTGCCGTCGGTCGTACACGAGCGCGCCCGCCAAGGAAAGCCATGGGAGCCGCTGGCTGTCAGCTTCCTCCTGGCGCTCTGCAGCGCCGGATGCCAGACAAAGCAAGCCCCGCCGACGGTACGTGACGCGGGGACCGTGGCCAGGGGTGCGCCCATGCAGGACGCGGGCCCCTACCTGCTCACCGCGGCCAAGCTCGACGCCTTCCTGGAGTACAAGCGTGCCCTCCTCACGGGCGGAGAGCCGTCCGCGGCGCAGCTGCGCGAGCTCCTGCGCGCCGTGGACGCAGGCGAGCCCGAGGCCGTCGACAGGGCCTGGGCCTTTCTCAAGGCGCAAGGCACGCTCGAGGCGGCGGCGCGCACGCGCGCCGGCCTCAGCCCCGCCGAAGTCAGAACCATCGAGTCGATGGCGGCGGACGTCGCGGCGGCACGCCTCTTCGCCAAGCCTGTCGGACTGGGCAAGCTGTCCGACGACCTCGCGGCGGCCCGCAACAGCCTGCCACCGGAACGCCGGGCAGCGGTGGACACCACGCTTGCCGCGCTGCGGGAGGACGAGGCCCGCGTGGAGCGCCTGGCGGATGAGCGCGAGGCATGGGGCGATGCCAACGTGGACCTCCTCCTCACCAAGGAGAAGGAGCTGGTCCGTCTGTACGAGGCGCAGGTGCGCGGCGCGAGGGAGCGCCTCGGCCTTGGAGCGGATGGGGGACTCTGACGCGTCTCCCGTTAGAACTGGGTACACCGATGAACTGCCAGCTCTCCGGACTCGACAGGAATCGCTTCGGCGTCGTGACCGCCAAGGCGGATGGCTTCTCCTCGGCCGAGGACGTCGATGCGGCCCTGGCCTTCTGCCGGGCCAATCACGTCGTGCTCCTGATTGCGCGCGTCGACACGGACCGACTGGACCTCTCGCAGAGGCTCGAGGCCGCTGGCGGGCTCCTGTGCGACACGCTCGTTTACTGGGAACTGGAAACCCAGAAGGCGGCTCCGCCGAGTGATGCGGGGGGTGGCTTCACCTTCCGCGAATTCATCGAGACGGATAGACAGCCGGTGCTCGACATCGCGCGCGAGCTCTTTTCAGGGTTTCGCGGCCACTACCATTCGGACCCGCGACTCAAGAAGACGGACTGCGACGACGCCTACGTCGAGTGGTCAGAATCCAGCATCAACAACATCGGTGACATCCACGGCATCATCACCGCCGAGGACCCCTCCGGGATTTGCGGCTACCTGACGACTCGCGTCCTCGAGGATTCGCGCTACGAATTGGTGCTCGGCGGCATCAGGAAGCAGTCGGCAGGCCGAGGTGGGTACCGACGATTGCTCCAGGCCGGCATCCGTCAGGCCGCAGAGCGCGGTCTCGCGTACGTTCGCGTCTCGAGTCAAATCTCGCATCTCGCCGTGCAACGGACCTGGATAGCGCTGGGCTTCCTACCGACGAAGTCCGTCCACACCTTCCACGTCTGGCTCGACTCGCGCTCTTCGACACCCTGAGAACGACGCGAAGGCTCAGCCGGGGTCGCGCGGTGGCGGGGCAGGGGCTTCCGCTGACTGTGCCCGCACCCAATCCAGCCCGCCCGCGTTTTGGGCAATGTAGAGGCGGCCGAGATAGGTGCTGATGACACCCAGGAATGCAAAGAGAACGCTGAAGAGAAACGTGACTGCGCAGAAGAGAGAGAGCCAACCGGGAGGCGCCTTGCGCTCGGCGAGGACTCGGACCAGCTCGATGGTCCCAATCGTGAATCCAAAGACGGACGTGGCGAAGCTGCCCATCGTCGCAAGTCGGAGCGGGAGCGCACTCAGCGTCGTGATGTGGGCCATCCAGAGTCGCAGGAGCTTCGACAGGGTGTAGGTCGAGTGCCCGACGCCTCTCGCGCGGTGCTCGACAGTCACCTGACCGATGCGCCTCGTCGTCCGGAAAAGCAGGGCGTCAACGTAGGGGTAGGCAGACCGGTTGTTACCGAGGGCTCGCGCCAGGTCGCCTCGAATCGCCCGAACATTGCTGACGGCGATTCCGGACCGGTTCCCAAGCGTGTGGCTCGACAGCCAGCGATTCAGGCGCGAGGCCACCACCCTGGAGAGTGACTGCTCGGTGGAGTCGAAACTCCCATAGACGACATCGAGGTCACCCGCGCGCAATTCTTCCAGGGCCGCGTAGCCGGCCTCCGGTGGGTTCTGCCCATCGTCGTCGAGGGTGACGACCCAGTCTCCTCGGGCGATGGAGAAACCCCGAAGCGTTGCGGCGTGCTGCCCGACGTTGGCGCCCAATTCCAGGAATTGCACGCGCGGGTCATCCCGTGAGAGGCGCTCGATGACTTTCTGCACGCCGTCTGGCGACCCGTCGTTCACCAGGACCACCTCCACGCGCCCCACCTTGGCGAAGAAGTCCAGGACTTCCCGCACCGTCGCCGCGAGGTACTGCTCCGAGCAGTAGACCGGTACCACCACGGAAACCAAGGCGTCAGACGCCACGGAGGAACTCCAGCGTACGACCGATGACCGTGTCCACTTCGGAGTTGGTGATGTTGAAGAAGAGCGGAAGGCGAACGAGACAGTCGGTGAGGCGTTCGGAGACCGGGAGGGGGCGCCCGTCGTGAAAGCGCTGCCCCATGGGCGAGAGATGAAGCGCGACGTAGTGAAACGGAGTCAAGATGCCGTTTTCGCGCATGTGCCTGATGTAGTCCGTCCGCTGCTTGCCGTTCCGGAACACCAGAGCGAAGAGATGGGCATTGGGCGTGTTCCCGGCGGGAATGCCCAGGAGCGCTGCGCCGGCGCGTTCCGCCGGCTCCTCTAGGGCCTGCTGGTATGCTCGAAAAACAGCGTGTCGCCGTTCTTGAATTTTCGCGAATGCCTCGAGTTGCGGCGAGAGGTACGCGGCGTTGAGCTCCGACAGCACATAGGAGGAACCGACGTCGACCCAGGTGTACTTGTCGACCAAGCCCTCATGGAACCGCCGCCGGTTGGTGCCCTTCTCTCGTAGGTATTCCGCGCGCTCGGCCAATTCCCCGGCGGGAAGGAGAAGCGCCCCTCCCTCACCACACCCGACATTCTTGGTTTCGTGGAAGCTGATGGCACCCGCGAAGCCGAGGGTGCCGAGCGGCTTTCCTCGAAACTCTGCACCGAGTGCCTGGGCGGCGTCCTCGATGATGGGAAGGCCCCTCGCGGCCACGCGCAGTGCGTCCATGTCGCAGGAGTTGCCGGCATAGTGGACGACGCAGATGGCCCGCGTTCGAGCAGTCCGGAGCCGCTCCACCTCTCCCACGTCGAGGTTGCCGTTCTCATCGACGTCGGCAAACACGGGCCGTGCGCCCCGGAGGACGAAGGCGTTGGCAGTGGAGACGAAGGTGAAGGACGGGACGATGACCTCATCTTCGGGGCCAACCTCGAGCAAGAGGGCGGCCATCTCCAGCGCGTGCGTGCAGGACGACACGAGCAGAGCACGGCAACCAACCATCGCCTGAAGACGAGCCTCGCATGCTTCACCGAGCGGTCCGCACCCTGCAGTCTGTCCCCCGACGAAGGCGCGCCCGATGTCGGTGAGCTCGCTTCCGAGCTGGACGGGCTTGTTGAAGGGAATCATCGCTTGAGCGGTCGCTAGCACTGGTGGACGGTGGAATCCATATGTGGCGACTCGGAGGGAATTGAATCGGAAGACACACCAAAGGGTCGTCCGAGGCCTGGGCCGAAGCGCCCGGAGCCAAATCCTTCTCCACGGTCGGCCAGATGTCGTCGCCGACTCGAACCGAATGCCCGCCTCACCGCCCGCCGTTTCCTTCTGTACCACTCTTGCTTTCGATCCCTCCCCGGCGAAATCCGTTACCATCAACTCCAACGCCGTTCGAGATGCCCTCTTGTCCGAGGTCTGAACCTACGATGGACGTCGCTCAGTTTGCGGAGGGCCTCACCCAGGCGGAGCTCGGCATCTACCGGACCGCCCGGGCGGGAATGGTCTCGTATCGCGACGAGCTTCATGACCTGACTGTCGAGTTGGAGGACCGCTCCGTCTGGTTCCGCCACCGGAACGACTGCATCGCCGCGCTGGTCGCGCGCCATCCACCCCCCGGAGCCCTCCTGGACGTGGGTGCTGGAAATGGCTTCGTCTCGGCGCGGCTGCTCGCTGACGGCTTCGACACGGTGCTACTCGAGCCAGGTGAGCTGGGAGCGCGGAATGCGCGGGTGCGGCGTCGGCTTCCCATCGTCCTCTGCGCCACCCTCGAAGAGGCTGGCATTCGTGCCGGAGCCTTCGGGGGGGTCGGAGCGTTCGACGTCATCGAGCACATCGAGCACCCGAGTGAGTTTTGCGACGCGGTGGCACGTGTCCTGTCGCCGGGCGGGATGCTCTACGCGACCGTTCCAGTCGGAGCTTGGCTCTGGTCCACCGCCGACGTCGAAGCCGGGCACTTCCGCCGTTATTCGGCGACATCGCTTCGGACGCTTCTGGAGCGGCGCTTCGACATCATTCAGCTCTCCTATTTTTTTCGCCCGTTGGTACTTCCGCTATTCCTGTTCCGAGCGCTTCCCTACCGTCTTGGCCTCCGCAGTCGCCCACTCCTACAGGCGGCGACCGAACACGCCACTCACGGAGGCTTCCTCTCGCGGACGCTCTCGCGACTGTTGGCCACCGAGGTTCCCCATGTCCACGCCGGGCACCGACTCTGGCCAGGGACCAGCTGCCTCGTCGCGGCGAGAAAGCGGCCCAGTCCCTAAGCGTCCGCGGAGGGCTGCCGTCGCTTTACGGCGTGTCGTGTGTCAGAGACGCGTCCGCGGGGCGGAAAATCTGAATTGCCGGGTTCGTCGACAACCCCTTCAACATCTCGAAGTGGTCCTGGATGTACTGCTCCATCAGCGGGTGCGTGGCGCGGTACCGAAGCTCATCGCGGCCATCGAGCGCGTAGTCGAGGATGACGATGAATGTGGGCTTCGCAGCCTCGAGCCGAGCGATTTCCTGGTGTTGAAACTCGGAGCTCTTGGGCCAAGGCGCATAAATCTCCCAGGTGGGTGACCTCGTCTGCAGCAATGCATAGGCACCGGGCCAAAAAGGGGCGACGAAGAAGCTTTGCCCGCTGGGCGCAAAGTCCTTCTTCAGGCGATGGAGGAGGGCGACATCGCCGGCCGTGTAGGGGTCACTCCAAATCTCATCGTTCCCGATGGCAATTCGTTCCCAGCCTACCTGTGTCGAATACAGCCACCCTGGATGCCGTTCGCAGTTTGCGACCCAACTCGCCACGCACAAGCCCCCGACGATGGCCCAGCGCAACAGCATCGGTCCTGCGAGTGACAGCGCGAGGACGGCGATGAGCATCGGAAACATCCCCATGGCCAAGTGCGAGGCGTCAGCCCGAGAAAACGTGTAGTGCGCATAAGGAAGCGCTGCGAAGGCGCAGGCGACGAGGAGTGGTTGGAGCGGTTGGTTCCGGAGTCTCCTTGTCAGGACGTAAGCAAGGGAAAGCCCGACGAAGAGAACGAGCGCAACAAAGAAGAGGCCCAGGAAGAGTTGGTGTACCGACTCCCCAGGAGAGCCGCTTGCGCCGGGAAGCCTCCACGGCCAGGGCACCGGGAGGGGCAGGTTCGTCGCCTTGACTTCGAGGAGAAGCTTGACGCTGTCGATGAAGGCTGGAGCGAAGCCCCGAACAAACGCGAGCATCAAGAGGACGGGGAGGTAGCCAAGGACAATGCCGAAGAGAAGCGCCACGGCTCCGAGGCGCCAGCTGCGCCAGTCCTGGCAATTGATGGCGAGGTATCCGAGTGCGCAGAGGCTAGCCACCACGCCATAGACGCCGTGGTTGCGTCCAAAGCACGCCGCCACGCCAACCGTGATGCCTACGACGAAGTGACAAGCCCGCGACGGACGTCGAACCAGCAGGTTGAGGACAAGGACGAGAGCGATGGATAGCCAGATGTCGATGACCTTGTAACGGGGAAGCATCCAAGCGCCGAGGACGAGCGCGGCGAAAAAAAGCGTAACGGTATCGCTCCGCTTCTGGTTGGCATTCGCGACGAGGCTCAGCGCCGCCGCGGAAGCGGCGGCCTGGACCACGACCAAGGTCCAGCGCAGGGCCATGAGCCCGTGCATTCCGGTGAGCAGCATGAAAAAGGCGCTCCAGTAGTACCTCCCTGGGTCGTACGCCTGGAAATCCCGAATCGGGACTTCTCCAAGGGCCACACGCTGAACGCCGTACCAGAGGAAGCCTTCGTCCCAGAGTGTGAACCCCTTGTAGCCCTCCCAGGCGAAGAGAATGGCGACAGTTCCAGCGCCAAGCACGAGAGCCCGGGTCGTAGGTGGCTTCGGGAGGTAGCGGCGCATAGTCGAAGGCAAACGAAGTGGACGAAAGAAACCGACGGCGCGCCTTATAGGCCATCGGGGCCATCAAGGACGGGGAAGCGAAAGGGCGTCACGGCGAGCGCAGGGCGAGGTTGGCCGTTCTCCGTCGGGACAGGAGCTCGACGTGGTAATTGAGGATTGGCCTTGGCGCGCCGGAAGGGGAGTGCACTGCGTGGCTCGCATTCGAATGCTGGGTGTCCTGCTCTGCTACAACGACGGGGACCTCCTGCCGGATGCCATCGAGTACCTCCTGAACCAGGAGCACCACCTGGTCGTCTGGGACCACGGCTCGACCGACGGCACGGCCGAGGTCATCTCGAGCTTCAAGTCGCACCTGCTCGAAGTTCGGAACGTTCCGCGGGAGTTCGACTTCTACGAACTCTACCCGGCGATGTCGCGTCATCTGATCGAGAACTATGTGCCCAGCTACGACTGGGTTTCTTGGCCCGATCAAGACGAAATCCTCGAGGGACCGGCCCGAACCAAGAGCTATCGCGCGTGGGTCGAGGACGTCCATGACTCGCCCTTCAATTGGGTCCGCTTCAATAATTTCAATTACTGGCTCACGGACCGCGACCAAGAGACGGTGAAGTCGCCTCTCGCCAGAATCCGGCACTATTCGCTGTTCCAGGACTGCGCACCACGGATTCGAGCCTGGCGTGCCTCCGCGACGAACACTCGCGTGTTCAATCACAATCCGCCCGCTGGCCTTCAATGGCCGGTCTTGTTCAATCTGCGGCACTATTCCATGCGGACCCGGGAGCAGATGATGGGGCGTCTGCTCCGGGACAGGGCCGGGCTGCGGCGCGGCGACAGCAACTACCACTACGACAACATGAAGCTCAATGTGGAGCGACTCGCTATTCCAGCGGAAAAGCTGCACTACGACGATGGACAGAACGAGCTGAATCCGCTGCCGATTTTCGACTGGCGCTCCATCTACGGTTCGGGTCCGCCGCGCGCCGAACCGTCCAGCAAGTAGGCGATGCAAGCGCTGACCGCCTCGAAGGAGTTGGCAAACGTCGGCGGCATCCCGTCCGCGTTTCGCTGGTAGTCCGCAAACCCGAGCGCCAGGTACTCGTTCAAGTAGTCAGTGGACGGGCCGTTGAGAGCGCGAGAGGCAGGGTCGAAATTGCTGACCAGGCACAGGCCCGTCGGTGCGGTTCTGATGGTCGCCATTCGAAGCTTCTTCGCGTGCTTCATGAGGCACATCGGCAGTTTCCAGACGTCGCCGCTGTAGAAGTGAGTCGTGCGAACCCGCTCGGATGTGACGCGGTCCAGGGGCAAACAGTCATGAAGCAGGATGATGGAGCGGCGGCCCGCGAAGGGCTCGAGGTGGACGAAGTCCATCAACGCCTGCTCGAAGAGATGCAGGCCGTCGATGAAGGCCAGGGAGAATGTCGGGGCCGCCAGGAGCTTGCGCAGATCCTGGCTCTCGAAGAAGCGGTCACTCGTCATCGGGAACACGCGAGTGTCCGGCGGGAAGTCTCCTGTGAGAGCGGGCAGCGGGTCGACGGCAATGCAACGAGTTTTCGCGAGAGCCGCTCGCAGGGACTCCCCCTGACGGACGCCGATTTCTACGTAGGTTTGAGGCTTGAGAATCTGGTGAATCCAGCGCAGGACGGTGTAGTAGTCAGGGCCGGGCAGACGGGCCGCCGCCAGCTCCAGGTGGACTTGAAGCAGCTCGTTGTCATAGGCGGGAGGAGCCGAAGCCACGCCTGCGACTATAGCTTGCGGGAGAATCGTCGGTGTGCGGCAGCTTTCTGAGCGAACGCTATGGGGCCGCGAAGTCGGTTCGGGAGCTGCGACGGTCGCTGACGTCTTCTGACCGCGATCGCCAATTGCCGGGCGTTACTCTGGATTGCAGCTCAGCTCTTGGAAAGCACCGCATTTCGGAGTTGACGCAAACGGTGCTTCACGAAGCGCAAAGGCACCGTGAGGCGCCAGGAGAGGCTCCGCTTCATCGGAATCAGCTCAGCCGCAAGGATGTCGCGCTCGAGAGTTGCTTGTTCGACAGCTGCTCGCTCGATGCTCAGTGCTTCCTGGAGGTGGGCAAGGGTGCTCGCAGATTCCTGTCGGAAGCGTGACAGTTCGGCGGTGTTCCTCTCAAGCAAAGCGGTCAACTCGTGGACCTGTCCCATCGCCGGGAGGACATCGGGGCCGATTCTTCCGAAGACAGAGAACTCACTGCCCGTGACTGCCTCCTGGAAGTCCGATTCGGCGGCCAGCCATCTCAGGACATCCTGCTTGGACGTCGCCAGACCAGCCGGGCTCACCACGGCCTGGATGATTTCGGTCAAGGAGTTCGGGACACCTACGGAAGCAACGCCTTCGCGAAAGCAGTGCAGGAGACTCCGCGTCACAACCCATCCGAGAGAGAGGTCACGTTCGCTCGACCACTCTCGATCGATCTGAATGAGCGTGGCGCCGTCCTCCATCAGATTGAATGGCGTGCAGTCGAGAAGACGCCCGTCGATGGTGAACGAAGCGAGCTCCCCCGGTGCGCCGGATTCCGCTCGCTTGGCCTGGTTCAGCAGAAAGTGGACCCAGGGTTGCAAGACGCTGACGAGTGTTTCAAAGGGCGCATTTCTGGCCTGCTCCATCAGGAAGCGGAGGAAGAGCGGTCGGCCCTGGACGTAGGTGGCGGACTCTTCGGAGAGCCGAAACTGCATTCCGGACTCGGTCACCGCCTCGCGGCTTGGGCGCGAGACGAGGAATTCCTTGCGGACGCGAGTCTCTTCCCCCTCGTGAAAGAACCTGGTGACGGTGGAGAATTGTGGCTGTCGCCCGGTTGCGTACGTCGTCGCAAGATCGCGAGAACGGTTCGCTGGAAGCGACTCCTGGCTGGCAACGACCAAGAAGGAGTTTGCGAAGTGGTCGAGCAGCGCATTGTCGGCGAGCGCTCGAGAAACGAGCGCCTCGTTGAAAACACGGAGTGGATTCCCGGTGTAGTCGCGAGCTCGAGACCGCAGCAGGAGGTCGACCGAATGGAAGGTCTTCGACTGTAGGGCTTCCTCGGAAAGGATGACCGACGGCAACTTGTAGTCTGGAAATGGATAGTAGAACCGGCTGAACGGGAAGCCGGCCAAGGACAGTTCGGAAACGAGTTCGGAGCGGCCGTACGTTCGCGGGGACCGGTTGCCGTAGAGGTTCTGAATCCCGAAGAACGGTACGCCGACGTGATCCTCCCCGCAGCCGTTGAAGTACTTGAGACCGAGTTTGTTCTCGATGGCGACGACGAGGCTTCCACCCGGCGCCAGAAAGCGTTTGAGGCTCGTGAGGTAATGCTGGGCAGGCGCGTCTGCAGACGAGAATACGGGCGCGTATTCGAGGACACCGATGAGCAACAGCCAGTCGAAGCTGTCGCGTGTGTCGAAGTGAAGCAGGTCATCACTGACGACCTTGACGTTTGCGAGCTCCCGGCATCTCTCGGACGCGATGGTCGCCCGGCTGAGGCTTCCTTCGACGGCCGTGACTTTCGCGCCGAGCTCACCGAGGTAACGGGTGATGGCACCGCAGCCCGCGCCGACCTCGAGCACGCTTTCGCCAGGCTTGATGTTCAACGGTCGGACCAGGCAGTGGCGCTGACGGCTGAGGTGGTACTCCGAGGGCCAGTCGGTGATTGCACGGCGGAGGTCCTGCGAAAAGACGCTTCGGTCGGCGACTCCACGCATGAGCTGCAACAAGCGTTGCTCGAATTCGGCGCCGTCCGAATACAGGAACGGCGCGGTAGAACCTCTTCGGTAGAGGTGTCGCTCAGCGTCCCAGATGTATTCGTGGGGCTCGTTCATCAAGGAGTCCGTGCCCGCGATTCGCGAGGCTTCACCCTGTCCAGGCCTCTCCCACCGCAAACGTTCGGGCTGCCGACAACACTGGAGGAAGCGGCGTCATTCGCTCGGAACTGCCTGGTTGGGACCGTGCTCTTCAGCTGGGCCCGGGCGGGGGTCTCGACTCGAATCAAAGCTCGCGACGACGGCAAAGGCCGCCGCGCCGAGGACCATGAACCAGTAGTTGCAGAAGGATTGCTTGTTGAAGGCGAAGAAGACGCCGAGGACAACCGTCACGGCGACTGCGAAGCCCTGTGACGTCCGTGGTGCTTGCCAGAGCACGAGAGCCGTTGCCAGCGCGGTGAGGACCAGCAGCGTCGGGACGATGGGCGGTGGCGTGTAGCCCAGGGCCAGCACGGCGGAGGGAAAGGAGAGTGCATCCGCTCGGAAGGGCTGCACGGTTTGTAGCCAGACCACCGAACGCCAGAAGTTGCGCACGTCCCAGAGGGCGAGCGGGAGGGTCAGGGCGAGTGTCGCCAGGAGCGCTGGAACGACGAGGCGCGCCCACGACTTCCAGCCAAAGGGCCGTGGAAGGAGGAGAACCGTCAGCGGCAACAGCACCACCGTGTACTGTTTCCACGCGAAGAGCGCCCCGAGTGCCAGCCAGAGTAGACGGGGTGCCCGTGCGGCGGCGACAAGGACCAGGCCGAGCAGGGCGACGCCGAAGGGCTCCGTCCAGCCCTGCTCCAATACAAAGAGACCGCGCGGCGTGAAGAGCAGCGTCGCGGCTGCGAGCGCTCCGAGTCGGTCCGGTCGGAGACTGAGGAGGCAAGCTGCCGCCAGGACCAGAGCGATGAGCTGGGCGGACCGGTGGTCACCGGTGGTGACGAAGCCCAAGGCCGCGAATGCGAGGGACAGCGGCGGGTACGGAAAACCGAAGAAGAGCGTTCGTCCATCAGTGATTTCGGGTCCGTAGAACTGCGTGTGCCCGTAAATGTTGGGAAACGTCAGGGAGTATGGGTTCCGACCGTGCAAGAGCGCGTCACTCGCTTGCTGCTGGAAGATGAAAACGTCGATTGCAGGTCGCGGCGATGCTCGGAGAACCCAGAGGCCGGCGGCAACGAAGCACACCGCCAGCAGTGCGGTCCCGACGCGCGCCCATCCCGGGCCGGCAAAGGCCAGGCTCCCGGCCAGTACCGCGGCGGCGCCGGCAGACGCGAGGAACGCCAGCCAACCGCTCGTGGGTCGCAGGTACATGCCGGGGGGATGCGTGAGGAGCTGAGTGAATTGCAGAACGAGTCCAGCGAGGAGAACGGCCACCGGCGTTTTCGGGCCGAGCTGCTCCAGTGCGGCCAGGGGTGGGACCAGAAGGCCCAGGAGCCCGAGGGCACTCACCAGCAGCAGCCAGTAGGTGGCGGCAGGCGAGTAGTGGCCATCGCTCTCCTCGAGGAGTTGGCCAAGTGCCACCAGGACCAGCGCGAAGAGCGTGGCCCGGGTCCAGCCCCGGCCAGGCTTACGCGGAGCTGGGTTCCCGTTCATCACTTTGCGGAGGCCACACGGCCAGTGCCCTGCGGAGTCGACTGTCCGGCGGTTGTGTTCTGAAGCGGAGGGCCGCGGTCGCTGACGGTATCGGCCAGCACGAACGCAATGTCAGGAGTTGTCTCCGCCTCGATGAAAATCTGGTAGGCGAAGAGTGACTTGCTCAGCCAGATGAATGCCTGGTTGAGGGTGACCGCTGCCCGGCCGATGAAATTGTCCCCCAGCGCCTTCGGGAAAGGCGCCGGGACACCGCGGATGCGCCGGATGCGAAGCCCTGCGTCACGGACCAGTTGCTCGAAGCTCCTGAACGTGAAGAGACGCGTGTGGGTCCGGTCCAGGATGCCGGCCTTGCCGTAATTGAACTGCCCAAAGAGCAACATCAGCCGCTGGACAATGAAAGCGATGTTGGGAGTGGTGAGGACGACCCTCCGGGTCCGGTAGTCGAAGTGACGCCTGAGCGCACGAAAGAAGCGCTCCGGGTCGTGCAGGTGCTCGACGACGTCAAGGAGGAGGATGACGTCAGCCTCCGTGACATCGATGTCGAGCGGGTCAGCGTTGAGGTCGCGAACCAGAACTCTGCTGCTGGAAGGAGCACCGCGTGGGAGAGCCTGGTCCACCAGGGTCAGCGTGCAACCCTTGTCGATGAGTCTCTGGGCAAGTGCCCCAGGACCGGCGCCGAGGTCGAGGACCCGGGAGTTCTCGGGTACTGCTTCCAGAGCGAAGGTGTGGCTCGACGCATAGTCGAGCTTGGCTGAGTAATGGGAGTTGTCGTCCGGAGGAGCGACGTCGAATCGACGCGCGTAGAGGATGCCAGCCCGGTGCGCGACATTCCCGAGCGTCGCCGCGACGACGTTCCAGGCATAGGCCAGGCCGTTCACGCGAGAGATTTCATCACCGTAGTAGGTGGGGATGGGTAGCTCTCGGATGCGAGCACCAGCATTCACCAGCTGAAGGATGATCTCCGTATCAAAATGGAAGTCGCTCGAGTTCAGCTGGAAGGGAAGGGTCCTGAGAGTCGACACGCGGTAAAGGCGGTAACCCGAGTGGAACTCGGAGAGGCGGGTGCCGAGCAGAAGATTCTGGATGGTGGTGAGGATGCGGTTACCGACGAACTTGTAGAGTGGCATCCCGCCTTTGAGAGCGCCTCGGGGCGGCATCATCCGGCTCCCGAACACGGCGTCTGCAGTGCCGTCGCGAAGCGGCTGGAGAAGGCGCGGAAGCTCCTCGGGCGCATACTGGCCATCGCCGTGAACCATGGCCACGACATCGAATCCGTTCGCGACGGCGTAGGCGTACCCCACCTTCTGGTTACCGCCGTAGCCCTGGTTGTACCGGTTGCGCAGAACGACGAGGGGAAGCTCGGGGTGGGCCTCCTGGTACGTTCGTCCGATTTGGTAGGTCCGATCCGAGGACGCATCGTCCACGACCAGGATCTCGGCTTCCCACTCCTCGAAGACGGCGCGCGGGATGCGTTCGAGGACGGCGCGAAGTGTCGCCTCCGCTTGGTAGGCGATGACGAAGATGAGGAGGCGGTTAGCCTTGGTCGGGGATTCGTCTGTCGCGCGGGACATCATTCAGTTCGATGGTGAGCTTGTCACCAGGCGGAGGGTTGGGCACCGAGGCTGGATTGGAATCCATCTCAACGAGGTGGGTCAGCTTTCCAGGCCGCGTGTCTTACACCGTGTTTGCTCCGACGTCGCGCTCCTCTTGCGGAGGAGAGAGCAGTTGCCTCTACGCGACCCTGGGCTGGCTGGCGAGGCCAGTCTCTTCATCATGAACAACCGGCTTGCGCTTGAGCGGTCTCAAGCGGCGTTCGATGAGGACGGTCATCACGTAGGAGACGGCAAGCGCCCCGGCAAAGCTGGCAGCGAAGAAAGCAAAAGGCCTGCCGGAGCCCCAAACCAGCATGAAGTACGCGCCGACGATCGTGTGGACGAGGTACATCGGGTACGAGAGGTCACCCAGCAACGTATCCAGCGGTGTCGACTTGTATGCCGTCAGCGAGAGCGTCACCCAGGCTGACAGGATGATGGAGACGTACAGGCCATAGCTCCAAGGCCAGCTGTCCAGCCACAGCCATGACCCTCCATGAATCAGCCAAACGACGACGCTCGCCGTGGGCATGACCAAGCCCAGGAAATTCTCCCGGTAGTGACAGAGCAAGCTACCGGTCGCGAAAGCGATGAGACTCGGCAGGAATTCGGAATACCGGACCGCGAAGGTGGACGACGAGATGCCAAAGCGAGCGATGGCAACGAGAGATACGAGGGCACCAAGCCATGCCACGAGGCGCCACCGCGCGAACAACGGGATCAGGAAATAGACGCCAATCTCGATTGACAGGGCCTGGGACACTGCGACCGGCAGCCCGTCCCGCCCAAAGATGGGCAGCAAGGTGAGTGGGTTGAGCCAGCGCCGACCGACTGGGACTTGAAACTCAGAGTTCAACTGCGTCACGTCGATGCCGCGACTGCCGAGGAACCTGATCGTGAGCACGCCAAGAACCAGCGCCACGTAATACGAAGGATAGATGCGCAGGACGCGATTGAAGGCGAAGTCGCGGATGCCCCGGGCAGTATTCCCGTACTTATGGAGCATGACGAAGGTCATCAAGTAGCCGCTGAGGACGAAGAACCCGAAGACGGCGAACGCGGCATAGCCGGGCAGCATGTCGGCCCAGAGGTGCGAAGCCGCGGTGAGTCCAGCCAGGAGGAAACGCCATGCGCCAACCCCAAGGGCTCTCGTCCGAAAGATCACTCTGCTTGGAGCGCTATCCATGCTTGGACATCGCTAGCCCGGGGCCGAGCTCGAAGCGTTGAAATGTGAGATGGGATGCTCCGCGCCTGTCCCGGCCGTGCTCATCGGCCTTCCGCCTGGGGGCTCTTCGAAGCCGCATCGACAGCCCCCCGAGCACCGTGTGGGCCTGCGGCCTGAAACAAAGCGTAGATGTTGTTTCCATCGACGTCGAGGGCTTGCAGGTCCAGCCTCGCCGTCGGCGCGAGGGAGGCGGCCAATGCCGCCGTCTCAGCGACATCCCAGGACGGGGTCGAGCCGAGCGGTTGTGTCCGGAACACCGCGACCTTCACAGTCTTCGAACGAGCCAGACAGTCGCTCAGTTGGGCGTAAGTCGAAGGACGCGAGAAGTCCAAAACCCATTCGCGGGCGCGACAGACGGCGAAGTGGTTGTCGCCATGCCGCACTTCCCACACCTGCCACATGGGCGGTCCGACCTGCTCCCATCGAAGATGCCACTGCCAGTCGTAGTAGTGGCCGAAGAAGACGATGAGGTTGAATTGGTCGACCAGCACCGTCGGCTCATCAGGAAAATCGCCGCGGAAGCGGTCAATTTGGGCTCGCGGTTGGGGGAAGACCGGGAAGGTCGCCAAGCCAAACCCGGTGCTGGCCACCACGACGGCCGTGGTGGTGCCCACCCACAGCCTTCTTGACGACCACCGCCCCGGCGCGGCGCGGCGAGCAACCTCGACGCCAGCAAAGAGCGCGAGGATGGCGAATGGAAAAAGGAAAATCTCGTGCCGAAGGTTCCCGCCGAATGGGTACCGGCCCGCAAGCCCGGCGGCGAGGTTGGAGAGGAGCAGCAGCACAAACATCACCAGCGGGACCGCGTCGACGCGGCCCCGGGGCAGCCGCCGCACGGTTGCGACGACAAGTCCAAGGCATAGGAAAGCCCAGACTGCTGTCACGACAACCGTGGTTTGCCCAAAGGTGGGCACGAACAAGAGCAGCAGGTTCCGGCAATTCCGCAGGATGAAGGTCCACCGCGACTCGGCCCCAGGCTGGTACATGAAGCCGACGACGTGGCCGAGTCCGTTTTTGTAGTGACGCGCATGCACAAGAAACACCGAAACCGCGACCAGAATCGGGGCTCCAAACATTGCCGCGACCACGCGTGAGTGTCGCGCGAGTTCGAGACGGAATTTGATTCGCCAGCGGGCACTGCTCACGACGAGGACGGCAGGCGTCGCCAGCATCGCGAGCAGGACGAAGAAGGCGGAGTAGTGCGTCAGCACCGCGATGGACATGCCGAAGCCGAAGAGCAGCCGGCTGCGAATGGGCGTGGTGCGCGGCATGCTCCGCAGCCACTCCAGCCAACCGGCCGTGGCCGCCATCGCTGCGGCGAGGAATACCCCATAGGACCGGACCTCGAGCCCGGTGTCGATTGCGCTAGCGGAGAGGCCAAAGGCCGCTGCGGCGATGATGGCGAGCGCCGCTCGCGTGATGGTCGCAGTCGACCAAGCGACGAACACGGTGGCGATGGCGATGCCGGCGATGGACAGTGCTCGGTATGCGAGAAAGGACTGCCCGAGGCTAAAGATGGCGGCCTTCAACAGCAGGTAGAAGAGAGGCGGGTGAGCGTTCTCGAGGATTTCGCGCCACATCGCCTTCCAGGTTTCCTGTCGGGCGATGAAGACGTGCCAGAAGGAGTCGAACCCGACGAACTGGTGCACACCGAACCAACAGAGAACTGCCGAAGAGATGGCGGCGACGATTACGCCGCCAAGGACAGCCTGGACGAGAACTGCCGGCCTCTTGGTCTTCCGCGTGGGACGTTCACGCCTGGAGGACTCTTCGCCATCCGGTTCCTGGCTCGAAGTCACGGCGTTCATGCCCGGAGGGAATGCTCGCTACCCTCTTGCCCCAGACGGGGCCAAGGGCTCGAAGTTGGTCCCAGGGGTCGTCGTCGCCACATTGGCCGGGCTCGTGTCCGACCGGGCAGCCAATTCGAGAGAAGGCCAGGCACCAGAATCGTGACAACCAAAATCTTCAAGACGGGCGCGCAGGGGTCTTCCAACTCAGTTCCTTCTTGTCGGCGCCCAGGCGGAGGTTCTTGAGACGCTCGTATCCAACCAAGTAGGTAAGGATGGCGGGATAGGTCATGGCCTTGCCGATTCCCGCGACGAGCGGCGCGACTCCCCCCGGTGCCACTGTCACTGAGCTCTCCAGTCGCCAGCGGAGATGCTTTGCCAATTCCTTTCCCCTCTGGATGGTGAGCGGAAACCAGCCCAGGTGCTCATTGATGGCCAGGACCCCGTCGGCAGCCAAGAGGTAAGGAAGAAGCTTCAATTTCCAGAAGCCCGATTCATTCGAAAAAAGGACGAAGACGACGTCGAAGTTGCTCTCGCGCAAGGTGCGAATCATCTGAAGCTTCGGACCTTCATTGTCCAGATACTGAACATCTGCCCGAACCGGCAGCCGCTCTCCCACCCCTCGTTGCCGGAGCACGGTCAATTCGAGCTTGGGGAGGCGGGCCCTCACGACGTCGATCGCCTTCGCCAGGAGATCGGGAGATCCAGTCTGGACGAGCAGGCCCCTTCTGGCCTGTCGAAGGTTGACCCGGGAGGTCAGGAAACGGACGCTTCGCATCATGGCGCGCGCTCCTCGAGGAGCAGCTTCTTTCGGCGCAGTGCGCTGCGAAATTCTTCCTCGATGGCCTCGGCTATCCGTGGCGAGTCATACCGAGCAACGAAGGCGCGAGCGCGTTCTGCCAGTCCGGCAGCAGTTTTCGGTTCGCGGAGCACGCGCAGCGTCTTGGCGGCGAAGTCTTCCGGGCTACTCGCGAGAAACAGCTCACCCTCATCCGAGACGTCCAACCCTTCGGCAGCGAAGCGCGTCGCGACCACCGGGACGCGCGCGGCGAACGCCTCCAGGAGCTTGACCCGAACTCCAGCGCCGAAGCGAATTGGAGAGACGAACGCCGATGCTGACGCGTAGAGCGGAAGGAGATCCTCGACGAAACCTCTTACCTGCACCCGTGGATCCCTCGCGAGCTCGAGAACTTCACTGGGCGCCCCCGCCCCAGCGATGACCAGCTCTGCCGTCGGAAGCTCGCGATGAATTCTCGGTAGAATCTCCCGTGCAAAGTACAGCACAGCGTCCACGTTCGGCGGATGTCGGAAGAAGCCCACGAAGAGAATTCTGTCCTTCTGTGGTGCGCGGATAAGCCCATCAAACCGTTGGACGTCAAGCCCACCAAATGACGCCTTGGAAATGGGCAGGTCGCCGGCGAACTTCGAGAGCAGTTCTCCCTCATCCTGGTTGACCATGAAGATGAGATCGAATTGGCGGAGTGCGGTGAGCTCGTAGCGAAACGTCTTCAAGTACTGGAGATAGCCGCTCGCCCGGTCCCGAAGACTCGCCGCGCTCAAGGCTCGCCGGTATGCGGAGACGAAGGAGAGGTCGTGTTCAGAGATCGAATTGATGTGACGTAAAGAGCCACTCCGGTACGCAGCCATCTGCGTGTACTCGAGGTGCAGCACGTCGGGGTCAAGACGCGCGACGACCTCGTCGAGCACGCGATGCAATGTGGGCTGGTCGAACTCCTCGACTATTCGCGGCGTCAGACCGAGGGGGTCAGAACGCCCAGGGGTACCGGGCCGAATTTGAAGGTGGACCTCTGAGCAGTACTCGGTGAGGCCCTGACTGGCGACGAGCTCTTCCTCGCTGTCGACGAAGCCAACGACAGAGATGTCGTGACCTCGCTTAGCCAGGCCTCGAACCAGACTCGAAGTGAAGACCGCGCCGCCGTGGCGCGGCGGATGGAACTGGTAGGGAGTCACCACCACCATTCGCAAGGCGCTGGACGGACCAAGCGCCTTTGGTGGGCGCGCCGCGGTGCCCGGAGTGACTGGAGTCGTGAAGTCCAGGATTTCTGCATCCGAGGGGCCGGGCTTTCGTGCCCGCAGCCGCCGCAGGAAAGCGCGGGGCGATCTCCGAAGCGCCTTTGCGAAGGAACGGGCGCCGGACCAGCCATTCTCGCGTACCTGCTCGTAGACCATCTCGGGAAGGTTCCGGAGATGCTGGGCGAACATTCTTCGGTCCCGGATGTTTGCCCAGTGCAGAAGAAACATGTTCCTTCGGAAGGTCTCGTTGACGAATGCCTCGCCGAAGACTCGTTTGCTCGTCGCGCGGTGCTCGTGGTGCACCCGGCTCTCGGGCGCGAAGAGGACTCTCCAGCCATTTTGCCAGGCTCGAAGGGAGAGGTCGGCGTCCTCGCAGTAGAAGGGGTCGAACAGGACGTCCAGACCGCCGAGCTCGAGATACTTACGCCGGTCGATGGCACAGGACCCTCCGCCCGCCCAGAGGATGGGGACGGGCGCATCTCCGAGCGGCGGAACCGGTAGGTGTGCGAGCTGTAGCCTTCCTTCGAGAAAGCGGCCGGCGGTCAACCCCGTCTCCTCGCGCCGCCGGCCCTGGTCGGCGAAGAAGACCTGGCTCGACACAGCAAAGACGTCGTCATCGTGCTTGAACGGCTCGAGCAGCGGCTCCAGAAAGTCGGGCTCGACGCGCATGTCGTTGTTGAGGAGGACAATGAGATCGTGGGACGCAACGCGTACCCCGGCGTTGTTGCCTGCGGAGAAGAAGTAGTTCCGGTCGAGAGGCAACACGCGAACGCCTGGGAACTCATCGTCCAAGACATCCAGACTCTTGTCCGTCGAGCCGTTGTCGACGACGAGGATCTCGTGCGGCCGGCCAGTGCGAGCCACTGCAGAAAGGACCGATGGAAGGTTACGTCGAAGGAGATGTTCGCCCTCGAAATTCAGAATGATGATTGTGGCCAGACCTGTGCCAGGGACATCGGATGGCATCTCACGCGGCGCCGGCAGGAGTGAGGCGCCGAATTCCGTCAGGATGGCCGCGGCGCCAAGTGCAGGAGCGACGACAGCGGCTGCTCCGGCCGAGGCCAGAGCGAGAGCTCTGCGGGCCTGCTCCGAGACGATGGCTCGCGCGGAAAGGCGCATGCTGGGGGACGCCTGCGCTTCTCGGGCTGCATCCTCCATTGCGCGGAGGCGTTCGGAGACTTCTTTGATCAGCTCCTCGAGGTTGCGGAGCCGTTCCTCGTGCGATGCGCGCAGGGCATCGAGTCGTTGCACGAGTTCCTGGAAGTTGGAGGCGCGGGCGCTCGGGTCCCTGTTCCGGGCTGCGGCGAAGTCAGTCGTCTCCTCGTCCAGAGCACCCTGGAGCGCCTGTAGCACCGCCTGGCTTTGGTCGAGTTCCCCCTTGCCCCACTGCTGCGTCTCCGAGAGTGCCTTCCAGGTATCGCGGAGGCCATCGAATGCTTCCACGCGTTCCCGAAGCTCGTTCTCGAGCCTGAGGACGGTGTCGGAAGTTGAGGCGCGGCCAGCTGAACTCGAAGCCGTTTCCCTCTTGGCCGGTGGCTTCGCGGTCACGTTCGATGCCCCCCACCGTCTTCCCTTGGCACTGCCGTTGCTTGGTCTAACTGCACTGCCCATGTCAAGGCCGCCAGGACTCGACGGACCCGCGCGGCAGAGAATCTCGGAGAAACGATGCCGCCTCTCTCAGCGACCCGATCCAGGAAAGTGCCGGCACTCCGGATGAAGTCGAAGAAAGGCCGGAACCCTCATCCGACACAGGTGGCACGAGGCCGATGGGAGTGAACCATCAACCGGACGCCAGCGAGGCGATGGTATAGAGCCAGAGCGACTTCGGGAGATTCATGCGAATTGCCGTTGGCGTCGTTGCCTACCAGAATTCGCCGGAGCAGCTTCTTCGAGCGAAGCGCTCCATCGACCGAGCGTGGCCGTCTCCCGAAGCGAGCGACGTTTTCTGGAGAAGCCATTCGCCTACCGAGGCAAGGTGGCCGGACGACTTCGGGCCCTCCGTCTCTTGGGACCCGAGGAACCGGGGTTTCGGGGCAGGCCACAATGCGCTCATGGCCGCAGCGTTCGCACGGGGTGTCGACGCGTACGTCTGCGTGAACCCAGACGCTACCCTTCATCGAGACTGTCTCCGCGAGCTCTGCCTCGTTGGGGCGCGGAACGGAGTCGGCCTGGTCGAGGCTCGGCTTTTCCCGGAAGAGCATCCGAAGCCTTACGACAGGACGACTGGCGAAACGCAGTGGTGCGCTGGGACGGTCCTGCTCATCACCCGGGCACTCTTCGAGAAAGTGGGTGGCTTTGACGAACGCTTCTTCCTGTACTGCGAAGACGTCGACCTTTCTTGGCGAGCCCGCGCCGCGGGCTTCTCGCTACACGTCGCGCACCGAGCGCTGGCCTTCCACCACGCTGAGGAACGAGCTCGTCGGCGGTGGCGGGAGCAAGCGGTGCACCGAAGCGCTGTCCTGCTCGGCGAGAAGTACCAGTCGGCAGCCTTCGTACGTGTGCACCGCCGGGCATATCTCGACGAGGGAGGGGAACCGGCGGAACTTCCATTCGCCAGAGCCGAGCCGCTTCCGGAAGGTATTGCGGACTTCAAGGACGGGCTCTATTTCGCGAGGCCGCGTTGGTGACGTTCGCTCGGTGGCTCTCGGCGCAGTTGCCATTCTCCAGGACGCTCGTGCTGCTCCGCGCGGATGCCTGGACGCTCGAATCCTCGGCAGCTTTGGCGGTGAAGCATCCGCCCGAAGGCGAGCTGCTCGAGTGGGCGCTGACAGCCAGCCGAGAAGCCAGTGCCGAGGCGGTCGTTCTCGATGCAGCCTTCGCCATGGAGGTTTCTCAACGTGGCGCGCTGGGGGGGATTTTTCAGCGCGTCGGACTTCCGCTCTATGTGCTTTACAGAAACGCGACCGCCGCTTCTCTCTTGCTGAGGGCTTGGTCGGCGGAGCCCCTCATTGGCGTTGCGCCGGTACATCCGGGTGCGGTGGCGAGCGCTCTCGCCGCAGCTGGCTTGGGACCGCACCATCGCTCTTCGGGCTGGGGTCCTGACGGCCCTCCGCCTGGGCTGTCGAGGGACTTGACGACACTTCTGTCGCAGGTTCGGCCCTCTGCCCTCGAGGAGTACGTCCTGGTGCGAGTCGGCCCGATGCCGAGTGCCGGAGACGCCTCACCTCCAGAAGGCGTCAGTGTCCTGGTCTGGGCGCGAACCCCGGTCGCCGAGGAGCTCGACCAAGTCCTCTTTTCTCTCTTGCACCAGGATCTGCCACCTCGCGAGGTCCTGCTCTGTCTCGGCCCCAGCAAGGCGCAGCTGCCGGAGAACGACTGGCAAAGGGATGCGAGTGCGGTGGGAGTCAGCCTGGTCAGCGTCGTCGTCCCTGAAGCGGCCAGCGACGCAGCGCTGCTCAATGCTGGTCTGGACCGGGTCCGGGGTCGCTACGTCGCGTTCCTTGCAAGCAACGCAGTGGCTTTCCCGGCACACCTCTCGCGGCTTCACGCCTCGCTGCTCTCGAGCGAGGAAGGGTGTGCCCTGGCAAACGCCAAGCGAGCCTTGGTGAGCGGAGGCGCCGCGTCCTATGTCGAGGCCAAGGTTCCGCACCAGGGCTGGAGCGCGCGTGGCTGGCCGAGGTTCGACCAGGTGCTGCCGAGTCGGTTGATGGTGGACCGGGTCCGCCTGGCTCCATTCGACTTGCGCCTTCGCGGCGGAGGCGGAGCCTGGCAGGACAGCCTCTTTCCGGCGCTCTTCGGAGCATCGGAACCGATGGAAGTCGACGGACCGCCCAGCGTTGAGCTCCGGTTCGACGCGATTTCAGAGCCGGAGCTTGCTGCAGAGACGGCGGCTGGTTTGCCCGTCCGACTGCTCCGCCGGCCTTTGAGACAACAGCCCTGGCGACCCTCGACGCTTCTACGCCACCGCGCCGCGGATGCCGTGAACTCGGCGCTGAAGGCGATGTTTCCCGGCCTTCACCGCCGACTCCGCCGACTCGTCGCTCGACGGCTCGAAGAACCTTGAAGCCAATCTGGCTCTTCCCCGCCTGACCGTTGTATGGGTCAGGAGCCATGGGCCCGCGCTCGGTGATCGCAGCTTCCTAGACATGAACGTTCTCGTCACAGGCGGGTGCGGCTTCATCGGATCGAATCTGGTCCACTACCTGCGCGCTCAGCGTCCGGCCCAAACGGTCGTCACCCTGGACAAGCTGACGTACGCAGGAAACCTCGAGAATCTGGCGGCGCTCGAGCGTGACAAGCGGCACATCTTCGTTCGTGGCGACGTTTGCGACCGTGTCCTTGTCGACCGAGTCATCGCGGAGAATCGCATCGAAGCTGTCCTCCATCTCGCCGCCGAGAGCCACGTCGACCGGTCCATCCTCGGTCCGGGCGTCTTCGTCCAGACCAACGTGCTGGGAACCCAGGTGCTTCTCGACGCATGCAGGGCTGCGAAGGTCCAGCGGTTCGTCATGGTCTCGACCGACGAGGTGTACGGCTCCCTTGGCCCCACGGGTGCCTTCATCGAGGCCTCACCGATTCAGCCGTCGAGCCCGTACGCAGCCTCCAAGGCCAGTGCTGACCTCATCACGCTGGCCTATGGGCACACGTTCGGGCTGGACGTCGTGGTGACCCGATGCTCCAACAACTTCGGCCGCTACCAGTTCCCGGAAAAGCTCATCCCGCTGATGATCGTGAATGCGCTCCATGACAAGCCGCTGCCGGTGTACGGCGACGGAGGAAACGTGCGCGACTGGCTGCACGTCGAGGACCATTGTGAAGCATTGCTCACGGTCCTTGAACGCGGACGCGCGGGCGAGGTCTACAACATCGGGGGCGGTGCGGAGCGGAAGAACATCGACCTCGTCCGTGGGCTTCTCGGGCTCCTGGGCAAGAGCGAGGAGTTGATTCGCTTCGTCGCGGACCGGCCAGGGCACGACCGCCGCTATGCGATTGACCCGAGCAAGATTCGCGCAGAGCTTGGATGGAAGCCGGCTCACACTTTCGAGCAAGGGCTCGCGGAAACGGTCCGGTGGTACGTCGACCATCCGGCGTGGTGGGAGCACATCCACAGCGGGGCTTACCAGCAGTACTACGACACCCAGTATCGCGTCCGACTCGACGCGCCCGCAGGGTGACGCGTATGAAGGTTCTGGTCACCGGTGCCAATGGTCTCGTCGGAAGCCGACTCGCTTTGCATCTCGCTGCGAGGGGCCACACCGTCACGGCGCTCGGCCGCGGCACGAGGCGTCTCCCAGGAGGCTTCGAGTACCTGTCGATTGACCTTGGCGACGTGCAAGCGCTGAGCTCGGCAGTCGAGGCTTCGCGGCCGGAGGTCATCGTCAATCCCGCGTCGATGACCGACGTCGATGGCTGCGAGACCGCCGCCGCCGAGGCCTTTCGCGTCAACGGGGTGGCGCCTGGAACGCTGGCCCTGGCGGCCACCGCCGTCGGGGCGCATCTGGTGCACGTCTCCACCGACTACGTCTTCGACGGTGCGAGCGGACCCTACGCCGAGGACGCGATTCCCAACCCACGCGGCGTCTACGCACTGACGAAACACATCGGGGAACAGGCGGTGCGTGCGCTTGCCTCCTCGTGGGCAATCGCCCGCACCGCGGTGGTCTTCGGCTGGCCGCCGGCGGGACGACCAAACTTTGGCAGCTGGCTCCTCGGCGCCCTCCGCAAGGGCGAATCGGTCCGCCTGTTCGAGGACCAGTTTGTCTCTCCGAGCCTCGCCGACAGCGTTGCCGAGCAGCTGACCGAGCTTGCTGAGCGACGTCTCGGGGGCCTCTGGAATGTCTGCGGAGCCGAGGTGGTGAGTCGTGTGCAGTTTGGACAAGCGCTGTGCACCGAGTTTGGACTCGACGCGTCCAGGCTCATCCCATCACGGCTCGCGGATGCGAAGCTCAAGAGCCCGCGCCCTCAGCGAAGCGGCTTGAGGACCGACAAGGCCGCCGCCCAGCTCACAGCTCGGCCGATTGGACTTGGCGCTTCGCTCGCCCGGTTTCATCAATCCGTTCAAGCGAGCGAGGGGAGAGGCGCATGAAGGGGATCATCCTCGCCGGTGGTTCCGGTACGCGGCTCTACCCACTGACGCGCGTGGTGAGCAAGCAGCTGCTGCCGGTGTACGACAAGCCGATGATTTACTACCCGCTCAGCACGCTGATGCTGGCGGGTATCCGAGACATTCTCATCATCTCCACGCCGCAGGACCTCCCGCGGTTCGAGGAGCTGCTCGGTGCCGGGGAGCAATGGGGCCTCAAGCTCTCGTACGCCCCGCAGCCACGGCCCGACGGACTGGCGCAGGCCTTTCTCATCGGCCGCGACTTCGTCGGAAAGGACCGAGTGGCCCTCATCCTCGGCGACAACATTTTCTATGGGCACGGCCTGAGCGAGCAGCTCCAGCGAGCAACCGCAAAGACGCGCGGCGCCACCATCTTCGGGTACTACGTGAGTGACCCCGAGCGGTACGGCGTCGTGGAGCTTGGTCCAGCTGGGGAGGCCATCTCTCTGGAGGAGAAGCCCTCCCAGCCGAAGAGCAGCTACGCCGTGACCGGACTCTACTTCTACGACAACGAAGTCCTGGACATCGCGGCCTCCCTCAAACCCTCGGCCCGCGGGGAGCTGGAAATCACCGACCTCAACCGGGTCTATCTCGAGCGCCGACAGCTCACGGTCGAGCTCCTGGGCCGAGGGTATGCGTGGCTCGACACCGGGACGCACGATGCGCTCCAGAGCGCGTCGAGCTTCATCGAGATTGTCGAACGCCGGCAGGGGCTCAAGGTCTCCTGTGTCGAAGAGATCGCATTTCGCATGGGCTACATCGACGCCGCCCGGCTGGCCAAGCTGGCCGAGCCGATGCGGAAGAATGCCTATGGTCAGTACTTGCTGGAGCTCATCAGGACCGGGGGTGCTCGCCGGTGAAGGTGACGCCCACCGAGCTCGCCGAGGTCCTGCTCGTCGAGACCACCGCCTTCGGCGACGCCAGGGGCTTCTTCCTGGAGACGTTTCAGGCTGAGCGATACGCTGCGGCGGGCATCCCGGGCCCGTTTGTCCAGGACAACCTCTCTCGGTCTGTCGAAGGGACGCTTCGTGGCTTGCACTTCCAGGAGCCACGCGGGCAAGGAAAGCTGGTGCATGTGCTTCGCGGCTCCGTCTGGGACGTCGCGGTGGACGTCCGTCGGGGCTCACCCTCCTTCGGGAAGTGGGTGGGCGCGGAGCTCACGGAGGAAAATCGTCGGCAATTGTGGGTCCCACCGGGATTTGCACACGGCTTCTGTGTGCTCTCCGAGTCCGCCGACTTCTTCTACAAGTGCACGGACTTCTATGCCCCCGAGTGCGAGCGCTCGGTGCGGTGGGACGATCCCGCGCTGGGGATTCGATGGCCCATCCAGCAACCGCGGCTGTCTGCGAAGGATGCGGCCGCGCCCCTGCTTGCCGATGCACTGAGGTTGCCGAACTATTGACTCTGCTTGGAGCCCATGGCC
>Ga0302326_10002551_pt1 | contig 44083 bp, 36 predicted proteins | sample Palsa_T0_3_FD_202264 | JGI IMG/M metagenome (GOLD analysis project Ga0302326, IMG submission 202264) | Peat permafrost microbial communities from Stordalen Mire near Abisko, Sweden - Palsa_T0_3 | ecosystem: Environmental > Terrestrial > Soil > Palsa > Peat permafrost | place: Sweden: Abisko...
TTCTCGGCGTGGGCCGGCGGCTTCGCCCTGAGCCTGATGATGATTCCCATCGGCCTTCGGGCCACCGAACAGTTTCTGCGAGGCGTGCCCAATTCGCTCCGCGAAGGTTCGCTGGCGCTCGGTGCGAGCAAGACCCGCACCATCTTCTCGGTGGTGGTGCCCGCGGCCAGGCAGGGCATCATGACGGGCATGATCCTCGGCGTGGCTCGTGTCGCGGGAGAGACCGCGCCTTTGTTGTTTACCAGTCTCAATAATCAATTCTGGGCCACTTCGCTGAACGAGCCCACAGCGTCGCTTCCGGCGACGATTTACAAATACGCCATCTCGCCGTACGACGACTGGCATCGTCAAGCTTGGGCCGCGGGCCTGATCCTGCTGGTCCTGGTATTGATCGCCAACATCGCATCCCGCTGGGTGCTCTCTCGCGGAGCAGCCGCGCAAAGGGGATAGTAAGGTTAATATGGGAGCCGTGCCGGAGTCAGTCAAAATGAACGAAACTTCTCCGCCTGCGGAGCAAACTCCGAGTGTGTCGGAAGCCGCTTCGGAATCGAAACTGAGAACCGCCAACCTCAACTTTTTCTATGGCGGTTTTCAAGCGTTGCATGACATCACGCTCCAGATTCCGGACAAGAAAATCACCGCGCTGATCGGCCCCTCCGGCTGCGGGAAATCCACTTTTTTACGGACCCTCAACCGCATCAGCGAGACCATCAAGAGCGCACGCCACGAGGGCCAGGTGTTACTGGACGGCCAGGACGTTGACGACATAGACGTCACCAATCTACGCCGGCGCGTGGGTATGGTTTTTCAAAGGCCCAACCCTTTCCCCAAGTCGATCTTCGACAACATCGCCTACGGGGTGAAGGTGAACGGATTGCGAGGCTCGCGGCCGCTCGCCGAAATCGTGGAACAAAGCCTCAAGCGGGCGGCGTTGTGGGACGAAGTGAAAGACAAGCTCCACCAATCCGCCTATAGTTTATCGGGAGGACAGCAGCAGCGGCTGTGCATCGCGCGCGCGCTCGCCGTGGATCCCGAAGTGCTGCTGCTCGACGAGCCGTGTTCGGCGCTCGATCCGATCGCCACCGCCAAGATCGAAGATTTGCTGTTTACCCTGAAGGATCAGTGTACGCAGGTGATTGTGACGCACAACATGCAGCAGGCCGCGCGCGTGGCCGAGTTCACCGGATTCTTTTTGCTCGGGCGGCTGATCGAGTTCGACAAGACCGATATCATTTTCAAGCGACCGTCGCGAAAGGAGACCGAAGATTACATCACTGGTAGATTCGGTTAAAGAAAGGTATGTTCAGGAGCAGATCTTGATCCACTTCAGAGAAGAACTCGACGAATTGCAGGCCCGGCTGCTCGAAATGGCGGGTCTGGTGGAATCGGCGATCCATGAGAGCGTCGTGGCGCTGGTGCAGCGCGACGAGCAGGCCGCCAAGGATGTGCTGTGGAAAGAAGCGCTGATCAATCAAAAAGACATCGAGGTGGATGAGTTCGCCACGCGCCTGCTGGCGCTTTATCAACCCATGGCCCGTGACATGCGCTTTCTCACCGCCGTAATCAAGATCAACGGAGACCTGGAACGCATGGGCGATTTGGCGGTCAATATCACCGAGCGAGCCATGTCGCTGATGCGCGAGCCCGCCGTTAAGCCGTTGATCGATATCCCCAGAATGGCGGGGCTGGCCGAAACCATGGTGCGCAAAAGCCTGGATGCGCTGGTGAAGCGCGACGAAGCGCTGGCGCGCAGCGTGTTGATCTCCGACGACGAGGTGGACCACTTGCGCGATGCCGTCTACAAGGAGCTGGTGGCGTTCATGCAGGAGCAAAACACCACCATCCCCCGCGCCGTGGACCTGATGTTCATCGCTCATAATCTGGAGCGCATCGCCGATCACGCCACCAATATCGCGGAAGACGTCCTGTTCCTGATCAAGGGCATCGACGTCCGCCATCACGCCGAGGTGCGCGAGCAGGCGGCGCTGCTGCGGCCCTGACAACGCTCGGATACCCATTCTCACGCGAACGCATCTCGCCTGCGCGGCCGTGCATCTACAATAGGTGAATTGGAACCGGTCTCTCACTTCTACTATTCCCATCGCCTGAAACTCCAGTTCTGGGACTGGGGCCAGGACGGCAAACCGTCGCTGATTTTGGTGCATGGCGGCCTGGATCACGCCCGCAATTGGGATTGGGTGGCGCGCTCACTACGCGAGCATTTTCACGTCTACGCCATCGATCTGCGCGGCCACGGCAACAGCGCCTGGGCGCCGGGCGCGCTCTACAGCATCGGCGAGCACGTCCTCGATCTCTCGGCCTTGGCCGACGTGATCGACGATTTTCCCATCTACATCGTCGGGCATTCCCTGGGCGGCATCATCACGCTGGTGTATTCCGGTATTTATCCGGACCGCGTGAAGAAGGCCGTGGCCATCGAAGGGCTCGGCCCGCCAGCGTCGTTCTATAGCCCTGCACCGGACCGCATTCGAAAATGGATCGAGGCCGTTCGCCAAACTGAGCGGCGCGAGCCGCGCACCTATCCAAACCTGGACGCCGCGGTCGCGCGCATGAAAGAAGCCAATCCGCGCCTCTCCGACGAGGTCGCCCGCCATCTTACCCTGCACGGCACTAACTGGAACGCGGATGGATCGTTAATCTGGAAATTCGACAATTACGCCCGTAACTTCGCGCCTTACGGATACGACCGGGAGGACATGCGCACGATTCTTTCCCAGATCGCCTGTCCGGTGCTGCTGTTTTGGGGCATGGAAAGCTGGGCGCCGGACCCGGACGTCGACGGCCGCGCCTCGGTCATCAAAAATCATCGGCTGGTCAAGGTGGCGGGGGCGGGTCACTGGGTCCATCACGACCGCCTGGACGTGTTCCTTGCCGAGACCGTGCCCTTCCTCACCGAAGAAGGATGAAACGCCTGCGCGGGGATATGCTTCAATACTGGAGGAGGATGTGTTTATGCGCACCAGCTCCGCGTTTCTCGTCCTATCGCTAGCCATCGCTATCCATGCGCCGGCAGCCGACTTCGCCGCAGCCCTCACGGCCTATCAGCAGGGTGATTATGTGACCGCCGCCAAGGAATGGCGCGCATTGGCCGATCAAGGCGACAGCGGCGCTCAGTTTAACCTGGGGCTTCTGTACTATGACGGCAAAGGCGTCCCGCAGGACTTTTCCGAGGCCGCCAATTGGTTCCGCCGAGCCGCCGAACAGGATTACGAGAAGGCGGAACACAATCTCGGCGCCATGTATGGCTCCGGCAAGGGCGTTAAGCGTGACTACGTGCAAGCCTACAAGTGGCTCAACATCTGCGCCGCGAAGGGCGACAGCGGATGCACGTCGCAGCGCGACCTGATCGCCAAGAAGCTCAAGCCCGGACAAATTGCGCAAGCCCAGCGGCTCTCCACCGAATTCGCGCCCAAGAAGGAAAACGAACAGTAACTGGACAGCCCAGCTATCCTGAAAGTGTATGGGATTTCATCTGGGGGTCGACTACCAGCCTCGCGGAGATCAGGCGACCGCTATCGACCAGCTTTTTCGGGGTGTGCTGGAGGGCGAACAGCATCAAGTGCTGCTCGGCGTCACCGGCTCCGGCAAGACTTTCAGCATGGCCAAGGTAATCGAGCAGACCGGCCGGCCGGCGCTGGTGCTGGCGCACAATAAAACGCTGGCCGCGCAGCTCTACCACGAGTTCAGAACGTTCTTCCCCGGCAACGCGGTGGAATACTTCGTCAGCTATTACGACTACTACCAGCCGGAGGCCTATCTTCCCTCCGGCGACATTTACATCGAAAAGGAAGCCACCATCAACGACGAGCTGGATAAGCTCCGCCTCTCCGCCACGCGCTCGCTGTTCGAGCGGCGCGATTGCGTCATCATCGCCAGCGTCAGTTGCATCTACGGTCTCGGTTCGCCGGAAGCCTACTACGGCATGTTGCTGATGCTGGAAAAGGGCCAGAAGATCTCGCGCCAGCAAATATTGTCGAAACTCGTCGAAATCTTGTACGAACGCAACGATCACAACTTCACCCGCGGCACGTTTCGCGTTCGGGGCGATGTCATCGAAGTTTTTCCGACCTACGACGACCACGCCTATCGCATCGAACTGTGGGGCGATCAGATCGACAGCCTGAGCCAAATCGATCCCCTGCTCGGCCAGGTGCGCCAGACCTACCTGCGGCTCCCCATCTATCCCAAGACGCATTACGTGATGACGCCGCAATCGCGCGAGCGGGCGCTCGCCAGTATCGAGCGCGAGTTGAACGAATGGCAGCCGGAGCTCGAAAAGCAAGGCAAGCTGGTGGAGGCGCAGCGGCTGCAGCAGCGCACCATGTTCGATCTCGAGATGATCCGCCAGATTGGATACTGCCATGGAATCGAAAACTATTCGCGCCATTTTTCGGGACGCCTGCCCGGCGAAGCGCCGCCCACGCTGCTCGATTATTTGCCCCACGATCACCTGATCTTCATCGACGAGAGCCACCAGACCATTCCCCAGTTGCAAGGCATGTACCACGGCGACCGTTCGCGCAAGAACATTCTGGTGAACTACGGCTTCCGCCTGCCCAGCGCGCTGGACAACCGGCCGCTCACTTTCGAGGAGTTCGAGAATCGCGTAAATCAAGTGGTCTACGTTTCGGCCACTCCCGGGCCTTATGAGTTGACGAAATCCGCCGGCGTTGTGGTGGAGCAGATCACTCGACCCACCGGCTTGGTGGACCCGCAGGTGGAGGTGCGCCCGATCAAGGGGCAAGTGGACGACTTGCTGCATGAAATCCGCCGGCGCGTCGAAAGCAACGAGCGCGTGCTGGTCACCACGCTCACCAAGCGCATGGCCGAGGATCTGGCGGAATACTACACCGAAGTGGGCGTGAAATGCGCCTATCTGCATTCCGAAATCGGCGCGCTGGACCGTATGAAGATACTGCGCGATCTGCGCCGCGGCGAAATCGACGTGCTGGTGGGTATCAATCTGTTGCGCGAAGGCTTGGATCTGCCGGAAGTTTCGCTGGTCGCGATCCTGGATGCCGATAAGGAAGGCTTCCTCAGGTCCTTCGGTTCGCTCATTCAAACCATGGGCCGCGCGGCTCGCCATCTCAATGGCCGAGCCGTCCTCTACGCCGACGTTTACACCGACAGCATGCGCCGGGCGATCGACGAAACCAATCGCCGCCGAGCGATTCAAGAGCAGTATAACGAGGACAACCACATCACGCCGCAGTCCATCATCAAACCCATCGACATGAGCCTGGTGGCCATCGCCGAAGGCGATTACGTCACCGTTCCAGTGGAGCCGGAAGATCCGGTCGAGGATCTGACTCCGGAGCAGCGGGCGAAATTCATCGCCGGTCTGGAGCAGAGCATGCGCGAGGCCGCCAAGAAGTTTGAATTCGAGCAAGCCGCTCGGCTTCGCGATCGCATCAAATCGCTGAAGTCTCCCAAAGTCTATGAAGAAAGCCAAGCCGGTAGCGCTGATCGAGGGAGGTAACCTCGCGAGTTCACCGCTGGCGCGTTTTAGATGGCCCTCTGAAACGCTCGGACCCGTGAAGGCGTCGTCCTTCCGGCTTGCTAGCCGAATCGCAAATCGTTTACAAGCCGGTTATCCGGCTAAGGATTACCAGGAATTCAACGCTTGCACTCTGATCCTCATTTGCGTCCCCGACGCCAGCCTGCCAAGCGTGCTCGCCGAACTGAGCGCGGCCGAGATTCGCTGGAAAAGAAAAGCGCTGGTGCTTTGCAGCGCCTGGCTCGATAGCAGCGAGCTCGGCCACTTTGCCGCGCGCGGGGCGGCGGTGGGTTCCCTGAGCCCCATTCCCGGACTCGACGACGTGCGCTATCTTCTCGAAGGAGACAAACTCGCGGTTCTGGAGGCCAAGCGACTTGTGGAAAATCGCCGGGCGCCCGCCATCGCAATCGAGCGCGGGCTCAAGCCGTTTTACCTGGCCGCGCTGACTTGCACGGGACCCGCGGCGTTCGCGCTCGCCGCGGCAGCCTCCGAATGTCTTCGGCATGCGGGCGTGGCGCCGCTGGATTCGGCCGCTATCCTTGAAAAACAACTGCGCAAGACGCTGCACTCCTACCTGCGCGCGGGGCGGCGGAACTATCAGTCGCCGCGAGAACTCTCCGGGCAATTGACAGCCTTGGCATCGCGCGACACGGCGCTGGCGGCATACTTGGACCAAAGCTGCCGCCTCGCCGATCGACTATTGGGCGAACGCGAGGAAGCCAGAGCGGCCGTCGCGGTCCGAGGATAGCGGCGGGAAATTCTCGCGTAGCGCCGGATAGACGTCGCCGGCGAAACGCAACGCCGCGGCGCTGGTCTCTTCCACTGGCCGGTTTCCCGTATAGATCACGATGCGGACCAGCGACGTGTCGGTGCGATGGTCGCGGAGCGCGTCGGCCACCACCCAGAACTTAGCGCGCCATTCGCTCGCCAGCGCGCGGCGTGGCGTTTGATACCAGTACAGCACTACCGCGCGCGACGCGCCGTTGACGGTCACATAACGCTCGATCGGGAATTTTCCCCCGGTCGTAACCAACGCCGCGGTGCCCGTAGTCAGCAGCGTCCATCCGGAAGCGGGCAAGCACACTAGGGGCGAATGCGGCTGACTGGCGCCGCCTCTTTGAGATTGAAACCAAGCGACGAACAGGTCGGCCGTCCACGCCCCCGAACGGTCGACATAAGTTCGTTCCAGCAGGCGATCGGCCCGCAATATCGACGCGACGTCCTGCGCGATGGGAGTGTCCTGAAGCTTGCTCCAGGCGCCCAGACGATCGGGGATGCTGGACAGTTCGGGAGCGGCCGGCGGACGTTCAGCCAATCCGATCCAATTCACCAGCAGGGCCTGTGCCGCCAAAAAGACTGGCAGAACGAAGAGAAACCGCTCAGACATGCGGCCTCTCCGGAATGCGGCCGAACCAGCGCGTAGCCGAGGCGAGCGCGGCCAGGCTCAGTACGAAGATGATCCATCCCGCCGCCATGTGAGGCGTTCCGGAATCGAGCGCCGGGACGCTGGCCGCCACCGCCACGCGAACCGCGTTCGCCAGGATCGCAAGCGGCGCCGCCAAGGCGAGCACCGCCACACGCATCCACGCCGCCGGGTGGGACAAGTAAGCAAAGAGCACGCCGACGAAGCCGAGCGGCAGCAAGTATCGAATGCCGTTGCAAGCCTCCGCCACCAGAACCTGATGCCCGCCGACATCCAGGATATTTCCCGCGCGAAGCACTCCGATTCCGGCGATAGACAACATCCCTGCCGCAAGATGGCTCGCTAGAAGCTGAAGCGGCAACGTGGCTTGGTTGTAGACGATCCCGAGCTTCGGCAGCATGAACATGCAGAGGAGCAGCGGAAATGCCCAAGCGCGCAGCAAAGGCCGGCCTCCCAGCCACAGGACCGCGCCAGTGAGCGATACCAGAAACCCCACCGCGCTGACGAACAGACCCGCGCCCAGTGCGCCCGCGGCGTGTGCTAAAGCCCCAAGCAAGATCAAGGGCGCACCCCACGCGCTGGTAGCTATCGGAAGCGACTGCCAGCGGCTGCGTTCCCGCCACAGAATCCAGCCGGCTACTACAGGAACCAGGAAGCCATGCCCCATGTCTTCGTCGTTCCACCATTGCCGCGCCATTCCGTAGAGAGTGGATGCGTAGCAGCACACTAATGCCGCGGCGGTGATTCCCGTCAGAATTGTTCGCCGTCCTGTCATGCGTATTCCTCACTATAACCCCTGTCGCGCGTGACATAATAAGCGCTTGCCGGACATCCGAAAAATATTGATCGCCAACCGCGGCGAGATCGTCCTCCGCATCGCCCGCACCTCCCGCGAAATGGGCATTCGCCCGGTTGCGATCTACTCGGACGCCGACCGCGACGCGCCCCATACTCGCGCCTGCGATGAAACCGTAGCCATCGGCGCTTCCTATCTCGACATTGACAAGATCGTCGACCGAGCCCGCGCGGTTAAAGCCGACGCCATCCACCCCGGCTATGGATTCCTGGCCGAGAACGCGGACTTCGCCGAAGCCTGCCATCGCGCGGAAATGACGTTCATCGGGCCGTCGCCGGAGGCCATCCGCAAGATGGGGCGAAAGATCGCCGCCCGAGAAATCGCGGCTGAGGCCGGTGTTCCGATAGTCCCCTCGTACCATCCCACGGCTGCCATGGATTTCCCGGTGCTAATCAAAGCCTCGGCCGGAGGCGGCGGACGCGGCATGCGGATCGTCCGCCATCCAGATGAGCTGGCGGAAGCTCTCGAATCCGCCGGCCGTGAAGCCGAACGAGCCTTCGGCGACGGATCGCTTTTGATCGAGCGCTACCTCGAAAACGCGCGCCACGTCGAATTCCAGATCTTCGGCGACAGGCACGGCAAGCTCATCCATCTTTACGAGCGCGATTGTTCCATCCAACGCCGCCACCAAAAGATCATCGAGGAAAGCCCTTCGCCCGCACTCACAGGCCAACTGCGCCGTCGCATGGGAGAGGCCGCCATCGCTGTTGGCCGCGCCATCGGATATACCAATGCCGGAACTGTCGAGTTCTTGCTCGCGCCCTCGGGTGATTTCTATTTCATCGAGGTCAATACGCGCATTCAGGTGGAGCATCCGGTCACCGAACTCGTCACCGGTCTGGATCTGGTGCGCCTTCAGATCGAAGTGGCCGAAGGTGGGTCATTGCCGGATCCGCCGATGATGAACGGCCATGCCATAGAGGCACGCCTCAACGCCGAGGATCCCGCGAATGATTTTCTGCCGTCCGCCGGTCAGGTGCATGCGTGGCGCCAGCCCGCGCACGTGCGCGTGGACACCGCCCTAGAGCCGGGGGTCGAGATCGGCATCCACTACGATTCATTGCTCGCCAAAGTGATCAGTCACGGCCCGGATCGCGCCACGGCTCTGCGCAAACTCGCCTACGCTTTGCAATCCACATGCTTGCTCGGCCTGAAAACGAATCGCGAGTATCTCATCCAAATTCTCGAAACCCCCGAGTTTCGCGAAAGCCGAGTCCATACAGCATTCTTGCCCGCGCCCGATCCGCCGCCCGAGCCGCCCGATCATCTGGCCGCCGCCGCTCTTTATCTCGATCTGAGTCCCGTCAAAGGCATTCCGCCGAACTTCCGCAACAACCCCTACCGCGATCCGTCCCGCAAGTTTCGCATCGGCGAGCGTGAAGTGACCGTCTCGTGGAAGCGCGCTGGGCCCGCCGACTACTCCGTCGCCGTGGGAACAACAGACCTGCCGGTGTCGGTAGTTCGCCGGGCACAAAATGCAATTACGCTCAGCAGCGACGGCATCGCCAGGACCTACGAAATCGTACAAGCGGGCGATACACTTTTTATCCATTCCACGAACGGCGAAACCACTCTCACGAGCCTCTCCCGCCACCCGCGCTCTTCCGCCGCCGGTCAGCAAAGGACGGCCAACGCATCCATGCCGGGCCAGGTTCTCCGCATCCTAGTGACCGAAGGACAGCAGGTGAAAACGGGCGATTCCCTGGTGGTTCTCGAGGCCATGAAAATGGAGCAGACGATTCGAACTACAATCAACGGTGTGATCCAATCCGTCCTAGTCAAGACCGGGCAGGTGGTGGCGCCGGGCCAGATGCTGGTCCAAATCAGCGCCGAGGAGGCTTCTTAAATGAGCGAAACTGCGATAGCTACCGAGGTCAAAAGCGAATTCCCGCACTTCACCGAAGAACACGACATGATCCGGCAGACCGTCAAGCGGTTCTGCCGCGAAGAGATCGCGCCCTACGCCGAGGAATGGGATCTGGCGGGCATCTTTCCGCGCGAGCTGTTCAAAAAGGCAGCGGACCTGGGACTCTTCGGCATCCGCATCGATCCGGAATGGGGAGGCCTGGGTCTGGATTGGTGGGCCAGCGCGGCCTACATGGAATCCATGGCGTATGCCGACTCGGGCAGCATCAGCATGGCGCTCATGGTGCAATCGGAAATCACGCTGCCGGTGCTCGCCGAACTTGGCACGCGCGAGCAGAAAGACGAATTCCTCCGGCCCGGCGTGACCGGCGCGCAAATTGCCGCGCTGGGTATCAGCGAACCGGGCGGCGGCTCCGATGTGGCGGCGCTCAAAACGCGCGCGCGCATAGACGGCGGGGATCTGGTGATCTCCGGTCAAAAGCTGTGGATCACCAACGGCACTCGCGCCGACTTCATCATCCTTGCGGTCCGCACCGCCGAGGATCGGTATAAGGGCGTCTCGCTGGTTCTGTTCCCCACCAAAACCAAAGGCTTCTCTGTCGGCAAGAAGCTGAGCAAAATCGGCAACATGGCGTCCGACACCGCGGAGCTGTTCTTCGACGAATGCCGCATCCCGCGGCGCAACGTCCTCGGCGAGCTGAACAAGGGCTTCTACTACGTCATGCACAATTTCCAAGGGGAGCGGCTGGCGGCGGCGATTCTCGCGCTGTCCGGCGCCGAAAGATCGGTCCGCGCGGCGCTCGATTATGGAGCTGAACGAACCGCGTTCGGCAGCCCCATCCGACACTACCAGGTGTGGCGCCATCGCTTCGCCGAGCACCTTACCAATATCGAAGCCGGCCGATGGCTCACCTACCGAGCGCTCGATCTGTTAAACCGCGGGCAGCGCGGCGTCCGCGAAGTGACCATGGCTAAGCTTTTCACATCCGAGCTATCGCAGAAGGTCGCGTACGACTGCATGCAAATGTTCGGCGGCTTCGGCTACACCACCGAATACCCGATCGGACGCGCCTGGCGCGATGTTCGGTTGAACACCATCGGCGCGGGCACCAGCGAGATTATGAAAGAAATTATCGCCAAAGAGGAAAAGATTTGAAGTGATCCGCATCGCCAACGGGCAGGGCTTCTGGGGCGATTCCCTCGAAGCCCCGCTCGAACAAATCCGGCGCGGCCCCATCGACTACCTGACGCTCGACTATCTGGCCGAGGTCACCATGTCGATTCTCCAAAAGCAGCGCTCGCGCGATCCCCGCGCTGGCTATGCTCGAGATTTCGTCGACATGATTGCACGCGGCGCGCGCGATATCGTCGATCGCAAAATCCGCATCGTCGCCAACGCGGGCGGCGTGAACCCCGAGTCCTGCCGTCAGGCAGTCGCCAAGGCGCTGCAACACCCGAAAATCAAAATCGGGGTCGTGGCCGGCGACGATATCATTGATAGCCTGGACGACATGATCGCTCGCGGGGTTCCGCTGAAGAATCTCGATACCGGCGCGCCGCTCGAATCCGTCCGTGCGCGCGTTCAGAGCGCCAACGTGTACTTCGGCGGCCGGGCGATCGCGGATGCGCTCGACACCGGCGCGCAAATCGTCATCACAGGCCGCACCACCGACACGGGCCTGGTGCTCGGACCGATGATCCACGAATACCAGTGGAAGCCGAACGAATGGGACAAGCTCGCCGCGGGCACCATCGCCGGACACACGGTGGAATGCGGCGCGCAATGCACCGGCGGCAATTGCCAAGTGGACTGGCAAACCATTCCGAATTACGCCGATATCGGATATCCCATCGTGGAGGCCGAGCCGGACGGCGTCTTCGTCATCACCAAGCATGCCGGAACGGGCGGCCGCATCACGGTAGCGTCCATCAAGGAGCAGCTTCTTTACGAAATGGGCGATCCGCGCGAATATATCACGCCCGATTGCATCGCTGATTTCACCACCATCCAGCTCAAGCAGGATGGGCCTGATCGCGTCCGCTTCACCGGGATTCGCGGCAAGCCGGCCACGGACATGTACAAGGTTTCCATCAGCTACTCGGCCGGATTCAAGGCAATCGGGACGCTGATGTACTCCTGGCCGAACGCCTACGCCAAAGCCCAGGCCTCCGATCGCATTTTGCGCGAGCGGCTGGATCGCCTAGGTTTGCGCTTCGACGCCATCCGCAGCGAATTCGGCGGCGTGAATGCCTGCCACGGCCCGCTCGCAGGCGAACCAGCGCCAGGCATCGCCGAAGTGATTCTGCGCGTGGGCGTGCGGTCGGGGGACCGCAGCGTGGTGGAGCGCTTCACGAAAGAGATTGCGCCTCTGGCTTTGAACGGCCCGCCGACGGTCACCGGCCTCGGCAGCGGACGTCCCAAAGTGGAAGAGATCGTCGCGTATTGGCCCGCGCTGATTCCCAAGACCGAAGCGACGCCCCAGATTTCCGTTCAGGAGCCCTAATGGCACGAGTGCAACTGGTTCGCATCGCCCACGCTCGCTCCGGCGATAAGGGAGACACCGCCAACGTCGGCTTGATCGCGCTCGACGCCGCCTTCTATCCCGTGCTGGCCAGCCAAGTCACGGCCGAACGAGTCAAGAAACATTTCGAAGGAATTTGTCTCGGTAAGGTGGAGCGCTTCGAGCTGCTGAATCTAGGCGCGTTGAATTTTCTCCTGCACGAAAGCTTGGATGGCGGCGGCACCTTGTCGCTCAAGGCCGATGCGCAGGGCAAGACGTACAGCGCCGCGCTGCTCCGCATGGAAATAGAAGTTCCCGATGACCTCTTATCAAAAACTGCTCTATAAGGTCGAAGACGGCGTCGCACGGATCACGCTCAATCGCCCGGACAAGCGCAATGCGCTCGATGGCGAGCTGATCTCGGAAATCAAGGATGCCGTAGCCGCGTCCAATCATGTGATCCTGATTTCCGGCGCGGGCGCCGATTTCTGCTCCGGCGCGGATTTGAGCGGACTCCATAGCATGGCCGACGCCCATGTGCTGGATCACATGGAGAGCGCTCGCGCAATGGCGGATCTGTTCATCGGCATGCGGCGGCATCCACGTCCAATCATCGCGGCGGTTCGCGGACGGGCCCTCGCGGGCGGGTGCGGCTTGGCGACGGCGGCCGATCTGATTCTGGCATCCGAATCGGCCCAATTTGGATATCCGGAAGTGAACATCGGATTCGTCCCTGCCATGGTGATGGCGATCCTGCGCAGGTCCGTTTCCGAAAAGCGCGCTTTCGAACTGATTACGACGGGCCAGATCATCTCGGCGCAGGCGGCTTTCGATTGTGGGCTGGTAAACCGCGTTTTCCCCGACGCCAGCTTCGACGCCGACGTGACAGCCTTTGTTTCGAAGATGGCGTCGAGATCGGCTTCAGCCACGACGCTTTCCAAGCGCTTGCTGTATCAAATGGACGGGATGAGCTTCGAAGCCGCCATCGAAGCCGGTGTCGAGATCAACGCCATCGCCCGCATGACCGAAGACTGCCGGCGCGGCGTCGCAAAGTTTCTAAAAAAGTCCTAGTGCCGGAAAACTCCCCACTCCATGGTCCCCTCCACCGGTCGATTGCAGGCGGCCGACAAAGAAATCGCGAGCACGGTACGTGTGTCCCGCGGATCGATGATGCCGTCGTCCCATAGCCGCGCCGTCGCGAAATAACAATCCGACTCCCGTTCGATTTGGCATTCCAGCGCGACCCGAGCCGCGGCAAGCTTCGCCTCATCCACCGGCTGGCCCGCCTTGATCAGCGCCTCGCGCTTGATAATATCCATCACGCCGGCGAGCTGCTGCGGCCCCATCACCGCGATCCGATGATTCGGCCACGTGAACAGGAATCGCGGCTCGTACGCCCGCCCGCACATCGCGTAGTTGCCGGCCCCGTACGATCCGCCGATCATGATCGTGATCGCGGGCACCGTCGAGTTCGACACCGCGTTAATCAACTTCGCTCCGTTGCGTATGATCCCCTGTTCCTCGTACGTCCGGCCAACCATGAAGCCCGTGATGTTCTGCAAAAACACCAGCGGCATCGATTGCTGATTGCACAGCTCGATGAACTGCGCGCCCTTGGCGGCTGACTCCGACATCAACACGCCGTTGTTGCCAAGAATCCCGACTGGAAACCCGTGTACACGAGCGAATCCGGTGACCAACGTCGGCCCGTATTCCGGCTTGAACTCGGAGAAGCGCGATCCATCCACGATCCGCGCGATCACTTCCCGGACGTCGAACGGAACTCGAACGTCAGCCGACGCGATGCCCGCGAGCTCGTCCGGATCGTATAGCGGTTCATCGAAATCGAGTTCGCGCGGCGTCGGCGATTTCGGCAAGTTGAAATGCGAGACGATGTCGCGAGCGATGCGGATACCGTCGAGCTCGTCCTCGGCCAGATAATCCGAAAGTCCCGAAACGCGCGAGTGCATTTCCGCGCCGCCCAGATCCTCTTCGTTCGACACCTCGCCCGTGGCCATCTTCACCAGCGGCGGACCTGCAAGAAACACCTGGGCTTGTTTCTTCACCATCACCACATAGTCCGACATGCCCGGCAGATAAGCTCCGCCCGCCGTCGAGCTGCCGAAAACCACGGCTACCGTTGAAATCCGCTGTTTCGAGCGCCGCGTGATCTCGCGAAATCCGCGGCCCCCCGGAACGAAGATCTTGCTCTGCACCGGAAGATCCGCGCCCGCCGATTCCACCAACAGGATGGCCGTCAGCCGGTTCTCCATCGCGATGTCCGCCAGCCGCGCGTTCTTCCACAGGCCAGGCTCACTGGTGGAGCCGCCCTTGGCCGTGGCTTCATTGGCGATGATCAGGCACTCGCGGCCGCTCACCAGTCCGATCCCGCCGATCACGCGCGCGCCCGGCGCTTCATCGTCCATTCCGATGCCGGCCAGCGGCGCGATTTCGAGGAAGTACGACCCATCGTCAAGCATCAACTCGACGCGCTCCCGCGGCAGCAGCTTACCCCGTTCGCGATGGCGCTGCACGTACCTTTCGCCGCCACCCTCGGTGGATCGCTTGAGCTCCGCGCGCAGCCTATCGACAGCCGCCGACATAGAGGAATAATTCGCCCGATAACTCTCGGATTGAGGATCGATGGCGGTGCGATAAGCTTCCACGGATGCGTTCACGCTGTTCTAATGAGTATAGCGATGGCGGATGATTCCTCGATACGCGAGCAGACCAAGAAGCTCGCCGCCTGGTTCCTGGGCCCCAAAGCCGAAAACGCGGAGATCGAAGAGAAGCTGATCGGCTTCATCCTGCAGGATTATTTTCACTGGCGGCGCAACTATTATCCCTCCGATGAGCTCGCGATCCCGCAGAGCATGCGGCGCGAGCTGGTGGATTGGAACGACGACCTCTCACAGAAGATCACCGAAATGTTGGCTGGGCTGCGCAAGCATTTCCCGTTTTACAGTCCGCGCTATCTGGGCCACATGATGTCGGATCAGACTCTGCCGTCGGTGCTCGGTTACTTCGCGGGCTTGCTCTACAATCCCAACAATGTGACGCCGGAGGCCGCGCCGGTGACCGAGCGCTGGGAATTCGACGTGGGCCGCGACATTCTCGAAATGCTGGGTTACAAAGCCCCGCCGGTTCCCGGCAGCCCTCACGAGGCGCGAAGTGAGTTCGGCTGGGCGCATGTTACGAGCGGCGGAACAGTGGCGAATCACGAAGCGCTGTGGGCCGCGCGCAACGCCGCCTATTTCCCGCTCGCTGTGCATCGCGTCGTAACGGAATTACGCGTGCCGCTCGAAGTAACTCTACCGGATCAAACCGCGTGTAATCTCGCGGACCTGGACGAACAGCAGTGCCTAGGTCTTGCGCCCGGCGAGACCGCGCACCTTCTGCCGAGACTGATGGAAGCGATTCAGGCGCGTTTAGGAGTTTCACCGCGTGTGGCGATCGAGCGGATGCCCGAACTACTCGCCGCCACGGGCCTGAGCATTCCGCACAACGGCGTGACTGCGTGCTATCAAAAGCGCCCGCCCGCGATCTTCGTCTCCGGCGCCAAACACTACAGCATCTATAAGGCGGCCGATCTGCTGGGTATCGGACGGGAGAACGTCATTCTGGTGGATGTCGACGGCCTGTTCCGTATGAACACTCGCGATCTCGAGGTCAAAATGCGAATCGCGATCCGGCGCGGCATGCTTCCACTCGCCGTCATCGCCATCGCCGGCACCACCGAGGAAGGCGCAGTCGATCCAGTGCACGAAATTCTGGATCTGCGCCATAGCTTCGAAACCGAACTGCGGAGCAGTTTCTGGCTGCATGTGGACGCCGCCTGGTCGGGCTACTTGCGGTCGCTGTTTTCGCCGGGCGCCACTTCGCTCGCCGAACTAATCGCAACTATCCGCGGTTTCGTTTCGCGCGAGCTGGATCTGAGCGACGGCGGATACTCGAAGAAGCTGCCCATTCAATGGGGCGATCACGAGGTCCTCAGCTCGTTTCTGGCGTTTTCGAAAGCCGATTCCATCACCGTGGACCCGCACAAGATGGGCTACGTGCCCTATCCATGCGGCGTGGTGGCGTTCCGCAATGATCGCGTGCGCCAGTTTCTAGCGGAGCCGGCGCCCTACCTGGCTTCCGCTATCGAGGCCGACGCATGGAAGCTCGAGCATGCGCCGCCGACATCCATCGGCCCGTACATTCTTGAAGGCTCGAAGCCAGGCGCAGCGGTCGCGAGCGTGTGGCTGTCGCATCGCACCATCGGGCTTAACCGCGACGGATACGGCGAGATCATCCGCGCCTCTTTGCTTGCCGCGCGTGAACTCTATGAACGCCTGGTGCATTGGGGCCACCAGGCATCGGCCAACGGGCGAGACCCGAGCTTCGAGTTTATGCCGCTCACCTCCGAGCCACCCGACACCAACGTCGTATGCTTTTTGGTCAGGGAGAAAGGCGACCGGTCGCTGGCGCGCCTGAATCGTCTGAATCAACGGATCTACTCGCAGTTCACCATCGAATCCGAGCATTCGGCCGGCGAGTACAGCTATTCGCAACCGTTCTTTTTATCGCACACGGTGATTAAATATCCGAGTTATTCGCCGCGGGCCGTCTCCGGCCCGCTCGAACGATTCTCGATCGACGCCGCCGAATATCTCGAGCAAGGGCTGTTCGTGCTGCGCGCGACCATCATGAGTCCGTACATCGTGCTGGCCCACGAGACCGGACGGCGAGGCCGCCCGTACCTGGCGCAATTCGTGGACTTGCTGGCGGCGAAGGCGGAAGAGGGCATTCGATCAGAACTGGTCAGATGACCAGTTGGTACATGGTACCTTATGGATATGAAACATCGGGTCGTCAGCGTGACCGAGTTTAAGGCGAAGTGCCTTGCGCTCCTCGACGACGTCGGAACACGAGGCGATACTATCACGATTACGAAGCGCGGCAAGCCGCTTGCTACCGTCGGCTCAGCGCGTCGACGCGCGTGGAAATCTCCGGAGGGCGCGTGCATCGGCAAAGTGTCAATCGATGATGACCTGCTGATGGCCGACACTTCCGAGCTTTGGGAAGTCGTCCGCCGCCGACCGAGAGTAAGAGATTGACCTGCCGGTTTCTCCTCGACACACATATTGTCGTTCGGTGGCTTGCAGCGCCGAGGAAGCTGTCGCGGGATCAGTCGCGCGCCTTGCGTGAGGCGGTTCGCCGACAGGAGCCTCTCGCGATCAGCGCTATTACTTTGATCGAGATCGCAGTTCTCTTCAACGATGGCAGCCTTCGGAGTGTCATGTCCGTGGAGGGCCTTTTCAAAGAACTAGAGGCAAATCCGTCGTTTCGGATTTTGCCGTTGACGGTGGATGTGGCCGCAGAGGTCGCTGCGCTAGGCGGATCATTGCGGGATCCCGCGGACAGGGCAATTGTAGCAACGGCGCGCGTTCACAGGCTTCGACTGATCACGTCAGACCAGCGCATCATTAGTTCAAAGCTAGTACCGGTAATCGAGTAGGATTATTTACTCACCAGAAACACCGCGACCTCCGACAGCAGGTTCGGAAGAAAACTGATCTGCCTGGCGCCGTGCAGAAAGATCCGCTTTTCGATCGTCCAACCCTGCTCCTGGGCGAGCGCCTCGAAATCGTCCACGGTCAGAAAATGGATGTTCGGCGAATCGTACCAATCGTGGGGAAACAGCTTGGTCTTCGGCGCGCGCCCGGTGAACAGATGCGCCAGCCGAACGGTCCAGTGGCCGAAATTGGGAAACGCCACGATCGCCCGCCGGCCGACGCGCAGCATATCCCGCAAAACCTTCAGCGGCGCGGTGGATTCCTGCAAGGTCTGGCTGAGAATGACGTAATCGAAGGCTTGATCCGGCAGGTCGGCTAGCGCCTCTTCGATGTCTCCGTGATAAACCGAAACGCCCCGGGAAATCGCTTGTTGCACTTTTGGGCCTGAGATCTCAACGCCGCGCGCATCCACGTTCTTGTGCTCCGCTAGCCACGCCAGCAGCTCGCCCTCGCCGCAGCCGAGGTCGAGGATGCGCGTGTCGGGCTCGACTATTTGGCTGATGATTGCGTAGTCGCTCCGTCCGAGTAGCTGGGGGACGAAAGCTTGAGCCACGCTAGATACCACGGAAGGTGCTTGCCAGGAATCCGCGCACTAGCTCGCTCTGTTCGGCTACGTTGACCAAGAATGCGTCGTGCCCGTAACTGGAGGGCAGTTCGCAATAGGCTACGTCGCAATTGCGGCCGCGCAGGGCGCGCACTACTTCGAGCGATTGGTAACTCGGATACAGCCAGTCGGACGTAAAGCTGATCACCAGGAATCGCGATTTGACGTTTTCAAACGCCGCGCTGAGCGAATGCCGGTCGTGGGTGAGATCGAAATAATCCATCGCCTTCGTGATGTACAAATAAGAATTGGCGTCGAAGCGATCCACGAACTGGCTGCCGCGATAGCGCAGGTAGCTTTCCACCTCGAATTGATTCTGGTCGCGCAGGCGCCGCCCGAATTTCTCTCGCATGGACGCATCGCTCATATAGGTGATGTGTCCCACCATGCGAGCCACGGCCAGGCCGCGCGCCGGTGGACGCCGCCCGTAATAGTCGCCTTCGTTCCAATCCGGATCGGCCATGATGGCTTGGCGTCCCACCTCGTTGAAAGCGATCTGCTGCGGGCTGTGCCGAGCCGTGCCCGCGATGGGAATAGCGGAAGCCACCGCGTCCGGATAAGCAACCGCCCACTGCAGGGCTTGCATCGCCCCCATGGAACCGCCGGTCACCGCCAGCAGCCGCTCGATTCCCAGGCTGTCGGTCAGCATTTTTTGCAGACGCACCATATCGGGGATCGTGACCGGAGGAAACGACATCGCGTAAGGACAGCCCGTCTCCGGATTAATGGAACCGGGGCCCGAAGTGCCGCGGCAACCACTCAGCACGTTGGAACAAATCACGAAGTATTTGTCGGTATCGAAACCTTTGCCCGGCCCGATCATGTTGTCCCACCAGCCGACGCTGCCGGTTTCCTTGTCGATGCCCGCCGCGTGCGCGTCGCCCGAAAACGCGTGGAGGATGAGCACGGCATTGCTCTTTGCGGCATTCAACTCGCCATAGGTTTCGTAGGCGACCTCCACCGGGCTGAGCGTGGCGCCGCTGTCGAACTCGATCATGTGGAACCGGGCCAGTTGTGTCTCGGTAGTCATTTCTTCAGGCACAGGGGTTACCTGTGAGACATTTACATCAAGGATACCAAGCCGACCTTGGGACGCTCAGTACTGGCTCCGGTCGGCCTTGCGCGGAGGGCACATTTCGAGTGATAATGCGGCAGCCATTGCTATGTCCCGAGTCACCATCCTTCATTACGAACTTTTGGAGAAGCTTGGCTCCGGAGGTATGGGTGAGGTGTTCAAGGCGCATGACAAACGTCTAAACCGTTTCGTTGCAATCAAAGTACTCTCCGCCGCCAATACCGGCGCACCGGAGCGCCGGCGCAGATTTCTTCAGGAGGCACAGTCGGCCTCGGCCCTGAATCATCCCAATATCATCACGATACACGACATTCTGGACGAGGGCGAAACCCAGTACCTGGTGATGGAGCACGTCTCCGGCAAAACGCTGCACGACATGATTCCCCCCATTGGGCTCCGGGTGGCGCAGGTGCTCCAGTACTCTACCCAGATGGCCGACGCGTTGAACGCCGCGCACACCGCGGGTATCGTGCATCGGGATTTCAAGCCGGCGAATGTGATGATCACGTCTTCCGGGCTGGTCAAGATTCTTGACTTCGGTCTGGCGAAGCTGACGGAGCGGGCGGTATCGATCAATGGCCCCGCATCCAGTGGGACGGGCGTTCCGATCGCTTTCGAGGATCAGGCCACGCTGACGCAAGCGCCCCTGACGACGGAAGGGTCCATCCTGGGGACGGTAAATTACATGTCGCCCGAGCAGGCCGAAGGCAAGCCGGTGGACGCTCGTTCCGACATCTTTTCGTTCGGGGCGGTGCTATACGAGATGACGACGGGCCAGCGCGCGTTCCAAGGGGTCTCGGACATCGCGACATTAACGGCCGTGCTGCGGGATGAAGTGAAGCATATTTCGGAAGTGGCGCCGGAAGTCCCGCCGGAACTCGAACAGGTTATTTCCGTCTGCCTGATGAAACATCCCGATTCCCGGTGGCAATCGATGCGGGAAGTGGAGATGGCGCTGAGCGGGTTGAAGCGCCGTTCAGATGCGGGAGTCCTTCAAAAGCGAAGCGCTGTTCCGCTTTCAGGGAGCGCCGGAGTGGCCGCGCGTCCGCCCATCGCGCCAGCGCCGCCGACCGCGGAGCATGCGACGAAAACCGCCAAGCTAGTGATCGGAACCATCGCCGCCATCTTGATCCTGATCGCGGCCGTGGCAGCGGGCTGGTGGTGGACTCGGCAGCATCAGCCGCCGACCGCTCCAGTGGCCACGGTCCAGCCGCCGCAAGTCGCGAAACCGTCGGCAATTTCCGACGCGCCCGTTACGCCGCCGGTGGAGCAGCCGGCTCCGGAGACGCCCGCTTCGGCGATTGCCGTTCCGCCGAAGCAGAGCGGGTCCGGGACGTCCGCGCCAATCCTGCCGCCTAGCGCACCGGCGCCTGCGCCCCCCGTAACTCCGGCCATAACGCCTGCGCCTGCGTCCGCGCCGCCGGTGGCAAGGCCCGCGCTGCCTCGCGTTGCTCCCCAGATGGTTTCGGTCAATATCGCGGATGGGACGCCGCTTCGCATAGCGCTGGCCGAAGATGTGCCGGTCACCGCGGAGGAAGACAAGCCGCTGCAGTTTCGGGTGGTGGAAGACCTGAGGGTAGGCAACACGGTCCTAGTTCCCAAGGGCGCCGAGGTCACCGGTTCGATTGCCAGCGAAGCGGGCAAGAAGCGATTCCTGGGGATGGGCGGGAAAATGACGTTCCAGTTGGACTCGGTGGATGCCGTGGACGGACACAAACTCAAGGTGCGCGCCACCGCGGGCCGGAAAGCCGCTGGGTCGGCTACGCGGCCGATCGATACGGGAAAGTACGCGAAGGCGAAGAATCTGGCGGCCGCTCGCGGCACGGACTACATCGCTTACATCGATGGCGACCAGTCGGTATCGGTGGCGAAGTAAACGCGTCTCAGCGAAAATCTTCCTGCAGTTTATCCAGCGCGGCCGAACCGGGACACAGTTTCTCGTAAGGAAGCCGCGTCAGCGGAACATCGGCTGACTTATTCATCTCGTGCAAATCGGGGACGTTTTCGTCGACATATAACAGCCCCGTCACTACCTCGCCCTTGCCCTGGTGCTCTTCGAGATAGGCCGTCACCTTGACGCGATCCGTGGGATCGTAGTTGGGCGGCACGCCTTTGAAGCGAATCACGCTGCCGTCGTGCATGGTCACGTTGACCGCGCCGTTTTGACCGATGTTCGCCAGCACTTCGCCGGCGGGCGGGACGAAGTCGGCTTCCAGCGCCTTGAATTCATGCTGGCGCGTGTAGAGATAGCTCTTGGTGGAACCCTCGTGATCGTTGAAGGTCACGCAGGGCGAGATTACGTCGATGAGCGCGAATCCGCGATGCGCCACGGCGGCCTTGAGGATGGGCACCAATTGCTCTTTGTCGCCGGAAAAACTGCGCGCGATAAACGTCGCTCCGATGCTTAGCCCAAGCATCACCGGATCAATGGGCGACATGCGGTTCCGCTCGCCCTTTTTGCTCTTGGTTCCAACGTCGGCCGATGCCGAGAACTGGCCCTTGGTCAAGCCATAAACGCCGTTGTTCTCGATAACGTAAACCATTCGCACGTTGCGCCGGATGGCATGGCACATATGGCCGAGACCGATGGAGAGCGAATCGCCGTCGCCGGAGATTCCGATGTAGATCAGCTCGCGGTTGGCGGCGTTGGCTCCGGTGGCGATGGGAGGCATGCGTCCGTGCGCGGAGTTGAAGCCGTGCGCGCCGCTGACGAAATACGTGGGCGTCTTCGAGGAACAGCCGATCCCGCTCAGCTTGGCGATCATGTGCGGCGGCGTCGCGAGTTCCCAAAAGACGCGCACCAGCGCGGCGGTAATGGAATCGTGCCCGCATCCGGCGCACAGCGTGGACATGGCGCCTTCGTAATCGCGAATTGTCATCCCCAGTTCGTTGCGTTGCAGGCTGGGATGAGTGGCGATCGGTTTCGCAATGGATGGCATATATTATTCCTCTATCTGCAATTCCGGGACGGGCACGGTGACCAGCGGCTTGGCGGCGTCGCCCAGCGCTTTCAGAATCCCGTCGGTCACGTGTTTGGCGCTGAGCGGGAAACCGCCGTAGACCAGAATGGATCGCAGCTTCTCTTTGGGCACGCTGGTCTCGAGCGTCAGCAGCGAGCGAAGCTGGGCGTCCCGATTTTGTTCGACAACGAAGCAGAAGTTATGGGTGTCGAGAAAAAATTGTACCGATTCGCCGAATGGGAAGCCGCGCACACGCATGAAGTCCGCCAGCACGCCTTGCTCGGCCAGCCGGTCCAGCGCCTCGCGCACGGCCAGATCGCAACCGCCCAGAGTGATGACGCCGAAGCTGGCGCCGCCGCGCCTCTGGATGACGGGCGCGGGCACGAACTTGGCCGACGCTTTGAACTTGCGCCCCAGCCGATCCATCACCTCGCGATACTCGTCGGGCATCTCCGTGTAGCCGCCGTATTTGTTGTGTCCGGAACCGCGCGTGAAAAAAGCGCCTTTGGAGTTTACGCCCGGCAGCGTGCGCGGCGTCACCTGATTTTCGTCCTCGTTGGTGTAGCGCTGGAATTTCGTGATCTTTTCGATCTCTTCCGCGCTGAGAACGCGGCCGCGATCGGGCTGGTAACCGTCGTCCCATTTAAGCCGAGGCACCACCCAGTCGTTCATGCCGATATCCAGGTCGGTCAGAATGAACACAGGAGTTTGGAACCGCTCGGCCAGGTCGAAGGCCTTGGGAGCGAATTCGAAACACTCGGCGGGACTGCACGGGAACAGCAGAATATGTTTCGTGTCTCCGTGCGACGCGTAGGCGCACTCCAGCACGTCGCCCTGCTGCGTACGCGTGGGCATTCCGGTGGAAGGGCCGACGCGCTGCACGTCGATAATGACCGCGGGAATCTCGGCGTAGTACGCCAAGCCAAGCAGCTCGTTCATCAGCGAAATGCCGGGCCCGGCGGTGGAAGTGAACGCCCGCGCGCCGTTCCAGCCCGCTCCAATCACCATGCCGATGGCCGCCAGCTCGTCCTCGGCCTGCAAAATGATGTAGTTATTCTTCCCGGTTTCCGGATCCTTCCGATACTTTTCGCAGAACATCTTGAAGGCGTCCATCGCGGACGTGGACGGAGTGATCGGATACCAGGCCGCGACCGTGGCGCCCGCATAAACGCAGCCGAGCGCGATAGCCGTATTGCCGTCGATCAGGATCTTGTCGGAGTTGGCGTTCATCGTCTCCAGATGAAACGGGAGCGGACAGGCGAAATGATCCCGCGCGTAATCGTAGCCCAGGCGCAAGGATCGATCGTTGGATTCGCGCAGCGCTTTCTTGCTGGAGTACTTTTGCTCAAGCAGTTCCCCCACGATGTTCATGTCGACATTCAGCACGGCGCACAGCGAACCGGCGTACGCGATGTTCTTCATAAGGATGCGCTCGCGCGGGTCGCGGAAGTTTTCGTTGCACAGATGAGCCAACGGGACACCCAGGAAATTTACGTCGTCGCGGACCAGCGCCGCGTCGAGCGGCCAGGTGGAATCGTACAACAAGTACCCGCCTTTGCGGACCTCGCCGATGTCGCGCGCGTAGGTCTGCGAGTTCATCGCCACCATCAAATCGTAATCGAGCGAGCGCGCCGTGTAGCCGTCCTTGTTGACGCGAATCTCATACCAGGTGGGCAGTCCCTGGATGTTGGATGGAAACAGATTCTTGCCCGACACCGGAATCCCCATGCGGAAAATGGCCTGCATCAGCAGACCATTGGCGCTGGCCGAGCCGGTCCCGTTCACGTTGGCCAGCTTGATCGCGAAATCGTTTACGCCGTCACGCATGATTCAGCACCCACGGGCCTTCCCGCATAAGAAATCAGAAGATCGAATTTCTGCATGTCCCAAGCCGCGGTGGGACACCGCTCCGCGCACAGGCCGCAGTGCACGCACAGATCCTCGTCCTTGATCATGGCGCGTGCGGTTTGCGGCAGCGGGACGGAAACGTACAGCTCCTGGGTGAGATTATCGGCGGGCGCCGACAGCCGCTTTCGTAGATCGTCCTCTTCTCCGTTGCGAGTGATCGTCAGGCATTGGACCGGGCAAACGTCGATGCAAGCGTCGCACTCGATGCAGCGCGCGGCCGCGAAATCGGTCTGAATGTCGCAGTTCAGGCAGCGTTGGACCTCTCGCACGGTCTGCTCTACCGAGAATCCGAGCTCCACCTCGATGTTCATTTGCCGGAAGCGCTCGGTGAGATCGACATGGCGCATTTTCTGGCGCGGCGCGGGATTGTAGTCGTTGTGGTAACTCCACTCGCTCAGTCCCATCTTCTGGCTGACCAGGTTCATGCCTTGCGGCAGCCGCTCGGTCACGGCGATCCCGTGGCAATAATGATGGATCGAAATGGCGGCCTGGTGGCCGTGCTCGGCGGCCCAAATGATGTTCTTCGGTCCCCAAGCGGCATCGCCGCCGAAGAAGACGCCGTCGCGCGTGCACTGCATGGTCTTCTCGTCCACCACCGGCATGTCCCACTTGTCGAACTCGATTCCGATGTCGCGCTCGATCCAGGGGAACGAGTTCTCTTGACCGATCGCCAGGATCACATCGTCGGCGGGAAAGAAAACCGTTCCGAGCGTATTGGAGTTCTTAGCTTTGGCGTCCCACTCCAGCCGCTCGAATTCCATGCCTGTCAGCTTGCCGTTTTCGATCACGAAGCGCGTGGGCGCATGGTTGATGACGATCTCCACGCCCTCTTCCTCGGCGTCCTCTAGCTCCCAAGACGAGGCTTTGAAGAATCCGCGCGGACGGCGCGCCATCACCTTGATCGTTTTTCCGCCCAGCCGGCAGCTCGATCGGCAGCAATCCATCGCGGTGTTCCCGACTCCGATGATGAGCACTTTTTCGCCGACGGAAGTGGTGTGGCCGAAAGCGATCGATTCCAGCCAATCGATCCCGATATGAATGCGGTCCGTGTCGTGACGCCCTGGTATTTCGAGTTCCTTGCCGCGCGGCGCGCCGGTGCCGACGAAAATCGCGTCGAAGCCTTCCGCCAGCAATGCCTTCATGCTTTCGACGGGCGTGTTGTAGCGAATGTCGACGCCCATATCGAGGATCTGGTCGATCTCGTCGTAGAGCACGTCCGACGGCAGACGGAAGGCGGGGATGTTGGTGCGCATCAAGCCGCCCGGCTTGCCGTACTTTTCGAACATCACCACTTCGTAACCGAGCGGCATCAGATCGTTGGCGACGGTGAGTGACGCTGGCCCCCCGCCGATGCAAGCCACGCGTTTGCCGTTCTTCTTGGACGGAATCTTCGGAAGCCGATCGGTGATATCGCCGCGCAAATCCGCCGCCACGCGCTTCAGCCGGCAAATGGCGACGGGTTTCCCATCCAGGCGGCCGCGCCGGCACGCCGGTTCGCACGGCCGATCGCAAGTGCGTCCCAGAATGGCGGGAAAAACATTCGACTCCCGATTGAGCATGTAGGCGTCGGTGTAGCGGCCTTGCGCAATCAGCCGGATGTATTCGGGGACATTGGTGTGGGCCGGGCAGGCCCACTGGCAGTCAACTACTTTGTGATAGTACGTCGGATCGTGGACGTCCGTTGGTTTCACGCCTCTATCCTCTCAAGAATGGAGCGATCGACAGGTCGTGTTGGGAATATTAGGACCAGCCTGGGTTTATTGTACATCCGGGCGATGGAACGCGCTTCGAATCCTATTTCAAATATATCTCGACGGCGTTGCTAGTGAGCGCCGCTGGGCCAGTTAGCTGGGTGCCGGAGGTGGCATGCAACGTCAGCGGAAGGACGGTGTCCGGGGTCAATTGCACGTTCATCTGAAAGGCGCCATAGATCAAACCTGGCGCAGTCCCGGCGTATAGAATACTCACCGGCGTTAAGTTACGATCGACAACCTCGAACTGATTCTGTCGCTGATCCAGCGGCGCCGCAGAGGCCGCGATAGCCCCGTCCTGGAGACTCGATGGCCAGATCGCGCCCGTACCGAACAGTGTCACGATGGAGCCGCTGGCAGCAGGGTTGGAGGCAGAGTTCACGCTCCCGTCCTGATTCAGCGCCGCGGCGTGGACGCCATCCGTTGTGAAGATCCCAAGCGATTGCGTCAACGGGACGGGGCCTGACGTGACGCTCCCCGAGGGCAGTACGACTTGAATCTGTAGAAAGCCTCCATTTGACGCAATTTCGAATGGCGCCTGGATGTTGATCTGATTCGGGCCGGCATAGAGGACGGTGGCCTGGACGCCACCGATGAGAACCTGCACACTTTCCGGAGAGCCGTCCAAATCGAACCCGAACAGCGATACCAGCGCTCCCCCAGCCAGGCCGGTGTTCATCGCGTACGAGGCTGCATTGGCGAATCCGATGATTGCCGGCGTGTTGAAGGCGTAGCTTGGAGGCAATGACAAAAGAGCACCGTTGGACCCGAGCAGAAGGAGCTGGCCGCTGCTGTGGAAGGACGGTGGCGCGGACACCGTCCCCAGAGGGAACCGAAAGAGAGTCTGCGGATTGGCGCCAGATGGATCGAGCGCCAAGACAAAATCGGCGCCCAGGATGGGAACGCCCGCGAGAATTGGGAATTGGGCCGATGAACTCGTGCCCGCCAGGTAAGCGTTGCCGGAAGAATCCAGCGCGATTCCAGCAGCGATGGCGTCGGCAGCCTGACCCAAGTCGGTGGAGTAAATCACCGTAGATCCGTCAGAACTCAACTTCTCGGCAAAAAGCCCGGGAGTTCCAGCCTGTTGCGGAAGCCCAGGAGAAGAGATCGCGGTGACGTATTCCCCAAACAGATCCACGTTTCCATTGGAATCTTGTGCCATGAACAATGTCGGGACGCGCGGGTAACCCGCGCCCACCGAGGTCGACCAGAGGAGCCGGGAGCCATCCGCGGACAGTCGTGCAACATACCCCGATCCCAGGTTGTAGCTGCCGCCCTCGACGCCCGCAACGGTAATGGCTCCCGTAGCATCCGCGGCCATGCTGCTAACGGTGGCGCTGGTCGATTCGTGCCCAACGCACCCACTGCCGCCGCTGCAATCACTGCTTCCGGTGCCGAGCAACGTGCTGTAGACGAGTTTGCCTGGCGGGGATATCTTGACCACGAATGAATAAAAGAAAGTGCTCCCAAAATCATCGGCACCTGTAGGAGAGCCCTTGGTCATAAATGCGCCCGGCGTGGTCGGGAAATCCGTCTCATTGGTCGAACCTCCGAGGTAGACGTTCCCGCTCCCGTCAATCGCAATCGCGGTTACCAAGGAGGCGTAGTAGCAAGTGGGGCACGCGATGCTAGCGCGCTGTTGCCCGGCGAGATAGCTGGCAAAAAGCAGCTTCGTGCCGGTGGGGTCGAGCTCCAGGACGAAGCCGGCGGTCCTGTAAGGAACTTTCTGGGGCACGATCGGGTTGACCAGGTTGAAATCGTCCGAATCGGTATTTCCGCCGATCCAGATATTGCCGCTGGGATCGACTGCGGCGGCCTGCGGAACATCGTTGCCGCTGCCACCGAGCACCGGCAGAACATCTGACGGTTCTCCGTTTTGGAACATCACAGGGCCGAGCGCCGCCAGCGCAATCTGCGAATGTTGGATCGGGAAATTGTAAAGCCCGGTTGTGCTGGAAACGCCGCTGGAGCCGATCAACAACGTGTCACCATTCGGCAGCTGCACGCAGCGGCGATTGGAAAACGCAGCGTTTGGCGGTGCAAACTCTGGGAATACAAACTGAAGTTGCACTTGAGCAGTGGCAAGCGGCGCGAATAAAAGTGCAGCGATATTCTGGGAGAGCTTCGGTAACATGATTGCCTCGAAGGGGACAAATAGCACTTCGCTGGCCATCGAAACTGGTCTAATGTCTTGCAGATCGCCTTACGTAATGAGTCAATTCGCTACGGAGACGGGGCGGTTTTTCCCTCACGGTCTATTACCGCCCGGACCGCCCGGATGGTCGCGTTCCGGCGGCACTCGGTTCCCCATCCCCATCCGTCACTCACCATCCCGCTGGCGTAGAATCGTTAGAAACTCTATGTCCCTGGATCCCGGCACTCGTTTGGGACCGTACGAGATCCTCACCCTTGTCGGCGCAGGCGGCATGGGCGAGGTCTACAAAGGGCGCGATACGCGCCTTGATCGCGTCGTCGCCGTCAAGGTTTCCAAAGAGCAGTTCACTGCCCGCTTCGAGCAGGAGGCCCGAGCTGTGGCGGCCTTGAATCATCCCCACATCTGCCAGCTTTATGACGTCGGACCGAATTATTTGGTGATGGAGTTCGCCGAGGGCGCGCCCCTCACAGGGCCGGTCCCGCTCGAAAAAACCGCGAATTACGCCGGACAAATTCTGGACGCTCTGGAAGCCGCCCACCAGAAAGGCATCGTCCATCGGGATCTGAAGCCCGCCAACATCCTGGTCACCAAGCAAGGCATCAAGCTGCTGGATTTCGGACTCGCGAAGCAGGCGGTCCGGCTCGGCGAACACGACACCACGCAGGCCCTCACCGATCAAGGGCAAATCGTGGGCACTTTGCAGTACATGTCGCCGGAACAACTGCACGGCAAGGAAGCTGACGCGCGTAGCGACCTGTTCAGCTTCGGCTGCGTGCTCTACGAATTGCTCACCGGCAAACGAGCTTTCGACGGCGCCAGCCCCGCCAGTGTGATCGCTGCGATTCTGGAGCGAGAGCCGGCACCGCTCGAAATCGGGCGGCCGCTGGATCGCGTGGTGAGACGAGCGTTGGCGAAGGATCCCGACCAGCGGTTCCAAACCGCCCGCGATCTCAAGGCAGCGCTCGATTGGGCGCTGGAACAACCGACGGCAGTCGTCGCCGATCAGCCCAGAAGCAAGTTGCCGTGGGCAGTGGCGGGCGTGCTCGGGCTGGCGCTTGTTGGCGCCTCTTGGATAGCCTGGCGCGCGACGCGATCCATCGACCGGCCGCTAGTGCGCCTGGACGTGGACCTGGGGCCCGAGGTTGCCTTGCCCCCATTAGACAACCACGCACCAGGCAACCTGATCCTGTCGCCGGATGGAACACGATTGGTCTACGTCTCGGGTGACCCCACGCGGCTCTACACGCGGGGGCTGGATCAGTCCAAAGTCAACGAACTCCCAGGCACGGAGGGCGCATCGCTGCCTTTTTTCTCGGCGGACGGACAGTGGGTGGGGTTCTTCACCGGCGCCAATGGCAGCAAGCTGAACAAGATTTCGGTGGAAGGCGGCGCGGTGGTTCCACTTGCGGATGTATCCGTCGCCACGGGAGGAAGCTGGGGTGCCGACGGCAACATTATCCTCGGCGGAGAGCTCAACAAGGGCCTACTGCGCGTTCCAGCCAGCGGAGGAGCGCCCACCACAGTTTTGGAATTGCCGCCGGGAGAACTGTCCTACACATTTCCACAAATCCTGCCGGGCGGCAAGGCGATTTTATTTGTGGACTACCGGACGATGGACCTTAACACTGCCAGCATCGAGGCCTTCTCATTCGCCGATCAGCGCCGGAAGACACTGGTGCAGGGGGCCACCTTCGGCCGCTATCTGCCCAGCGGCCACTTGATATATACGAACAAGGGAACGCTATTCGCGATCCCCTTTGACGTGGATCGCCTGGAGACGCGGGGGACGGCCGTTCCGATCCTCGACAACCTTGCAATGCAGCAATTGAGTGGCGGAGTCGACCTGGATTTCGCTCAGAACGGCACGCTGGTTTACCGCAAAGCCAGCGCGGGCGGCAGATCCGGGATGCGGATAATTCAATGGATCGACAGCGCGGGCAGGAAAGAACCTCTGGCGGCCAAGCCCGGCATCTATGAGGGCCTGTGGCTCTCTCCGGATGGCAAACGAGCGGCGCTCTTGATCAGTGAGGGAGGCCGCCAAGACGTGTGGGTGTACGACCTGCAGCGCGACGCGATGACCAGGCTCACGTTCGGTGATGCCTCTTATTCCCCACCGATCTGGAGTCCGGATGGACGCTATGTCGTTTTTGGAGCATTCGGGAGGGGGATCTACTGGACCCGCGCCGACGGAGCCGGCCAACCTCGGCAGCTGATCGAAAGCAAGGAGTTCCAGATACCATGGTCGATCTCATCGGACGGCAAGCGCTTGGCATATTTCTTGACTCGCGGGAGCGCGCGGATTTGGACACTCCCGCTGGAGGATCAGGGCGGACAATGGAAGGCTGGGAAGCCCGAGCAGTTCCTAGAGAGCAAGTACTCCGAGATGGATCCAAATTTCTCGCCCGACGGACGATGGCTGGCGTACGTGTCCAACGAGTCGGGAAAGTACGAGGTGTATGTGCGGACATTTCCAGCGTCGGCCTCCGGGGGCGGCAAATGGCAAGTCTCTAACAACGGCGGCGCGGGGCCTTTGTGGTCGAAGCAGGGCCACGAGTTGGTCTACAAGATGGGCGATCAGCTCATGTCGGTACGCTATGCGGTGAACGGCGACTCGTTCGTACCGGAGAAACCCCGCGTTTGGATCGACAAGCTGGGTGGAACGGATTACTACGATCTGGCGCCGGATGGCAAGCGCGTCGCCGTGCTGACCCCAGTGGACACGCCGGAAGCGCCGAAGCCCGACCACGAAGTGACCTTCTTGTTTAACTTCTTCGACGAGCTGCGCCGCCGCGTCCCCGGCTCCAGGTAGGGAATTCGTTATGATACCGGAGAGGTGCATATGCGCAAGAGCCGGGGCAAAGGCAAGCTTTCCCGCCGCGGATTTCTGGAAGGCGCCGGCGTTGCCGTGGTTGCCGCCACCGCGGCGCCCACGATGGCCCAGAATCAGATCGCGGAGCCGGCCTCGAACGTCCCACGAACAACCATCCGCGTAACGGTGAACGGGAAGACGCAGCGTGTCGAAGTGGAAGACCGCTGGACGCTGGTTGAGTTACTGCGAGATCACCTGGCTCTCACCGGCACCAAGATCGGCTGCGATCGCGGCGAATGCGGCGCATGTACCGTGTTGCTGGACGGCAAACCGGTTTACTCGTGCAGCAATCTGGCGGTTTGGGCGGATGGTAGAACGGTCCAAACTGTAGAGGGTCTTTCCAAGGGCGATGATCTCGATCCGCTCCAGCATGCGTTTATCGAGCACGATGCGCCGCAGTGCGGATACTGTACGTCCGGGCAGTTGATGAGCGCCAAGGCGCTGCTCAACGCTAATCCGCATCCCACGGCCGACGACGTGCGCGCCGCCATGACCGGCAACATCTGCCGCTGCTCCAACTACAATCGCTACGTCGAAGCCGTGCTGGCCGCCGCGGCGCGCCGGACCGCATAAGGAGGCCCCATGAGCGAAACCATGCAGCCGTTGAAAACGATCGGGCATCCCACGCCGCGCATCGACGCTCTGGAACGCGTGACGGGAAAGGCGACGTACACCGGCGATGTCAAGCTGCCGGGCATGTTGTATGCCCGCGTGCTTCGAAGCCCGCACCCGCACGCGCGCATCCGGCATATCGATGTTTCGAAAGCGCTCGCGCTGGTGGGCGTGAAGGCCGTTCTCACTCACGAGAACTGTTCCGTGGTGTGGGGCGCGGGTTCGGTGGCGGGAGGCATTCAATACAACGACGAAATCAAGAAAGCCACCAAGCAGCGCCGCTATGCCTTCAACAATCCGGTGCGTTTTATCGGCGATCCGGTGGCGGCCGTAGCGGCGATCGACCGGCATGTGGCCGAACACGCGCTCCAATTGATCGCGGTGGATTACGAAGTGCTGCCGTTCGTCCTCGAGCCCGAGGAAGCGCTCAAGCCCGGCGCGGTCGCCATCTGGCCGGAAGGCAACTTGGCGCTCGATCCTCGAAACGAAACGAAACCGATGAGCCAAAAACGCGGCAACGTCGAGGAAGGTTTTCGCGCCTCCGACCACGTTTTTGAGGATCGCTATACTACCGCCTTCGTGCACAACGCACAGATGGAGCCGCGCGCCTGCGTGGCCGTCTGGGAGGGCGAAAAGCTCACCGTGTACACCCCCACCGGAGGCATCGCCAACTGCCGGCACGATATGGCGCGGGATCTGGGGATCGCAGACGAGAACGTGCGCGTGATCTGTCACTACATGGGCGGCAACTTCGGCAACAAGAATCAAAACCAGGACGCGGACCTGATCGCGGCCGTGCTGGCCAAGCAAGCAGGAGCGCCGGTCAAGCTGGAAATGTCGCGCAAGGAAGACTTCATCGGGATGCATGGCCGCTGGCCGACCGTGCAGTATTACAAGGTGGGCGTCTCGAACGACGGCGCGCTTCAGGCCATTCAACTGCGCGGCTACAGCGGCATGGGCGGTTACCGGAAGAATTCGGGCGCGATCGGCGGCATCGAGGTGTATCAGTGCCCTAACATCGAAACCGCGATCCACCCTGCGTACACCAACAAAACGGTGTCCGGAAATTTTCGAGGGCCGGAGTTTCCGCAGGGCTATTACGGCGTCCAGTCCATGATGGACGATGTCGCGTACAAGTTGAAGATGGACCCGGTCGACTTCATCCTGAAGAACATGACACGCAGGCCCAGCGAGAAGACCACGTATACGAATTACAGCTTGGAGGAATGCATCCACCGCGGCGCAGAAGCGTTCGAATGGAAGAAGCGCTGGCGCTCTCAGCCCGGCTCCGATGCCGGAGCGATCAAGCGCGGCGCGGGCGTGTCGTTTCTCGCGTTTCGATCGGGAGTGGGCCATAGCAGCGCCGTGCTTCGCGTGGATGCGCGGGCGAAATACAAAGTACACGTCGGCGTCACCGACGTCGGCGCGGGCGCGAAGACCACCATGGGTCTGATCGCCGCCGAGGCTTTGGGCGTTGGTTTATCGGATGTCGAGGTGGTTTGGGGCGACACCGACACCTGCCCGTATTCGGTCGGCGAATCCGGCAGCCGCACCACCATCCAGACGGGACACGCGGTGGTCGAGGCCGCGCGCGACCTGAAAAGACAGATCGCGGAAAGAGGCTTGCCCAAGGGGAGCGACGTCTACACCGCGAGCGCAGATCCGAACCCGAAAATGGAGGAAGGCAAAACTCGCGCGGCGTTCGGTGCGCATTTTGTGGAGGTCGAGGCGGACACCGAACTCGGCCGTGTGCGAGTGACCAAGTACCTCGCGGTGCACGATTGCGGCCGGGTGATGAATCCGCTGACCGCGATCAGCCAGATCAAAGGGGGCGCGGTCATGGGGATCGGCATGACGCTGCACGAAGATCTGGTGTACGACCGACAGACCGGCGCGCCGCTAACGGCCGGTTACTACGGCGCGCGAATCGCAACCCACCGGGATGCGCCGGACATCGAAGTGCTGTTCCTCGAATCGGACGACGGTTATGGACCCTGGGGCGCAAAGAGCATGGGCGAGTCCAGCAAGGTTCCGGCCGTGGCCGCGGTGGCCAATGCCATTTTCAACGCGACCGGGAAGCGGATGAAGGACCTTCCGATCACGCGGGACAAGATTCTGGGAGCGCGCGCATGAAAGCCTTCACCAATTCCAACCCTCGCGATCTTCCGCACGCGCTTGCTCTGATTCAGCAAGCGCAGGCCGCCGGCCAGGCTGCGTCGATCGCGGGCGGCGGAAGCGATCTGCTGGGAATGATCAAGGAACAGATCGTCGCACCGGACGTGCTCATCCATCTCAGAACGATTAAGGGGCTGGATGCGGTTGCAGTTGAAAAGGGCGGCTTGCGCATCGGCGGATTGACGACGCTCGACGCGCTGGCGCGGCATCCCGTGATTCGTCGGCAATACGCGGTGCTTGCCGAGGCCGCCGAATCCGTGGCCACGCCGCAAATCCGCAACGTCGGAACTCTGGCGGGCAATGTTGCGCAAAGGCCGTGGTGCTGGTACTACCGCAACGGCTTTCCGTGCTTTAAGGCGGGGGGCAATCAATGCTTCTCGATCAACGGGGAAAATCAGTTTCACGCGATCTTCGGCGGAGGGCCGAGCTTCATTGTGCATCCGTCAGACACTGCGCCCGCCCTGGTCGCATTGGATGCCAAGTTCCATATCGCGGGTCCGTCCGGCCGGCGCGTCGTGGCCGCGCACGATTTCTTTGTTCTCCCCCGCCAAAACGCGGCGCGCGAAAATGTTTTGGCCTCGGACGAGGTGCTGGTGTCGATCGAGGCACCCTCGGCTAGCGCCGGCGCTCGGAGCGCGTATCACAAGATAATGGATCGCGAGGCATGGACGCACGCGGTAGTGAGCGCCGCAATCGTGCTCGAAATGGACCAGCAGGTGTGCCGGTCCGCCCGGATCGTCTTGGGAGGCGTTGCGCCGATCCCGTGGCGCGTTCCCGACGCCGAGCGCTTGCTAGCCGGCCGGCGGATCACTCCGGAACTGGCCGCGCAGGCCGGAGAAATCGCGATAGCCGAAGCCAGTCCGCTCGCCAAGAACGCCTACAAAGTGCCGCTGACCAAAGCGCTGGTCAAGCGCACCGTGTTGGAACTCGCCGAGCGAGCGTAATCGCATTCGTAATCCAGGTTGACGTCAGGACATCTTGTCTTTTTGGATGTTTCGCATCTCGTCGATGATGCGCTCGAACACTCTTTTCACAGCTTCGGCGGATAATGGGCCGCGGTTCCCTCCGGTGACATTCGCGAACACCTGGTCCTCGCGCTTCGGTTCGTAAATCGGCAGCGACAGGTCGTGCTTGATCCGGCCGATCTCTTCCACGATCCGCGTTCGTTCGTTCAACAGCGCCAGCAATTCGAGATCCAGAATATCGATCTTCCGGCGACATTCGGCGAGCTTTTCCATGCTCATGGGTTCTTCGATGGTAAACCACCGGCGAGTCGGCGGGCGAGGGCTTCCAGCCTATTCTCCAGTTCGCTGCTTGTAGCATTTTGCTCGATAGTCGTCACGAATGCGCTGCCCACCGCGACGCCGTCGGCGATTTCCCCCACGGAGCGAACCTGGTCGGGCGTCGAGATTCCGAACCCGACCGCTAACGGAAGCCCGGTCACTTTTCGAACAGCTTGGACCAACGGCGCGACGGCATCGGAAACGCTGCTGCGCTCGCCCGTCACGCCCGTTCGCGAGACCAGATACACGAACCCGCTTGAATATTTGGCGACCAGTTCCAACCGCCGCGGGGTACTGGTCGGGGCCGCGAGAAATACCGTGTCGAGCCCGGCTGCGTGCATCGCATTGGTGTACGGCTCTGCCTCTTCGACGCTGAGGTCGGTCATCAGGCAGCCATCGATTCCGTGCGCGGCCGCATCTCGCCCGAGCTTCTCCAGCCCATAGTGCAACACCGGATTGAGATAAGTGAATAGGACCAGCGGAATTTCGGAACGCGCGCGGATCTGAGCCGCGATGTCGAGCACTTTAGCCACCGTCGTGCCTGCCTTCAGTGCGCGATCGCTGCCGCGCTGGATCACCGGACCATCCGCGATCGGGTCGGAGAAGGGAACTCCAAGCTCGATCAGATCCGCCCCGCCGCGCTCCAGCGCCGCCACCAGCGCCGCGGTCCGATCGGGCGTGGGATCGCCGGCGGTGATGTAGGCGATCAAAGCGGGCCGGCGTTCGGCTCGCAACCGTTCAAAGAGCCGCGCGATTCTGGTCTGGCTCATCCAGTTCTTTCAGGTTCTCTCGATAGATGTCGGTATCTTTGTCGCCGCGTCCGGAGAGATTGATCACGTATAGCTGGTTTGCCGCGGCGGGGGCTCGGCGCAGAGCTTCGGCGACGGCATGCGCCGACTCCAATGCCGGTATGATACCCTCGGTTCGCGCCAGAATTCGCGCCGCGTCGAGCGCCTCTTGATCGGTGACTGAAACGTACTCGCTGCGCCCCTGATCGCGCAGCCAGGCATGTTCCGGCCCCACCAGAGCGTAATCGAGGCCCGCCGAAACCGAATGCGTGAGCGCCACCTGCCCGTCGGCGTCCTGCAAGAGATAGCTGTACGCGCCATGCAGCACGCCCGGCGATCCGCCGGAGAAGCGCGCGGCGTGCGATCCCAGTTCTGCACTGCGTCCTCCGGCCTCCACTCCGATAAGACGGACGCCCGTGTCCGCGATAAAAGGATGAAACATCCCGATGGCATTGCTCCCGCCTCCCACGCAGGCGAAGATCGAATCCGGCAGCCGCCGCTCGCGCTCCAGAATCTGCCGGCGCGTTTCCTCGCCGATCACGCGATGAAAATCGCGGACCATCATGGGATACGGGTGCGCGCCCAGCGCCGAACCCAGCAGATAATGTGTGGTTCCAACGTTGGTCACCCAATCCCGCATGGCCTCGCTGATGGCGTCCTTTAACGTCCGGCTTCCATTTTGCACTGCGACTACTTTGGCCCCCAGCAACCGCATGCGAAAAACGTTCAACCGCTGCCGGCGCATGTCTTCCTCGCCCATGTAGACGATGCACTCCAGTCCGAAGAGCGCGCAAACCGTAGCCGTCGCGACACCGTGTTGTCCCGCGCCCGTTTCGGCGATGATGCGACGCTTGCCCATTCGTCTCGCCAGCAGCGCTTGACCCAGGCAGTTGTTGATCTTGTGCGCTCCGGTGTGCAGCAGGTCTTCGCGCTTGATGTAGATTTTCGCTTGGCCCAACGTTTCGCTGAGCCGCTTGGCGTAGTAGAGCGGCGTGGGACGGCCCGCGTAGTTGGCAAGCAGGTTGTTCAATTCGGCCTGGAACCCCGGGTCGTGCCGGGCTTGGACGTAAGCCTGATCGAGCTCTTCGAGCGGCGCCATCAAGACTTCGGGAACGTAGCGTCCGCCATAGGGTCCGAAGTGCCCGCGGAGGTCCGGCTGCGCGGTCGTCATAGGCCGAGTGCCGCCTTCACGAACTTTTCCATCTTGTCGTGATCCTTCAATCCGGGAGATTTTTCGATCCGGGAGCACGCGTCCACGCCCCAGGGCCGCGCTTCCTCGATGGCTTGGCGGACGTTTTCGGCGTCCAGGCCTCCCGCGACGATAATTTTCTTAGGAAGATCGCGGGCGAGCAACCAATCGAACGTTGAACCGGTCCCTCCGTATTGTCCCCCGGAGGGAGCATCCATCAGTATCGCTTCTGCGTCGTCGTCGTCCGCGATATGCGTCACGAGCCAGGCTGCGCGCGCACGCCAAATCCGAATACCGCGAGCTTGCGCGTCTCCGTGCAACTGCGCGACGTCCAGACCCGCGTCCAGCGCCACTTTTGCCACTGTCTCGACCGTGTCGTTCACAAAAACGCCGACCTTCCAAACGTTCGCGGGCAGCTTCTCGGTGATCATCGCCGCGCCGGTGGGTGAAATGTAACGCGGACTCTCGCGGTAGAAATTGAAGCCGATCGCCGAAGCGCCCGCCTCGGCCGCAGCCAGAGCATCCTCGCGATTCGTGATGCCGCAAATCTTCACCATCATGACAGCAACGCCTGCAAGGCCCGTCCGGGATCGCTCGATTTCATCAAATGTTCGCCGACCAGGAACGCCTGATAGCCGGCGGCGTGCAGCAGCCGGACATCCGCGGCGCAGTGGATGCCGCTTTCCGCGACTCTAACGACCCCGCCCGGAATCTCGTCCGCCAAACGTAGCGAGACGTTGAGATTGACCTCAAAGGTGCGCAGATCGCGGTTGTTCACGCCGATGATCCGCGCTCCGGAATCAACCGCGGGCTTCAATTCCTCTTCGTCGTGGATCTCCACCAGGGCGGTCATGCGGTAGTCTTCGGCAAGTTCGCGTAAATCGCGCATTTCCCGCTCCGTCAATATGGCCGCGATCAGAAGAATGGCATCGGCGCCGTGAGCCGCGGCCTCATGCACGTGGTAACGATCGATCGTGAAGTCCTTTCGGAGGACCGGCAAAGCCACTGCTGCCCGGGCGGATTCCAGATCGGACAAGCTTCCACCGAAATGCTTTTCATCGGTCAAAACCGAGAGCGCCGCGGCTCCCCCCCGCTGGTATGCCCCGGCTATCGCGGCGGGTTCGAAATTTTCGGAGAGAACACCCCGGCTGGGCGACGCCCGCTTGATCTCGGCAATCACGGCCGGGTCGCTTCGAGTGATAGCGCCGGCAAAATCTCGGCGTCCGGCCATGGATTCTCCGGCGCGTTGCTCCATGTCCGCCGCACGATGGCGAAGTTCGAGCCTTTTCTGCTCGACAATTTGGGCCAAGATGCCGGGAATGGTTTTCACCATGGGCGGGATTTCTACATTGTAGCGCGGTCGACGCTGTGGCCCCTCGCGAGCGGAGTCAGTGTCGGCGCTACTTCGAACGCGCGCCGACCAAGGTGTCCAGACGTTCCACAGAGCTGAGTAGGTTCTTCGACTCTGCGGTTAGCCGGTCTCCGACCGATGTGTTTTCCTGCGCATTGGCTGCGGTTTTTTCCGTCGTCGATCGCATTCGTATCAATGCGTTCGCAATTTCCTCCATGGCCCGCGCCTGCTCGCTACTGCCGGTCTGGACCTGATCGGCCAGCGTGGTAACGGCCTCGTTGCTTTGAATGATCGCGTGGATGCGCGAAGTCAGTTCATCCACGCGGAGTTGGCCGTCCTTGGTCCGTCCGATTGACTCGCCGATCAAGCCGGCCGTATCCTTGGCCGCTCCGGCGCAGCGCTGCGCGAGAGTTCGAACTTCGTCCGCAACCACCGCGAATCCCATTCCGGCGGCTCCGGCTCGCGCCGCCTCTACGGCCGCGTTTAGCGCCAGCAAGTTGGTTTGGAACGCGATTTCGTCGATCAAGGCGATGATCTTGGAAATGCGCTGGCCGGATTGACCGATCTCGGTCATAGCCGCTCTGGTCTGCTCCAGCACCTGGTTCGCTTCCAGCATTTGTCGCCTGGTATCCCGGATGAGGCTTCCGGCCTTCGCCGCGGATTCGACATTTTGATCGGCTGTAGCGTTTACTTCCTCGCTCGCGGCTGAAGTCTCCTCAATCGACGCCGCTTGATCGGACGCTCCTTCCTCGAGCAAGCGGCTGGCCTGCCTGACCTGCTCGGCGTCATCGGATATGCGGCCCGCCCCCTGGTGTAGGTCGAACGCCAGGTTTCGCAGAAGCCGGTTGATCGCGCGAATAGCAAACACGAGCCACAGGCCGCAGAGCGCGCTGGCCGCTATCAGAATCGCCGTGATCCATTGCGCGCGCGACACATTGCGTGCCGCCGATTCGCGCGCGGCGGCCCGTAACTTATCCTGTTCCGCCCGCAACACCGCGGCAGCCGCACGGACCCGATCGAGTAGTGGTTCCATGCGATCCGTCACCAGCGCATGCCCGCCCGCAAAATCCGCTTTCGACACCGATTCCAGGTATTGCTCAAACACGCGGCGCCATTCCTCCGTCGCACTTTGGATCAGGGCAACCGAAGCGCGGGCCTGCTCGCTATGCAGTAACGCCTTCAATGCGCTGGTGTCGGCAGTCGCCCGATCGGCCAGCTTGGCGAATTCCCGCCGGTGTTCCTCCGCGCCTCCGAAGGCATGACACGACGAGCATTCTCCCAGCGTGCGCAATGTCGCGACTTGACTTGAGTCCGTCTTCAAAACATTTCCGGCCGCGTAGGAAAACTGCGTCGCCGTGGACAGCTCCTTCATTTCATGTAAATCGAGCTGCACCGCGCCGATCAGGTCCGCCGCTTTAGCTTCCTCGTTCACCGCCCTGCCTAACAGGCCACCTATGTTGCCGATCATCGAAAGCGAGCTGACGCTAAGCAAGCCCGCCACTAGGAAAACAACGCCAAAGCACACGCCCAATTTTTGGGCCAGAGATAAAGTCTTCACCTTGACACCTGTTTAGCTCATCGGGGAGCGACGCCCGTTCTTGAGTCCATTTCTGCCATTCATTTTCAACCAACCTGGATCAAGAGAAAAAATGATACCTAGGAAAAAGAGGTTGTTTCGCTTGCTGGAGTCTGCCCTGATAACCTTTCTCATTGGGGCTCAAGTCGCGGCCCAAACTGCGCCTACCTATCGCATCGAGCGCCCGATCTTACGACTACGAGATCCGCACCGCTTGTTTGCGCGCAGTCCAGCGTTCCAGTGGCGAGCAGGCTCGCGACGAACTTGTGCCCCTCGCCCAGTCCCCCAGCACCGCCGCTGAGTGGCGTCTCGTTTGCTTGCAGTACTTCAACAACGAAACCGAAATCAACGATGCCGGGGACTTCGGTGACCAGTGAGAGGCCGCTTTGCCCGGCCCGCCGTTGCCCTATTTCTTTTCGCGGGATCCCTAGCCGCCCAGGTCCAGCGCGCAGTCATCCTCAAGCTGGATGGCGTTCCGGAAGACGTCCTTGAGCCTGAACTGCAGCGCGTCGATCCTGCCACCCACAAGAGCGTTCTCCCGTGGATGGACCACGTGTTCGTCCAGGGCGGAACGCGTGTCGCTAATTTCTATGTGCGAGCCATCAGCCTGTCGGCGCCCTCGTGGTCCCTGCTCGACACAGGGCGGCATTTGCAAATCCATGGGAACGTCGAGTTCGATCGCTACACCTTTCACGCCTACGACTATCTGAACTTCTTTCCGTTCTATCTCGGCTATGCCCTCAATCGTCAGGTGGACATGCCGGGTGTCGAGGTGCTGGATCTCCGCTCTTGATTGATCGCTTCCCGTACACGGACCGATACCAGAGCTTCCAGCTCTACCAGCGAGGCGTGCGTTGGCAGACGTTTTCGGAGGGCTTTCAGCACAAGTTGTCCCACTCCCTGCGCGAACTCCTGGACGAATGGACCATCGGCTTCGAGATTGGAGGCAGCGTGGAGGAGCAGTCCGAACGCGAGTTGATCGAGCACCTCGCCGACCCTCGCGTCCGTTACCTCGATTATTTCACGGGCGACTTCGACCACGTCGCGCACGGCACGCCCGACCCAGTGTCCCAGCGGCTGGCGCTCCAGCGAATCGACGCCTTGATCGCGCGCGTGTGGACGGCAATCGAAACCAGCCCTTTAGGGGCAAAGACCGTGTTGGTAGTTGTTTCCGATCATGGCATGAATACGCAGCCCGGCGTTTACAGCCAAGGTTACGACTTAGTCCAGTTTTTCAACAGCCGCGCCGGGGGCTCCCATCACGTCGTCACCAACCGGCATCCTCTGACCGAATACAAGTTGAAGGGGCTCGATCCGTTTGTTTCCGAAGTAACTACGCCGAGCGGAGAATCCCTGTATCTGAAAGGCGCCGCCAAGGAATACCCTACGGCGCTGCTCGATCTTGACGGGAACGAACGCGCCTCGGTCTATCTCAGGAATTCCGATCTCAACGCGCTGCACATCCTGATTGGAGAATTGGTACGCCCGGATCTCGCGCCGGCGGTCCGCCATGCCGTGATCGACGCGGTGTTCCAGATCATCGGCCGGAATCGCGCTCAATGGCAATCGACGCTCGAAGAATTGCGCGCCGAGCTTGCCTCTCTGCGGCGTCGCATCGAAGAACGGCGAATTCGAATCGCGGCCCAACCGAAAAAATGGAACCACGCCGATTTTGAGGCCGGACTGGACAAAGCCGGTCGCCGACTTTCGGTTGAAATGGGGATCTGGCAGGAGCAAGAACGCGACTACTCCGCTTATGCGGACGCGTCCTCGAAACTGCTCGCGCTGATTCCCGCCGATTTCGACAGGCATAAACTGGCCCCCGCCGATCTGATCCCCAGGCGCGCCATGGGCGACTTCGATAGCATCGGAGAACTCCGGAACTATGTGGTGGGTCCTGGACCGGCGGGAATGGCCCTAACGGAGGACGATTCGCTCGATTTTGATCGCAGCTTTCGGCGCCTCGATTACCTTCCGCTGTTACACAGCCTGGCGGTGCGCAACAATGTGCAATCGGCGGTCGGGCCTCGCCCTGTGGATTTCATCGCTCTCCGAATACCGAAGGCTTCGCTCGACCTCGGCCGTGTGGAAGCGGGCGACGGCGAGGCGGTCTGGCTGTACGGCGGCGAGTACCGTCAAGCCATCATTTTCTCGCGGCATGATAAGGACGGAACGCTTGAGTTACGGTATCAGCCGGCGCGCGCGGTGAAACAGGATTCCGGCGGCGCGCTTCATTTCGAATCCGTGCCGATGGCGCCCGGCTTTCCGCTGAGCATGTTCGAGGATAAGAACCTGGGCGTACCCGAGACCGATCGCCTGGATTGGTTTAGCCGTTGGCATTCGGAGTTGGACTGGTTTCGAGCCGTTCACAAGACCAGATATTCCAACGGGATCATCGCCCTGCAAGAGCAGTTCCTGCGCACGGAGCTGTCAGCCGGGCTCACCGGCGATGCTGCTCTTCTTGAGAGATTCCAAACGCGCGCGCGTGAACTGGCCGAGCCGGATTTCCTGATCTTCGCGAACGACCATTGGAATTTCAACGTGCGTGGATTTAATCCGGGGGGAAATCACGGTTCCATGCTGCGGATCTCGACGCACTCCGTGCTGATGGTGGCGGGCGGCGCCGAGACCGGCGTTCCGCGCGGCCGAGTGATCGAGGAGCCTTACGACAGCCTGAGCTTCGTTCCCACGATCCTCGAGATGATGGGCCTGGACTCACCCGCATCCAGGCTCCTGGGCCGCCCCATTGATGAGCTGTTGGTTACGCCAGGCAAACCGCCAACAGCTCCATAGGGGGGCTGCATTGTTCGCTGCGGTCTTACTTCGCTTGAATCGACTTCACGTACTCTGTCAGGTTGCTGATCCGCAATTGCACCTCAGCCTGACTGCCGCTGACTGATGCGAACAGCGTTCCCCAAACCGGCATGTCCTTGGAGCCGTGCGCGGGCGTTTCCGCATCGCCCTTGATGGTCGCCATTACCTTCAAATCCGGGAATTTTCCGCCATTGTGAGCGGACAGCTGCGTCAGATTCGCGGGGGCTTTCTTCAGGGCCGTTGCCGCTGGTCCGTCCCCTTTTGCGTCCTGACCATGACAGGCGGCGCAGTAGGTCTTGAACATTTCCTGGCCTGACGCCGCCGATGTTGGCGTGACAGGGGTCTTCTTGATGGCGGGTTGGGCGCTGGCAATGCACGCTAGCATTACGAACGCGATGGTTAACATAGAAACGATTCTGGCCATGCGTGGTCTCCTTTTTGAGGCACACTCCGCGTGGCCGGCGCGAAACGGTGGGAGGCTGTCCTGCGCCAAAACACTACGAAGTGTGCCTATTTTTGCGCTACACCAGGATGCAACCCGAGTACCACGCCCGATTGCGACCTTTGGGCAGCTTCTTAGCGGCAATACCGGGTGACGTTGCCCACTCCCTCCAGGATAGATAGCGCCATATACCCCAATACGCGCACTCAAACCCTATTCCACAGGGGCAATGCGAAGTATCACCTTGGGGGTAGAAGGAGCGACATCTCTCGTACGATCTCTCGTTCTTGGCCGCTGAATTTCTTCAGAAACTCGGGACTCGTCAGTCGTAAGGAGCGTTCTGGTACGGGTACCGCGGCAAGGTCGCGCAGTTCCTCTCTAATCGTCTGCTGCCGATCGGCCGGTTGCAGCGAGAACTTTTGGATGGCCTTGCGAACCGTGTTCTGCCGATCGGCCGGTAGCTGGTGCAGCCGATTATAGAGGTTCTTCAGAGCCCGTTGCTGCTCGGCGGGAAGTTGATTGAACTTATCGAGCCGCTCCTGGAGCTTGCGCCGCTGAGCGGCCGGTAACTGTTCGAGCGCCTGGCGCTGGTGTTCAGACGACATGGTCTCGAATTCATCGATGGGCGTCTCGGTGTTGCCCGCCGCTCTACCTGGGTCGTCGGCGCGCGTCGCAACCGGCGGTTTCGCGGGAGCGGCACGCTTCTGGGCCCATCCCATGTGCGCAAGTATTACGCTGCTGGTAAGGGCGGCTAGCGCCAGAATGGAGCCGCGGCGAGGCATGCGATCTAACCTAGATACGGCTGTGCG
>Ga0302326_10002552_pt1 | contig 44083 bp, 39 predicted proteins | sample Palsa_T0_3_FD_202264 | JGI IMG/M metagenome (GOLD analysis project Ga0302326, IMG submission 202264) | Peat permafrost microbial communities from Stordalen Mire near Abisko, Sweden - Palsa_T0_3 | ecosystem: Environmental > Terrestrial > Soil > Palsa > Peat permafrost | place: Sweden: Abisko...
GCACCTTCAGCCGCCGCTTCGCCGGTCCGGCATTTCTGTTGAACGAGATGCTGGTCTGGGGCTTCACCGGTCAGGTGATTTCGGCAATGTTGGATGTCGCTGGTTGGGCAAAGCCCTGGGACGCCAGCGATGTTCGCGAGCTGGACGAAGCGATGGCCCTGGTCGGCGACGAGGATGAGGCCTGATGAGCTCCTCACAGTGGTTGGACATCGCGGTGCTGGCAGTGGCTTTCATAGCCGCGGTCTCGGGTTGGCGTTCGGGTGCGCTCGGCTCGTTGCTCTCGTTCGTGGGCGTGCTGCTCGGCGCGATCGCCGGCGTGCTGCTGGCTCCGCACCTCGTCGCTCATGTCGCCGCACCGCGAGCAAAGCTGTTCGCCGCGTTGTTCTTGATCCTGGCGCTGGTCGTGATCGGCGAGGTCGCTGGCGTGGTGCTGGGCCGCGCGGTGCGCGGTGCGATCCACAGCAACTCGGTCCGATTTTTCGACTCGCTGATCGGCGTGGCCGTGCAGCTGGTGGTGGTGCTGGTGGCGGCGTGGATGCTGGCGACGCCGTTGACATCCTCGGCGGGTCAGCCCAGTCTGGCCGCGGCAGTGCGTGGTTCGCGGGTACTGGCTCAGGTCAACGACTATGCGCCGGATTGGCTGAAGACGGTGCCCAAGCGGTTGTCCGCGCTGCTGGACACCTCGGGTCTGCCGCAGGTGCTGGAGCCATTCAGTCGCACACCAGTCGTGGCGGTTGCCGCCCCGGACGCCACGCTGGCCAAAAATCCCGTCGTCGAGAACACCGAGCCGAGCGTGGTGAAGATCCGTGCGATCGCTCCCGGGTGTCAGAAAGTGTTGGAGGGCAGCGGATTTGTGCTGTCACCGGACCGCGTGATGACCAATGCGCACGTGGTCGCGGGGTCCAACAACGTCACTGTGGAGGCCAGCGGCAATCCTTACGACGCCACGGTGGTGTCCTACGACCCGACGGTCGACATCGCGATCCTCTCGGTGCCGCACCTGCCGGCGGGACCGCTGGCGTTCGCCACCGCCCCGGTGACTTCGGGCACCGAAGGCATCGTGATGGGCTACCCGGGTGGCGGCGGATTCATCGCGACGCCGGCCAGAATCCGGGAACTCATCGAACTCAACGGACCCGACATCTACCGGAAAGCGACGATCAACCGCGAGGTCTATACCGTCAGGGCCAATGTGGAACAAGGTAATTCGGGTGGGCCGCTGATCGATCTCGATGGTCAGGTGATCGGTGTCGTCTTCGGTGCGGCGGTCGACGACAACGACACCGGTTTTGTGCTGACCGCCAAAGAGGTGGCCGCGCAGCTTGCGCATATCGGTGACACCGCGCCGGTGTCCACCGGCGAGTGCGTCAGTTGAGTGGCGACCGGTACACCCGCTCGAGGAAACGCGACAGGTGACCGTTGACTTCGTCCGGCTTCTCTTCGTGACTGAAATGTCCTGCGCCAGTGATTGATACGTAGCGACCGTGCGGCGCGTAGCGTTGTGTACGTTCGACTGGATCGTCCAGGACATAGGGATCGGCATCGCCGTGAATGTGCAGCATCGGGATTCCGAACGGTCGGCTCATCGATCTCATAAAGCGTCGGCCCTCTTCGCGCAGTTGGCTACGTACCGCCCACCGCTGGTACTCCAGTGCACAATGCGCGGCTGACCGAATCTGGATCGCTTGGCGCAGGTGACCGATCGATTCGGAAAAGTCTTCGGATGCAACCCATTTAGCACCGGCGCGGCTGCGTATTAGACGCTCGAGCCCGATGCCGTTGTGCCGGGTCAGCGCGCGCTCCGGCCAGATCGGCACCTGGTAGCGCAGCAGCGAGGGCAGTAAAGCCCGGCCTTGATCGCGGCGGGTCAGCGCTGAGCGCCGTAGCGCGGCCGGGTGCGGCGAACTGATCACGGCGATCGCGCGCACCTGTCGCGAGTGCAACACCGAGGTGGCCCAGCACACCAGGCCGCCGTCGGCGTGACCGACCAGCGTTGCCGACGTGTGCCCCAGTGCGCGGATCAGTCCGGCAGTGTCCCCGGCCAGCGTCCAGCCGTCATACCCGCGGGGCGGTTTGTCGCTGCCGCCGTAGCCCCGCAGATCCACCGCGACCACGCGGGCTCCGGTCAGCCCACGCAGCTGGTGACGCCACGACCACCAGAACGAGCCGAAGCCGTGCAGCATGATCACCAGCGGCTGCGCCGTCGGAGCGGTGGTGTCCTGGTCGTCCGGTGTCGCCTCGACGACGTGAAACCGAATGCCGTTGGCGTGCACGTCCAGATGGCGCCATGGACCGTCGATACGGGTGACCGACGGATCTGGTGGGGCCATCTACCAACCCGAGGGATCGGCGGGCGTCCCGCCCTGCGCCGAATGCAGCGCCGGTGCCGAGGACTTGTCTTGACCCGGTGTCAACGCCGACCGCGTCTCCTTGACCGATTCGATGGTCTGCTGCGGGCCGCGGATGCGCCGGACCTTGAGGTAGCCGAACAGCGCCAGCGCGGCGGTGACCACCACCATGATCCCGAACACGATCAGGAAGGCCGCCCAACGCCAGATCCAGGTGTCGAGAAGTTCGGCCAGGAAGAAGAAGAAAAAGAACGTCGAATAGAACAACACCACCAGCGCCGCGATGAAGAAGACGCTGCCGGTCAGGCCCTTCTTGACGTCGCGGGTGATCTCAGCGCGGGCCAGTTCGACCTCCGCGCGCACCAGCGTCGACATCTGCGCGGTCGCGTCCTTGACCAGCTCGCCGATCGACGGCTCGGCGGACAACGCGTGCGGGTCGGTCAACGGAATGGTGGTCAGCGTGCGGGGAACCCCGTCCTTGTGGTCGATGTTCTTTCGATCTGACTTGCTCACAGACGGTCCTCCCGAGCGGATCTGATGTCCGGTTCCTTCTCATCGCGCTGCGCGCTCTGCATCGTCACCGGACGGTCCGATTGTCCGGTTCATGTTGCCATGCAGCCCGATGCCAGACGAGGGCACCGAGCACTGCCAGCCAGTTCGAGGATCGCCGCTGGTGGGCACTGATCAGGTTAGACTGGCGCCGCCGTTTCAGGGTGAGCGTCCATTTTTGTGTTCGACGGGAGTATCGCTGTGCAGAGCACGTGCCGTCGACTGCTTGGGCTCACGGCGGCTTTGGTGGCAGCCTGCGCGGTCGGGCCGGCCGCCCTGCACAGCGTGCTCGCACGAGCTGACGACCGCGTCTCGCTCGGCGGCGGGGCAGGGATCATCGTCAACGGCGACACCCTGTGCACCCTGACCACCATCGGCACCGACGGCAAGGGCGCGCTGATCGGTTTCACGTCGGCGCACTGCGGCGGCCCAGGCGCCCCGGTGGTCGTCGAGTCGGCAAAGGACCGCGGCGCACTGGGAACCATGGTCGCCGGCAACGACGGCCTCGACTACGCGGTCATCCAGTTCGACAAGGCCAAGGTGGCTCCGGTAGCCAACTTCGGCGGCTTTGCGATAAACGGCATCGGGCCCGACCCGGCCTTCGGGCAGGTTGCCTGCAAGCAGGGCCGCACCACCGGCAACTCGTGCGGCGTCACGTGGGGCCCGGGCCAGGATCCGGGCACCATCGTCATGCAGGTGTGCGGACAACCGGGTGACTCGGGTGGACCGGTGACCGTCAACGATCAGCTGGTCGGCATGCTCCACGGCGCCTTCAGCGAGAACCTGCCGGTCTGCGTCACCAAATACATTCCGCTGCACACGCCGGCGGTGGTGCAGTCGATCAACGCAATCCTGGCCGATCTCGCGGCCAAGAATCGTCCCGGCGCGGGATTCGTCCCGGTCCCCGCCTAGACCTGCTGGCCGGCTCTACTGGGCGGCGCGAATCGCGTCGAATACGCCCGGATCGAGCAGCGTGGAGGTGTCGCCGAGTTCGCGCTTCTCGGCGATGTCACGCAGCAGGCGTCGCATGATCTTGCCGCTGCGGGTCTTCGGCAATTCGGGCACCACATGCAGTTCGCGGGGCCGGGCGATCGGCGAAATCACCCGAGCGACCTCGGCACGCAACTCGTCGATGATCTCCGCGCCTGTCGTCTGCGCGTGACTTGCCTGCAGCACAACGAAAGCGCAGATGGCCTGACCGGTGGTCTCGTCGGTCGCGCCCACCACCGCGGCCTCGGCCACCCCGGAATGGCCGACCAATGCCGACTCCACCTCCGCGGTCGAGATGCGGTGCCCCGACACGTTCATTACGTCGTCGATGCGGCCCAGGATCCAGATCGCCCCGTCAGGGTCGTAGCGGGCGCCGTCGCCGGCGAAATACCAGCCCTGCTCGGCGAACTTCGACCAGTACGTCTCGCGGAAGCGGTCCGGATCGCCCCAGATGCCGCGCAGCATCGACGGCCAGGGCTGATCGAGCACGAGGTAGCCGGTGGTGTGCTCGCCCTCGTCGGACGACGGCGGCGAGAGCTGGTTGCCGTTGTCGTCGACGATCCTCGCTGAGATGCCGGGCAGTGGTGTCATTGCCGAACCCGGTTTGGTCGCGGCGATGCCCGGCAGCGGCGAGATCATCGCCGAACCGGTCTCGGTCTGCCACCAGGTGTCCACTATCGGTGCGCTGTCGGCGCCGATGACCTTGCGATACCACCGCCACGCCTCCGGGTTGATCGGCTCGCCGACTGTGCCCAGCAGCCGCAAGCTGGACAAGTCATGGGCGTCCGGGATCTCGCGACCCCACTTCATGAAGGTTCGAATCATTGTGGGGGCGGTGTAATAGATTGTCGCACCGTACTTTTCGATGATCTCGAAATGCCGGTGCTGACTGGGCGTGCTCGGGGTGCCTTCGTAGATGATCTCGGTCACGCCGTTGGACAGCGGGCCGTAGACGCCGTAGGTGTGCCCGGTGACCCAGCCGATGTCGGCGGTACACCAGAACACATCGGTGTCCGGCTTGATGTCGAAGACGTTGTAGTGCGTATAGGACGCCTGGGTCAGATAGCCGCCGCTGGTGTGCACGATGCCCTTGGGCTTGCCGGTGGTGCCCGAGGTGTACAGCAGGAACAACGGATGCTCGGCGTCGAACGCCTCGGCGGTGTGCTCCGGTGACGCCGAGTCGACGACGTCATGCCACCACACGTCACGTCCCTGCGTCCAGGGAACATCGATGCCGGTGCGCCGGACCACCAGGACGTGTTCGACTGTGTCGGCACCGTCGACCGCTTGGTCGGCCGCGTCCTTCAGCGACTCGGCCTTGCCGTGCCTAAACTGCCCGTCGGCGGTGATCAGCAGTTTGGCCTGCGCGTCGACGATCCGGGCCCCGAGCGCGGTCGCGGTGAAACCGGCGAACACCACGCTGTGCAGCACACCCAGCCGCGCGCAGGCCAGCATGGCGACGATGGCTTCCGGGATCATCGGCATATAGATGGCGACGCGGTCCCCCGCGACCAGCCCCAGACCGGTGAGCGCGTTGGCTGCTTTGCTCACCTCGGTCAGCAGATCGCTGTAGGTCAGGGTGCGGCCTTCGCCGACCCGCTCGGCCTCCCAGTGGATCGCGACGCGACCGCCGTTGCCGGCTTCGACGTGACGGTCCACGCAGTTGTAGGTGACGTTGAGTTTGCCGTCAGTGAACCATTTGGCAAACGGCGCTGCCGACCAGTCCAAAACCTGGGAAAACGGTGTCGCCCAGGAGAGTCGGTTGGCCTGCTCGGCCCAGAAGCTCAGCCGGTCCTGCTCTCCCTTTCGGTACAGGTCATCGCCGGCGTTGGCCTGCGCAACGAACTGCGTTGACGGTGCATACGACGACGGTGCCTCGGTGTGCGTCTCGGTCACGCGCATGAGCCTAATCAAGTTGAGTTAACTTTTGAGCGGCAGCAGACAATACGGTCGCGCCGGCTCGGCGAGCCACGGCCGAATTGTATTGCCGATCGGAGGAGGACGGCTTGCGTCGGTTTCGCGTCCTTGCGCTCGCCGTGCTGCTGGCTGCCGCGTCGCTGACCGGCTGTGGGGTGCGGACCGTCCGAACCGACGTGGTGATCGTCAATGCGGGCGAGCCGCAGAATCCCTTGATCCCGACCAATACCAACGACTCCAACGGCGGCCGGATTGTCGACCGCCTGTTCGCCGGTCTGATGTCGTATGACGCCAAGGGCGCGCCGACGTTGGAGGTGGCCCAGTCGATCGAGACTACCGACGACGTCAATTACCGGATCACGCTCAAACCCGGATGGGCGTTCAGTGACGGCTCGCCGGTAACCGCACACTCGTTCGTCGACGCCTGGAATTACGGTGCGCTGTCCACCAATGCTCAACTGCAGCAGAGCTTTTTCAGCCCGATCGCCGGTTTCGACGAGGTCGCCGCACCGACCCCGACGGCGACCGCGATGTCCGGGCTCCAGGTGATCAATGACCATGAGTTCACCGTTCGGCTCAAGGGTCCGACGATCGACTTCAGACTGCGGCTTGGGTTTTCGCCCTTCTACCCGTTGCCCGCCGCTGCGCTGAAAGACATGGCTGCGTTCGGGCAACATCCGGTCGGCAACGGCCCGTATCGACTCGGCGACGAGCCGGGCAATCCGGCCTGGCAGCACAACGTCAAACTCGACCTGGTCACCAACCCCGGCTATCACGGCAACCGAGTGCCGCAGAACAAGGGCCTGCGGTTTGTCTTCTATGCCAACCTCGACACCGCTTACGCCGACTTGCTGTCGAGCAATCTCGATGTGCTGGACACGATTCCGCCCAGCGTGCTGCCCGTCTACCGCCGAGACCTCGGCGATCGCGCGGTCACCGCGCCCGCGGCGGCGAACCAGACACTGGACACTCCGCTGCGTCTGCCGCACTTCTCCGGCGACGAGGGCCGGTTGCGTCGGCTCGCGCTGTCGGCCGCTGTCAACCGCGAACAGATCTGTCGCAAGATCTTCTCCGGTGCACGAGCACCGGCTCGCGATTTCACCGCGAGTTCGCTGCCCGGATATGACCCCGGCATCGACGGCAACACCGCGCTGAACTTCGACGCGGATCGTGCGCGGCGGCTCTGGTCGCAGGCCGACGCGATCTCGAAATGGACTGGGCGGTATGCAATTGCCTACAACGCCGACGGCTCACATCAGGAATGGATCGACGCGGTCGCCAATAGCATCAAGAACACGCTGGGCATCGACGCCGTAGGGGCGCCTCAGCCCACCTTCGCCGGTTTTCGTACTCAGATCACCGGCCGCACGATCGGCGCCGCGTTCCGTGCCGGGTGGCAGGGCGACTTCCCGTCGATGCTGGAGTTTTTAGAGCCGTTGTTCGTCACCGGCGCCGGCGCCGACGACGTCGGCTACTCCAATCCCCGGTTCGATGCCGCGATGGCCGCCGCCGAAGCCGCGCCTGATCTGCCGCAGTCGTACCAGCTCGCCAACGATGCACAGCGAATATTGTTGCAAGACATGCCGGTTGTACCGTTGTGGTACACCGTCGCCGTGGCGGGACGGTCACCTTCGGTCAGCCACGTCGCGCTGACCTGGAACGGACTACCCGACTACGAACACATCGTGAAGGCTTGAGATGACGTGGTACATCGCGCGGCGAATCGCGGCCATGATCCCGGTCTTCCTGGGGGCCACGCTGCTGATCTACGGCATGGTCTTCTTGCTGCCTGGCGACCCGATCGCGGCGCTGGGCGGTGATCGCCCGCTGAGCCCGGCGGTGGCCGCACAACTGCGCGCGCAATATCACCTCAACGACCCGTTCTGGTTGCAGTACCTGCATTACCTCGGTGGCATCCTGCACGGCGACCTCGGTCACGCCTACTCCGGTCTACCGGTGACCAGCGTTCTGGTGCAGGCGTTTCCGGTGACGTTCAAGTTGGCAATGATCGCGCTGGCGGTGGAGGCCCTGTTCGGCGTCGGGTTCGGGGTGATAGCCGGGCTGCGCCAGGGTGGCGTTTTCGACGGTGCCGTATTGATCGTCAGCCTGGTCATAATCGCGGTGCCGATCTTCGTACTGGGGTTCCTCTCGCAATTCGTCTTCGGGGTCCGGTTGGGTATCGTGGCGGTGACGGTAGGCGACCAGCCGACGTTCGCCCGGCTGCTATTGCCCGGAATCGTCTTGGGCGCGGTGTCATTCGCTTACGTGGTGCGGTTGACCCGCTCCGCGGTGGCCGACAACGCGCACGCCGACTACGTGCGTACCGCCACTGCCAAAGGGTTGTCGCGGCCGCGGGTGGTGACTGTGCACATCCTGCGCAATTCGCTGATCCCGGTGGTGACTTTCCTGGGGGCAGACCTCGGCGCGCTGATGGGCGGCGCGATCGTGACCGAAGGCATCTTCAACGTCCACGGTGTCGGCGGCGTGCTCTACCAGGCCGTCACGCGGCAGGAAGCCCCGACCGTGGTATCTATCGTGACGGTGCTCGTCGTCGTCTACCTCGTCACCAACCTGGTTGTGGACCTGCTGTACGCGGCGCTGGACCCCAGGATTCGCTATGGCTGAAACGGCGGCCGGCGTGGGCTTTTGGCGGGATACATGGCGCGGGCTGCATCGCCGCCCGAAATTCATCATCAGCGCGGTGCTGATCGGATGTGTCGTCGTCGTTGCGGTGCTTCCGGCCTTGTTCACCGGCGCGGATCCCGGATACGCCAACCCGGACCAGAGTCTGCTGGGGCCGTCGGTCGCGCATTGGTTCGGCACCGACCTGCAGGGCCACGACATCTACGCCCGCACCATCTACGGCGCACGTGCCTCAATCACCGTCGGTCTCGGTGCCACCCTATTGGTGTTCATCATCGGTGGGGCGCTGGGAGCGGTGGCCGGCTTTTACGGTGGGTGGATCGACGCGGTGGTGTCCCGGATCGCCGACGTGTTCTTCGGTATCCCGTTGCTGCTGGCCGCCATCGTGCTGATGCAGGTCATGCATCACCGCACAGTGTGGACGGTGATCGCCATCCTGGCGCTGTTCGGATGGCCGCAGATAGCCCGGATCGCCCGCGGCGCCGTGCTCACGGTCCGCGGCAGCGACTACGTGCTGGCGGCGAAAGCGCTGGGGTTGAGCAGGTTTGGGATATTGGTACGGCACGTGGTGCCCAATGCCATCGGCCCGGTCATCGCGATGTCGACGATCGCGCTCGGGATGTTCATCGTCACCGAAGCCACGCTGTCCTACCTCGGGGTCGGGCTGCCGCCCTCGGTGGTGTCGTGGGGCGGCGACATCAACGTCGATCAAATCCGGCTGCGGGCTGGATCGCCGATCTTGTTCTATCCGGCTGGTGCGCTGGCAATCACCGTGCTGGCCTTCCTGATCATGGGCGACGTGTTGCGCGATGCCTTGGACCCGACGTCGCGGGCGAGTCGGCCATGAGGGCACCTGAGTCGCCGCTGCTGAGCGCCACCGGCCTCGAGGTCAGGTTCGGTGACGACGCTCCTGCGGTGCGGGGAGTGGGTCTCGAGGTGCGCAGTGGGCAGACCGTGGCGATCGTCGGCGAATCAGGTTCGGGCAAGTCCACCGCCGCCGCAGCGATTCTGGGTCTGCTGCCGCCGGGCGGTCGAATCACTGCCGGGCGCATCGTGTTTGACGGCGTCGACCTCACCGCCGCTGGCCGGCGACAGCTTCGATCGATCCGTGGCACCGGCATCGGTTACGTGCCGCAGGATCCGATGACCAACCTGAACCCGGTGTGGAAGGTGGGTTTTCAGGTACGAGAAGCGCTGCGCGCAAACAATATCGATCGCCAAGCAGTCCAGTTGCTTGCCGACGCCGGTATGCCCGATCCGGTACTGCGGGCGCGGCAGTATCCGCACCAGTTGTCCGGCGGTATGTGTCAGCGCGCCCTGATCGCCATCGGGTTGGCCGGCCGGCCGCGGCTGTTGATCGCCGACGAACCGACCTCAGCGCTGGACGTCACCGTCCAGCGTCAGGTGCTCGACCATCTGCAGCAACTCGCGGGCGAACTGGGCACCGCGGTGCTGCTGATAACCCATGATCTCGCGCTGGCCGCCGAACGGGCGGAGCGCCTGATAGTCCTGTACCAGGGTTCGGTCGTGGAAACCGGGCTGGCACAGGAGGTTCTGCGTGATCCACAGCATCCCTACACCCGGCGTTTGGTGGCGGCCGCGCCATCGCTACATAACAAACCCGTCGCAAAGCCTTTGCCGGATGCGCCGGACATAATCGTCGCCTCGGGGCTGACCAAGGTCTACCGACCGTCCCGCGGAGCGCCGTGGCGCAAGGCAGAGGTGCGCGCCGTCGATGACGTGTCGTTCCGGTTGCGGCGAGGTACCACGCTGGCGATCGCGGGCGAATCCGGCTCTGGAAAGTCGACCCTGGCCCGGATGGTGCTTGGGCTACTTCAACCCAGCTCGGGCACAGTGGTTTTCGACGGCCTTGACGTTTCCGGCACCGCATCGCTGAGTCGCCGGCAGACGCTGGCGTTTCGACGCCGAGTGCAGCCGGTCTTCCAGAATCCTTACGGCAGCTTGGATCCAATGTACTCGGTTGCGCAGATCATCGAGGAACCGTTGCGGATCCATCGGATCGGCGACCGCCATCAGCGTCAGCATGCCGTCCGTGAGCTTTCCGAGCAGGTTGCGCTACCTTCGTCGCTGCTGACCCGGCGACCGCGCGAACTGTCCGGAGGGCAACGTCAGAGGGTCGCAATCGCGCGTGCCTTGGCGTTGCGACCGGAGGTCCTGGTGTGTGATGAGGCGGTCTCCGCGCTCGACGTCGTGGTGCAAGCGCAGATCCTGGAATTGCTTGCCGAGTTGCAAGCGGCTCTGGGCCTGACGTATCTGTTCATCAGCCACGACCTGGCGGTAATACGGCAGATCGCCGACCAGGTCATGGTGATGCGCGCGGGCCGGGTGGTCGAGCATGCGGCCACCGAGGACGTATTCACCGCGCCGCGTGATGACTACACCCGGCAGCTACTGGCCGCAATCCCGGGCGCCGGGGCTGGCTATCGTGACAGCTCGTGACCTGCGCCGGCGACGATGCAGTGGGGGCACGCCCCCTCGCCGCTACGCGGCTGGGGGGACCCCCACCCGCTTGCGGGGGACGAAGCGATGAGGAGGAGCGGCGCGAATGACCTCTGACCCTCTGGCTCCGCTGATGGAGCTGCCCGGTGTCGCCGCCGCCAGCGACCAGGCTCGTGAGGCGCTTGCCCGGGCCCATCGCCACCGCGCCAACCTGCGGCGGTGGCCCGTGACCGCCGCCGAGGCGGCACTGCGGTCGGCCAGAGCATCGGCGGTGTTGGACGGCGGCGGCCGGAAACTCGACGATCAGCTCGACGTCTCTGTCATGGAAGACCCGGTCTTCGCCGGCGCGCTGCGCGTCGCGCAGGCACTGGAGGGCGGCGAGACCAACCTGGTCGGGGTGTGGCAGCGCGCGCCGCTGCAGGCACTGGCGCGGCTGCACATGCTGGCTGCCGCCGACCGGGTCGACGAGAGCCGGCTGGGCAGGCCGCGCGCCGACGCCGACGTCGGACCCCGGTTGGAGTTGCTCACCGAGATCGTGACTGGCGGTACCAACGCACCGGCCCCGGTGATCGCCGCGGTCGCGCACGGCGAGTTGCTGACCCTGGCTCCGTTCGGCACCGCGGACGGCGTGGTCGCCCGCGCGGTGTCGCGACTGGTGACCATCGCGACCGGTCTCGACCCGCACGGCCTGGGCGTGCCGGAGGTGGAGTGGATGCGTCGTGCCGCCGACTACCGTGACGCGGCCCGTGGCTTCGCGGAGGGCACACCCGAAGGCATGACCACCTGGCTGGTGTTGTCGTGCGGGGCTATGCGCACCGGCGCGCAGGAGGCGTTGTCGATTGCTGAGACGCTTACCGAAGGGCCGGCATCGGGCGGCTCAGACGAATAAAGGCGGGCGGCGCACCGAAGGGATTCGGCTCGCCGCCCGCTAGCACGGAACCCGGTTACCATGCGTGCATCTGTGGGTTGCGTGGGGTGGCCTCGGCGATCTTGCGACGCTTCCGGTTGCAGCCCCACCCAAAGGGCCGTCGACGCCGTTCACTCTTCGCAATTACGCAGGCCCGCAACACTTCTGCCATTATCGCGGCTATGACTCCGCGTGGGTGCCGGGAACCGTGCTGGGTTGCCCTGTTCCGGGAGACAGGCCCTTCTCCTCTGGACCGATCTTGGCCGTACCGGGGCTTCCGTAGATCCTTTGTACTCCGTGACCCCGGTCACATCAAGAGCCAATTGTCGTTAAAAAGCTGAAGTGCTGCTGACCCGAGACACAGATAGTTTGCTGGGGCGCCGGCTACAGCGACAGTCGGCGCAGCAACGAATAGGTCAGCGCCCCGGCGGCCAGTGCGCTGATGCCGACCGCGGCGGTGGTGGCGACCGCAGCACCCGACGGCGCCGGGATGCGGTCACGCAGCGATACCGGCCGGGAGAACTCCAAAACCGGCCAGTCGCGGGCCGACGCCTGGCGTCGCAGGGCGCGGTCCGGATTGACCACGCTTGGATGGCCGACCACCTCGAGCATCGGCATGTCGGTGATCGAATCGGAGTAGGCGTAGCAGTGCTCGAGCGGATAGCCCTCGCGCGCGGCCAGCTCGCGAATCGCCTGCACCTTGCCTTCGCCGAAGCAGTAGAACCCGATCTCGCCGGTGTACTTGCCGTCCTCGACAACCATCCGCGTCGCCATCGCGTGCGTGGCCCCAAGCGCACGGGCGATCGGCGCGACCAACTCCTCGCCGGATGCCGACACCACCACGACGTCGCGCCCGCACAGTTTGTGGCTGGCGATCAGGTCGGCGGCCTCGGCGAACACCAGCGGCGTGACGATGTCGTGCAGCGTTTCGTTGACGATCGCCTTGATCTGCTCCACGTCCCAGCCGGTGCACATGTTGGTCAGGTGGATGCGCATCCGATCCATCTGGTCGTGGTCGGCGCCGGAGAGCAGGAACAGAAATTGGGCGTAGCTGGACTTGAGCACGGCGCGGCGGTTGATCAGTCCCTGGGCGAAGAAGGGTTTGCTGAACGCCAGAGTGCTGGATTTGGCGATGATGGTCTTGTCCAGATCGAAAAAAGCTGCTGTGCGCGGACTGGGGCTGGCGGGCATCGATGATGTTTGCTGGTCAGCGGCCGAGTCGGATACGGTCACAGGCCCAGCATAGGGCGGTGCCATCGCAAATCGCGACGCTGTTGGTAAAAGTGCTGTTCAGACCTAGTTTCGTGGCTTATATCGGCCACAATCGGGATGGTTCAGCTACTTAGAGATTGCGCACCTCTTTCGAAAACAACCCTTGCGCGCCGAGACACTCTCGTGTGTATAGTAAGTATCACTCGGCTTAGCCGAGGGTGTATCAGCCCGACCCCCCGGGGCTGATTCACGACGACCCTCGCCTCCTCCCCCCCTGGCGGGGGTCGTCCCTTTTGTCGGGCAAATTCTTAGCTTGACCGCCGTCGGCGATTTGTGCACAGACCGAATGTTGTCCACAAATCCTGCCGCGCGACTGGCGGCGCGCGCCCCGCACCGGCACGGTGGGCCGATGGCGATCACCGACGTCCGCGGAATTCTGGCCGTGCTTGCCGAGCCTGCGTTGCGTGACGAACTGGATCGGGTTGCAGCGGCCGTCGGCGTGCGAGTTGTCCACGCCGGCAGCGCATTACCGGTGAGCCGGAAAGCGTGGTCGGCGGCGTTGGCGGTCATTCTCGACGAGTCCGCGGCGCAGGGATGTGCCGTCACCGGATTGCCGCGCCGCGAGCACGTGATCGTGGTGGCGGGCACCGACCCGGCTCCGACGACATGGGCCGCGGCCATCGATGTGGGTGCTCAGCATGTGCTGAAACTGCCTGCGCAAGAACATGATCTGGTCCGCGAGCTGGCGGACGCCGGTGATTCGGCGCGCGACGACGGCGCCGGTGGCGCGGTGCTGGCGGTGATCGGCGGACGCGGCGGGGCGGGTGCCTCACTATTCGCGGTCGCGCTGGCGCAGTCTGCGAGCGATTCGCTTCTGGTCGACGTCGATCCCTGGGCCGGTGGCATCGATCTGTTGGTCGGCGCCGAGACGACGCCCGGTGTGCGCTGGCCCGATCTGGCGCTGCAGGGCGGACGGCTGACCTGGTCGGCGGTACGCGACGCGTTACCGCGACACCGCGGGATCAGCATGCTCTCGGGCACTCGGCGCGGCTACGAATTGGACTCCGGCGCAGTGCAGGCGGTCATCGACGCAGGACGTCGCGGCGGTGCGACCGTAGTTTGCGACCTCCCGCGTCGATTGACTGGCGCCGTCGAAACTGTCTTGGAGACAGCCGATCTCGTCGTCGTGATCAGCCCGTGCGACGTGCGGGCGTGCGCGGCGACCGCCACGATGGCCGCAATGCTCGCAGGCTTGAACCCCAATATCGGGCTGGTGGTGCGAGGTCCGTCGCCCGGCGGTCTGCGGGCCGAGGAGGTGGCTGAGATCGCCGGGTTACCGCTGCTGGTGTCGATGAAGCCCGACCCACGGCTGGCCGAGCAACTCGAGCACGGCGGCCTGCGGTTGGGACGGCGTTCGGCGCTGGCGGCGGGGGCCCGCCGCGTCCTGGCCGTGCTGCCGGTGCACCCGGCCGCCCGGCCCGATAGCCACGCGGCATGACGGGCTCGCTGATCGACCGGGTGCGCGAGCGACTGGCGACCGAATCCGTTCCGCTGCGACCCAAAGTGGTGGCCGATGCGATCAGGGCCGAGTCCGGCGGCGTACTCGGCGACACCGACTTGCTGAGCAATCTTCGGATACTGCAAACCGAGCTGACCGGCGCCGGAATCCTCGAGCCACTGCTGTGCGCCGACGGGACGACCGACGTGCTGGTCAGTGGGCCGGACGCGGTGTGGATTGACGACGGTAACGGCCTGCGGCGCAGTGATATTCAATTCACCGACGAGGCCGCCGTCCGTCGCCTGGCGCAGCGGCTGGCACTGGCAGCCGGCCGGCGTCTCGACGACGCGCAGCCATGGGTGGACGGTCAGCTGACCGGGCTGGGCACCGGCGACTTCGCGGTTCGGCTGCATGCCGTCCTACCGCCGGTCGCCGTGGGCGGCACCTGCCTGTCGCTGCGCGTGCTGCGACCGGCCACCCAGGACCTGTCCGCGCTGATCGCAGCCGGCGCCATTGCACCCACGGCCGCGGAACTGATCGACGACATCATCGCGGCGAGGCTGGCATTTCTGGTGTCTGGCGGCACCGGCGCGGGCAAAACCACCCTGCTGTCGGCGATGCTGAACGCAGTGGCACCCGACGAGCGAATCGTGTGCGTCGAGGATGTGGCTGAGTTGTCGCCGCCGCATCCGCACCTGGTCAAGCTGGTGGCGCGGTGCGCCAATGTCGAGGGCATCGGCGAGGTCACCGTGCGCCAACTTGTCCGCCAGGCGCTGCGAATGCGACCGGACCGGATCGTGGTCGGCGAGGTCCGGGGTGCCGAGGTGGTCGATCTGCTCGCTGCGCTGAACACCGGTCATGACGGCGGCGCGGGCACGGTGCACGCCAACAACCCCGGCGAAGTCCCGGCCCGGTTGGAAGCCTTAGGCGCCCTCGGTGGTCTGGATCGCGTTGCGCTGCACAGTCAACTGGCCGCCGCGGTTCAGGTGCTGCTGCATGTTGCCCGCGATCGCACCGGGCGACGACGCCTCGGTGAAATCGCCGTCTTACGGGAAACCGATGGGCGGGTGCGGGCGGTTACGGTGTGGCACGCCGATCGCGGGCTGACCGACGAGGCTGCCGACTTGCGCCGGCTCTTGCAGAGCCGAGCACGGCCATGACCGGACCGGTGGCCGCCGCGCTGGCCTTGTCCGTTGCGCTGCTGGTACTTCCGTCGTCACCGCGGCGGCGGCTAGCGTGTGACGGCCAGGGGCGCAAGCCGTTCCCACCGTGGACTGCGGGCTGGCTCGCGGCCTGCGTGTTGGTTGCGAGCATCGTATTACTGCCGTTGACAACGGTTTTCGCGAGCATGATATTCGCCGGGACCATGTATCTGCGCTACCGTCGGCGACGGTGTAGCCGTCGGGGGATACACGAGAGCCAGGAGCTGGAGACCGCGATCGACGTCCTGGTGGGCGAATTGAGAATCGGCGCACACCCGGCGAGCGCTTTCGCCGTGGCGGCAGAGGAAACGGACGGTCCGGTCGCCGGTGCGTGTCGTGCGGTCGCAGCGCGTGCCCGGCTGGGTGCCGACGTCACCGCGGGTTTGCGCGGCGTGGCCACGACCTCGGCGCTGCCGGCGCAGTGGGACCGGCTCGCGGTGTGCTGGCAGCTGGCCGCCGATCACGGGCTGGCGATGTCCACCCTTATGCGTGCGGCACAGCGCGATATCGCTGAGCGACAACGATTCTCCGGGCAGGTGCGGTCCGGCATGGCGGGGGCTCGTGCGACGGCGGCCATCCTCGCGAGTCTTCCGGTGCTGTCGGTGGTGATGGGCGAGCTCATCGGCGCGCGACCGGTGGCGTTCCTACTCGGCGGGCGATTGGGCGGCGTGCTGCTGGTGGTCGGGCTGACCTTGGTCTGCGGTGGGCTGCTGTGGTCGGACCACATCACCGACCGGGCGATGGCGTGATGACACCCGCCGCGGCGATGCTGCTGGCCGCGGCCCTGCTGAGCGACGCCGGTCCCTGGACCGTGCGGGCGCGCGCCGGAAGGCCGGCCCGTACGCCGAGGTCTTCGCGAAAGCCGTCGCGCGGCAACGACCCATTGGCGGTCGCGTCGAGTCTGGATGTGCTGGCAGTGTGCCTGACCGCGGGCATGGCGGTGTCGACTGCCGCTGCCGCGACGGCCGCGTCGGCCCCGCCGCTACTGGCCCGGGTGCTGCGTCGCGCCGCCGACCTGCTGGCGCTGGGCGCCGACCCCGCCGTCGTGTGGAATGCGCCGCCGGATCTGCCGGCCGGCTCGCTCGACCCGCAGACCGACGCGTTGCTGCGGCTGGCGCGGCGATCATCGGTGTCGGGTGTGGCACTGGCCGAAGCGGTGTCGACGCTCGCCGCGCAATGCCGGCAGGACGCGACGCACACCGCCGCCGCGGCCGCCGAGCGCGCCGGGGTCTTGATCGCCGGTCCGCTGGGCCTGTGTTTCCTGCCCGCATTCGTCTGCCTGGGCATCATCCCGGTCGTCGCGGGGCTGGCCGGTGACGTATTGCAGTCGGGCTTGTTGTGACGGCGCCGGTGGGCGCTGTCGGGGATAACAATGGAGGGAAATATGAAGACAGCCGACCGGTTTCAGGTGTTCAAAGCACGTATCGCGTTGGTGTCGTTGGACGAGTCCGGGATGTCCACGGTGGAGTACGCCATTGGCACCATCGCGGCAGCGGCGTTCGCCGCCATCCTCTACACGGTCGTCACCGGCGACTCGATCGTGAGCGCGCTGACGAACATCATCGCCCGGGCGCTCAACACCAAGGCCTAGCCGACGATGCCGGTGCGGCCACGGTGGAAGCGGCGTTCGGTGTCGCCATTCTGGTTGCGGTACTCATGCTGTGCCTGGCCGGCATCGCAGCGGTGTCGATGCAGGTTCGCTGTATCGACGCGGCCCGCGAGGCGGCCCGGTTGGCCGCGCGTGGTGACGAACGATCGGCCGTTGCGGCGGCCCGCGGGGTCGCGCCCGGCGGCGCCGTTGTGCAGCTGCACCGGGACGGCGGATTCGTCGTCGCGACGGTCGTTGCCCGGTCGAATCTGCTACCCGTGTTGCACATCGCGGCGACCGGGGTGTCGGCGGTCGAACCGCCGTGACGAGCGGGGATCGGCCACCATCGTCGCGGCCGCGATGGTCGTCGTGCTGTTGTCGGTCACCGGCGGCTGCGGCTGCCTGGGTGCCGCGGTGGTGGCGCGGCACCGAGCTCAGGCCGCGGCCGATCTGGCCGCGCTGGCCGCCGCCGCGCGAGTGCCCGCCGGCGCCGAGTCAGCCTGCGCACAGGCCGGCGCGGTGGCTCGGGCGATGCGGGCTGATCCGGCCGGCTGCGCTGTCGACGACCTGGATGTCGTCGTCACAGTTGAGGTGGGCCTGGCGGTCGGCCGATGGGGCACAGCGCGGGCCGCCGCCCGCGCCGGCCCGGTCTAGTCAGACTCGGACAGGCCGGCGTCAGTCAGCTCAGCGGGGGTCGGCAACCGCAACGCGACCAACCCGGCGAACGTGTCCTGGTCGATTTCCACCCGGTTGACGGTCACATGGACCGGCACCCACCCGCCTTCGTTGCCCGGCATCCGGAGCACCCTGCAGGTGGCGCCGGCGGCGAACTCCGTGGTCATCGCCGCCATCGTGGCGGCGTCATTGGGATGCATCCGCGGGGCATCGGCCGTGACGCGGCGCCAGTCATAGAACGGACAGGGCTCGTCAAGCCATTTCAGCAGCGTCCAGCTGTGCGGATCGAACAACGCGCGGTGCACGCCGGGCTGGGCCAGCCCGGACAGGATCTGCTGGGCGAGCCGATCCGATGACGATGGCCGCTCGGCGGGTTCGGCCCGCCAGTTCATTCCCCGGGCGATCATGTGGTCGCGGCCGTCGACGCCCGGCTCCAAGCCATTGCGGGCGACGAAGCTGACCCGGATGTGGTTGCCCTGCCAATCGGTGCCGTCCCAGGTGTCGCAGACGGTGTGGCCTGGTTCAAATCGGACCGCCGCCGCGAGCGCCCGGCCTTCATTCGGCTTCAGGTCGCCCGATGGCCAGCATTCCGCGAACGCGCGCTCCTCAGGATCCTCGAGCTCTCCATTCCTGCCCATGTTGGTCAGCGATTCCGCGGTATCGGTGGCCACCCCGAGGGTCATGTCCCATTTCAGCGGACCCGGAACCGGTCGCTCCGGCGGATCGTCCCCGGCCGGTCCGCTCCAGACGTGCACACCATGGATCCGGCCGTCGGACATCACCACCGGCTCGGTGCGGATCACCCGGTCGTTCTTCGGGGTGAGGCTGACCAGGCTTTGGCTGGTTTGCAGCGACTCGGCGATTGCTGACTGGATAGCGGCGCGACGAGGATTACGCCGCAAAAACGACGTTATTGGAACGAGGTTTCGTAGTTGGCGGCCCATTGCGACGACGGCCGGTTCTTTACCGAGCGTTTCCACCAGTAACCAGTCGTGCCTCATAGCCCGCTATTTTAGCGGCCGGACCGTGCCGATAACCCGTTGCCTCCCTGTCGAATCCGCGTGGTTTTCACTGTGATCAACCTGAGGATGCGCTGACGCGCGCGCCGCCGACTTGCACGCGTCACCCGCCGACAGGTATTTTGCTGCTGCGCCCATTGCTGATTGCGAACGGCTTGCGTTGTCCAACCGTTCTTCGCGTTTGTATTTCCGGCATGCGCGCTTCTTCAGTGGCGAGGAAAACGCTTTCGTCGCGACTGCTGTAAGACAAAGCCATATGGGAGTCGACCGTTCGAGGGGTCGGTCGTCATCCGTATGTCTGGTTCTGTTCGGACAGCGCGGTGAGTACCAAGCGCAACACCCGTACTGCCCCCGCCTTATCCAGCGGATCGTTGCCGTTACCGCACTTGGGCGATTGCACACACGACGGGCATCCTGCGGGGCATTCGCACGCCTCGATGGCGGCCATGGTGGCGCCCAGCCAGATACTGGCCTGGCGGAAGCCCTGTTCGGCGAAACCAGCTCCGCCCGGATAGCCGTCGTAGACGAAGACGCTTGGCAGGCCATTGAATTCAGGCCCCACCGCGGTGGATAACCCGCCGATGTCGCTGCGGTCGCAACTGGCCACCAGAGGTAGCAGGCCGATTGCCGCATGTTCTGCGGCATGGAGTGATCCCGGTATTTGCAACGGATCGATTCCACTGCGGTGCAACGCTTCCGGCGTGATGGTGTACATCACCGCAGTGGTGTCCAGGGTGTGTGGCGGCATATCGAGCTCGACGAAGTCGATGACCTCACCGGTCAGGCGCCGGCGTAAATAACCCACGATCCGATTGGTCACGCTCACCGGCACCAGGCCCAGGGTGACCGATCCGAAGACGCGGCGTTCGCCCGCTCCGGTCACCGCGATGTCGGTGAGTTCGCGCGCGAACGTGGCATATCCGGGATCCTCGCTGTGAACGAAAGCCAAGCCCTCGTCGAAGTCCAACGAGTCGACCACATAGCTCTCGCCCTGATGCAGATACACCGCGCCGGGGTGCACCGAGGCTGCTGCCTGGCCCGCACCGGCCGTTCCCAGCAGCCGTCCGGTATCGCCCTCGAGGATGACGATCTGCCCACCCGTTGGTCCCCGAATATCCACTGCCGGATGGGGATCGACGCCCGGCGCCAGATAGTACTTGCCGGATCGCCGTCGCAGCAGCCCGTCGTCGACCAGCCTGTCCGCGACATCCTGAGCGCCCAGCGCGCGAACCTCGGCGTCATCGATCGGTAATTCAGTTGCCGCACAGAGTAATTGCGGGCCGAGGATGTATGGGTTGGCCGGGTCGATCACCACCCGCTCGATCGGCTTGTCCAGCAGCGCAGCGGGATTGTGCACCAGATAGGTGTCCAGTGGATCGTCGCGGGCGACGAGCACCACCAGCGCGCCCTGCCCGCGCCGGCCGGATCGCCCGGCCTGCTGCCAAAACGACGTGACGGTACCGGGAAAGCCGGCCAGCACCACCGCATCGAGCCCCGCGATGTCGATGCCGAGTTCTAGCGCGTTGGTGGTGGCCAGGCCCCGCAGCTGACCGTCAAGCAGCGCCTGCTCGAGTGCATTGCGGTCCTCGGGCAGATAACCCGCCCGGTACGACGCCACCGTCTCCGTCAGCTGGGGAGCGATGTCCGCCAACCGCGCGCGGGTTGCCAGCGCGGTCAGTTCAGCGCCGCGGCGTGATCGGACGAAGGTCAGCGTGCGCGCCCCCTCGGCGATCAAGTCGGCCATCACCCGTGCCGCCTCGCTGCCGGCGGACCGTCGTACCGGAGCGCCGTTTTCGCCCGTCAGGTCGGCACGCAAGGCCGGCTCCCACAGCGCCACCGTCCGGGCGCCTTGCGGCGACGCGTCTTCGGCGATCTCCTCGACCGGCTGGCCGATGAGTTCGGTGGCCGTCGCACCCGGCGCCGCCGTCGTAGCGCTGGCGAAGATCACCGTCGGTGTGATAGCCGGATCAGCGGAATAGCGCGCGCACAATCGCAGCAGCCGGCGCAGCACCATCGCGACATTCGAGCCGAAAACTCCGCGGTAGTAATGGCATTCGTCGACAACAACGAACCGCAGGTTGCGAAGGAATACCGCCCAGCGAGCGTGGTTTCGCAGCAGCGCCAGGTGGACCATATCGGGGTTGGAGAACACCCAACGGGAACGCTCCCGTGCGAGGCGACGCACCTCGACCGGGCTGTCGCCGTCGTAGGCCGTCGGCGCGACGTCTTCCAGCCGTGAGACCGCAGCGGTCAGCGTGTGCGCGGCCCGCAGTTGGTCGTGGCCAAGAGCTTTCGTCGGCGAGATGTACAGCGCGCGGGCCCGCGGATCGGTCGCCAGCGTATTGAGGATGGGCAGTTGGTAGGCCAGCGATTTACCGGATGCTGTGCCGGTGCTGATCACAACGTGGCGACCGGCGTGAGCCAGGTCCGCCGCCTGAACCTGGTGTGCCCATGGCGAACTGATGCCGCGGTCGGTGAATGCGCGAAGCACGTCGGGCTCGACCCATGTCGGCCAAGGCCGTTGGCTGCCATGTCGTGCCGGCAGTTCGGCGACATGACGCAGTGGGTGTTCGCCCGCCGCGGTGCCGGCGACCGCGGCGGCGAGCAACTCGCTGCCGAATGTCACCACGGTTTTTGTGCCTCCTGATCCGAACTGACCACCTGAAATCGCCGCCGATTGCCCGGCCGCGGCCAGGCGTTTCGGTGTCGCACCTGAATTGTTTACCTCGTGGTAGCTCAATTCATCACCTGAGGCTGTCGCTCAGGCGATGAACGTGATTGACTGTTTGCGGTCGCAGCTTCTGTGTTCGTGTCAAACTTTCGCAGGATCGACGTTGCGACCGCGGTTCCTGCGAGGTTGTAGGTCGGGTGAAGTTCCGGCGACTCAGCAAGGTCTAGCGGTCGGAACGGGCCCGGAGCATCGAGGTGATGCTCCGCACCCGAGTAGTAAAGGAAATATCGAGAAATGCCACAGGGAACTGTGAAGTGGTTCAACGCGGAAAAGGGATTCGGCTTCATTGCCCCCGAAGACGGTTCGGCCGACGTGTTCGTCCACTACACGGAGATCCAGGGTAGCGGCTTCCGCACCCTCGAAGAGAACCAGCGCGTCGAGTTCGAGGTCGGCCAGAGCCCCAAGGGCCCCCAGGCCACCGGCGTCCGCGCCGTCTGAGCAGCTGTAACGACAACCCCCCGCACGGTCCGGAATCACCGGGTTCGTTCGGGGGGTTTTCACTGCTTGCCCATCCTGGTTCCGCGGCGCTCCGCGCGCGATGGCGTGCATCGTCGTTCCGGCGCTTACTGTCGTTGACGTGAGCCAGCTTTCCTTCTTCTCGGCTGAGTCGGTGCCCCCTGCGGTCAGCGATCTCACCGGGGTGTTGGCGGCCGCAGGCCAGATCGTGATGGTCGGCGGTGGGGCGCGGCTGTCAGTCGTCGTCGACCAGGTCTGGCGGGCGCAGGCGCTGGGCCAGATGATCGACGAGGCCGGTCTGACGGCCGAAATCACGGTCACCGATGAGAACACGCCATTGGTACGGACCGCCGTCGACGCCGGCTTACGCCCGATCGCCGTCGAATGGACCCGCGGTGCGGTGAAGACCGTGCCGCCGCTGTGGCTGCCCGGGCCGCGGGAGTTGCGGGCCTGGATATTGGCCGCCGGCGTCCCGGAAGCCGACCGTTATCTCCTGGGCCTGGATCCACACGCGGCGGACACCCACTCGCCGCTGGCGTCGGCCCTGATGCGAGTCGGCATAGCGCCGACCCTGATCGGCACCCGCGGGGCCCGGCCCGCGCTGCGGATTAGCGGCCGCCGTCGACTATCACGCCTGGTAGAGAACGTTGGGGAACCCCCCGAGGTCGCCGAGGCGTTGCCCTTCTGGCCACACGTCTAGCCGTAATTAGACGGACGGTGAACGGGGGGTCGGTTTGCGTCGGCTCATCCCTAATGCCACATTGTCAGTTGTCTACCGGGCCAAAGGCGCCGCAGACAGGACGCTGGCCGGTCGCAGAATATCTCTCCGCGAGGCCGGTACGGGGCAAAGAAGTAAAGGAAGCGAGCGTAATCAGAGGTGGCTGAAGGCGACCGTGCGAGCCACGGGAATGGCGCCGTGCGGCGACTCGTCATTGTCGAGTCGCCGACCAAGGCGCGTAAATTAGCCGGCTACCTGGGCTCCAACTACATCGTCGAGTCCTCCCGCGGCCACATTCGCGACCTGCCGCGGGCGGCGGCCGACGTGCCCGCGAAGTACAAGTCGCAGCCGTGGGCCCGGCTCGGGGTGAACGTCGACGAGGACTTCGAGCCGCTCTACATCATCAGCCCGGACAAGAAGAGCACGGTCACCGAACTCAAGGGCCTACTTAAAGACGTCGACGAGCTTTATCTGGCTACCGATGGTGACCGTGAGGGCGAGGCGATCGCCTGGCATCTGCTGGAGACCCTCAAACCGCGCATTCCCATCAAACGGATGGTTTTCCACGAGATCACCGAGCAGGCGATCCTGGAAGCCGCCGAGAACCCGCGCGACCTGGACATCGACCTGGTCGACGCCCAGGAAACCCGCCGCATCCTGGACCGGCTGTACGGCTACGAGGTCAGCCCGGTGCTGTGGAAGAAAGTGGCGCCCAAGCTGTCCGCGGGCCGGGTCCAGTCGGTGGCCACCCGCATCATCGTGCAGCGCGAACGCGACCGCATGGCGTTCCGCAGCGCCGCCTACTGGGACGTGCTGGCCGAGCTGGACGCCAGCGTGTCCGACCCCAAGGCCCAGCCGCCGACCTTCAACGCCCGATTGACCAACGTCGACGGCCTGCGCGTTGCGACCGGGCGCGACTTCGACTCGCTGGGCACACTGCGTAAGCCCGACGAAGTCGTCGTGCTTGACGAGTCCGGCGCCGGTTCGCTGGCCACCGGTCTACGCGGCTCCCAGCTGACCGTCGGGTCGGTGGAGGAAAAGCCCTACACCGGTCGCCCGTATCCGCCGTTCATGACGTCGACGCTGCAGCAGGAGGCCGGCCGCAAGCTGCGCTTCTCCGCCGAGCGCACGATGAGCATCGCCCAGCGGCTGTACGAGAACGGCTACATCACCTACATGCGTACCGACTCGACGACGCTGTCGCAGTCGGCGATCAACGCGGCCCGCACCCAGGCCCGTCAGCTGTACGGCGAGGAGTACGTCTACCCGTCGGCGCGCCAGTACACCCGCAAGGTGAAGAACGCCCAGGAAGCTCACGAGGCGATCCGGCCCGCAGGAGAAACCTTCGCGACACCCGACGCGGTGCGCCGTGAGCTCGACGGCGACGACTTCCGGCTCTACGAGCTGATCTGGCAGCGCACGGTGGCCTCGCAGATGGCCGACGCCCGCGGTACCACGCTGAGCCTGCGGATCAATGGCGAATCCGACGGTCGTCAGGTCGTGTTCTCGGCCAGCGGTCGCACCATCACCTTCGCCGGATTCCTGAAGGCCTACGTGGAAACCGTCGACGATCAGGCCGGCGGAGAAGCCGACGACGCCGAGAGCCGGCTGCCGCAGCTGACCCAGGGACAGCGGGTGGACGCCGCCGAGCTCACCCCAGACGGACACTCCACCAACCCGCCGGCCCGCTACACCGAGGCGTCGTTGATCAAGGCTCTCGAAGAGCTGGGCATCGGGCGGCCATCGACATACTCGTCGATCATCAAGACCATCCAGGACCGCGGCTACGTCCACAAAAAGGGCAGCGCGCTGGTGCCGTCCTGGGTCGCGTTCGCCGTCACCGGTTTGCTGGAGCAGCACTTCGGGCGTCTGGTCGACTACGGCTTCACCGCAGCGATGGAGGACGAACTCGACGCCATCGCCTCAGGCACTGAGCGACGCACCAACTGGCTGAACAACTTCTACTTCGGCGGCGACCACGGCGTGGCCGACTCGGTGGCACGCTCCGGTGGGCTGAAAAAGCTCGTCGGCGTCAACCTCGAAGGCATCGATGCACGAGAAGTCAACTCCATCAAGCTCTTTGACGATGCCGAGGGGCGCGCGGTCAATGTGCGGGTCGGCAAGAACGGGCCGTATCTGGAGCGGATGGTGGTCGGAGACGACGGCGAACCGACGCCGCAGCGAGCCAACCTGCACGACTCGCTGACCCCCGACGAGCTGACCCTCGAGGTCGCCGAAGAACTGTTCTCAACGCCGCAAGAAGGACGCACGCTCGGTGTCGACCCGGGGACCGGGCACGAAATCGTCGCCAAGGACGGCCGTTACGGTCCGTACGTCACCGAGGTGCTGCCCAAGCCGGACGACGACGACGGTGCCGCCGGGCAGCCGGCCAAGAAGGGCAAGAAGCCGACCGGCCCCAAGCCGCGGACCGGATCGCTGCTGCGCAGCATGGATCTGCAGACCGTGACGCTCGAGGACGCGTTGAAGCTGCTGTCGCTGCCGCGGGTGGTCGGCGTCGACCCTGACTCCAAGGAAGAGATCACCGCGCAGAACGGCCGCTACGGTCCATACCTCAAGCGCGGCACCGACTCTCGGTCATTGGCGACTGAAGACCAGATGTTCGAGGTCACCCTCGAGGAGGCGCTGAAGCTCTACGCGGAGCCCAAGCGACGCGGCCGGCAGGGTGCCGCCGCCCCGCCGCTGCGCGAGCTGGGCAACGACCCGGCGTCGGGTAAGCCGATGGTGATCAAGGACGGTCGATTCGGCCCCTACGTCACCGACGGCGAGACCAACGCGAGCCTGCGCAAGGGCGACGACGTGCTGTCGATCACCGATGCACGCGCGTCCGAGCTGCTGGCCGATCGGCGGGCCCGCGGCCCGGTGAAGCGGACGGCCAAGAAAGCCGCGAAGAAGGCACCCGCCAAAAAGACCGCCGCCAAAAAGGCCGCCAAGCGCAGCTAGCAGGCCATATTCGGCGACTCAGGCCGGCTGAGCGATCTCTCAGCAAACTTTTTTCGGGTGTTTCGAAAAATAAGTGGTGATTCTCAGCCAGTTCTCAGGTACAGTGTCCCTACACACGTTGTGGACCGTCACGGCGTCACATAGGGAGAATCATGCGACCCGCTGTCCGATACTGCATCACCGCTGGTGTTGCGCTCGGCGGCGTCAGCATCCTGATCGCCGCCCCGTCATCGCCGCCGCTGCGCGATGTCCAGGTGCCCTCGATGCAACTCTCCGACAACTCGCATGACAGCCTCGACGCGAACAACCCCTCCGTTCTGGACTTGCTGCAGGTCATGGGTGGTGTGGAGAGTCCGGTGGTGGTTCAGAACATCACCGAGTCCGACACCGGAGTGCTCGAGGGCGGTCAGCCGGCTAACGTGCCAGGCCTCAGTGACCTGCTGAACCTGGGCAACGACCCCGCTGTCACCCCGGACCCCCAGGGCAAGTCGTTCATCGACATCGGGCCGCTGCTGCCCGGCAACCTGAGCCCCGCGCCGCGTCCGGGCAACTAGTTCTTCATCGGGCCAGTCAGCATGTCCTGCCACGTCCGTTGCCGTGTTCCTTGCGCCAAATCGGATTGGGTATAGACGCGCCCATCTGGCCCGACGTAGCTGCCGGTGGCTGGGTCGTACCAGGCCGCAGCGGCCGGCGGCGAACTCGGCGGCGCTGACGGCCCAGGCGGGGCCTGCGGAACGCCCTGCCCGGACAGGGTCGCGTTCGGATCACCCTTCCAGGCGTCGCCGTCGTTGAGTGGAACGTAACGCTCATCGCTCTCACACAGCTTCACCGTTGGCGCGCGCTTGCCTGGCCGGGTGATGCAGGGATAGTTGCGGCCGCCCCGTACATCGTTGCGTGAATCCTGCGGAACCCGGCAGTAAAGATCGGCCTGCACCCGGTTGGGTGCATCTTCGAAGGTCGGCGGCCGGATCTGCTGTGCGGGAAGGAATCCCGTCGTGCAAGAGTGCGCCAAGTTGATGTTCAGGTTGAAGTCTAGGTAGACCGCCGGATGGGCGGTGTTGTTGTTGGCGACGGTAATGCCCTGCATGAGCGCGATGCCCTGCGGCAACAGCACCAGCAGTTGCTCCAACGACGACTGATAGGTGAGCGCGACGTGTCCGAGGCTCACCAAGTTGGCCAACAGGACCGGCAGCGTCGGCTGTAGCCGCTCCATGAGTTGCCGCGCCTCGCCGATCGCCGGCGCGGCCCGGTCCAGCACCCCGGCGACCGCGGAGTTCTGGGCTTGGAGCTCTCCGCTGATCGTGGCCAGATGCGCGGCCCAGCCGCGAACCGAATCGGCGCTCTGGCTTTGGGAATCCATCAGCGGTCCGGACTGGTCGATGACGTTCGTCAGTGCGTCGAGGTGGTCGCGGGCGCCGAGCGCCAGCGCGGTGGACCCCTGCACGATTCGTGAGATCTCCGGGCCCAGTCCACCGATAGCCGTATCGGCCTCGTCGAGCATCGTCTTCAGGTTGTCCTGCGGGATCGCCTGTAGGCCGCGGTTTGCCGCGTCGAGCAGGCTGTTGATGTCCGGCGGTATCGATGTGCGGCTGCGCGGGATGACGTCGCCGTCGCGCAGTGGCCGGGAGGTGTCGTTGCGTGGCAGCAACGTGAGGTACTGCTCGCCAACCGCCGACTGGCTGTGTACCTGCGCGTCGAGGTCAGAGGGAATCTTGTACTTCGAGTTCAGCGACAACGTCGCCTCGACGCCGGAGTCGGTGAGTTGCACCGACTCAACCCGCCCGACTTCTGTGCCGCGATAGGTGACGTTGCCGGTCCGGTACAGCCCGCCGGCCTCTGGCAGTTCAGCTTTGACGGTGTAGCGGCCAATGCCGAACAACATCGCGGGCAGCCCCATGTAGCCCACGCCCATCACGGCGCCGGCCGTCAGGGCTATCACGGCGACGATGGCCAACTGGATGACGATCCGTCTGGTCAACCTCATCTCAGCGGCCCTGGTCGAAGTGATAGGGCACGACGAGCGGGTTCGCGGCGGTGTACGGGCTCGGCAGCTGGCCGATCGTGCGGCCCCACTGCAACTCGAGCTCGGTCAGGTTGCCTTCCCACCGTGTGCCGATCAGCAGCTCATCGAGACGGCTCAGGGTCAGGTCGAAGATGCCGGTCGCGTTGCCGTAGTCGCCGCGGACCCAGTTCTCCAGCGTTTCGTTCGGCCACGGATAGGTAGCCAGCACGCTGAGCGAGCGGGTCATGTCCGGGCCGGCGTTGGCCAGCGACTCCAGAATCGGCCCGAAATCCCGTAGTTCGCTCACCAGGCTGCGCTTGGTCTTGTTCACCGCGTCGGCCGTCACGCCGCTGAACTTGCCCAGCGCATCGAGGGTGTCGGCAAGGTCGGTGCGTTCCCCGGCGAGAACGGCCAGTGCGTCGGGGATGGTGGTGAGGGCTTTGTCGAATACCGGCTTCTGGTCGGCGAATTGGCCTACCAAAGCGTTGAAGTGATCGTTGGCGGCGATCATCTCGCCGGTCTGGTCGTTGAGGTTGGCCGTGAACGTGTTGAACTGCTCGATCAGGCTGCGTAGATCTTTGTCGCGGCCGGCGAATGCGGCGCTGAACGCTTTGGTGATGTCCTGGATCTTGCCCAGTCCGCCACCGTTGAGCATCAGCGCCAACGCGGCCAGCGTCTGCTCGGTGGTGGGGTAGCTGGCCCCGCGAGACAACGGGATGAGCGACCCGTTGTGCAGCAGACCTTTTGGTGGTTGGTCTGCAGGAGGTGCCAACTCAATGTGCAGTGAGCCAAGCAGGCTGGTCTGGCCGACTTTCGCCGTCGCATTGGCGGGCAGTTTGGCGTCGCCGTTGACGCGCATCGTCACCAGCGCGTGCCAACCTTGACGCTCGATCTTGGTCACGTTGCCGACCGTCACGTCGCCGACCCGGACGCGCGAATTCTGTTGAATATTGGTCACATCCGGTAGCTGAGCCTGAATCTCGTAAGAACCGGGCCCCCGGCCGTTGGTTCCCGGCAGCGGAAGCGAGTTGGCGCCGCGCCAGCCACATCCCGTCGGCGCGGCCGCGATCAGCAACACGATCAACCAAACCCCGCATAGACGAGCGACTTTCGGGATCATGATCCTGCTCTCGGTGGAACCATCAATCCGCGCAGGCCGTCGGCGGGGTTCGTCGACGCCGGCGCCGGCGCGACTGGTGGCGTGCCCGGTGGCGGTGCGGGCGGGACGTAGTCGGGACGCATCCAGTCTTCGCTGTAGGTGATCTCGTTCGGTCGGGCCGCGGCGTCAACGAGGAAGTTGAAGCCGAACGGCAAGAAGTTGTACTGCCGGTTCTTCAGGATCGGCGCGAGGTACTGGACGCACAGCTTCGAGGATTGTTGTGCACCCAGCTTCGCCGCGGCCTGAATTCCGCCGCATAGGAACGAAATTGGGTCAGAGAAGTTCGTGCTCGCCAGTGAGCCGGTCAGCGCTCCGTGGGCGGGCTCGTAGATGCTGATGAAATTCGCGAACGCGGTTGGCGTGACATGCAGCATCTGTTTGATCTGGTCGAGGTTTTCGGTCAGGTTGGTGGTGATCGATGCCAGGTTGTCGCTCGTCAGGCCGATGGCGTCGCGGTTGTCGGCGACGAAGCTTTGTACGTCCCCGACCACATCGTTGACATCCCGCACCGCCCGTCCGACCTCGTCGGGATCGTTGGCCATTAGCGCGGTCACCGCGGCGAAATTCTGGTTGAGCTGCTTGAGCAGATCCGCGCTGTAGTGCAGGGCGGATACCAAGGTCGACAAATTGCTGACGGTGGCGAAGATATCGCCGCTATGATCGCCAAGCGCCGAAAGTGCTTGGGACAGTTTGATGACCGTGTCTCTGATTTGGGCGCCCTGGCCCCGCAGATTGTCGGCAGCGGTGTTGACGAAGGCGCCCAGCGTACTGACGCCGCCGGGCTCGGTGGGTTGCAGGGCATCGGTCAGCTTGTGCAGCTGGTCGCGGACGTCATCCCACTCCACTGGAACGGCGGTCCGGGCCTGCGGGATGACGGCGTTGTCGGTCATTACCGGGCCGCCGGTGTAGGCCGGGGTCAGCTGGATGGCTCGCGAGGTAACCAGCGACGGCGACAGGACCGCGGCTTTGGCGTCGGCCGGCACCTGGTATCTCGCGTTGTACCAGAAGCTGATCTTGACGCGCTGAGGCTGGGGCTCGATCGAATCGATCTTGCCGACCGGTACGCCGAGGACGCGAACTTCGTCGCCGGCGAAGATTCCGTTGCTGTTCGGGAAATAGCCGACGACGTGTATTCGGCCGATTGCCGTCTCATCGCGCAGGACAACGGTGAGCCCGGAGATCAGGCAGATCCCCAGCAGGACAGCGACGCCGATCCGGCGAATTCTCATCGCTGACCTCCCGCGGCCGGCGGCGGCGAACCCTCGTGTGGCGCGGGCAGATAGATCGGCCCGTGCGTCTGGTTGGGCGTCGACGCCAGATCCGGCGGAGCCGGTGCGGGCGGACCCGGCGGCGGCCCACCGGGCGGCGGAGCCGACGGCGGTTGGCGATACGGATAGCGAGGATCGCCAGGCCTGCCAGTGATGGCGTCGGGCAGATTCAGCCTGGGTTCGCCACCTTGTCCGGTACGCGGATACGGCATTGGCAAGAGGGGGGTACCGGGCTTGCCGATGGGCGGGTCGATCCGCTGCGACGGCAGCAGGGTGTGCGGATCCAGGCCGAGGTCGGAGAATGCCGAGTCGACGAAGGGCTGAATAAACTGTCCTGGTAGCAGATTGGCGATGTACGCGTTGAAATACGGTCCGGAGGCCACACATTCGCCCAAGCTGAGGGCGTACTGGTTGAGCCGCGGCAGGGCGTCTTTGATCTCCGCTTTGCGATTGCTGACTATGGTCAATAAGTCGTTGAGCTTGTCGAGTGCGGGCTTGAGCTGCTGCTTGTTGTCGGTGATGAATCCACGCAGCTGTGTGGCCATCGACGAGATGTTGCCGGAGATCGCGTCGAGTGCATCGCTCTGTTGGCGCAGTGCGACCAGTAGCTGGTTGCTGTCACCGATCAGGCCGACTATCCGATCGGTGCGCTCGGCGAGCACGGTGGTCGACTTATTCGCGTTTTCAAGGAGTTTGCGCAGCTGGGCATCGTGCGCGTCGAGCGCCTGGGCGAAGCGGGCCACCCCTTCGGTGGCGCGCCTGAGATCTGGTGGCGTATTGGCGAAGGTCTTGGCCAGGGTGCTCAATGAGTCGGAAAGTGACGACGTGTTGAGCCCGCTGAGCGTGCTGGCCAAATCTCCCATCGCGTCCGGCAGCTGGTAGGGCGACGTGGTGCGTTCCACCGGAATCGTCCCAGCGAGGTGGCCCTCGCCGCGGGGGCGCACCTCGAGGATTTTCGCGCCCAGCAAGGTCTTGGTCTTGATCGCCGCTTCGGTACGCTCGCCGAGTTCGACGTCGTCGTTGATCTTGAAAGTGACCAGAACACGGGCACCGTCGAGGTCGATCCCCTTCACCTGACCCACTCGAAAACCTGAAACCTCTACCGCTGCACCTGAAGTCAGGCCACCCGCCTCGGCGAAGTAGGCGGAGTAGGTCGTGCCCGAGGAGACGAAGGGGAGCTTGTCGTACTCGAGTGCCGCCAGTGTCAGGCCCGCTGTCAACGCGATGCCCACAGCGCCGACGATGAGCGGGTTACGCTCCGCGAAGGACTTCATTTCGGCGCACACCGGCCCGTCTCTTGGCTGACCACCTTGATGTAAACCGGTTGGCCGCCTTTGCCGTTCACCTTGAACAGGATGTCGCACATGTAGAAACTGAAGTAGTCGCCGTAAAGGCCCAGCCTGCCCAGCTCGCGATATTTGTCGGGCAGCGTCTTGATTAGGTTGTCGAGGTAGTCGTGGTCGGCGAGGGTGAGTGTGCCGACCCGGTCGCCCGCGTGAAAGGTCTTGGCTATCGCGGGGCGAGTCTGGTGCAGCAGGTCTGCCACGCTGGCGGCGGCGGCGTTGGTGTAGCCCACCGCGTTGGCGATATCGGTTTTGCGCGCGGCCAGGCCTTTGATCAACTCGGACATCGAGTCGACCGCTTTGCCGAACTGCTTGCTCTGATCGCCGAGCGATCCCATCACGGTGTCGAGGTTGACGATCACTTGACCGATCAGTTGATCGCGGTCGGCCAGCGCGCCGGTCAACGTCGCCGTCTGCGCCAGAAACGAGCCGATCGTCGCGCCTTCGCCCTGGAATGCGTGAATCAGTTGCTCGCTCAACGCATTCACCTGATGTGGATCCAGCGCCTGGAATAGCGGTCGGAATCCGCCCACCACGGCGTCGAGATCCAGTGCCGGGTCGGTGCGGCTCGTGGGTATGGAGTCCCCGGGGTGCAATGGATGAACGCCACCGGCCCCTTCTTCCAGCGACAGGTAGCGGCCGCCGATCAGATTGTCGTAGCGGATCGCCGCCCGGCTACCCTCGGTGAGAATCACAGAGGGGTCGGCGCTGAACGCCACCACGACCGTCGCGTCGCGTTTGAGCGAGATGTGTTTGACCTTGCCGACTTCGACGCCGGCGATGCGGACGAAGTTGCCGTTCTCCAAACCTGAGACGTTGGTGAACTCGGCTTGGTAGACGTCCTCTTTCTGAAATCGTAGCTGCGCGAAAATCGCCAGCAGTGCGAACAATCCGAGCAGGCAGACTACGACGAAGGTGCCGAGCCGCCAGACCGCGCTGCCGAGCTTGTCTCTCATGATGGCGGTCCAGGGTCCGGCGGGGCTGGTGCGGGCGGTACGCCCGGCCACAGCGGTACTCCGCCCGGCCCGTACAGCGGTGCCCCGTATGGTGGCGCGCCCGGGTAGGGAATCGGGCCGGGTGCCGGTGGGCCGTCGCCGAAGTAGCGTGGTGGCTCGGGGGTTCCCTTGGTGACTTTGAAGTAGTTGCCGAACCATGGGTGACCGATGCCGGGATTGGGCCGGATGTCCAGCCCGGTGCCCCAGCCGGTGTTGGTGACGAGCGCGCGTACCGGCCATTGCTTGCTCACGTCGGGTAGCGAGCCGCAGCCCGGCTTGCCGCCCGGTCCGCCTTTTCCGGCGACGACGGGAAGATTATCCGGATACACGAAAGGGTCGTTACCCCAGAGAATTCCGGCATCCAGGACGACCGTGCGGCCGTTACCGCCGATTGACTGCGAACCTTGATCGTAGAACCGTTTAGCGCCCTGCAGCAGGCAGGTGTATTCCGGGTTGTACTTCATCAGTAGGTCCGTCGTGGGTGCTAGTGTGTTGATCGCGTCGATGAAGTTGTTGTGACTGGGCCCGATCAGCCTGATGCCCGCATCGGCGAAGCCAATAGTGTTGAGCAGCAATGCATTCAACTGAGACTTGTGGCTGGTGATGATCTGGCTTGTGGTGCTGGCGGTGTCAAGGGTATGCAGGATGTCTTGCGCTGCGGCCGCGTAGGTTTCGCTGAACTGTCCAAACGAGCGCCAGTCCCGTCGCATCGTTTCGCTGCGCGGATTCAACGCCAGCAGAACATCGTTGGCGGCGGTGGTCGCTTCGCCGATGCGCTGACCTTGCCCGCGTACACCGTCGGCCAGTGCGGTGAGCACAGAGTTCAACTTGGGCGGGTCGACCTGATGCAGCACGTCGACGAGATTCTGGAAGACGGTGTTGACCTCGGTACTGACATTGCGCGACGTCAGGTGCGCCCCCGCGGCCAACCGCGCGGGGCTGGGCTTGTCGGGGGAAATCAAATCGACGTACTTCGCTCCGAACGCGGTTGTGGCACGAATCTGCGCCTGCACGTTGTCGGGGATGAACCTGATCTGGTCCGGATAAATCTCCAGTTGCACGCTGACCGTTTGGCTCCCGGCGCTGATCGATGCGACACGGCCGACCTCGACCCCGCGCATCTTGACCTTGCCGCCGGACTCCATCACCAGCCCGGAACGGTCCGACGTCAAAGTCACTGGTACGAAAGAACGAAACGTCCCGCTGAAGAATCCCGCAGTCACCATGACCAACCCTGTGATGGCCGCTAACAGGATCAGCGACCACCACGTCGGATGCAGGTATCTGTCCCCGGGCCGGGGCAGTCTGGCTTTCACCGTGGCTAACCGGACAAGTGGAAGTTGCCGGACTGGCCGTACACGGACAGCGAAACCATCAGCGTCACCAGCACCACGGTGACCAGCGAGGCTCGCACGGCGCGTCCGACGGCTTCGCCGACGCCCGCCGGTCCGCCGTGGGCGGTGTACCCGTAGTACGTGTGAACCAGCATCACGGCCACCGCCATGATGAACGCCGAGACGAACGACCACGCCAGATCTATTGGGTCCAGGAAGGTATGGAAGTAGTGGTCGTAGACGCCGGTGGATTGCCCATAGACGAATGTGGTGCCGAATCGGGCCGCGAGAAAGGACATCAACACCGCGATGCAATACAGCGGACCCACCGTGATCAGCCCGGCCACCAGCCGGGTGGATGCCAGATATGGAATGGTGCGGATGCCGATCACTTCCAGGGCATCAATCTCCTCGTTGATGCGCATGGCGCCCAGCTGCGCAGTGGCGCCCGCCCCGATGGTGGCGGCCATTCCGATCCCGGAGACCAGTGGAGCCATGATGCGGACGTTGAAAAACGCTGACATGAAACCGGTTAACGCCTCCACCCCGATGCCGGTGAGAAGGTTGTACCCCTGTACCGCTATCAAAGCACCGGCGGACAACGTCAGAAAACCGACGATGACTATCGTCCCGCCGATCACCGCCAGCGCGCCACTACCCAGACTCATCTGGGTGACCAGACGCAGCGTCTCGATTCGGTACTCACCCAGCGCTTCTCGAGATGAGCCGATGGTCTTCGCGTAGAACTCGGTCTGCGCGCCCAGTCTGTTGATGCCCTCGACCCACCCGCCGATAACGCGATTGGTGCTCACATCGTCGCCTTCACGCCGACCGCGGTGGCGAACACGTTGATCACGAACAGCGCCACAAACGAATAGACCACGGTTTCGTTGACGGCGTTGCCGACTCCGGCCGGCCCGCCTTCGACGTGGGTGCCCTTGTAGCAGGCGATCAGGCTGGCGGCCAGTCCGAACAATCCCGCCTTGCACAACGCGATGATCACTTCGGGCAGCCCGGTCAGCAGTGTCAGGCCGGCGACGAACGCGCCGGGGGTGACGTGCTGGATGAACACCGCGAAGACGAAACCGCCGACGACACCGACCAACGCCACCATCGAGCTAAGTAGCAACGCGACGAAGGTGGCCGCCAAAACCCTTGGCACAACTAAAGCTTGGACGGGGTTGATGCCCATGACCCGCATGGCGTCCAGTTCCTCGCGGATGGTCCGCGACCCCAGGTCGGCGCACATGGCGGTGGCCGCGGCTCCGGCGACAACGAGCACGGTTACCAGCGGGCCGATCTGGGTTACCGCGCCGAAAGCCGCTCCGCTGCCCGAATAATCGGCAGCGCCGAACTCGATCAACAGGATATTGAGGGTGAACACCGCCAGCACCGTGAAGGGGATCGACAACAACAGTGTGGGCAGTACCGAAACCCTTGCCACGAACCAGCTTTGGATCAGGAATTCACGCCAGGCGAATGGCCGCCGGGGGATGGATACCAGAGTGTCCAAAGCGAGCGCGAAGAACTCACCGAGCGCGCGCAGTGGCCTGGAGGCGACACCCAGCGAGACCACGGCGCATGCTCTCCTGTCTGTCGCGGAGTCAGCAGTTGCCAGTAAGCCGCGCGACGCCTCCGTATGCGTGATGAGGCGCTCGGCGCCCACTTCAGTGGGTGGAGCGTACGTTCCACGGAATAGGCTCGCAATTTTTTGCTGCGCCGTGATTTTATGTGGTCACAACTGGGGATTTATCCCGTTAGACATTTGCGGAATAACGTGCTGCGCGGTTAGCCGCTGACTTCGCCGGACACTTCCTCAGGCGCGGCGAGATTGAGCGGCCGAGCCAATTGAGTCGGTGCGTTGCGACCGCGCAGCGCCACCACCTCCGCCACATCCCAGCACAGCGCTTCGGCGTCCAGCGCGCCGCTGACCGCGACGGCCGAGGCCAGCACGTGGCCGTCCTCGAGCTTGGCCAGCTCGGTGAGCCGGGCCGCCTCGTTGACTGGGTCGCCGATCACGGTGTACTCGAAACGGGCCAGCGCGCCGATATGGCCGGCGATGGCGCGACCCGACGACACCCCGATGCCGAACTCGGCCGAGCCGATCACCGGCAGCAGTTCGTCGTGCAGTTCGCGGGCCGCCGCCAGTGCGCCGCCGGAGGCGTCCGGATGCTCGATCGGCGCCCCGAAGATGGCCAGTGCGGCGTCACCCTGGAACTTGTTGACGAAACCACCGTGCCGGCCGACGGTGTCCACCACGACCCGGAAGAACTCGTTGAGCAGCAGCACGACCTCCGCGGGTGGTCGTGTCGCCGCCAGCTCTGTCGAGCCGACCAGGTCGACGAACAGCACCGCGACGTCTCGCTCTTGGCCGCCCAATTCGGCGCCGCGCTCCAGCGCACGCCGGGCGACGTCCTCACCTACATACCGGCCGAACAGGTCGCGCAGCCGCTGCCGCTCGGATAGGTCGCGGACCATGTCGTTGAAGCCGGCCTGCAATAGGCCGAGCTCGCTGGCGTCGTAGATCTGCATGTGCGCGTTGTAGTTACCGCGCTGCACCTCGCCGAGTGCCCAGCGCAGCTGGCGCAGCGGGTCGGCGATCGATGTGGCCACCAGGAGCGTGCTGGCCAGCCCGATGCCTAGCGCCGCCAATGCCAGCAGCAGGATCGGATTCAACAGCTTCTCCGGCGGCCCGTGTAGGTACTCAGCCTTGTCGGCCACCACGGTCAGCACGATCGTCAGCAGCGGCACCCCGGTGGACAGCGCCCAGGCCAGCATCTGCCGTCCGATCACACCCGATGCCCGGATGTTCTCCGGCAGCCCGCCGCGCAGCGCGGCAACGGCCACTGGCCGCAGCACCCGCTCGGACTGCAGATAGCCGATGATCGCGACGGCGGTGGCCCCCAAGGCGGTGGCGACCGCCACCACCGGCGCGGCGTGATGGGCCACCGGCCAGCTGGCCACGATGAAAATCACACCGCCGATCAGCCAGGACGCCAGATTGATCACCGTGCGGTGAAACGGCGTTCGCAGCGCACGGCTCCGGGCCAGCTCGGTGGCGGCCGGGTCGGTGTCGGCGAGCAGACTGTCGCGGCGCTGCCACCGGAACACCGGCACCAGCAAGCGCGCGCTGATCGCGGTTCCGATCAGGAACAGCACCACGATCGACGCGGTGAAGGTGGCCAGGTTGACGGCCGGCAACTCTTGCAGTTCGATGCGGTCTTCGGGAGGCAGCCCGTAGCGCAGGAAGCCCAGCACCAACAGCGCGCCGATGATGTCGGCCTGCAGCTGGCTCAGCGTGAACACCGGCCACGGGGTGCGCACGAACCACTGGACGAATCCACTGATCCGTTTGGGAAGCGCCCCGGCCATGCTCACCTGCCCACCGTATCGGTCGGCGGGGACCAAAAAGTAGCTAAAACGGCAGTGTACGGGCACTGATCGTGGGGGACGGTCAGCGGTGGCCGCTACTGTTGCCGGTGATGTCACGGGTATTCACACGCCTGGTTGGCCAGGAGTCAGTCGAGGCTGACCTGGTGGCCGCCGCCACGGCCGCCCGCGGTGATTCGACTCACAGCTCCGCGATGACGCATGCCTGGCTGATCACCGGCCCGCCCGGTTCGGGGCGCTCGGTGGCCGCGCTGTGCTTCGCCGCGGCCCTGCAGTGCACGTCTGGGGGCGTCCCCGGTTGCGGTGAGTGCCGGTCCTGCACGACGACGATGGCCGGTACCCACGGCGACGTGCGACGGGTCATCCCGGAGGGACTGTCGATCGGCGTCGACGAGATGCGGGCGATCGTCCAGGTTGCATCGCGCCGGCCCAGTACCGGGCGCTGGCAGATCGTCCTGGTCGAGGACGCCGACCGGCTGACTGAAGGTGCGGCGAATGCTTTGCTGAAGGTCGTCGAGGAGCCGCCGCCGTCGACGGTCTTCCTGCTGTGCGCGCCGTCGGTGGACCCCGAAGACATCGCGATCACGCTGCGGTCGCGGTGCCGGCATATCGCGCTGGTGACGCCCCAGCCGGAGGCCATCGCGCAGGTCTTGATCGACAGCGACGGGCTCTCGGCCGAGACCGCGAGCTGGGCGGCATCGGTCAGCGGCGGCCACGTGGGGCGGGCCCGACGGCTGGCCACCGATCCGGAGGCGCGTGAACGTCGGCTGCAGGCGTTGGGGCTGGCCCGCGACGCCGCGACCCGGTCGAAGGCGTTCAGCGCCGCCGAGGCGCTGGTCGCCGCCGCCGAGGCCGAGGCGGCAGTGCTGACCGCCGGGCGCGACGAAGCCGAGACCGAGGAGCTGCGCACCGCGCTGGGCGCCGGAGGCACCGGCAAGGGCACCGCCGGTGCGTTGCGCGGTGCCACCGGTGCGATCAAAGACCTTGAGCGACGACAGAAGTCGCGTCAGACCCGGGCGTCGCGAGATGCGTTGGACCGCGCGCTGATCGACCTGGCGACCTACTTTCGTGACGCGCTGCTGGTCGCCGCCGGTGCGGGTGGCGTGCGGCCAAACCACCCCGATATGGCCGCGCAGATCGGGTCGATGGCCGCGCACGTCTCCGCCGATCGGCTGCTGCGCTGCATCGAAGCCGTTCTGGAGTGCCGCGAGGCGCTGGCGATCAACGTCAAGCCCAAGTTCGCCGTCGACGCCATGGTCGCCACCATCGGCCAGGCGCTGCGTGACTGAACTTTGATCGCCCGACTTCTCCTCATCGCGCTGCGCGCTCTGCATCGTCGTCGGGCGAACTTGGGTGTGCAAGTGGCCCTGCCGTAGACTCGTCCCGCCCGACAGGGCACGCCACCTTAGCTCAGTCGGTAGAGCGGCTCACTCGTAATGAGCAGGTCAGGAGTTCGATTCTCCTAGGTGGCTCCACCTTTGCCCCGCGTCAGCGCGGCAGCACGTATCCCACCGGCCCAGCGGCGATGCACACGCTCAGCGCCGCCGTGTTGGCCCGCACCCGCATGGCATTGCCGGCTCCTGGTAGTCGCACGTAGACCCGGTTGAGCCCGGGATGTACTTGGACCCGGGCGTCGATCCCCTCCGACAGTGCGACCGACATCGACCCGTCGCTGTTGGCCAGGTAGTTGATCTCGGCCGTCCAGTCCGCCGGCAGCAGTGGGCCGTCGAGACCAATCTCAACCGGCCGGTCGGGCTGCACCAGGTATCCGCACTGCGGGACCGGACCGGGCGCCATCGCGCGCACCCACGTCACCTGGGCGTCGACCAACCGGCCCTTACTGTCCAGCATCTTCAATTGCGTTGTTGAAGAACCGAATTCGGGGCGAGTGGGCAGCAGCGCGAACATGTGGCTGGCCAGGTTGTCCGGCCAGGCCACCCGTCCGAGCACCAGCGGATCGACCTCCTGGTCGAGCAACGATGCACTCGAGTTCGCTTGTGCGGCGGCCAAATCGCGCCGGGCGTTCTGCAGATACGGCTGTGCGGGGTTGTCCCGCCAGGACGTCAGGAACGTTGCCGTCGAATACCAACTGCTCGCCACGAACGACGCCGCCACCGCGGTCGTGACCACCGTGCGGGCCACCGACGCATCGAGCCAGCCGGACGACGGGCGGTTGGGCCCGCAGAACCCGACCGCGGCCAGCAACGCCAGCACCACGACGAGATCCGGCAAATAACGCAAGGTTTGGGCCAGCTCGAGCACGGTGAACCGCGATGAGCGCATCAGATAGATCGGCACTTGGCAGGCGACCACGTAGCCGGCCGCGGTCAACCACACTGGCGTGATGCGCTGTTTGCGGGCCAGCGAGATCCCCAGCGCGCCGGCCAGTACCAGCCAGCCGAGCGCCTTGACCGTCGGCGGAGGAACCGCCCACGGTGAGGCCGGCGCCCACCTGCCCCACACCCACGGGCCACCGGCCAACCCCGGGACGATGCCGTGAGTTACCGAGCGGCGCAACAGATCCCACGTCATCGTCAAGTCTGAACTCCAGCGATGCTGGTTGACCACGGCTAGATACACCACGACCCAGCTCCCGGTCAGCGCCAGCGATGCCGTCCACAGTCGGATGCCGGTCCGCCACACCGTCCGTATCGCGGACCGGTCGCCCTGCACGTGGCACAGCAGCGCCGCGACGCCGAACGCGACAAACGGAATCACGGCGGCCTTCTCGAAGAACAGCAGCCCACCAAGGTAGGCCAGCACACCGGTCGCGGCGTACCGCTGATTGCCGGTGCGGACCAACAAGATCGCGTCGGCGCAGACCCAGGCCAGCGCGGCCAGCATCGGCAGCGAGTTCAGGGCCGCCGCCCACCAGGCGAACCCGGGCACGCCGAGCGGAGTGAACAGCGCAAAGGTCAGCGGAACCAGCAGCACCGGCCGCCAGCCCAGGATCACGTACAGACTGCGCACCAGAGCCAGCGAGGCCAGCAGTTGCAACACCACCAGGCTGATCGCCGGCCCGACCCAGTTCAGCGGCGCCAGCCGGGTGATGGCGTCGGCGACCAGGAACGCGGCCGGCATGACGTGGCCGTCATGGTCGTCGAACAGAAACGACAGCGACAGCAGGCTATGGGTTCCGGCCCGGCCGACCAGGATCAGGTCGTCCCAGTAGAAGTAGCCTCGAAACGCCAGCACCCCGCGGATCAGCAGCTGCACCGCGACCAGCACCGCCGCAGCGAGCGCGACCTTGGGTAGCCCGGCGGCCCGTCGGTATGGTGGGCCGGTGCGTTCACTGGTCACCGGGGCTGCCGGGTTCATCGGGTCGACGCTAGTCGACAGGTTGCTGAGCGACGGGCATCGCGTCGTCGGCCTGGACAACTACGCCTCGGGGCGGGCCACCAACCTCGAGCACCTGGTCAGCAATCCCGAGTTCGCCTTCGTCGAGGCCGATATCGTCGACGCCGATCTGCGGGCGATCCTCGACGAGCATCGCCCGGAAGTGGTGTTCCACCTGGCCGCGCAGATCGATGTGCGGCACTCGGTGGCCGACCCGCAATTCGACGCGTCGGTCAACGTGATCGGCACCGTGCGCCTCGCCGATGCCGCGCGGCGGACCGGAGTGCGCAAGCTCGTGCATACCTCCTCGGGCGGATCGATCTACGGGACGCCGCCGACCTACCCGACCAGTGAGGCCATGCCCACCGACCCGGCGTCGCCGTATGCCGCGGGCAAGGTGGCCGGGGAGATCTACCTCAACACGTTCAGGCATCTCTACGGTCTGGAGTGCTCACACATCGCACCGTCCAATGTCTATGGGCCACGCCAGGATCCGCACGGCGAGGCCGGCGTAGTGGCGATCTTCGCGCAGGCGCTGCTATCGGGCAAGCCCACCAAGGTGTTCGGCGACGGTTCCAACATCCGTGATTATGTGTTCGTCGACGATGTGGTGGACGCGTTCATCAAGGCGTCGGGTCCAGACGGCGGCGGGCAGCGCTTCAACGTCGGCACCGGCGTGGAAACCTCTGACCGGCAACTTCATTCGGCGGTGGCGGCTGCGGTCGGCGCGCCCGACGACCCGGAATTCCACCCGCCGCGACTGGGTGACCTCAAGCGCTCCTGCCTCGACATCGGTTTGGCCGAAAGGGTTTTGGGCTGGCGCCCGCAGGTGCCTCTCGACGACGGCGTGGCCCGCACGGTGGACTATTTTCGTCGCATGCACACCCTCTAGTACTGCCTTTCCGGCCGCGCCGCCGCAACCCTGAATCAGGGCTGGCCCAAACCAGTTAGCTCCCAAGCGTTGTGGGGCTCGGCCCCCGGGTATGGCCTAGTCGAACACTCGCGTCGCCGCCCACCACGAGTGCGACAGTCGAGTGCAACGGGAGAGGTGGGTTCGCCAGATGAGGACGATCGTCAACGCGGCGCGCAAGCCCTGGATTAGCTGGCCCAACGTCTCCGAACTGCTCAGGCGGAGGGCCGATAACCGACGAGAGTGAGTTCCCGCCGCCGCACCGCCACTAAGACACCGGAGCGACGGCCGGGCCTGGCGCGATCTCTCCGATCACCGGGTTCCAAAGATGCACTTCACACTGCTGATAGATGCCGCCCCGATAGAAGGGTTCGGACTTGATCCAGTCCCAGACGGTTTTTTCATCGTCGGCCTCGAACACCAGCATGGTGCCGATCTGCTCGCCCCTGTCGTTGTTGAAGGCGCCGGCCAGCCGCACCGGCGCCAGGTTGGCGCGGAAATAGGCTCGGTGCTCCGACCGAATGGGCGCGCGGTTGGCAGCGGCGTTCGGGTGGTCATAGCCCACCATGGCGTAAAGCGGCATGTTCACTTCCCGCTCGATGGTGCTTGCGGTCAGACTGCGGCGTCCGCCGGTTTGCGCTCTGGAACCGGGATCGCCGCATAGCTGGAGAAGGCTGGAGAGAACCGGCGCGAATGGATGCGCCAGCGGCCGTCATCGCGCCGGCGATAGACATCGATATGCTCGCCCACCACGGCAGGCGTGGCCGGCGCAGGGCCCTCGGCGTCCGCGTGATAGAGGGTGAGACTGACTTCTCCGGCGATCTCATCGGCGCCCAGGCGCGAGAATCGCAAGTGGGAGATCATGTGCCGGGTGCGGATCGCCCGCCTGGCCCTCTCTTCCCACGCCGCCTTCAGCTCCGCCGCGCCCCTTGGCGTGCCCCAGGGCAACTCCATGGAGCCATCGGCAGTAAACAGCGCGGGCACCGCGGCGGCGTAACCGTTGTCGATGCGCCAGACATATTCCGTACACAGGGCGGTCAGCGCGTGGCGTTCTTCAGGGGTTACGTCTTCGAAGTCGAAGCGGACCTTGTTCACGCGTGGCGTCCTTTCAGGCTTGCGGCGGCGGGGCCCGGTTTCCAGGTGGCTGAAACGGGCGACCGTTTTCGTCGGGCTGGACAGAGCTGATATCCACTGTTGTACATCCCGACAGACCATACGTGCAATATGTAACTGAAGATAATGATGGCTCAAACCTCTTGGTGCTGCTATGTAATATATATACTGCTGCTTGACCAATACATACTGCCATGATATAAATGCCGGATGGAAATGGAGCCTGACTCAGACATCGCGGAAGGCATCGCCGAGGCCCTCAGGGTGGGGGCGACGCTGATGTTGCGGCATCTGGCGCGGGGCACCAGCCCCACATCGATAAATGTGTTGGCGGCGCTGGCTGCGGAGGGTCCTTCTCGGCTCACGGCCCTGGCGACGGCAATCGGGATTGCTCAGCCGGCGATGACGCAGCTGGTTGGGCGGATGGACCGAGAGGGCTTGGTCGTTCGGCTCATCGACCCCGAAGACGGCCGCGGCACGCTGGTGGCTATCACCGACGCCGGGCGGGCACTGCGGTCTGAGCGGCACCAGTCGGCGCAAGAGCGCACGGCCGAACTGCTCGACAGGCTGTCTGCGGACGACCAGGCGACGCTGGCCTTGGCGATGCGCGTTGCTATGCCGCTGCTGCAGCAGCTGACCCGCGACGCCGCCGAACACCCGCAGTCCGAGCCCGCGGCCGCGTCCTTGAAAACCTGACCCAGCCTCTTAGAAGTTCCGAAATGTCCACTGATATCGCACAGGAACGGCTGGCTCGCCGCATCCAGGAGCTGTACGCCAGCGACCCGCAATTCGCCGCTGCCCGCTTCGACGAGGCGCTCTCGGCCTCGATCGATCGGCCTGGTCTGCGGCTGTCGCTAATGGTCGGCTCACGACTGAGCAGGCGGGTTTGCGCCGAGTGGCCACGCTGGTCGCCCGCGGGGTCGAACCGTTGGAGGTGTTCGACGCAATGACCGACGAAATGTGCCGGTACGTGCCCGCGGACTGCGCCGGACTGTGGCGCTACGAGGCCAGCGGCGAAATTACCCGGGTGGCGGCGGCCTACCTCTCTGCCTCAGCGCCGGCGAAGTGGCCGGTGGGCGCTCGAACACCGATCGCGGGCAACATCCTCGCATCGATGGTGCAGTGCACCGGCCGGCCTGCTCGGATGGACAGCTACGAGAACTTTGGCGGGCCGATCGCAGCTCGCGCGCGCGATGCAGGCGTGCGCGCGGCGGTGGGGGTGCCGATCATCGTTGATGGACGCGTGTGGGGCATGGCGGGTGTCGGTTCCATGCGACCCGGCCCGATGCCTGCCGACACCGAGGTCCGCATCAGCCGCTTCGCCGAACTTGTCGCGAGTGCCGTGGTGGCCGGACGCCG
>Ga0302326_10002553_pt1 | contig 44068 bp, 42 predicted proteins | sample Palsa_T0_3_FD_202264 | JGI IMG/M metagenome (GOLD analysis project Ga0302326, IMG submission 202264) | Peat permafrost microbial communities from Stordalen Mire near Abisko, Sweden - Palsa_T0_3 | ecosystem: Environmental > Terrestrial > Soil > Palsa > Peat permafrost | place: Sweden: Abisko...
TACCACAATTGCCAAACCCGCGTAAAATCAGGTGTTTTTCCACAGGGTTGTGGTAGTAAAATGGCGGCCAACGGAATTACATTATTTTTTCCGAGGAGGAAGTACATGGCATCTGGTTTGACGAAAACGCAACTCGTCCGCCTTCTGGCGGAGAAGAATGAACTCAACAACAAGCAGGCCGCAGCGTTCCTTGAGCACCTGGCCGATACCGCTATCAAAGAGACGAAGAAGAACGGCGTGTTCGTCGTGCCTGGACTGGGCCGCCTGGTAAAGGCGCACCGCAAAGCCCGCGTGGGACGCAATCCGCAGACCGGCGAACCGATCCAGATCAAGGCCAAGACCGTGGTGAAGTTCCGCGTCGCCAAGGCCGCCAAGGACGCGATCGCTCCGAAGAAACCGTAGTTTTGCTTGAGATTGATTTCGAAGGCCGGCTTAGGCCGGCCTTTGGTTTTTTTGTGGCGTCTTGATTCACGCACAGTGCGGAAAGGTTTTCCGGCGATGCTTAATTGGATTGTGGTTGGAATCGGCGACATCGCGATTCGCCGCGTCATTCCTGCGATTCAGGCTGAACCGCGAAGCCAGCTGTATGGCGTGGTCACGCGCGATCCGGCTAAGGCAGCGACGCTGCGCACGCGGGTATGGTCTTCGCTGGAGGAAGCGCTCGCGGACCCGGGCGCTCGCGGTGATGCTGGCAAGGAAGGGCAGGCCGTCTACATTGCTACGCCTGTATTTCTGCACGCGCCGCAAACCATACAGGCATTTCAGGCGGGGATGCATGTACTTTGCGAAAAACCACTGGCCATGAATCTCGCCGAGGCGCGGTTGATGCTTCAGGCTTCGCAGGACGCGGGGAAAACTTTCGGCGTCGCCTACTATCGGCGTTTTTATCCCAAGGTGCTGCGTGCCAAGCAACTGCTCGCAGCTGGAGCCATCGGGAAACCGGTGCTGGCTGAACTCACTTGCCATTCCTGGCTTGATGGCACGGAGAGCGAGCGCAATTGGCTGATCGATCCGGCGAAGGCTGGAGGCGGGCCGCTTTACGACATCGCGTCGCACCGCATCGACGTGCTTAATTATTTATTTGGCCAGCCACTGCGAGTTTCGGGGCATCTCTCGAATGCCGTTCATCACTATGCGGTCGAAGACAATGCCACGGTCATGATCGAATATGCGAATGGCGTGCGCGGCATTGTGGACGTACGCTGGCATTCCAAGGTGAGGCGCGACGAATGCCGCATTCGCGGGACTGAGGGAGAGATGGAAATGAGCCCGCTGAACGGGCCCGAGTTGATTTATCCCGGCGGCAGGGAACAGCTTGCGGCGCACGATAATCTGCATTATCCGATGATGGAAAACTTCGTGGATGCGGTGCTGGAGAACGCGCGGCTGATTTCCAGCGGGGAATCGGCGATGTGGACGGACTGGGTTACCGAACAAGCGATGGGACAAGCGCAGCGACGAGGTGCCTGAAAGTCGCCGCCTTTAGCCTTCACTTTCCGTATTCGTTTTTCACCACATCGCCGCCCTTCATCACGAATTTCACATGCTCCAGCGTGGTCACGTCTTTCAGCGGATCGCCATCGACGGCGACGATGTCGGCCCAGGCACCGGGCTCAAGGCTTCCTACTTTTCCTTGCCATCCCAGCAGGTCCGCGGCATTCACCGTGGCTGCTTGAATGGCCTGCAAAGGCGTCAAACCGAGCTTCACCATTACTGCGAACTCGCGGGCATTCAGACCGTGGGGATAAACTGCGGCGTCGGTGCCGAATGCAACTTTCACTCCGCTGGCGAAGGCGTGCGCGATGTTCTTGCGAGCGATCGGCATAACCGTTTTTGCCTTGCCCAGCAGAAAGTCGGGCACATGATTTCTTTCGGCGTTTTCCAGAAACCAATCACCGAGGTACAGCGTGGGCACAAGATAGGTGCCGTTCTTCTTCATCTCCGCGATTCCCGCATCGTCAATGTAGGAGCCGTGCTCGATGGAATCCACTCCCGCCTCTGACGCCCAGAGAATGCCTTGCGCTCCGTGCGCGTGAGCGGCAACTTTTCGTCCCAGGCGGTGGGCATCCGCGACAATCGCCTTCATCTCCTCCAATGTGTATTGGGAAGCCTGCGGATCGTCGCCCTTGGAGAGCACTCCGCCGGTCGCGCAGATCTTGATCAAGTCGGAACCGTACTTGATGTTCTCGCGCACCTTGTGCTGCACGGCCGCAATCCCGTCGGCCACTCCCATCTCCCGTAGCGTGATATTCGTAGGGCAGCAGATTGTTGTCGCAGTGGCCGCCGGTGATGCCGAGCGCTGGCCCGCTCACGAGCATTCTCGGTCCGGGGACGTCGCCGGCGTTGATGGCGTCGCGCAGGGCAACGTCGCTATATCCTTCGGCGCCCACGTTTCGCACGGTAGTGAAACCCGCTTGCAGGGTCACCCGCGCGTTCTTGGCCCCGATGAGGGTCGAGCGCGGCACGGAAACTCCGAGTTCCTCGTATCCGAACTGGGGCTCGTAGGTGAGGTGCGTGTGCGCATCAATCAGGCCGGGCAGAACGGTTGCGTTCGGCAGGTCGATGAGTAGGGCATCCGGGGGCGTTTTGGTGTCGGTGGATGGGCCGGCGCTGACGATTTTTCCGTCTTCGATGATGAAAGTCTGATCCGAAAGCAGCTTGCCGGTCTTCACGTCGAGCGCGTGGCCGGCGTGTACGACTACTCTTCGGGGACTCTGCTGGGCGACGATCTGCGCCACCAGTAAGAACACAGTGATCGCGAGCGTTGCGAGACGTTGGCGTCTTTTCACGGGACAAGCTCCTCTATTCCTATATTCCTACGTAGTGATTGCGCTGCAAACGTGTCAGGGGCATATTACGCGCTGGAAAGCCCACACAGGCAATTCTTCGTTGTCGAGGATGAAACGCCGGCGAAGTCAAAAGCGACGGACAAGAGTGTCCGTCCTACACGATCAGAATCACGTGCGAGATCAATGGCCGCCGATCGGTGATCGAGTGCCGGGGGACCAGGCTTATCCTCCCGGCCCGTCATTGGAGACGTACTGCTCGAGCGATGCCAGTTCGCGGCTCAGGTCGTCGACGCGCCACTCCAGCAGGTTGCGGATGGAAAGAATGCCCAGCAGTTTGCCGTTGTCGTCGGCAACGGGCAGATGGCGGAAATGGCGCTCCAGCATGATGGTGAGCGCTTCGCCAGCGCCGGTGCCGCGCGTAGCCATCTCGACGGGAGTGGTCATCAGCTCGCGAACCGAGGTGGTTTTCGCGTCGGTGCGACTGAGCGCCATTTTTCGGAGCACATCGCGTTCGGTGAAGATTCCGGCGACACGGTAGTCGCTGTCGACCACGGCGACCGCTCCAACGTGGTGATCAAGCATTTTGTGAATCGCGTCAGCCACGCTGGCTTCGAGCGGTACGGCGGCAATCTCCCGGTCACAAAGTTCGAGCACGCTCATAAGCGCCTCCCTCGATCGGTCAGCAACTTTCACTCGGCAGTCTTGATTGGGCAACCGGCGGATTCTTCGCCCCCGGCACTGGTACCCCGCGAGAAAACAGGATTGACGCATTATGATCGCAGCGAGGCTGATGTCAAGCGAATTTGAGAACGGTACACAAAATCGTTGCCAGCATGGCCGAAGCGGGGATCAGGATATGATTTGAGCTCGGGAGCGCTCAAGACCCAGACTGGCCCCGACGGAGGAAATTGTGCCGGTTCGTGTGGCGGTTGCAGCAGACGCCGAGGCCGTCAGCCGCGTGATCAACACCGCCTTTCGAAAAGCCGAAAGCTTTCTGGTAGATCACGACCGCATCGATCTGCAGACCGTGCAGGAGCTCTTCAGAACCGGGACGTTCCTGGTCGCCGAGGAAAACAAAGTCGTGGTGGGTTGCGTGCACGTCGAGATGCGGGGCGATCGCTCGTATCTGGGGCTGTTGTCCGTCAATCCCGATGGTCAGAAGGCTGGCGTCGGTTCGAAGGTGATGACCGCTGCCGAGGATTATTGCGCAAAAGCAGGCAGCCATTTCATGGACCTGCGGATCGTCAATGTGCGCAAGGAACTGCCGGAGTTTTATCACCGGCGTGGGTACGTTGAAACGGGGACGGCTCCATTTACTGCGGGGCTGGAGCCGAAAGTGCCCTGCCATTTCGTGAACATGTCGAAGCCACTGAGGTAAAACCGAACATTTTTTCGCCAGCCTGGCGGCCACTTTCGCGGCGTACGGTTTCGCGTTTTGTCACTCCGTCACCACTGCGTCTGCTTCGATCTCGACCAGGATCTCTGGCGAAATGAGGGCACTGACCTGCACCATCGAGGTTGCCGGACGAATGTCGCGAAATACTTCTCCGTGAGCCTTGCCGATTTTTTCCCACTCCGCGATGTTGACTACAAAGATGCGGGTGCGGACCACATCCTTCATGCTCGCGCCGGCCTTCTTCAGTGCGGTTTCGATGTTCTTCAGGGTCTGCACGGCCTGCGCGTAGACATCGCCCACGCCGACGATCTTGCCGTCGGGTCCGGTTGCGGTAGTGCCCGCCACGTGGACATACGGGCCAACTTTCACCGCACGCGAGTAACCCACAATCGGTTCCCACTGTGTGCCGCTGGAAATATTCTGACGCTGCATCTAGGTCTCCTTGGCCGTCTATTCTACAAGCCGGTTCCTCTAGGAGTCGGGGAATTCAAGTAGTACATCGCGTCTCTGGCAGTCCATTCGTGTGACTGCCAGCGAAATACGCAGGTGGACTTGCCGCAGGCACTTCGCATCTAAGTAATCAGAAAATGAATCGCGAGGATAAACAAAAGTCACTTGCGCAGAAATGAAAGCTGATGTATCTAACACGCTAAGCAGTTGAAACTCCGTGCCAGATGCGGAGTTTCGGGAGCCCAAAGCCATGATTGAGGAATCGCATCCGCTGCAGCAGCTTTTTCAAGCTTTGGTCGGACGCCACTATGCCGAGGAAATCGGCATCCGCGATCCGCAAGTTGTGGCTTACGTTTCGCATTTGCTGGCGGAATTTTGCGAAGCCGATCAGCTCTTCAAAATTCGCAGCGACGGCAATCGTCCCCTGGCCGACGTGGGCGAAATGCTGCTGGAATCCGATCCAGTCTACGGTCCTGCGCCTTCCTTTGATCGCGAGCGGCAGGTGCGTAAGCACATCGGCGACTACACGCTTTTCTTCGCGGGGATGTTTCCCGAAAGCATCAATCACCTCCGGCTGCGCCGCAATCGCCTGGAAAATTTTGTTGATTGGATGAAGGCCGGCAAGGAGAGCTATTACGTCGTCTCCAAGTTCGAACACTTCGAATACGCCAAGGTCGCACCTTTGTTCGCCAGCCTCTCCAAGAATTTCGAAGCCTGCGTCTACGGCCTCAACATGGTGAAGAACGATCTGCAGGAGATGCAGCATCCCATCGTGCGTAGGGACGATGAACTGATTATGTAGCGACGGTTTGTTGTGCGGGCCCTTCGCCACGGATTTACCGGCATTTATCTCTCCGCACGTTTCGGCTGCTCACGTTCATCCTCTGGTTTCATCCTCGAACGACCGTTCCGCTTGCCATGCGATAGAAACTGAGCGCGGCACCGCCTTGCACCAGTTTCCGGAACCTGCGCAGCGCTCCGAACTCGTCTCCGGGATCGAACCGCTTTTCGTGCTCTGCAATTACCAGCGACATCGCCCAGATCACGCTGGAATTTTCCAATGCGCGCAGAGTCTCACCGTAAGCATCCTTCATGGCGTAGGGGGGATCGAGATACACCACGTCGGCTGTGATGTGCTCGCGTTCGAGGCGCCAGCAGGCGCGCGTCCACTCCTCCTGAAAAATCCTGCAGCCGCTTGTGACGCCCAGGCTTTCGAGATTGTTGCGGATCAATTGCGCCGCCGGCTCGGAGGATTCCACAAAGTACACTTGTTTCGCGCCGCGGCTCACGGCTTCGATGCCTACGGCTCCCGTGCCCGCGAAAATATCGAGCCAGACGGTTCCCTCAAGGGCTGCCGGATTCCCCGCGGTCAGCACGTCGAACAGGGTTTCCCTGAGCCGGTCTGAGGTAGGACGGATATCCATCCCCCGTAACGAGCGCAGCGGCCGGCTCCGGTATTTCCCCGCGATCACTCGCATAACTCTGCACTTTCGATTGGCCGAACGAATACTTCTGCGCATGTAGAATAAACACTAGTGGAGGCGGATGAGAAGGGGATGAGAAGCTGGTCCATTCCGATCGGGCGATTGTTTGAGGTTGAGGTTCGCATTCACCCCACTTTCCTTCTGCTTTTTCTTTTTGTGTTTGCCACCGACTACCGGGCGCACCAGAGCTTAGCCAGCGCACCGCGCGACCTGGCGCTGGTCGGAATCATTCTGGCGTGTGTCGCGGCTCGCGAATGCGTTCAGATGCTGGCAGCCCGGCGAGAGGGCATGATTCCCAAGGCTGTGATTCTGCTACCGCTGTGCGGCGTCACTTTATTCGAGGAAAAGCGGCCGGAGGAAAGACGAGGCGAAGAAAAACGGCTTGAGGAAGGACGATCGGAAGATTCCCGCGGTGGCAAACCGGCACTGGGCCGCTCGCCGGGGATGCGGGAGATTCGTCTCGCGCTGGTGGGTCCCCTTACCAATCTCGTGCTGGCATTTCTAGCCGCTGGGTGTGTGCTGGCGCTGGTCGACCATCCCGATCTTTGGAGTTGGCCATTTCTCCAGGGCGCGAATCTACCGCGCAGCCTGGTGTGGGCAAATCTTTATCTCGCCGCGCTGAACCTGTTGCCGGCTTACCCTCTTGACGGTGGGCGAATTTTACGGGCGTTCTTTCTCGGTTCGCTGGACGCGCCCGTCGCCACGCGCCGCGCCGTCTCCATCAGCAACGCCATCGCCATGGTCTTTATGGTCGCCGGTCCGTTCAGCAATACCTGGCTCACCATGGTGGGCGTGATCGTCTTCTTCGCGGCGCAACTGGAAGAGCGCGCCATCGTTTTCCAGTCCGTGCTCGACAACGTTCGCCTGGAAGAAATCATGCTCACCGACTTCGCGACGCTCTCTCCCGCGGATACGCTGGAAGGCGCGCTGGAAAAGGCGGTGCACTCGCTGCAGGACGATTTTCCCGTGGTCCGCGGCAGCGACATGGTCGGCGTGGTTTCGAAACAACGCATCCTGGAAGCGCTGCGCGTGGAAGGCAACGGCTACGTGCAGGCCGTGATGAACAAACTTTTCGAAGTGTCGGTGCGGCAGGAATCGCTGGGCACCGCGTTCCGCAAGCTCAACGCGCGCAACTCCAGCATTATTCCCGTGGTGGAAGACGAGCGCCTGATTGGCATTGTGACTCTGCAGAATCTGATGCACTCGATGACACTGCTGGCGGAAAGCCGCAAGCTGCGGCGGGACGAAGCGGAATCGTAGCGGGAATTTCAGATTGTAGATTTCAGATTGAAGATCGCTGTTCTCGCAAAGATTAATCTGAATTCTAGAATCTGCAATCTGAATTCTGCTTCAGAACAGCCTGACCGCCTTGGCCTGCTGGACTGCCGGAATCTTCCTCAGCTTGTTCAGCACAGAGTCTGAGATTTTCCCGTCCACGTGGACTACGGCAATCGCCTCGCTCGGCTGATCGGAACCTGCTTCCGCGCTGCGCCGTCCAAGAGAAAAGTTCGCGATGTTGATTTCTTCCTCGCCCAGAATTGTGCCCACTTTGCCGATCACGCCGGGAACGTCGCGATTCCGCAGATAGATCAGGTTGCGCTCCAGCGGGGCTTCCACGTCGATGCCATCCACGTGCAGCAATCGCGGCTCGCTCCCGTGCAGCACCGCACCTTTTACCGCGTGTTCTTCGGTGGCGCTCTTCAGCTCGATCGAAAGCACGCTGGCCGTGCCGCCGGTGGGAGTTTTCGGCTTATGCGACTCGTGCACGCGCAGGCCGCGAGAATCGGCGATGGCCGCGGCGTTCACCAGATTGGCTTTTTCCTCGAGCGCCTGATTCAGGATGCCTTTGATCGCGGCGTTGCGAATCAGTTCCGTTTTCCATTCGGCGATGTGTCCGCTGTACCGGACGGAAATCTCTTCGGCCGTTCCTTCTGAAACCTGCGCCAGAAACGCCCCCATGCGTTCCGCCAGAACGATGTATGGCTGCATCGCGGCATATTCCTCGGCTGAAACCGAAGGTACGTTCACCGCGTTCTGGATTACGCCGTGTTTCAGATATTCGCGCACCTGCTGCGCGATCTGCACGCCGACGGCGTCCTGCGCTTCGTGCGTGGACCCGCCGATGTGCGGAGTCAGCAAGGCATTGTCGAGCGCCTGCAGCGGGGAACTCTTAAGCGGCTCTTCGATGAAAACATCGAGCGCGGCCGACGCCACGCGCTTCTCTTTCAGAGCCTGCGCGAGATCGGCTTCGTTTACCAGTTCTCCGCGCGCGCAATTCACCAGGCGCACGCCCTTCTTCATTTTCGCGATCGACGATTCGTTGATCATCCCCGCGGTTTGTGCGGTCAGGCCGAGATGCAACGTGATGTAATCCGCCGCGGCATATAGTTCGTCCAGAGTCGCCATGCGGATTCCCTGCTCTTTCGCGACCGCAACCGAGACGAAAGGATCATGCCCCACCAGCTCCATTCCAAACGCGCGAGCTCGCCGCGCCACTTCCATGCCCACACGCCCCAGGCCGACAATGCCCAGCGTTTTGCCGCGCAGCTCGGTGCCCTGCAAGGATTTTTTCTCCCACTTGCCGGCATGCATGAGCGCGTCGGCCCGGCACAAGTGCCGCGCCATGGCCAGCATCATGCCGAGCGTGTGCTCGGCCACGGCCACGGCATTGGCGCCAGGCGTGTTCATTACCGCGATGCCTTTGTGAGTGGCGGCATCGAGATCGATGTTGTCCACGCCCACGCCCGCCCGCCCGATCACGCGCAGCTTCTTCCCGTGTTCCAGAAGTTTCGCGTCGGCCTGCACCGCCGAGCGCACGATCAGCGCGTCGGCTGATTCCAAATGCTGTGCCAGATTTCCGTCCAACTGGTCGGCCGTGAGCACGGTCCAGCCTGGTTCCTTGAGCTGTTCCACTGCCGACGGAGAAATCTTTTCTGCGATAACGATTTTCACCGAGTCCCTCAATCCTTCCGAGTTCAACACAACTCGCTCAATCTAGCTTATGACCTGATCTTATGAACTGACTTTTCTGAAATGATTTCTGACAATAGATTGACAACTAAATGACGCGCTCCTGACACGCCCGATTCACGCAATTCGTAGGCTCTCTGCATGGGCCATCGCCCATCGAGAGGACCAATGAAAACCTTACAGATTCTGCTTTTGACTGGCTTGGCCGCGTTCACCCTCGCGTGCGGCTACAGCTCCAAGTCTTACACCAACCCTGCGCCTGGAAACGTTCCGGCGATCGCCGAACTTTCGCCCGACAAAATGACGGCAGGCAGTCCCGCGTTTATGCTGACCGTCAACGGCAGCAGCTTTTCGTCCACGGCACAGGTGAACTTTGGCGGCACGGCCATGACCACGACCTACGTGAGTGGGGGCCAGCTTATGGCTTCGATTCCCGCCGCGGCGATCGCCACCGCCGACACTATTCAGGTCACCGTCACCAACCCCGGCACGCCCGGCGGCCGATACGGTGGCGGGACGCAGAGTGAAACTTCGGCCGTCATCGACTTTACGGTCAACTAGTCACCGAGCGGCGATGGATCAAAGTTCCAGGCCTCAGACGCCGACGAGCTGCCGCTTGTCGGCAAGAGCCCGCGCGTAGACTTCCTGGGCAGCTTTCACGGCCGCGCCATAGTCGACCGCTCGGCCAGTGGTCCGGGCCAAAACGTGCTCGAGCGCTGCCAGAATTCCGATGGTGTCCAGATAGTCGTAGTAACCGATGTGCGCGATGCGGAAAAGTTTGCCCTTCATCTCGCCCTGCCCATTGGCGACTACGGCATCGAACGACTCGCGGAATTCCTTCACGATTTTTCCCGAGTCGATTCCGTCGGGAGACATGATCGCCGTCAACGCTGCTGCCGGCGGCGCGGAGTAAAGGCTCAGCCCCAGCGCTTTCGCGCCAGCACGCGTCATCGCGGCACAAAGCTCCGCGTTGTTGACCAGCGCTTCGCGTCCCTTGGCCAAGTCTCCGTTGCCCATACCGCGCACGAATTCCAGCGCCGCTCCCAGCGCGGCGAATAACGACGTTGCTGGCGTGTACGCCGATTCTCCCTTGGCCGCCGATTTTCGCTCCTTGCGCAGGTCGAAGTAGTAGCGCGGAGAAGTCGTCGTATCCATGCGCTTCCATGCTCGCTCACTGACCGCGCAATACGCCAGCCCCGGAGGCATCATCAGCGCCTTCTGCGATCCGCCAATGATGAAGTCCACGCCCCAACCATCCACGTCGAGATGCGTCGTGCCCAGGCCGGTGATCGCGTCCACCACCAGCAGCGTGTCGTTTCCCGAAGCCCCGCCCGAGGAGCGCACGATTTTGGCGATGCCTTCCACGTCATGCCGCGCACCGGTGGAACTTTCGGTCGCCTGCACGAATACGGCCTTTGTGTCCGGAGTAATCTTCGCCCGAATCTCGTTCAGCGAAAAAGTCTGCCCATAAGGGACGCTCAACACGTCCACGTTGCAGCCGAAAGCCTTGGCCAGCCCGGTCCAGCGCTCGCCGAACTTTCCGGCAGTCAGCACCAGAACCTTGTCGCCGGGCGAAGTCAGATTGGAAACCGACGCCTCCATCACGCCGGTGCCCGAACAAGCCAGCACCAGCACGTCATTCTGCGTGCCGACGAAGTCCTTCATGTCGGCCAGCACGCGCTGAAACAGTTGTCGAAAATCCGCGGTACGGTGGTGAGCCGTAAACGACGCCATGGCCGTCTGCGCCGCCGGCAGCAGCGGCGTTGGCCCGGGAGTAAAAAGACGATTCTTATGTAGCATTTCCGATGAAGTCCTTAGAGAAAACGGGATTCTTGTTGCTCCACCATTCTATCGGAAGCGGAGCGGAATTGGATGCTGGTTGGAATGCACTTCGCGCCTGACAGGGAGGCGCGAAATGCCGTGTTTTATGGGTTAATTCCGGGTTTTTGCCGCCAGAACTTCGGGTTTTGCAATTTCTGGAGCCTTGGCGAACAGCTCGTCCGCTTTGGCAAATAATGCCTTGGCAATGGGACCGGTCAGGTGAGCGTTGCGGCCGTGCTCGTCGGCAAACGTATCGAAAATGCCGTATTTGCCCGGGCCCATTTTGATGGCGTACCAGGTGACCGTTTCTTTTTCCTGCTCGGCCAGCGGCAGCGCCGACTTCAGAAACTCTTCAACTTCCTTCTCTTTGCCCGGTCGAGCTTCCAGCTGGGCCCAAATCGCAAGTTTGCTCATGTTAGTTCCTCCTTCGCATCAGATGCACGACCGAACGGTCAGGGAGCGAATTTTGATTTAAGGATTTGATTTCATCGAGGATGAGCGTGCGCCTTTCCTCGCGCGTCCTTTGCGCGACCCCGCATCCATCTGCTAGCGGTTGCTGCACCGTCTATAATCCTCCCCATGAGCCTGACCGAACAGATTCAGAAAGACATTGTCACCGCTATGAAGGCGAAAGACGAAGCCCGCCTCTCCACCCTGCGCATGGTCAAGAGCGCGTTGCACCTTCGCCAGGTCGAGAAAATGGCTCCGCTTGACGACAAAGAAGCTCAGGCCGTGCTGGCCACGCTGATCAAGCAGCGCAAGGAATCGGTGGAGCAGTTCACCAAAGGCGGACGCCAGGAGATGGCCGACAAAGAAGCCGCCGAGATCGTCCTGATCGAAACCTACCTGCCCAAAGCCGCCAGCGAAGCTGACGTGGTCGCCGGAGTGAAAGCCGCCATCGCCGAAATGGGCTCGCCCACGATGAAGGAGATGGGCACTGTGATGAAGAACGCCATGGCCCGCTTCAATGCCGCCGGCATGCGCGTAGATGGGAAGATGGTCAGTGAGATCGTGAGGCGGGAGTTGGCCGGGAAGTAAACTAGGGTTCTAGACCGAGAATCCCAAATCATCCTGAGTAGGACACGACACGATGATCCAATCCCACGACGACCCCCTGTTCTTGCCCGGCGTGCCTGTGGGCTACGTCCGTGAAAGGCTTTATAAAGCGGACGGCCACGAGCTAAGCAGCGGTAAGCTAGCCAGCAGCGAAAGCTCAGCAGCACTTGCGGTGAATACGTTCGGCTGGTTCCACGACCGCCCGGAGCGTCTGCCACTGTTTTCAATGCTAGGGATGACCGCCCCGCGCGCCAGCCTTGTCGAAGTGGAGTACTGCGCCCGCTTCCCGTGGTCTGGAGGCAGGCACCCTTGGCTGGATGCGTGGATCGAAACACATGAAGCCGTGGTGGGTGTTGAGTCGAAAAGATTCGAGCCGTACCGGGGTGGAAAAAAGGGAGCTTTATCGGAGGCCTACCTTCGGCCGGTTTGGCATGATCGAATGGTCCCCTACGAACTTTTGAGAGATAACCTGCGTTCCGGAGACGAGGACTTCGATTATCTGGACGCCGTGCAGCTGGTAAAGCACGCTTTCGGCCTTATCACGGAAGGCCGTAGGAAATCCAAGCGACCGTACCTTGTGTATCTGTTTGCCGAACCCGCGGAGCTTGGTGGGCGACCGATCAGTGACGAAAAGAGGCAGGCTCATCGCGCTGAGATCGACCGTTTCGCCGCAATGGTCGACGGAGCAGAAGTGGCTTTCGGGGCGACAAGCTACCGCGAATGGCTGGGCAGCTGGCCACATTCTGACGAAGAACTCATACGCCACCGCCTCGAAATCATCTCTCGGTTCCAGCCTTAAGCGGAGCTCTCCTAATGATCCAGCTACTTGCTTCTCTGCATTTCTCGATAAGCCTCGCTCTTCGAAACTCCCCGCTCTTTCGCCACTTTTTTCAGCGCGGCTTTTTCGTCCACTTTTTCTTCTGCCATGATCTGTTCTACTCTCCGGCGGATGGGAAGCCGAGCGGACGAGGCGTCCGCTGCTCCACGGGCATCGCTTTCTTCGGCTTTGCCGATCAGCAGCGTGATCTCGCCTTTCACTCCGTCGCGCGACTTCAGCGTCTCCAGCACTTCGCCCGCGCGGCCGCGCAGGAACTCTTCATAAAGCTTCGTGACTTCGCGCGCGATCACCACGTGCCGGGCTTCTCCCAGAACCTCGACAACATCTTCCAGCGCCTCGACCACGCGGTGTGGAGCTTCGTAGAAAACCTGTGTGCGCGGCGACGTTTTGATCGCCTCCAGCGCTGCCTGACGCTCGCCGCGCTTTGCGGGAAGAAATCCGCTGAAGCGAAATGAATCGGTGGGCAGACCACTCGCCACCAGCGCTGCCAGAAACGCCGACGCTCCCGGAATCGGCACTACCGGCACATGATGCCGGATAGCCAGCGAAATCAGCCGGTAGCCGGGATCGGAAATCCCCGGCATGCCCGCGTCGGTCACCAGTGCGACGCTCGCGCCCTCCTGCATTTCTTTCACCAGTTCAGCCGCGCGCGTCATCTCGTTGTGCTCGTGATAGCTGGTGGTGCGCGTCGTGATCGCGTAATGGTTGAGCAATTTCTGCGTCTGTCGTGTATCTTCGCAGGCGATCACATCCACTTCTTTCAGCACCCGCAGTGCCCGCAGTGTGATGTCCTCGAGGTTGCCGATGGGCGTGGCCACCAGATACAGCGCCGGACCCGCAGCGGCATCGCTCATGGCCGGAAGTTTACCACCGCGGAAGAATTGCAGTGTTCAGGTTGTAGATTGTAGATTTGTATATTGACAGCGGTTCGTAATCTGCAGTCTGCAATCTGAAAATCTGGAATTCCCCGTGACCGCAACCGACTTTCGCAAGCTCGCCCTCGCCCTGCCCGAAGCGGAGGAACGCGCGCACATGGACCATCCCGACTTCCGCGTAGGCGGCAAGATTTTCGCCACCCTGGGTCATCCTGACAAATCTTGCGGCATGGTGAAGCTTTCGCCGGAAGACCAACACTACTTCTCGAAAGCCGAGCCCGATGTGTTCATCCCGGTGAAGGGCGCCTGGGGACGCAGCGGCGCCACCAGCGTTCATCTCAAGGCAGCTAGGAAAGAAACGCTGAGCAAAGCTATCGAAGCCGCCTGGCGCAATACCGCGCCAAAACGCCTGGTGCAGAAATCCTAAACGGCGAGTTTGCACGAAATTGACGCAATCGCTCCCGCGCCCCTAGAATCAATATGAAACTGAGTTGTTCCTCAAAACCGTCTCACACTCATGCCCCTTTACGAATACAAATGCAAGAAGTGCGGTCATACGTTCGAGAAAATTCAGAAATATTCTGACCGGATGGTGAAGAAGTGCCCCGACTGCGGCGGTCGAGTCGAGCAGACGATTACCGCGCCGGCCGTGCAGTTCAAGGGGACGGGCTGGTACGTCACCGATTACGCCAAGAAGTCCAGCGGGTTGTCGTCGTCTGACGGCAGCAGTAAAGACTCCAAGAAAGAAGACAAGCCCAAGTCGGATGGCGGAGCCAAGGAAAGTTCCTCGAAAGAGAGCTCCTCGAAAGAAAGCTCTTCCAAAGAGAGTTCTTCTTCCTCGTCATCTTCGCGGGAAAGTTCCTCGAAAGAAAGTTCCCCAAGGAAATCCGACAAGCGTAAGTAACCGCCCTACTTCAGCTCCCGCTCAAAGTGGTCTTCGATCATGGTGAACAGATGCACGCGCGCATCCGGCCCCGCGATGCCGTGTGTCTTGTTTGGGTAAATCATCAGGCGAAACTGTTTCCTCGCCCGGATCAACGCATCGATCATCTGGATGCTGTTCTGGAAATGCACGTTGTCGTCGCTGGTGCCATGCACCAGCAGCAGCGCGCCGTGCAGCTGGTCGGCGGCCTTGGTCACATCGGACATGTCGTATCCCGCCTTATCGTCCTTGAGCAGTCCCATATAGCGCTCGGTGTAAATCGTGTCGTAATTAAGTTGAGTGGTCACGGGCGCGACCGCAACTCCAGCTCGGAAGCGGTCGGAATGCGTCATGGCATACAGCGTCATCGAGCCGCCGTTTGACCAGCCCCAGATTCCGGTGCGCTCTTTATCCAGCTGCGGATATTGCGCGTAGAGCTGGTCGAGCGCCGTGAGTTGGTCTCTGAGTTCGATCGCGCCAAACTCGTGCCGGATCGCGGTCTGGAACTTTCGATCCCGCCCCGGCGTGCCGCGGTTGTCCACACAAAAAACCGCGAAGCCTTTGCGCGCCAGAATTTCGTCGAAAAGCATGCGACTTTCAGCAGACCCGGACGCTCCTTTCAGCACTTCTTGCGCGGCTGGTCCGCCATAAATGTAGTCGATGAGGGGAATCTTGCCGTTCGTAGTTCCCTCGGGAGGAAGCAGCAGCCGCCCGTAGAGTAAAGTTCCATCCTCCGCTTTGAACTCCAGGAATTTCGGCGAGCGCAACCCGTATTCCGCCACGGTATCTCGCGCCGCCCACAACGGACTGCACGTGCCGCCTACCGAGCACACCGACGTTGTCGCGGGCGTCAACAGTCCCACAGAGTTGCGAAGATAGTGTTTGCCGTCTTCGGCGAACTCGCCGGAATGCAATCCCTCCTCGTGAGTCAGTGCGTGGAAGTCAGATCCGTCCAGCTTCACGGAAAAAATATGCCTCTGCCGTGGATCATCTTTATTCGCAGCGAAGAAAACTACGCCCGCCGCTTCGTCCACGCCCTCGATTCCCTGCACTTCGAAATCGCCGTGCGTAAGCTGCTGTTCGAGCTTGGCGTCCGCGGCGAGCGGATTCTGTTTATCGAAGCTGTAAAGGTAGAGATGCATGTTCCCATCCCGCCAGCTCGGCCACAGGAATCGCCCGCTGGATTTGAGGAACCGAACCTCCACATGCTCGAAGTCGATCCATGCGCCGGGAGTGGTTTCCGTCAAGACAATTCGCGACTTGCCCGATTTCACATCCACGAAATACAGGTCCAACTTGTCTTCGGTGCGGTTCAGCACTTCCGCCCAGATCACTCCGTCGCGCACCCAGCCAAACCGCGGAATGTAAGTCTCTTCGTCATCGGTCAACTTGAGCCAGCGCGTTTTTCCCTTGTCCGCGTCCAGCACGCCCAGCTTCACCACCGGATTGGGGTCTCCCACCTTCGGATACTTTTCGTTGTCCACCGTCGGATGCGTCGGCATCCAGTCCGTGATGGGATAAGTGGGAACCTTGGTCTCATCCATGTGCATGAAAACAATTTCTTTGCCGTCGGGCGACCAGAAGTAATTGCTGCGTACTCCCAGTTCTTCCGTATAGACCCAGTCGATGTCGCCGTTGAAAAGGCTGTCGCCGGTATCTTTGGTGAGCTGCTTCTCCTCTTTGTCGTTGACTCCGTGCACAAACAGGTTGTGCTTGCGCACATACGCCAAGCGGCTTCCGTCGGGCGAAAATTTCGGATCGCCGCTCGCATCGCCGGACGAAGTAAACTGCACCGCCGTGTTCGTGTCGAGGTCATAGAGCCAGAGCTGTCCCTGCGAATCGAAGATCAGGTGTTTCGAATCCGGCGACCACAAATACGCGGCCACGTGATACCGCGTCAGCCGCTCTTTCTCGCGCTCGTCTTTCACCTTCGCGTAATCGGGCGCCAGCGACGCCAATTTCGCCGCCGTTACCAGTACCTTTTTCTCGCCAGTCGCCGCATCCACATACCACAACTCCCCCTGCTCGCCTTTCTCGTCGCGCAGAACGTAAGAAAGCTTCGTCCCATCCGGACTCCACTCCATGGTCTCCGGACCGCGCCCGCCCATAGCCCCGGGAGTAAATATCTGCTCAATCGTCAGCGGCTTTGTTTCCTGCTGCCCCGCTGACTGCGCACCTGCCCTGACCACCCAGAACTGCGAGAGAAACAGCAGAGCAATCATCGAAATTCTGAAAGTAGTAAGTCGTTTCACAAGCACGCTCCAGATAGAAAAGTGACCAAGGATTTACCCAGCGCAACGCAAACGACTGAGTTTACACCGCCCAAGCCGATAAGCGCATGAGCCCTTTGGATTTGCTTATGGGTCGGCGATAATCCAGTCATGGGAAGAACCGGCACTGGCAGATTGATCATTGTGTGCGGGTTGCCGGGCTCGGGCAAGACCACTTTGGCCAAGGCGCTTGAAAGCAGCCTCGTCGCCGTTCGTTTTTCTCCCGATGAGTGGATGGATGCTCTTGCACTGGATCTGTGGGATGAAGAAAGACGCGGCAAGATCGAGGCGCTGCAGTGGAAGTTTGGTCAGGAGCTTCTCGCGCTCGGCCTTACTGTGATCATCGAATGGGGCACCTGGGGACGGGACGAGCGGGATACCTTGCGGCTCGGAGCGCGAGCTCTTGGCGCTGCCGTTGAGCTGCATTATGTCTCTGCGCCCGCGGATGTCCTCTTCGACAGGATTCAACGCCGCGGAACAGAGAAGCCGCCCATAGAACGAGACGCATTGTCCCGATGGTTCACAATGTTCCAAGCACCGACGACCGAGGAGATGGCGCTCTTCGACAAGCCCCTGGTTGCAGACCCGCTTCGAAACTGACCCATCACGCGGATTTCGGCGCCTACCCCCAGTGCCGTTAGTGGTGGTTTTTCCCCCTTCGCGCCGCGCCCCTCAACCCGCCTTTCAGGTGCTAGAATCAAGTCCAGTATCCGAATGCTTCCTGACATCGAAAACCTGCTGAAACTGCAAGATGCGGATAAGGAAATCCGACGCCTGCAGAATGAAATTGCCGAGTTCCCCAAACGCGTCGCCGTGATCGAGCTGAAGCTGGCTGGCACGAAAGCTCAGCTCGAAAAAGCCCAGGCCGCCATCAAGGCTGACGAAGCTGCCCGCCGTAGGCACGACGCGACCATCGCCGAGCTCCGCGGCAAGATTTCGAAATATCGCGACCAGTCTCTCGACGTAAAGACCAACGAACAATACAAGGCGCTCTTACACGAGATTCAGTTCGCTGAAAAAGAGATCGCGGCCACCGAAGACAAGATTCTTGAGCTGATGCTCAACGCTGATGCCCGCGACAAGGAAGTGAAAGCCGCGCAAGCCGAGCTGAAAGCCGAGACCGCCGAAATCGAAAAAGAAAAAGCCGACGCCCGCCAGCGCACCGCCGAAGACGAAAAACTGCTGGCCGAGTGGCATGCCAAACGCGACAAAATGCGCTCTGGCGTCGAGGCCGATCTGCTGCGCCACTACGAGCGCGTCTCCAAGTTTCGCGGCACCGGCATCTCCGAAGTGCGCGATGAGAAATGCACCGCCTGCCAGGTCAAGCTCCGGCCGCAAACCTACAACGAGGTCCGCTCCGGCACGCAGACCATCGTCTGCGATTCCTGCCAGCGCATTCTTTATTTCAATGCGGCTGACGAACTCGCAGCCCAGGCGCCCGGCGCAGCGCGTCCCCGTCGCCATCATCCCAAGATCGACGCGCCCCAAGCCTGGTACTATCGCGCCGATTTTGCCGACACCGGCGAAGTGTATCTTTGTCTCGCCAACTTCCAGGGCCAGGCCAGCCGCCGCGTCTACGAAATTCACACCGGACGCCTCTTCGGCGACATCCTCATCCGCGAAGGCAACTACCGCCAGGCCTTCCCCGAGGACATCACCGGCGCCATCCGCCTGAACGGCAGCTGGAGCGAATCCGATCTCGAGACGTGGGCCACGGAGCTTCCCATGGAGGTCCTCGACTTATTATTAGCCGACCTGGAAGCCGCCCGCATCGAGATGAAAGCCCGCCCCGCCGGAAAACCAGAAGCGCCGGCCGCAGTCCCCACCGAACAAGCCGCCAGCTAGCTCGCGTGTCCCAGCAGTGCCCATGTGGAAGCGGGCGACTCGCCCGATCAGCCACCACCACAGCTCATGTCAGGACAGCCGCCCTCGATTACGGATCAATCGAAAGACGTCGGTGTTTTGAGCACATCGAGATATTTCGCTGGCATCCCACGACCGTCCTTTCCATCCGAATCTAAGCGCTAAAAAGCGCGATACTCCAGACCACGGCAAGCGAGCCGCCCGCCAGCCAAGCAATCACACGAGAACGCCCATTGCCTAGAACCGCTGCAACGACCGCGAAGACCGCCAACGACCAACCGACGTAGCCTCCTGCCATCGCCAGTCGGTGTTCATTCGAGTGGCCTATGTGCGCGAGCTGTATGTAAGACAGCACACCATATAGGCATAAGGCCGAAACCGAAGCGGTGGCCAAGCCGTATGCAACCGCATAGCTCCGCCAGTTCCGAGGAGGTGGGACGCGCCACCAACGCACCCACCCGACCGCAAGAAGCGCGCAGGGAGAAAGAGCGAGCACGTACGCCAGCATCTTCCCTATCATCGCGGGCGCGTTTGCGTGATTAGTACCGTCCGCCGCGACCAATAATTTCAGAATGCACATTAAGAAGAACAACCAGTAAATCCGGGCGATTCGTTTTTGGCTTATCGAAAAATACGGATTGCGCCGAATCCAAAAGAAGACCCACACGATGACTGAACCCATTACCAGCGACAGCGGAATAACGACGGCGGGTGATGTTGCCCAAATCATGACCACGTAGAGCAGTAGTCCCGCCGCCATGAAGGCACGATACTTTTGCCACGGCTCGATGGTCCGCACGCGGACCGGGCGAAGGGAGGAAACGGTCTCCAGCACTTGATCAAAGCGGTCGATACCCTCTGGTATAGCGATGACGCGACGCTTAGTCTTGCCAATCACACGCAAGTATCGTCCCTGAAAGTGCTCGACCGCTCGGACCTCATCGAATTGCAGACGGAGGTCCGGTATGTCTGCCTGTCGCCTCAGTAGGTAATCGCTTCCGATTTCCAGATCATAGGTGTCCCAGTAATTCATCAACCGCCGCCTCATTCTGCGCGGATACCAAGCCACCAAGTACGCTATGTATGCGGCCATCACCAAGCCGTACGCCATGATCAACTTCGGCGTTGCCCCTTGTCGGATTCCTAGGACGACAAATACGACGGTCGGGAGCGCAACGGCCAGCACTAGGGTAGGCATATAAGACGAGCGAATGCGCTTTTCCTCGCTGGGGAGGGCGGCTGCCAACAACCGGAAGTGCAGAACCACGTCTGTCATGGCCGGGATTTTACACGCAGGACCGCAATTCAGTAGCGGAGCGGATCGGACGAGCACAAACTGTTTTAATCAGGCCCTAGCGATTGACCGTTACCATCGTTGACACATTTATGCGCCGGCGTCCGCAGGGGAGGCGTTACCATGTCTCCATGCCCCCGACTCCTGCACAGTCAACTCTCCATAAAATAAAGGTTTCTCCCCGCGGCGCATCCCGCCTGAAAGCCGGCCACGTTTGGGTCTACCGCTCCGACATCGTGTTCGCCGACAATGTCTCTCCCGGCTCCCTCGTCGCCGTCACGGACCAGCGTGGCAAGCCCCTCGGCACCGCTCTCTACTCCAGCTCGTCTCAGATCGCCATCCGCATGATGTCGGACGAGCCAGTGAAGGATTTCCCTGCCTTGCTGCGCGAGTGCATTGCAGCCGCCCTCGCCTATCGCGAAAAGATAGTCCGCGACACGAACGCCTACCGCGTCATTTTCAGCGAAGCCGATTTTCTTCCCGGCCTGATCGTCGATCGCTACAAGGACATTCTTTCGGTCCAGATCCTCACCCAGGCCATGGACGCCGATCCCGTCCGCCGAATTGTCATCGCCGAACTGACCGAGCGCCTGCATCCCGCCTCCATCGTGGAGCGCGTCGATCCCCGCGTCCGCGAACTGGAGACCCTCCCGCCCCGCGAATCCGGCCTGCTGCAAGGCGAGAAGCACTCAAACATCGTCACCATGAACGGCATCCAGTTCCACCACGACGCCCTCGCCGGCCAGAAGACCGGAGCCTTCCTCGACCAGCGCGAAAACTACGCCGCCGCCGCCGCCTACGCCCACGGCGACGCCCTTGACGTCTTCTGCTATCAAGGAGGTTTCGCCCTGCATTTCGCACCGCGCTGCTCGACCGTCACGGCCGTCGACAGTTCCCGCCCCGCCCTCGAAATCGCTGACCAGAATGCCGCCCTCAATCGCGACAGTAAACATCCCGAAATCGAATGGATCGAGGCCAACGCCTTCGACCTGGTCAAGGACTACGCCGTCTCCAACCGCCGATATGACACCATCGTGCTGGACCCGCCAGCCTTCGCCAAAACCAAGCGCGACCTCGACCCCGCCCTTCGCGGCTACAAAGAACTCAACCTGCGCGCCCTCAAGATGCTTCGCCCCGGCGGCATCCTCGTCACCTGCTCCTGCTCCTACCACATCAGCTCGTTCAATTTCCTTGAAATGCTGGCCTCGGCTGCCCTCGACGCCCACCGCAGCCTGCGTCTGATCGAGGTCCGCGGCCAGGCAAAAGACCATCCAATCCTGCTCAGCGTCCCCGAAACTGCCTACCTGAAGTGCGTCATAGCCTATGTAACATAATGAAAATAAGCCACATCCATTAGTTGACAATAATACACTCATATTTTATGCTTCTTTTACGCTAATCAAGCATCTGATTAGTTGTAGCGAAGCCTTATCAGTGCTTCCGCGCCATCAACACAGAATCTTTGAGGAGGATTTACCAATGACCGTTCTTACCCGTTTTGAACCGTTCCGCGAGTTTTCCACCCTGCAGGACCGCCTGAACCGCTTGTTCCGCGAGTCCCACCGCGAGGGCCAGGATGAATCCCTGACCACCTCGAGCTTTGCCCCGTCCGTCGACGTCTATGAAGACGAGCACAACTTCACTCTGAAGATTGAAGTGCCCGGAATCGACGAAAAAGACATCGACGTCCGCCTGGAGAACAACACCCTCACCGTCCACGGCGAGCGCAAGATCGAGAAGGACGAGAAAGAAGAGAACTACCGCCGCGTGGAGCGCCACTATGGCAGCTTCACCCGCACCTTCACCCTGCCCACCACCGTAGACTCCGAGAAAGTTGCGGCCACCTACGACAAGGGTGTGTTGAAGATCGCGTTGCCCAAGAAGGCGGAAGCCAAGCCGAAGCAGATCAAAGTCAACATCGGCGCCGGCACGGAAAAGACGATCGAGAGCAAAGGTCCCAGCAAAGCCGCGTAAGATGGCAGCGCTCATATGGGGATAGCCGCCCTCGGCTGTCCAATCGAGCGCAGCTCGATTCGCTTTAAGCGGGAGGCCGGCAAACTGCCCGCCTCCCGTTTTTTATGCGTTGTCATCCGGAACGAAGCGAAGGATTGCTTGCGCTGTCGATGTTGCACATGTTGTTCGCTTCGCTCAGAATGACAAAGGAAAGTAGAGAAATTCCCATGCCCATCCGTTGGGATAAATTCACCGTCAAAGCGCAGGAAGCCGTGCAGCGCGCGAACGACATCGCCTCAGAGCACGGCAATCCCGAATTGCTGCCGCTTCACCTGCTCGCCGCCCTGCTCGAGGACAAAGAAGGCATCGTCCCGCCAGTGCTCGAAAAAGTTGGCATCGGCCCGCAAGCGGTTCTGAGCGACCTGTATAAAGAAATCGAAAAGCTACCCAAAGTTTCCGGCAGCGCAGCCCAGGCCGCGCTTTCGAACGAAACCAACAAGTTGCTCGAGCAGGCGTTCAAAGAAGCCGCCAATTTCAAGGACGAGTACGTCTCCACCGAGCACCTGCTGCTCGCGATCACGCACCTCAAGCGCGACGCCGCGCAGCAGATTCTCGCCCGTCACGGCGCTACGTATGATGCGATTCTACAAGCTCTAACGTCGATTCGTGGCTCGCAGAAAGTCACCGACCAGAATCCCGAAGCCAAGTATCAGGCTCTCGAACGCTACGCCCGCGACTTGAACGAACAGGCTCGGCGCGGCAAGCTCGACCCGGTCATCGGGCGCGACGAAGAAATCCGCCGCGTCGTACAGGTTTTGTCGCGCCGCACGAAAAATAATCCTGTGCTCATCGGCGAACCCGGCGTGGGCAAGACGGCCATCGTCGAAGGGCTTGCCCAGCGCATCATTTCGGGCGACGTGCCGGAAGTCTTAAAGAACAAACGCGTGGTTGCACTCGATCTCGGAGCCATGCTCGCCGGAGCGAAATATCGCGGAGAGTTCGAAGACCGCCTCAAAGCCGTGTTGAAAGAGATTGAAGACTCGCAGGGTCAGGTCATTCTTTTCATCGACGAACTGCACACGCTGGTCGGAGCCGGTGCGGCCGAAGGGGCCATCGACGCCTCCAACATGCTCAAGCCGGCACTGGCCCGCGGCGAACTGCGCGCCATCGGCGCGACCACGCTCAACGAATACCGCAAATACATTGAAAAAGATGCCGCGCTCGAACGCCGCTTCCAGATCGTTTTCGTCGGCGAGCCCAACGTCGAAGACACCATTTCGATTCTTCGTGGCCTTAAAGAGAAATACGAAGTCCATCACGGGGTTCGTATTAAAGACTCCGCCATCGTCGCTGCGGCGACGCTTTCGCACCGCTACATTTCCGACCGTTTCCTGCCCGACAAGGCCATCGACCTCGTCGACGAAGCCGCCGCATCGATTCGCATTCAGATCGATTCGCTTCCCACCGACATCGATCAGCTCGAGCGCAAGGCCACGCAGCTTGAAATCGAAAAGCAGGCGTTGAGAAAAGAGGACGACGCGAACTCAAAAGAGCGTCTCGGAGTGATTGATAAGGAACTCGCCGGCATTCGCGAGAAATCCAACGCGCTCAAGGCGAATTGGAAAAAAGAAAAAGATCTCATCGCCCGCACGCGTGAGCTGAAAGAAAGAATCGAAAAACTGAAAACCGAAGAGCAGGCCGAAGAACGCAAAGGCAACCTACAACGCGTCGCCGAGATCCGCTACAGCCTCATTCGCCAGGCGGAACAGGAACTCGCGAAGTTCACCACTCAGATCGACGACAAAGGCAAGCCGCGCATGCTGAAAGAAGAGGTTGACGAAGAAGACATCGCGCGCATCGTCTCCAAATGGACTGGCATTCCCGTCTCGAAAATGCTGGAAGGCGAAGTAAAAAAGCTGGTCACCATGGAGGAGCGTCTGCGCCTGCGCGTGGTTGGCCAGGACGCAGCTCTTGAGCGCGTGTCCAATGCGATTCGCCGTTCCCGCGCCGGACTCAGCGATCCCAAGCGCCCCATCGGCTCCTTCATTTTTCTCGGTCCCACCGGAGTCGGCAAAACCGAGCTAGCGCGCGCTCTCGCCGAATTTCTTTTCGACGACGAGCGCTCCCTGCTGCGCATCGACATGTCCGAATATATGGAGAAGCATTCCGTCGCCCGCCTCATCGGCGCGCCTCCGGGCTACGTCGGCTACGAAGAAGGAGGCCAGCTCACTGAGCAGGTCCGCCGCCGTCCATATGCTGTCGTGCTGTTCGACGAAATAGAAAAAGCGCACCCTGACGTCTTCAACGTCCTGCTCCAGATCATGGACGATGGCCGCCTCACCGATGGCAAAGGCCGGGTGGTTGATTTCAAGAATACGATCATCATCATGACGTCGAATCTTGGCTCGTCATTCCTGCAGTCGGAAAGCCTGCGCTCCGAGCAGGATTTCGAGCAAGCTTCGCAGCAGGTGATGAACACGCTGCACACGCATTTTCGGCCCGAGTTCCTTAACCGCGTCGACGACATCATAGTGTTCCGTCCACTCGGCAAAGACCAACTGGTCAAGATCATCGATCTGCGACTCGAAGACGTGCGCCGCCTGCTCGCCGATCGCAAGATTTCCATCGAGCTCACCGACGCCGCCAAAGACCTGCTCTTCACCCAGGGCTACGATCCGAACTTCGGCGCGCGTCCGCTGAAGCGCGCCATTCAAAAGCTCGTGCAGGACCCGCTCGCGCTGAAGATTCTGGACGGCGAAGTCCTCCACGGCGACCACATCGTAGTCGACGCCGACAAGAAGCTCGGCAAATTGAAATTCGAAGTAAGCAAGCGAGTCGGCGAAAAGGAACCAGCCAAAACCAAAACAAAATAGGCCACGGATTTCACGGATAATCCAATAGCAGAGAAAAAATCCGCGAGATCCGCGGCCAAGGTATCTACTTTTTTGTGAAGCTTTCGAAAACCGCCGGGGACTGCAGCAGATACCACACCACCGCGGCACGCACCGTGATGTTCAGCCCTCCAGCAACGATCATCTGCCGGAAATCCGCGGCAGCTGAAACCTTTGGGATGGTGAGGGCGATTCCCAGGATGCTCGCAATCATCGCCGCCCAGCGCGCCCAGTTGTGCAGGCGAAACATTCCCCACCCAACCAGCACCCAACCCGCGCCTACCAGCAGAGTCATATAGGGCCCAGCCAATTCAAGCCCGTACATGAGCGGAGCCCCGGTCATGGTCGAGATCCTGCCAGGTGCAATCAAAATCACAGCCGCGACCGCCAGAAGATAAGCTCCCGCAAGTATGCAAAAGCTCGCGATGACAGTCACGCCGGCTGGTCGCTTCATGTGTTATTCGATTGTCCGGCACTCCTCAAGAACGCACAAGCTAAAACGAACCGGCCACGCGTAGGTTCTCAGAGATAAGTCAGGTAACACACGAAACAAATCCGTGAAGCGACGTGAAAATTCGGCCAAAGCCTCGGGGTTAAGCATCGCTGTGGCACACTGGACGTATGCACCGGCTTACACTAGGCGACTTCGAACTCACTATCTTTTCCGACGGAACTTATCCGCTCGACGGCGGAGCGCTTTTCGGCGTTGTCCCCAAAGTGATGTGGTCGCGCAAGGTAACAGCCGCCTACGGCACCGATTTTGCCGTCGACGACAAGAACTGCGTCACCACCGGACTCAACTCGCTACTCATCCGCACCGGCAAGCAGACCATCCTGGTCGAGACCGGCATGGGCAACAAGCTGTCGGACCGCATGATCAAGTTCTATGGCCAGCCCGCTCAACTGCTGGCGAATCTAGCCGCCGGCGGAGTCGCTCCCGAAGACATCGACATCGTCATCAACACCCATCTCCACTTCGACCACTGCGGCTGGAATACGATCCGCGACAAAGATGGCGAGATCGTCCCCACGTTCCCGCGCGCAAAATATTACGCACCCGAAGGCGAATGGCAATACGCGCGGAAGCCCAGCGAGCGCGACTCTATCAGCTACATCTCCGATAATTACGACCCGCTGGTGGCAAGCGGCCAGATGACGCTGCTCAAAGGCGGCGAAGAAATCGTCCCGGGAATTTCAGTACAGACTTTCCCCGGGCACACGGCGTGCATGCAGGCCGTGATCGTGCAAAGCGGCGGTCAAGGGGCTTGTTACATCTCTGATCTCATCCCCACCACGGCGCACATCGACCTCACCTGGGGAATGAGCTTCGATCTCTACCCGCTGCAAACCATCGCGAGCAAGAAGCACTACTATGCGAAGTCAATTCCGGAGAAATGGCTGACCGTCTTCACACACGATCCGAAGACGCCGTGGGCGTACGTGGAGAAAGATGCGCTGGGGAAGATGGTGGCGCGTGGAGTGTAGCTTTCCCGTTCGCGACGCAATCGAAACCCGAAGATCTACTACTCGATTTACTTCAACCCATCCACCACATACAAATCCGACAACCACCTGCCGAGGGAGTAGACATACGATTTTCCGTCGGCACTGAACCTGAGGCCGGGAACGCTTTGCGCGCCAGCTGGATCAGCAGGAACAATTTCCCGAAACAGCTGGCGGCTGCCGGTGGCCAGGTCGACGCGAAAGACCTTGACGGGGAGACCGCGCCCGCGCACCAGCACGCTCTTGCCGTCACCGAAGAAACTGAAGATGCCTTCCTCCGGGCTCAATGCGAGGTTTAGCTTTTGCGGATTACCGCCCGTGATCGGATAGAGCCAGCGCTGATGGTTGGCGTCACCTGCAAGAAGGAATTTGCCATCGGGCGTGACCAGGCTACCCGTTGTGCCCTCGGGAGTCAGGGGCCGGGGCTCGCCGCCTTGAGCGTTCACATCCATCCCATAGGTGCGGTGCCCCCCGGCCTCGGCACTGGTAAAGATGATCGACTTGCCGTCGGGCAGCCAGCCGGAATTGAAATGGGGAATCTTGTCGTCGGTGAGCTGACGCGGCTCGCCCACGCCGGTCGGCAGAAGCACCAGCTTGGCGGGAGCGCCGTCTTCCACGAGCACCCATTTCCCGTCGGGAGAAAGCTTGCCAAAGTCGCCGTCACCCAGGCGCACGGGAGCCGAGCCATCCGTGTGGCGGAGAAAAATGCTGTAGTTCGTTCCCACAGCTTCTCCGGTCTCGGAGAAAACAATGGTCTTGCCATCGGGAGACATGTCAGTCAGCAAAGACCAGTCAAACCAGGAGAGGCTACGTTCATGAGTCTCTCCTGGAGGAAGCGCGAAAAGGCCAACACGAACTTTGTCTGCGGTGAGCAGCAGTAGTCCGGTGCGGCTGATGTCGTGAATCGTCAAACCGCCGGGCGAGCGATAGATGAGCCGTTCCTTGCCGGAGAAATCCAGCGCATAGATGGAGCGCGCCGACCCGCCGGGCACGGCGGAGAACCAGACTTCCTTCCCATTGGGACTCCAGGCCAGGCCTTCAACGCTGGAGTAATAAGACGAACTGGCTTTGCGATTGCCGTGTGCGTCGATGATCACGACGCGGCCGTCATCGCCACCGCGGACATGATCGGCGACGGCAAGAAATTCTCCACTGGGGGAGAAACGCACGTGGCTAACCCAGCCTTGCGGCTCATAAATCACATTGCCGATGGGATATTCCAGATGGGTGAGCGCAGGAGAACCGGGACGAATTATGGCCAGCGATTGGCCGTCTGCCGCCCAGTCCGCCCACATGACGTTATCGAGGACCTCGCGCGGAGCGCCTCCCGCGAGCGCAACCCGGGCCAGCGTTCCCGACTGCGTGAAGTGCGCATAGACCGCAGGGTGCAGGCAGATCGCCATCTCGCCCTTCGAAGAAATGGAAAGAATCTGCGCCGTCGGCAGGCCAACGGAGCGGGAATCGGAACTATCGAAGCGCGTGGAGAAAATTTCCTGGGGCTGGCCTTCCCACGTGGCGCCATAGATGATGGTCTGCCCGTCGGGGGCAAATCGCGCGTCCCATATGGTGCCGTTGCGGAAGGTGATTTCGTGGAAAGTGGGATTCGCGGCCGCGCCGCGATGAGCGAACCGGTAGACTCCCGCCCAGGACGCGACCAGCAGCACTCCACCAAGCAGCGGCATCAGCCAGCGACGAGTGGCGGGCTCATCTCCCATCTGCAGAGCGCGCACGCCGCCACGGCTCGATGAAGAAACGTCCGTGAGAGCTTCCAGGTTGAAGGCCACGTCGCGCGCCGATTGAAAACGCTCGGCAGGATTTTTTTCGAGACAATGCCGCACCACACGTTCCAGCGCGGGTGAGACGTTGCGGTTAGTCTCCGCGAGATCGGGCGGATCCTCTTTGAGGATGGCGCTCATGGTATCCACCGCAGAGTCGCCATGAAAAGCGCGCTTGCCCGAAAGCATCTCGTAGAGGATTGCGCCGAAGGCGAAAATATCGGCCCTCGCATCGGCCGCTTTGCCGCGCACCTGCTCGGGCGCCATGTAGCCGACCGTGCCCATCACGGTTCCGGCGTCGGTGGCGACTTGCTGCGTAGGGGCGTCGCCGGAGGCATCGGCCTCGGGACGCGTAAGCTTGGCGAGCCCGAAATCGAGAATTTTTGCGCGGCCGTCGTTGGTGATGAACAGGTTTTCCGGCTTCAGATCGCGATGAACAATGCCTTTCTCATGAGCAGCGGCCAGGCCGCTCGCAATTTGCCGCGCATAATCAATGGCCTTGCGGGAAGATACGGGACCGACCCGCAGCCGGTCACGCAACGTCTCCCCTTCCAGCAGTTCGGAGACCACGTAGGGCGCGCCGCGGTCTTCCCCAATATCGAAAATCGAAAGAATGTTTGGGTGGTTGAGCGCCGCCGCCGCTCGGCATTCCAGCGCGAAACGCTGCAGCCGTTCAGCGTCGGCGGAGAAGGACGCCGGAAGAATCTTGATGGCAACGTCGCGGTTGAGGCGGGCATCGCGGGCGCGGTAGACCTCACCCATACCACCGGCGCCCAGGGGCGATAGAATTTCGTAGGGGCCGAGCTTCGTGCCAGAGGCGAGCGCCATAGGTGGGCACGATTATATTCCAACGCTGGCGACGCGGCAGGAGGCTTTTGCGTTCGGCAGCTGCGTTTGTGTGTTAGACGCTAGGAATTCGCGACAGCGGTTTCGCAGGCAGCAGCGTGCGCGCCGTACAATCTAGCTTCGAAGAATTCCTCTACTCTTCCCAGAATTTCCACGGCGCTCTTCGATTCATAGATAGCCTTGCGCAGCCCCGCTCCGCCGGGGACGCCGTGAGTGAACCAGGACGCGAACTGCTTCATCTTGCCGACCGCGTCGGGCAGTTCCTCCTCGATCAGCATCTGGAAATAAGTTCGAATCATCTGGTAGCGGTCGGCCTCAGAGGGCTGGTCGTAGAGCTTGCGACCTGCTGAGGTTTCCGGCAATGGCAATGTGGGGACAGCCACACTCGTTATCGCGGCACAATACTGCTGAATCTGCCGGAAGATCCACGGATTCGAAGGCGCGGTGCGGCCGATCATCACTGCGTCACAGCCGGTTTGCGTGACCATGGCGCAGGCGTCCTCCGGCGAACGAATGTCGCCGTTCCCGATCACCGGAATCTTCACCGCATCCTTCACCGCCGCGATCCACTCCCAGCGGGCATTACCGCTGTAGCCCATCTCGCGCGTGCGGGCGTGCAGCGCGACTGCGGCCAGGCCGCACGATTCCGCCATGCGCGCCAGTTCCACGCACACGATTTCTTCGTCACTCCATCCCGCGCGGAATTTTACGGTGAAGGGAATCGTCACCGCCGCGCGCACCGCCTCAAAAATCTTGCCGATCGCCGGCAGATCGCGCAGCAGGCCCGACCCTCCGTTGCACTTCACGACTTTCTTCGCAGGACAGCCCAGATTCAAATCCACCAGATCGAAGCCCAGGCCTTCAACCATGCGCGCAGCTTCGGCCATCACGCCGGGATCGCTGCCGAAAAGCTGCGCCGAGATAGGATGCTCGTCTTCATAGAAATGCAAATACCGTTTGGCCTTCTGGTCCTTCTTGCGGAGCACCCCGTCGGCTGAGGTGAACTCCGTCATGATCAGCCCGCATCCGCCCAGGTTGCGGATAAAGCGGCGGAAAACGGTGTCCGTGACTCCGGCCATTGGCGCGAGAACTGTAGCGGGGCCGATATGAATGCCACCGATCCGAAGACTCAAGGGAACCGGCCGCACCGGCGCGGCCCGTCGGACCGGAGCGTTCTGAGCGGAGTCGGAGGGCGCGCCCGCCCCGCACGTGCCGTTCGAGTTGTCCCAGAACTTCTTCACAGTTCTATTCTACTTGGGCCCGTCTACCTCGCCCGGCAAAACAAAGCCCCCGCCGGAGCGAGGGCTAAAGTTCTTAGGCATACCCGTGTAATCCGTGGCAAAGACTAGCTCTTTGCGGGAGCCGGGGCTGCGGGAGTCTCTTTCTTGGCATACTTGCGGCGGAAGCGTTCCACGCGGCCGGCGGTATCCATGAGCTTCTGCTTGCCCGTGAAAAAGGGATGGCACGCCGAACAAATTTCCACGCCAATATCGCCCCTGTGGGTGGACCGCGTATTAAACGTGTTGCCGCACGCGCAATGCACGCGCACTTCGTTGTAAGCAGGATGAATAGCTGGTTTCATAGGGATTCCAATCTTGATCTGAACCATTAGATTCTACCGGATAGGCGCTGGATTCAGCAAGAACAGCTCTCACTAAAATAGTGAACTCTGCCTTCGACTCGGCGTGATACCGAAATGGTCGTACGCCAGCTGCGTAGCCACGCGTCCCCTCGGAGTTCGGTTGAGGAATCCAATCTGCATCAGGAACGGTTCGTAGATTTCTTCAATCGCGTCCGCCTCTTCGGCCAATACCGCAGCCAGCGTATTCAAGCCCACAGGTCCACCCTGATATTTCTCGATGATGGTCAGCAACAGCCTCCGGTCGACTTCGTCGAATCCATACTGATCCACTTCCAGCATGCGCAGCGCCGCCTGCGCCGTGGGTTCGTCAATCTTGCCCGCGCCGCGCACTTGCGCATAATCGCGCACCCGGCGCAGCAGCCGGTTGGCAATCCGCGGTGTGCCCCGCGACCGGTTCGCGATCTCGATCGCGCCGGCATCATCGATCTCGACGCCCAGGATCTCCGCCGAGCGCTCGACGATCACCCGCAAATCCTGCGGAGTGTAAAACTCCAGCCGCAGCACAATCCCAAACCGCGCCCGCAGCGGCCCGGAAATCAGCCCCGCCCGCGTAGTCGCACCAATAAACGTAAACGGCTTCACCTCCAGCGTGTGCGTGCGCGCCGAAGGCCCCTGCCCGATGATGATGTCCAGCTTGTAATCTTCGAGCGCCGAGTAAAGCAGCTCTTCGAGCACCGGCTGCAGCCGATGAATCTCGTCGATGAACAACACCTGCTTGTCCTGAAGATTGGTGACGATCGCCGTCAGGTCACCTTTGATCTGCAGCAGCGGCGCGGCCGTCGGCTGAAAATGCACGCCCAGTTCGTTGGCAATAATATTAGCCAGCGTCGTCTTGCCCAGCCCTGGAGGCCCGTAGAGCAGCACGTGGTCCATGGCCTCGCCGCGCGACCGCGCCGCCTCAATCGCAACCGCCAGATTCTCTTTGACCTTTCCCTGCCCGATGAACTCGCTAAGCCGCTGCGGCCGCAGCTTCAACTCAAACGAAGAATCGTCCTCCACCGCCGCCGCAGACACCAAACGGTCGCGGTTGGAATCGTCGCGGTTGGAACCCAAGTTAAGATTGTTTCGCGCAGTGGCCACTGGCCGGATATTACCACGGACCACGTAGCGACAGCCGCCCTGGGCGAAGCCCGGCTTTGTGGTTAGCCCAGCCATAATCGGTGGAGTAGTAGGACAAAGATGATGACAAAGAACTCCAAGAGGCAAAAGACCAAACGCAAAAGGGGCGACGTCAAGATCGAAAGCAGCACCCCGTCCCGCTATTAAGTACCCCGACTTCGGAGCCCGCCGCAAGGAGATTTTCGGCAACTGCATTTTGCCAAGCGTCGATTTGCTCATCCAGGAGCGCGGGCGCTATTAACACCTACTTCGGATACCACTCCAGCAACCGCACCTCAATCCCCGTCCCTTCCAATCCCTTTTGAAACACCGCGAGATCGGACCCCCGATAGTGATACGGAATCACAATCTTCGGATGAAACGCCTTCACCGCCTCAGCAGCCTCATCCGGAGGCATCGTGTAAGGCAGATTCATGCAAACAAACGCCACGTCAATATTCTTCAGCGCCCGCATCTCCGGCACGCCCTCGGTGTCGCCCGAAAAGTAAAACCTCTTGCCGCCGTAAGTAAGAACGTAGCCATTGCCGCGTCCCTTGTCGTGAAAAAGCTTTCCCGGCTCAGGCCCGCGTTTCAGGTTGTACGCCGGAATCGCCTCAATCGTCCATCCCTGCCAGCTTTTCGTTTCTCCGTTGGCAATAGGCTTGGCGCTTGTAACCGTCGCCACCACCGCCGGCGCCGCTAGAATCTCCGTGTCCGCCTTGCTGACGTCTTTGATCGAAGCCGGATCCATGTGGTCGCCGTGAATGTCAGTAATCAGAATAAGATCAGCTTTCGGAAGCCCCGAAAGTTTCGCAGGCTTGGCGGGATCCAAATAAATAGTCTTTCCTCCCGCCTCAATCAGCGTGCTCGCGTGATAAAGAGGTGTAATCTTCACCGGCCCAGAAGAGGTAGAAAATACCTGTGGCTCCGCGGCCGCATTCGCCAGCGTCGCTAGCGCGAAAATAAAACTTAAAACAAAACCGGCAATAATCAGAATCGCTTTCATCACAAACCTCGTCTTTGAATAATTCTATAACTTAGTCCACTATGGTATACTACGGGCTGTATGGCCATTAGTATCAAAAGTATGGAAGCAGAACGCCTGGCTCGGGAGATCGCGGCCAAGACCGGCGAATCCCTGACCGGGGCCATCCTGACTGCCTTGCAAGAACGTCTGGACCGGCTCAAGAACCAGCGCCGCACCCAAGTCCTGACCAGCCAGCTGGATGACATTCTTCGCCACGTGGACGCGATGCCCATCCTTGATCCACGGCCAGAGGACGAGATCCTCGGCTACGACGATGACGGGCTTCCAAATTGATGCCCGAGGCAGCCCGAAGAACGGACAGAGACCGAACGGACCATGATTATTGATAGCTCTGCCCTCGTCGCCATTTTTCTCAACGAACCAGAACGTCAGAGCTTCCTCGCCGACATCATCGCCGCCGAAACCCGCCTCGTCTCCGCCGCCACCGTGCTCGAAGCCGGAATCGTTCTCGAAGCCCGTCGCGGTGAATCCGCTGGACGCGAGTTCGATCTCTTCGTGCTCCGCGCGAATCTTCAAATCGTACCCGTAGACGCCGAACAGGCCAACCTCGCCCGCTCCGCCTGGCGCAAGTACGGCCAAGGCCGCCACCCCGCCGCCCTGGATTTCGGAGACTGCCTCTCCTACGCCCTGGCCAAAGCCACTGGTGAGCCGCTGCTGGCCAAGGGAACAGATTTCGGTCTCACCGATATCGCGGTCCGAAAATAAGCTTGGAAAAGGTGGCCCAAAAAGGCCGCCCACTCGCAAACTCGGTACTCGCGACTCCCTACTCTTCCTCTTCCTTCACCTCGCCCCGCTCCGCCTTGGCCTTCTCAATAATTTTTTCCTGCAACTGCCCCGGCACCGCGTCGTAGTGATGCATCTCCATGTTGAAGCTACCGCGCCCTTGCGTCATCGATGTCAAATCCACGCCGTAAGTCAGCATCTCAGCCATGGGCACCTCGGCCTTCACAATCGTGTTGCCGCCCTTGTTGTCCATGCCCTGGATGCGCCCGCGCCGGCTGTTCAGGTCTCCCATGATCGATCCCGCAAATTCGTCCGGAGCCGTGATCTCCACCACCATCACCGGTTCGAGCAGCGTGGGCTTGGCAACTTCCATGGCCTTCTTGAACGCGATGCGCCCCGCCATCTGGAATGAAAGATCGTTCGAATCCACGTCGTGATACGACCCGTCGTACAACGTCACGCGAAAATCCACAACCGGAAACCCCGCCAGGTATCCCCGCGCCGCCGCATCCCGAATTCCTTTTTCCACCGGTGGAATAAAATTCTTCGGAATCGCGCCGCCGAAAATGTCGTTCACAAATTCGAAATCTCCTCCGCGAGGCAGCGGCTCCATCCTGATTTTGCAATCGCCGTATTGCCCGTGTCCGCCAGTCTGTTTCTTATGCCGCCCCTGCACATCGGCCTTCCCGCGAATGGTTTCGCGATACGGCACTTTCGGCGCTTTCAAATTCACTTCCGTGTGGTAGCGCTTCTTCAGTTTCGCTACAGTAACTTCAATATGCTGCTGCCCCGTCCCCGCAATCAAAAATTCTTTGGTCTGCGGATCGCGGAAAAATCGCAGCATCGCATCCTCTTCCATCAGCTTGTGGATCCCCGGCCCCAGCTTGTCCTCATCCGCACGGCTCTTTGGCTCGATCGCAAACGTAATCGCCGGCTCCGGCAACTTCACCCGCGGATACTGAATCGGAGCAGACTTATCTCCCATCGTGTCGCCCGTAAGCGTGTCCTTCAATTTCGCGACCGCGCCGATATCTCCGGCGTGCAGTTCCGCCACCGGCAGGGCAGTTTTCCCTTGCATGGTCGAAATGTGCGAGAGCTTTTCCAACGTCCCAGTGCGGAAATTCTGCATTGCAGACTCATTCTTCACCACTCCTGAAAAAACCTTGAAATAAGAAATCCTCCCGGAAAACGCGTCCGACACCGTTTTGAACACATACAGCGAAACCGGCTCCGCATCCGCTTCATGCCGCTTCGGCACATCCCCGTTCCCCGAAGCCGGAGCCTCGCCCTGCACCCAATCATGCTCCGATGGCGCCGGAGTGTAGTCGATGATGAAGTCCATCACCCGGTCCGCGCCCACATTCCCCAGCCCCGAACTGAAAATCACCGGAAAAAGCTTGTCCTCCCGAATCGCGTTATGCAGCGCCGGAATCAGGTCTTCCTCTCCCAGCGTCCCCGCGTCGAAGAACTTCTCCATCAACTTGTCATCACCCTCGGCCACCAGTTCCACCAGCTGCTCGTGCGATTCCTGCACCTGCGCCCGCATGTTCGGCGGAATCTCCGTTTCTCTCCCCTTGCCGTTTCCGCCCAATTCGTAGGTGTAGGCCTTCATGCGCACCAGGTCGACCACGCCACTCAAACTTTTCTCGCTTCCGATCGGCAGCTCAATCGGAATCACATTCCGCCCGAACGCATTGATCAGCGACTCCAGCACCCGCTCGGCGTTCGCGCGATCGCGGTCCATGCGGTTCACCACGATCAGCCGCGGCGTCTTGTATTCCTCGCAATAATTCCATACCCGCTGCGTCACCACCTCGACGCCCGCCACGCCGTCGACCACCACGATAGCCGCGTCCACCACCGGCAGCACCATCTTGGCCTCGTGGACAAACATGTTGAAGCCGGGCGTGTCGAGAATATTAATTTTCGCTTTGCCCCACTCCACCACCGCCGCGCCCACCGAGATCGACATCTTCCGCGCAACCTCTTCGTCGTCATAATCGGTCGTGGCCGAACCGTCGTCCACGCGCCCCAATCGTGGCGCGGCTCCCGCCGTAAAAAGCATGGCCGACGCCAGCGTGGTCTTGCCCGCATGCCCGTGCCCCACCAGCGCTACATTACGAATGTTTTCCCCAGAATAGATTTTCACGAGTAGGCTCCCTCAGCAGGCGTGCGAAGAAAGGCCCATAAACATGAATAAGACGAAGACAGCAACGTGGCCATCCAACATCACCCGCCAAAACGTAGGATGCTACCACGCGGCAAGCGGCGGCCTCAACTTAGGGGAGGGCGAGGAGGGCAATTCCTGGTTATGTGGGGACGGGCACTCTTGCCCGTCCAGTCGAGCGCAACTCGACCTGCGCTGGCACACTTTTGAAGTTTTGAAGAATCGGTGGGATGATTGAGCCCCAGAAAGCGGGATCCACGTGAAGGTGCATCTGATTGCCTTATTGATCGTCGTTGCATTGACAGGTTCAATGGCAGCCGCGGCCCACGCTTATGGCTGGCACTCAACGCCCGGAATACGCTTGATGCTTGCCAATATTCCTGGTATTGCGGTGGGGCTGTGGGTAGGCATGTGGATGAGAGAAAATGAGTATGTATTTTATGTCTTATCTGCGGCCACCAATTGGGTCTTCTACTTCTATTTGATTAAGGGAGCCTTATTGCTGAAGCGCAAGCTTTCAAACTGATCAGCTACCCGCGCGAATCCGTGGCAAGAGAAGTTCTCTCCGTAGTATCATCCCTCCGCATGCTAGGCAACCGCACCAGCGAGCAGTGGGTCGCACAATACTCCACCAGCCATCAGCATCCGGTGAACCGTGCCTGCCACACGCTGGGTATCCCGCTGATCCTTCTCTCAGTCGGCATCTTCGTCGCCAGCATTTTCGAACATCGCCTGTGGCCCTACGCCCTCGCCCTTTTCCTGCTGGGATGGATATTCCAATTCATCGGCCACGCCTTCGAAGGCAAAGAGCCCGAATTCTTCCACGACTGGCGATTCCTCTTCGTCGGCGTCCGCTGGTGGTACGCCAAAATCCGCGGCCGCGCCTAAGCGATGTTGTTGAGCAACTCACGAACCCGTGAAGCAGCGTGGAAGAGCGGCGCTTCAGCGCCGCGTAAAGTCCCCCCAGAAGAGCGCGGGCTTTAGCCCCAGTGGTCGCGGGCCCATCCCGTAAAATGCGCGCTAACCCTGCCCACGTAGGGCCCCCTCCGCGTCCTTCACCAACTCCGAAACCTGCCACTCGCTGCCGTGATACCAGCTGACAATTTTCCCATCAGGCCCAATGACCGCAGTGCTAAGCGAGTGCGTGATCAACCCATCCTCAGGTTTGTAGGTAAGCGCAAAATAGTCGGCGACCTCCGGCAGCTCAGCCACCCCCGGCACGGCGAAGTCCCAGCGCTCGAAGAGCGCGGCGTCCCGGCTGTGCACCAGCGAAAAGCCATAGTCGCGCAGAACTTTAGGCGTGTCATGCCCCGGATCAAAGCTGATGCACAACAGATGAGTCTTCCTCGCGAGCGCGGTATCGGTAGCCAACTGTTGGTGCAGCTTCGCGAACTGCGCCCCGACGCGCGGACAATAATCAGGAAAAGGACAGCGCGTGTAAATAAACGTGACGAACAAAACCTGCCCGCGATATTGCTTCAGCGAAATCCGCTTCGCATCCTGGTTGGTGAACTGAAAGTCGGGAACCTCGTCGCCGGCAGCGGGAACGTGCAGCTCCGCGGTGGGCTTAGCGTCACCCTTGTCGTTGCCCTTACTCGCGGGCGGTCTCGCGTGCCCCGTGACCTTGACGTTTTCGAGCCAGTAGTCGGGAGCCGAGTCTTTATCCTTCGCCGCGACCACCACCTCAGCAGAAATCGAATCCCCGGCGGCAAGCTGCCCGAAGTCAGCCGCGAGTTTGATCTTGTAATCCATGGCCATCGCGTCCATGAACCCAGGGATAGCATCGCCGTCAATAATGGCAGACTGGTTCGCCTTGTCGAGCGTGACGATGCGCCCCCTAAACGGATAACGCTTCAACGATGAAGCCGTGTGCTTACTGCACGACAAAGAAAAAATCGCGCACAGCAGAATCAACGGCAAAGTAAGTCTGGCAAGAGTTGCGTGTGGCACTTAGAGTCTCCGGTTCAGTTGTACCAGAACTAGTCTCATCGAAGTCTTGGGAAGAGCACCGCCCGTGTGCGATTTTCTACTCGTGGAGGGGCGGACGCCCTCGCCCGCCCACTCTGACCACGTCGGAAACGCGAATCGCTCCCCCGACCTTGCCTCCCAAAAAACATCAATAACGAAAACGATAGCGCAATTCCACATAAATTTGACGCGGTTCGTCCCAGTGGAATCCACCGAATGTCAGACTGTTGTCGAGCTGCACGCGGCGGTTCGCGACATTGACCGCTGTCGCGGAAACCGTGAAGTTCTCGGCGAAAGTCTTGCCCAGCGAAAGATCCACAGCGCTGTGGCTGGGCAGATAGTTGCCGGGATATTGCACACCGGGCAGCCCGTTGGTGAAGCCTGATCCGTAATACACGTTGGTGGAGGCATAGGCATGCCCCGGCAGGCTGCCGTTGAAACCAACGTTCAGCGTATTGCGCTGATCGTGGTCCACGGGAGAAAGTCCGTAGGGGATATCGAGGCCACAGGATGGAGTGATCGGCTGGGGGCAGACTAGACCGCCAGTGATGGGCGAGGTTGCCTGCGCGATCTGGTTGGAGTAGGCGAGATGGAACTGGCCGTGATGCAAAACGTTGGGCGAGCGCAGTGTGACTTCCCAGCCTTGAATCTGCGCATAGGACCAGGTGATGGGCCAGAAGATATTCGACTCGCCAATGTTGTTGTGATCGAGCCAATTGTGGGCGCGGGTTTCAAAGTTGTCGGCATCGAGGGTCCATCCGCGGACGGGGATCGTCACGCCGAATTGCCACTCGATGTCGCGTTCACCATGTAGCGGAGCGAAGGCAAAGCTCTGACCGGCGGCCAGAGTTTGCAGCTGAGTGGTTGGCGTCGAAAGCGGCGGAGCCTGATAGAAGTAGCCGTAAAAGCCGCGGAAGACCCAATTGAGCCGCGGAATCCGGATTGCGGCGCCAAGACGAGGATCGGTGGCGTTTTCGGAGATGGTGGAGCTGAGTGCCGTTTCGCGAAGGCCTGCAATGAGGGTGAGCCAGGGTGTGACTTTGAATTTGTCGTTGATGAAGAAGGCGGCGACACCGCCGTTCACGCCGATCGACGACGGCGGAACATTTGTCGTGCCGTCGGTGTAATCGTTGAAAAAGTAGTTGTACTGGTGTTGGGTGAATCCATAGACGCCAGCCTGAATATCATTGCGCTTGACATTGGCATTCAGCGCTACCTGCCCTCCTCCATATTGGGCGGTCTGGGTTACGGTGGAGATCACCGGGTAGTCGTTCGGTCCCCCGTGATAGTCGGCTCCGTTGTAGTGATAAAACGGCGAGACGGTGACCAGCGTGTTGGGGTCGAAGGTGTGAACCCAGGAGAAAGTCGCATAGCCATCGGGCTCGACCTCGGCGTCATGCAGACCGGAACTGGGGTAGTAGGCGTTGGTGATGGAGTTGGGATCGGGGTCGATGGGAATCTGATAGTAGTCGCGGCGGAGAGAGCCTACGATGCGGAACTGGTTCTTGGGATCGGGATTGAAGATGAGGGAAGTGAATCCGCCGAAGCCGTTGGCGGCATCGTTGACGGTCTGCGGAATGGGCGTCTGCAGGCCGTACTGGCTGCGGTTGCCGTTGAGGCTGGCGTAATAAGCGGAGCGGGCGGTGTGGTCTCCGCAACTGATCTGGTCGTTGGTCTGGTAGAAATTGCCGGCGGTAATGACGAAATCGCACTCCCGATCGCGCTCGAAGCCGGTGCGTGGCACGACGTTGAAGACGCCGTAAGTGCGGTCGCCGTAGTCGGCGTCGTAGCTGCCGCGCTGGACTTCGAGATAGTCGATGTCTTTGGGATCGATCTGAGGTCCGAGATTGTTGGCGATGTTGGTGTTGGGGATGGGGACGCCGTCGATGAGCCACTCGACCTGATGGCCTCCGCGCATGTGGAGCATGTCGTGCACGACGTAGGCGCCGGGGACGTAGTCGGTGATCATTTGCATGCCATTAGTGCGGTCGGCTCCCGGAGTCTCCTGGATGTCGATGCGGTTGAGCGTGACGGTCGGAGTGATGCTTTGGGTGGTGGCTTCGACGGGAATTTCGCTGACGCTGACACTTTCTTTCGCGCCTTCGATTGTGAGTTGGAAATGGAGAACGGGACTGGTGTCGGACTGAACAATCACGATCTGTTGGGTTTGCTGAAAGCCCTTCGACGAGACTGTGACCGTGTAATTCCCGATGGGCACGGAACGGAAGTCAAATTCTCCACGGTTGTTGGAGTCTTGAGACTGCACCCAGTCCGAGTTTTGCGCCTTCAGCATGACCATGGCGCCTTGAATGGGGTGGTGCTGAGGATCGTGAACGATGCCGCGAACGGAACCGAAAATCGTGGCGAAAGCGGCGAGGCAGGGGAAAAAGATAAGGAGTGCCAACGACAGCGAGATGCGGATTGGGCGCATAAAGTCTCCGACGAGTTAGGGTTGCGTCAGCGGCCAAGTTCAGCCGGGCTTCGCCCAGCGACCGGGTTTCTTCGGCCCTGCTCAGGACAAGCGCGACCCGGTCCCACACGTGTAGCTACGAGTGCGGACAATTTTGTGTGATCGTTCAGGCGAGGGAGCAATAGGGAGGACCGCGGGTCGATTGCAGCGCGAAACTTTCTCTGGCCGGAGGGTTCTTCCGAAGTTCCAGAACGCGGCTAATCTCTTCCCGGCAGAGGGTTGCCGTTCGCGGCTGCGGGTGCGCCCAGTGGGCCGTCGTCACCGCGCGGCAGCAATCGTGGTTACAGCAGCCGGCGTCATGAATCGAGAGCCGCGAAGAATCTGCGATCGCACCCCCGTGGCAAGGATGCGCTGCCTTCCGCACACAGCACGCATGCCCCTGCCCCGCCGCAACCGCCAGCGCCAGCGGGACGAAGTTTCCCACCAGCACAAACAGCAAAAGAATTCTGGCAGTCAGACGATGCATATTTCCGGTGCCGCCGGCGTCTCGCCGGCCGTCGTGAAGTCCGCCCAGCATAGAACAAAATCGCGCCCGGTTGCAATCGAATGTCACGAATTGGACGGCTATCGAAGCCACCCATGTAAGGCTTCCCTTAATGGACCTTAGTGTCCTTAGTGGTCAAAGATTTTAGTGGTAAAAGATTCTGCCTGCACTACTTAGCTCCCAACTTCCGGTTGATATCCACCGCAAACTCGGTAAAGAAATTCGCCACAATCCCAAACCCCGCCTGCCCGAGCGCGGCATATCCGCCTTCCGCAAACGGATTGCGCGGCTTCGGCAGCCACGCCGTCGCAATCATGCCTCCGCCGAACGCGCCGCCATACAGCCCAAATTGCGGACGCATCTCCTGCTCGCTCCGGTCATACGTCAGAAAATTTCGCACCATCGCATGCCGCATCCTCGGCCAGAATCCGCGGCACCGGCACTGGTCGTAACGCGGCTCATATCCCAGCTTGGCATCACCCAGCGCCGTCAGACTGTTCGACGCTATGAATTGCCCCTCGCGCGACGCCCACCGCTCCGTATATCCTGCCCAGCCATCGTCCCACTGGTAGGGTACTCCCCGCGCCTGATCGATCCCCGCATCAAACATCCGCTTCAAATAAGCGCCCGGAGTCAGCACCGTCTGCTGCAGATAAAGCCTCTTCCTCTGTTCCCCCGTCAGCGTAACTAACCGGTGGTTCCGGCTGACGTAGGCTCCCACCAGCCACTCCGTTTCCCAGTCGCGAAGCTGGACCAGCGTCGCAGTCGCCGCCTGCTTCGTAGCTTCCGCCACCACTTGCGCCGGATTCGCAGGGTCATCTTTCTTGTCTTGTGCCTTGTCTTCTGGCTTTTCAAGCGAAGGCTTATCCGCCGGCTGAGATGGTTGCGATGACTGATCGGCGGGCGGATTTTCTTTGCCTTGGCTTTGCGATTGATCAGGCGGCGTCTGCGACTCCTGCGCCCATCCGCTCTCCGCCACGACCAGCAACGCCGCCAGAAAAGCTAACGACATTGCCACCCGCAGCCTTCCGCCCGGCCTCATTCGGAAACCTGCATTTTTCCTCACACTCAACCCAGCTTTAACCTGCCACGCCCAGTTGCACCCAGCTCTTGGTAGTTTTCCCACCAGCCGCTAAACTCCTTTCGATGCACTCCCTCTACAACCGCGTTGCCGGACAAAGTGTCGAACGCCTCGCCGCCCTCAGCGACGGCTTCTTCGCCGTCGCCATGACCCTGCTCGTCCTCGACCTCCGCGTCCCCGCCGCCGAAGCCATCCACTCCGAGCACGATCTCTGGCGCGCCCTGGTCAAACTCACCCCGCGCTTAATCGTTTTCCTGATGAGCGTCATGACCAACGGCATCTTCTGGGTCGGCCAGCAAACTCAACTCAACCACTTCGCCCGCGCCGACCGCAATCTCGCCTGGATTCACATCGCATTCCTCTGCGCTGTCTCGCTCACGCCATTCTCCACATCGCTGCTAGCCGAGTTCATCCACTACCGCACCGCATTGCTCGTCTACTGGAGCAACATCCTCCTCCTCGGCCTCACCCTCTACTGGAGCTGGAGCTACGCCACTCGCCACCACCTCCTCACCGACGACATCCCGCCAGAAATCCACACCGCCGTAGTCCGCCGCATCGTCATAGCGCAAACCCTCTACGCCTGCGGCGCCGCCCTCTGCTTCGTAGGTACCTACTACGCCATCGCCGCAATTGTTTTAGTGCAGGTCAACTACGCCATCGCCCCAAGATTCTGCTGGGGCCTGTTCTCACGCAAAGCGGCGGAGGACTAGTAAGCGCTAAGCTGATAAGTTTTATTGATTGTCATCCTGAGCGAAGCATGATCGTCCGAAGGACGGTCATGCGCAGTCGAAGGATCCCTTGCAGCTCCACAAGAGGAGGCCTCGAACGTTGTCCATCACGACACGAGGCCACAGAAACTCGACAAACTTGACTATGGGTGGCGCAGCGCTTCCAGCGCTGCGATAGAGCCTTTTTCTTGCACGCGGCTTCAGCCCCATTGCAACCTCTACTTCCCCGCCAACCTCAGCACCACCACCCGATCCACTTCCTTCCCCGCCGGAACCTTCACCACCACCCCATCCCCACTCTGCGTAAACTCCACCGCACCCCCACCCAACATGTCAGCCCCCGTAATCTTCCGCTCGAACGCAGGCAGCGCCAGCAGCGGCGCGTTCCAGTGCAGAACATGAACGTAAACGCGATCGCCCTTCTGCGTAGTCACTCCCCAATCCCCCGGAGCCACCGGACCCCCGCGCGTCCCATAAATCGCCTCCCCATACCGCGCCACCCACTCCCCCACCGCATGCAGCCGCGTGACAAACTCTTCCTGAATCTCCCCATTCGGCATCGGACCAATATTCAGCAACAAATTCGAATTGTTCCCCGCCGCCCGCACCAGCATCTCCTCCAGTTCTTCCGCACTCTTGTAGTTGCTGTCCCCAATATTGAATCCCCAAGCCCCATTGAGAGTGTTCGAACTCTCCAGCGGCAGTTGGTCGCTCACGTAATTCGTATTAAATCCCGCCGTGTTCCGCCCCGGCAGATCCCTCTCAAACGTCTGCACATCCTCTCCCGGCTTCGGCGTCTGATGATGATTCGGAATAATCAGCGCCGCCGGCTGCAGCTGATGAATCAGCGCATAAGTCTTCGCCAGGTGCCAGTCCGCATCCGGCTTATCCCACATCCCATCAAACCAGATCCCCCCAATCGCCCCATAATTCGTCAGCAACTCGCGCAACTGCCCATCCATATATGTATCGAGATAAGCGTTCCAATCCCCATGATCCGGACGCCCGTTATTCCAGCTGGTCTGCCCCCGCGGAAAATAATCCGGATTATGCCAATCCAGCTGCGAATAATAAAAAAACAATTTGATCCCCTGCCGATGGCACTCCTCCGCCAGCATCTTCAGCGGATCTTTCCCATAGGGCGTCCGCTGCACAATATTCCAGTCCGAAACCTTCGAATCGAACATCGCAAACCCATCATGATGCCGCGACGTAATCGTGATGTACTTCATCCCCGCCGCCTTAGCCAACGCAACCCAGGCCCGGGCATCAAACTTCTCCGGATCAAAAAACTTCGGCAGCCGCTCATACTCATGCACCGTGAGATGCCGCTCGTGAAAAATCCACTCCCCATCCCCCAGCACGCTGTAAACACCCCAATGAATAAACATCCCAAACTTCGCATCCTGAAATTCCACCCGAGCCTTCAAATTTTCCGCCGAAGGCACATAACTCCCAGCCGCACCGTTAGTCTGTGCCAACGCCGACGCAGCAAGCAGCCCAAGCAGGGCCACGACTAGTGTGGCCACGGGCGCCTCGCTCGTGAGCTTTTGAAGATGCCCCCGCCCTCTAACTCCCCTACCCTCTCTCAAACGCATGCTTCTTCTCCAATTCCTCCACCGAAGTCCGCATCGCGGCCTCAAATCTCCCGGCCTGCCCT